>Ga0256833_1003956_pt1 | contig 10041 bp, 11 predicted proteins | sample 356284metaG_FD_190535 | JGI IMG/M metagenome (GOLD analysis project Ga0256833, IMG submission 190535) | Hydrothermal vent microbial communities from Mid Atlantic Ridge, Atlantic Ocean - 356-284 | ecosystem: Environmental > Aquatic > Marine > Hydrothermal vents | place: Atlantic Ocean: Mid...
AGGTATCCCTACATGCCGACGCGCCGGGGTGCTAGCTCTTGGCCTTAGACGAGAGTATAGTTGGGGAGCTGAAGGGTCTAGTGCCCTTAATAGTCAGGCTCTCAGACCTCCGTCCTTCGACCAGGAGGGTGCTAGCCGGAAGCCAGAGTACTGATCGTGGAACCCCTCCTGTGCTCATAGCGTTCGGTAAGGGCGCGCTCTCGATGGTTGAGGGAGCGCTCGAGGTCTTAGACGGTAATGTCGAGGGCGGGGTCGTAGTTGTTCCCCGTGGGACTGGTAGGCGTATCCCGGGGCTGGAGGTGATAGAGTCTACGCATCCCCTGCCTAGCGATGCTAGCCTGAGGGCTGGCGAGGCTGTCCTGGAATGGGCTAGGAGCGCGGGGAGAACGGGGAGGCTTGTAGCCCTTATAAGCGGTGGGGGGAGCGCCCTGGTAGAGGTTCCCCAGCCCGGCCTTGAGCTGGAGGATATAGTTGAGGTTAACAGGGTGATGCTTAACGGTGGCCTCTCAATACTAGAAATAAACATTGTGAGGAAGCATTTGAGCATGGTGAAAGGCGGCCGCCTGGCAGAGGCAGCGCAGCCCGCCGAGACTACAGGCATATACGCGAGCGACGTTCCCGGGGACAGGCTAGACCTGATCGCTAGCGGCCCAACCGTGCCGGACCCCTCCACCTATAATGATGCGATAAGAACACTCAAGATTAGGGGCCTATGGGACAGTATACCAGAACGGGCAAGGAAAGTCCTAGTTGAGGGAGCCAACGGCCTCCGACCCGAGACTCCTAAGCCTGGAAGCCGAGTGTTCGAGAGGGTCCACAATATCCTCTCGGCATCAAACCTCGACGTTCTACGAGGCCTCCAGGCCCATCTGGCCGGTAAGGGTTACAACACGCTTATCCTCACAAGCAGGATAGGCGGTGAGAGCAGGGAGGTGGCTAAAGCTCTAGCCGGTATAGCGCTTGAAGGCTTCGAGCGTGGAATACCGGTAGCCAGGCCTGGAGCGGTGCTTGTTGGGGGCGAGACTAGTGTGACCGTTAAAGGCCGTGGCAGAGGGGGGAGGAACATGGAGCTCGCACTAGCATGGGTGGTCGAAGCAGACTACTGGACGCTGGGAAGCATCGAGAAGGGGCGTATAGGGATCCTATCAATGGACACTGACGGTATCGATGGTGTAACCGACGCTGCAGGGGCAATAGCGTATAACGGGCTTACAGCGGATGCCAGGAGCCGCGGGCTTGACCCCGATATTTTCCTGTCCAACAATGACTCCTACACGTTCTTTGACAGGCTCGGCCTCCTCGTGAGGACGGGGCCGACAGGCTCCAATCTTAACAGTCTAACAGTAATACTCTACAAGTAGCACTCGGCTGGAGGGCGGTGAGGACACGGCGCTCGCGGAGGGCAGCCATGGGCTGCCCGGTGACGACCACTGGGTTACCTGAGCCCTCGAGGACGAGCCCAATATAGACCTTATTATTGACCGCGACACTTTAGGGTATATTGGGAGTCGAGTGGAGGTGGGATACGTTGTCTATAGCAATGATTCTCGCGGGAGGCTATGGTAAGAGGCTTAGACCCCTGACACTCGAGGTTCCAAAACCTCTAGTTAAAGTTGCGGGTAAACCGGTACTGTTCTACCAGCTGGAATGGCTCAAGTATTACGGTATAAACGAGGTCGTCATCCTCGCGGGATACCTTAAAGAGAAGATAATTGAGGCTGTGGGCAGCGGGTCCAAGTTCGGCCTCCACATATCCTATGTTGTCGAGGACGAGCCCCTAGGCACTGGGGGCGCGCTGAGGAATGCTGCCCATGTGATATCGAGGAACGAGACTGTCGTCGTTGTCAACGGGGACATACTGACAAACATAGACCCGAACAAGCTCGTAGAGAGGGTCAAAACAGGCGGTCTCATAGCCGCGCTCGGGGCTGTACCGCTCAGGAGCCCCTACGGTATACTGGAAATCGACGATGAGAAGCAACTCATAACAGGGTTCAGGGAGAAACCAATACTATACGAGTACTGGATCAACGCTGGCGTGTACGCGTTCACCCCGAAGATAGTAGACTACCTCCCGGAGAGGGGCGATATTGAGAAGACAACGTTCCCCGAGCTGGCCGATAAGAGCCTCCTAGGCACTGTAAAGTATATGACACCACCATACTATTGGAGGAGCATTGACACGCACAAGGACCTGGAGGAGGCCGCTAAGGACCTGGAGAAAATAGGTGGGCTCCTCCCCGTCCACGAGTAATTGCCTAAGACTTATTCTCCGTACTCTCCTATCTGGTCGAGGACCAGCTCGTAGAACTCCTCTTTTGCCTGTTCTAGCGTATCCTTGTCGACTCCAAGCTTTTCGGCCTCGACGACAGTCTTAGTTGTTACAACCTTGTCCTCCTCTCTGGTCTTCCTGACAATCTTATACTGTTTGAGCGTCTTCTCGTCCGCCGGCATCTCATACCCGCATCTCTGGCATTTCAAAACGATCTTCCCATCCTTCCTGACAGGGAGCATTATACCGCCGCACTTCGGACAGAACTTCAATTTATATGCACCCCTCTAGTCCTACCCCTTCCCTTGTTCCCTCTCGCGCTCGCACGCATAGGGCCTTAACATGCCTAGACCTTCACATAACAGAGAGGGTTTATTATGGTTTGCTTCTAAAACTAGCAGACAATTAGCTTATATAGAGGCTCGCCCGTCCAACGGACAGGCCCATATTAGATTAGATCTAGAAAATACGTTCTCCTCCCACCCCTGTACTCGCCCCTAATATGGATCCTATAGCCGCACCTGGGACAGCGGCCTTCCCGGTCGAGACTGTACCTCCTAATATAGACCCCCTCCCTCTCTATCACCCTATAGCCGCACCTGGGACAGTAAGTGTGTTCTAGGGGGTGGCCTGGCACGTTTCCAATGTAAACGTATAGGAGGCCCTCCTCCCTGGCTATTCTTGCGAGTTTCTCCAGCGTCTCAACAGGTGTTGGCGGGAGATTGCTCATCTTGTAGTGGGGGAAGAATCTTAGCAGGTGGAAAGGTGTCTGGGGGCCTAAGTGGTCGACGATCCATTTTGCGAGTCTCCTAACATCTTCCGGCTTGTCGCCCACCTCTGGAACTACAAGGTTTGTTATCTCTATCCACCAGTCCTTCTCCTTCATGGCAAGGAGCGTGTTGAATATCTTGTCGGGGTCGAGGACTCCCACGTATTTCTTGTAGAACTCCCTGTTTCCTCCCCCTTTGAAGTCTACTGTTGCCGCGTCCATGTAGGGCGATATGTCGTCGACAGCCTCGGGCGTCATATAGCCGTTAGTGACCATGATGTTGAAGAGCCCGTGCTTCTTCGCCAGCCTCGCAGTGTCATACATGAACTCGTAAAATATTGTCGGCTCGTTATACGTGTAGGCTATACCGTCAGCGCCAACCTCTAGCGCGGCGCTCACCACATCCTCCGGGGTCTTATAGACTCCGTATAGGCCCTTCTCCAGCCTACTCTGACTTATAACCCAGTTCTGGCAGAACTTGCAGAAGAAGTTGCACCCGACCGTTGAGATGCTCAGCACGGAGGATCCAGGGTAGAAGTGGAACATGGGTTTCTTCTCTATCGGGTCGACGCTCATAGCTGTCAGCAGACCGTAGACTAGCGTGTAGAGTTTACCGTTAATATTCTTCCTAACACCGCAGGCCCCATACCTGCCCGGGGCTATTATGCACCTCCTCTCGCACAGATTGCATTTCACCCATCCGGGCTTGCCCGGGACGGGCTCCCAGAATCTCGCCGGCCTGACGTGCGGCTGGAGAATAGTCTCCCTATCGCTTTCAGCTCTAGCGGGTGCATCCACCTGCCGCCACCTGTAAGTTGTATTATCCTCCTGGGAGTCTTGTCTCTTATCCGCCCATGGAAGGGTATTTCCGCCCCGCAGTTCCAGCATCTACCCTCTCTGGCCTCAAGCTTGAGGAGGACCCCTTCCTCTCTCATAGCCACGGGCTTGCCGCAGGCTGGACAGTATGTTTCAAGGTACGGGTAGGTCGGGTTGTGTATGTAGAGGTGTGGTAGTACTCTCCTAGCCTTCTCGTAGAGGCTCCTGACAGGGCCCCCGCCCATGTGGTTTGCCACGTGCACGTGGAGCGGGTAGAGCTTCCCCCCGAGTATTTCTAGGAGTCCCGCGATTCTAGCCGTTCTAGGATCGGGTATGTACGCGTTAACCTCTACCCAGGAGTTTCCTGCCCGTATACTCCTCTCGAGAGAGGACTGCAGATCCAGTATTATTGAGGGGTCCTCCGCATACTCATGTATGTCATCGTAAATAATCACGTCCGGCTCCAGACCCGCCGGGCAGCCGGAACCGAACGTTCTCACCGCCACGTGGAGGCCCTCGCCCCGGGCGGCCTCGAGCGTTTCACGGTCCAAACATTTGCACGGCTCGAGCCCCTCGAAAACTATCATGTCAGCCCCGGACCATACAGCCCTCCTAACAATCTCGCCAACCCCAACCATATGTGGCTGGAATGCTGCCGGGCTCCCGTAAGCGCAGATGTCGAAATCGCTGCACTCGAAAAGAGGGCTACCCCTGCATGCCAGGATAACCCTGAAGGCCATACCTCCAGGATCATAGTGGAATACTGGTATATTCTCTACCGTCGATATGCCGATCCCGGCCACTGGCAGAGAGGAAGCCATCCCTTAACCTCCTATATTTCTACACTCAACCGTCAGGATAGCCCTAAATATTCTCCCCCGTAATACGCGTTAGCCCGGGGAGTATTATGGCCGTGATAGTCGCGGGGCTCAGCCCCGGCTCCAAGGAGTTTGCTGAGAGTCTAGCCTCCGCCTCCGGTTTCGGCCTCATCCATGCCGAAGGAAAGGTTTTCCCGGACGGGGAAGTCTATGTGCGTGTCGAGGGAGACGTTGAGCACACCGTTATCGTAGTGCAGACCATGAGCAGACCCCAGGACACCTCGATAATCCAGGCCATGCTACTGGCAGACGCCCTCCGGGGTCTGAGGGCTAGGAGGATAATACTCGTCTCGCCCTACACCGCGTATGCCCGCCAGGATAAGAGGTTCCTCCCGGGAGAGCCGATAAGCATCGCCGTGATACTACGGTCGCTCTACACTGCCGGCTACAACGAGTATTATACTATCGAGATACATAAGGAAGAAGCACTATCCGCCTTCCCAGGCTCTGCAGTCTCGATATACCCCTACTATTACATGGCTTCGAAGGCCGGGATAGGCGGGGACCACCTAATCCTAGCACCCGACATCGGAGCTCTCAGGAGGGCTGAGAGGCTGGCCCGTAGCCTGGGAGCCCAGTACGACTATCTCGTGAAGCGGAGAGACCGTGTCACGGGCGAGATAACCGTAGAGCCGAAACATTTGAACGTTAAGGGTAGGAAGGTTGTTATTGTCGACGATATTATCAGTACTGGCGGTACTGTTAGTAAAGCTGCAAGGCTCCTCCTAGATCAGGGGGCTGAGAGTGTCGAGGTGCTAGTGGCACACGCAGTGCTGGCCGGTAATGCCCTAGAAAAGCTGAAGGGTTCCGGTGTGAGAAGGGTGGTGGCCGGTAACACTCTTCCACGGGTGGACGACCCGCTGGTGGAGTATGTGGACCTGGCCCCTCTCGTCTCGGATAGCCTCTCCATATAGATAGAAATCATGCGGGCTAATAGTCACCCACTTACGGGCGTGCCCAGAGTTGAACCCTCCCGCCAAGTATTATGCCCTGCTATCAGGCGAGCACCCCCTCATACCGTTGGGGGAGCTTCGGGGGATCCTTGAGGCTGAGGCTGGCAGCTATGAGATCGTGGCGTATTACGATGGGATAGCCCTGTTCAACGCTGGCATCCCCAGGCTGGAGGCTATCACTGAACGGGCCGGCTGGGTGAAGGAGGTCGGGATCCTGCTGGCCGTGGCAGAGGATGACCCGCAGGACGTTATTGCTACTATTAGAGGTATCTCCCTGGCGAATGGATCATGCCTCGAGTATACACGGTATAAGGGGTACGCGTCGCATATCGACGATAAGAGGCTCAAAGCCGGTCTGAGAGAGATCCTAACGTGCACTAAGAGGGGGTCTACAGTTAGGGTCTTCATAACAGAGGGGCTAGCCTTCATCGGCCTTGTTAGGGGGAGGCTTGACACGAGAAGCCTCATGCTGAGACGCCCGGGCAGGAGGCCGTTCTTCAGGCCGGGCCCGTTAAGCCCCCAGCTCACAAGGGCCATGATAAACCTGGCCCGGGCCCGCCGGGGGGAAGCGTTCCTGGACCCCTTCTGTGGGACTGGGGGTTTCGCTATAGAAGCCTCGATCATAGGGTGCAGGCCGTGCCTGTGCGGAGAGCTTGTCCCGGTAATGGTTAGGGGGGCCCGGGTGAATATAGCCCACTACCGCCTATCCGGCTCCTGCCTAGTGCTAGCCCATAATGCCGCCAGCATGCCTGTAAGGGAGGAGGCCGTAAATGCCATAGCTACGGATCCACCCTACGGTAGGAGCACGACGACCAAGCATTACGGGTATGAGGGGCTTGTAAGGCTTTTCCTAGAAGAGGCCGGTAGGGTTCTAATTAGGGGCGGCTACCTGGTCTTCGCCGGGCCCGTCTCCAAGAGGCCCGATATTCTAGCGGTGGACTCGGGCTTCCAAGTTGTTGAGAAGTATGAGATGCACGTCCATTCCAGCCTAACACGTATGATTGTTGTCGCACGCAAGCATTAGGGGGAGATGCGTATTGGGTAGAAGCGTGGATGTCGTGTTCCTCGGGACCTCCGGCGCAGTACCGTCCAGGGAGAGGTTCTTATCGGGGATACTCGTGAGGGACTGGCACGGTAATACTATACTTCTCGACGCGGGCGAGGGTGTACAGCTCCGTCTCAGGCAGGCGGGGTATAGTCCTACCGATATAGACTGGGTGCTGGTGACCCATAGCCATGGCGACCACGTCAATGGTCTGGCAGGGCTCATCCAGTCGATGCACGTGCTGGGGAGGAGGGAGCCCCTCCACATTATAGGGCCCGAAACCGTTACAAGGTTCGTGCTCGAAACGCTGGAAGTCGACAAGCGCAGGCTCGGCTTCCAGGTGTATACCACTCCTATAAGCTGGGGCACTATCAGGGGCGCGACAGTACTCTACGAGCATGGCGGTGACAAGCTGCTCGCAGGATGGTATAAGACCTGCCATACCCCCGACAGTTACGGTTTCCTACTAGAATGGGCTCTCCGCGTGAGGCTAGACAAGGATAAACTCTCCGCTCTACCCCGCGACAGGGCTAGGAGGGCGGTTGAAGCCCTCCTCATGACCAGACCTGCCACCAGGCTTAGGATATCATATACCGGTGACACTCTGCCGTGCGAGAACGTTGTCGAGTCAAGCATGGGTGCGGACCTGCTGATACATGATTCGTCGTTCTCCGTAGAGGAAGAAGACGCGCACGAGAAGGGGCATAGCACTGCTCTGGACGCCGCGTCAGCCGCTAGTCTGGCGGGTGTCGGGCTCCTGGTGCTCACCCATATAAGCACGAGGTATTCGGGATACGAGGCTAGGAGGCTCCTCTTGGAGGCGAGAAGGGTCTTCCCACGCTCCATCCTGGCATACGACCTGATGAGACTCAGGCTTGAAGCCCCTATTCTGGTGGCCGATCCAGCTCGAATACTGGACGCCCTCTCACAGTTGGAGGGGCAAGCCAGTCGATAACCCGGTCAGGCTCGGGGTGTTCTATGACGACCGTTATGGCCCCCAGGGGGGACTCGTTTTCTCCCCCTACAAAGCTCGCCCTGCCCACGCTCATCGCCTGCTTGTGGAGCATGAAGACCAGTCTGTCACTGCTTCTCCCCTTCTTCATCGCCTTTCTCGCCGCGTCAAGTATCCTCTGGACTCTTAGGATGCGTCTCAGCTTCTCCAGGCTTGCGAGAGTGTAGGAGACTGCCACGATCCTCCTAGTATATCCCGGGTCGCCCTCGATGCTTACCGTGTCCGGGTCGAAGAAGTTCTTGATGGCCTGGATAACCTTCTCCTCGTCCTCTGTAGGTCTAATATCTGCCTCCACTACAACCCTTACCCTGCCCGTCAACGATTTTCACCGCCACCCTCTCAGCCTGCCGGTAAGCCTCGTCCAGGCTGTCCTCATTAACTATAACATAGTCTGCGAGGGCTATTAGCTCCCCTATCCCGAACCTTAGATTACTCCTATCGCGTAGCACGAAATCCTCCCATGAGAGCACGTCCCCCGCCCTTCTCCTAGCTAGGAGGCGCCGGTAGCGCTCTAAGGGCGACGCGTGGACTGCCACCACGCACAGTTTTCCTAGGCCTGCAAGCACCCTGGCCTCATCAACCCCTCTCATACCGTCAATTACCGCCCCCCTAACTCTGCCCTCCTCCACTTCTCTACGTAGTTTCTCCATTAGCAGGATCGCCACGGCCGCCATACCCTTCTCCTTGCGTAACTCTGCCGCCGTCTCCTCGATGCTCTTAGCGGTTAACGGTCTCCCCCTGCGCATCGTCTCCTCGCGGACAATATCCCCCATACTGTAGACCGGCCAGCCGGTGATATTCGAGATGTGCCTGGCGATCACACTCTTACCACTGCCGGGCATACCAGTTACTCCCACAAGCATAACATCCATCCCGCGACCCCAAACATTTACCTTTGAGAGCGTGATAATAACTTGAGATCCACCCGTGAGAGATGCTGGGAGGGCGTGATACGGGCATGGTCCGCATATTCATCGCTATAGACATAGAGGATCCCGTACTATTGTCGAGGATCGTGCGCATGAGGGACGCCGTGGTCGCGACCGGAGTCCCTATGAAGCCCGTGGAGACGGAGAACCTCCATATAACGCTCCGCTTCATAGGCGAGGTACCCGTGGGGACGGTCGATGCTGTCAAGGACGTATTGTCAACGTTGAGCTTCGACGAGTTCAGGATCGTCCTACACGGTCTCGGCGCTTTCCCTAGCCCTGCTAGGCCCCGTGTCGTGTGGGTGGGGGTTTCTGAGGGCTGGGAGGAGCTCAGGAGGATCCGTGACACGATAGAGAAGGGTCTCAGGAGCATAGGAATACCGGGCGAAAGACAGGACTTCCACCCCCACATTACACTGGCTAGAATAAAGGGGTCGCGCGGCATATCAAAGCTCATAAGACTCCTAGAGGAGTACTCGGACTACGATTTCGGCGAAACGGTTGTGAGAAGCGTGAGGCTCAAGAAGAGCACCCTAACAAGGAGAGGCCCAATATATGAGACCCTGATGGAGGTCAAGGCCCGGTGAGAACAGCTTTAGAGGAGGAGGTTCTCAAGCGTATTAGACCCACCAGGGAGCAGCTATTACTGCTGGGGAAGCTCTACGCTGGGATCAAGAATAGGCTGGAGACCTGCCTTTCAAGCAGGGGGTTCAAGGTTATAGTTGAGGCTGAGGGTAGCTATGCTAAGGGAACACTCCTGAGCGACAAATGGGAGATCGACATCTTCGCTATATTCCCCGAGGCCAGCGTTGACTGGATAAACAGGGAGAGCCTACAGCATATCAAGACGTGTCTCGGCAGCTCCTACCCCTTCTACATGAAGTACGCCCAGCACCCCTACCTTACAGTGTCTCTCATGGGCATGGAGGCCGACATAGTCCCAGTAACTGGTAACCCCCGCATGGGGGTGGAGAGGACGCCGCTACATACGAGATGGGTTCTCTCACGGTTCGACGATAGGCTGAGGGACGAGGCGAGACTGCTCAAAAGCTTCCTTAAAGGGCTAGGCATCTACGGCGCGGAGACCAGGACTAGGGGGTTCTCGGGTTACGCTGCAGAGCTGCTCGTATACGCGTACGGAGGGTTTAGGAGTGTGCTGGAGGCTGCCAGAGGGTGGAGGCCTGGAACTATCATAGACCCTGAAGGGGGAAACCGTGGTGAAAACCTGAGGAGAAAGTACCGTGATAGTGTTATAATCATCGTAGACCCTGTGGACCCGGAGAGGAATGCTGCCGCCTCCGTTTCTATGAAAAGCCTGGCAGTGTTCGTTGCGGCCTCAAAACTATACCTTAAGCGTCCATCCCCCT
>Ga0256833_1003957_pt1 | contig 10039 bp, 10 predicted proteins | sample 356284metaG_FD_190535 | JGI IMG/M metagenome (GOLD analysis project Ga0256833, IMG submission 190535) | Hydrothermal vent microbial communities from Mid Atlantic Ridge, Atlantic Ocean - 356-284 | ecosystem: Environmental > Aquatic > Marine > Hydrothermal vents | place: Atlantic Ocean: Mid...
GCAGCCAATGGGGCAAAGCGGGGCGTCCTTCCAACGCCGGATGGTCGGCCAGCACCCAGTCTACCCCCGCGACGGTCAGAGCGGCGATCAGCAGCGCCATCAAGCCGGACACGCTGAGACGAAAAGGAATCACCACCCCCGGCAGGCGCAACACCGTGCCCCAGGCAGGCAAATGCACAAAGTAGCCGCTGAGCAGCGCCATGGCCAGCGTCGCGGTGACCACGCTGAGTTTGTCACGGTCGGGGGTGTGGGCAGACGATGCCATGGGCAAGTCCCTTTGGCAGCCGGTGGGCTACACGTATTTAGGGGGGCGTTTTTCCAAAAAGGCGCTGACGCCTTCGTGGTGTTCGAGGGTGCGCCCGGCGATGTCCTGAAGGTGGGCTTCGTAGTCCAGGATGTCTTCCAGATGCGGCAGGATGGCGCGATTGAAAGCCCGTTTGGTCAATCCAAAAGCGGTCAACGGCCCGGCGGCCAGTTTCTGCGCCCACGCCAGCGCTTCTTGCTGCAACTGCTCCCTGGGCACCACCCGGTTGACGAGACCCCACGCCAAGGCTTCTTCGGCGGTAAAGGGCTGGTTGGTGAAGGCGTATTCGGTCGCGCGCCCGAAGCCCATCATCAGCGGCAAGAGCAACGAAACGCCCGAATCGGGCGCCAGGCCGATGCCGGAGAAGCCTACCAGGAAGCGGGTGTTTGCGGCGGCGATGCGCAAATCGCAAGCGAGAGCGACCCCCAGCGCGGCGCCTGCTACTGCCCCGTGCAAAGCAGCGAGCACGGGTTTTTCCAGGCGACGAAGTTGCAAGATGAGGGGGTTGTAGGTCTGCTGCAGATGGCCGCGCAGCGATTCGCCTTCCACGGCTTGCAACTCGGTCAGATCTTGCCCGGCGCTAAAGGCGCGATGGGCGGCCTTTAGCAGCACCGCTCGGACCGCGGCGTCGCCGGCGGCCTGCCGCAGCGCCTTTTGTAGCGCCACCGTAAGGTCATGGGTAAACGCGTTCACGGGCGGATGGTCAAGCGTCAATACCAACACCGCGCCTTCACGTCGAATGCCTACCGGGCTTTCCATTCTTTCCTCCTTGACAAAGAGGTCACCGCTCGCGGATTATCTCTCTTTGGTTTGCCAGCGGGCGATGAGGGCGCGTTCCTCGGGTGTGAGGTCGGCCTGGGCGAGCAAGTCGGGGCGGCGCTCCCAAGTGCGTCGCAGGGATTGCTCCCGACGCCAGCGCGCAATGCGCCCGTGGTCGCCGGAGCGCAGCACTTCCGGCACTTCCCAGCCGCGGAAGACAGGCGGACGGGTGTAGTGCGGATGCTCCAGCAGCCCGGCGGCGTGGGAATCTTTGGCCGGGGCGTCGGGGTCGCCCAGCACGCCCGGTAGCAGGCGGGTGACTGCATCCAGCACCACCAGCGCGGCCAGTTCGCCGCCGGTGAGGACGTAATCGCCGATGGAGATTTCGTCCGTGACCAGGTGTTGCCGCACGCGCTCGTCCACGCCTTCGTAACGTCCGCAGAGCAGGGCGATGTGGGGCAGGCGTGCCAGTTCACGCGCCACGGCCTGGGTGAATGGCCGTCCTTGGGGGGTGAGCAGGATGACAGGGGCGCGCGGCGGGCGTCCGAGCACACCTTCCACGGCGGCAAAGATCGGCTCCGGTTTCATTACCATGCCGCCCCCGCCGCCGTAGGGCTCGTCGTCCACGACGTGGTGGCGGTCGGTCGTCCAGTCGCGGATGTTGTGCACCTGCACTTCCACGGCGCCTTGCCGCCGCGCCCGCGCCAGGATGCTGACGACCAGATACGGTTGAAAGACCTCGGGAAACAGGGTGAAAATGTCGAAGCGCATAGGAAAAGGAGAGGTCATTCTTCCGGCAGGCCGGGGTAGGTGATGTCTAAGACCTCGCCGTGGATGTCGATGCGGATGCGAAAGCCCATCATGCCCATGTAAGCGCGATGTTCTTCGGGAATGCCGGCTGCCAGCACCTCGTCGATATGCTGCTCCAGGTTTTTGAATTGCATCTCCAACGCCGCTTTGCTGAAGGGGTCGGTTTGTCCCAGCAATTGAGCAGCCTGCTCGGAAAGTTCATTTTCGTGGCCTTCGACCAGCGCAAAGAGTTGTTGCAAAACCTGGCGGTCGACGTATTCTGAGGGAATGTGGCGGCGGAAGCCGGCATCGTCCACGACGTAGCAAGGCTCATCGCCGACGTAGGCTACATCGACGGCGCGATCCTCTTCATCTATCACCAGCCCGGCAAACAAAGGGGAACGGTTCATCAAAAAATCTCCACTCGGGTTCCCTGGGCTTTTTTGTACGCATATTGTGCGGTGAAAGGGACGACGGGGGTCGTCCAACGGTAAATCCAATGGGCTGCCGCGGGGGTAAGGTTGATGCAACCGTGGGAGCGGGGCTTGCCGAAGTCGTTATGCCAGTAAGTGCCGTGGAAAGAAACGCCGCTTTCGGTAAAGTAACACACCCACGGCACACCCGGCAGGTCGAATTGCGGTGCGGCGCGATTGCCGGCAGCCATGTGGCGGTAGGGGCGTTTGTGGTAGGTGGAAAAATGCCCGCGCGGTGTGCTGTAATAGCCCATGCCGGTGGCTGCTTTGGCGGCGAACACCAGCCGATGCTCTTCGTAAGCCGTCACTAGTTGGTGTTTCAGATCCACCACCAGGCGCTTGGCTTCGCGAGGCACGTTGGGCGAAAGGGGGGCTATATCGGCCGGGGTCAGCAGACGCAGGTGACGTGCCGGGGCGTAATAAAAGAAGTTCTTCCATTTGTCGTCTTCTATTTGATACCACGCTTCGCCTTGGTTGTCCACTATCAACCGCACCACCCAGTGGGTGGTGGCGTAATACAAGCGGTAACGGGGGGCGCGAATGCGCGCCGGTTCGGCGTAGCCATCGGTAAACGGCACGGTGACCTCGGCCAAAATGCCGTCGTCGGGCACCGATTGTGGCGCTTGTGGCTCAATTTTTACCGGCTGTACGCCGCCGGAATGGACATATCCCCGTGTGGGAATGTGATACCAGATGCGATTGTAGGCCGGCTCTCCATCCCCCACCACGGCTTCGGCAAGGGGCACCACGCTGTCTCGCCAAACCGTGCCGACGCGTTTGGCGTCGAAAGAGGGGCTGGCGTACACTCCTATCCGGTTAAAAGTTACCCGTCCATGAAAGGCTGTCGGCGCGACCAGACGCTGTTTCCCAAACGCGGGCAGGGCAAGGCTCAAAAGCCCTGCCCCTGCCAGTTTGAGAAACTCACGGCGGGTGAGACGTGGGGGAAAAAAGTCGTCGAGAGGAGAGGACATGAGTGTTCAGTAGTGGATGTTGACCGTGATGCCCAGCGGTGCCCAGTAGAACAGCCATTGGGCCTCGGGTGTGCGCATGTTGACACACCCATGGCTCATCGGCACACCGAAATTGTGATGCCAGTAGGTGCCGTGAATGCCATAGCCCCGATAGAAATACATGGTGTAGGGAACGTTGGGAAGGTAATAGCCGGGGCCTACCATGAGCGTGGATACATACTTGACATAGACGTGGTAAGTGCCCGTCACGGTGGGGTAGGCGGGGACGCCGGTGGAAACCACGAATTCGCGTATAAGTTGGGTGCCGATGTAAGCGTATAACCGCTGGCGCGAGAGGTTGACGTCGACCCATTTGTCGTGCAGGCCTACGCCAGGCGGTAGGCCGGGCGCGCCAGAAGGCAAGCCTGCTGCCGGAATGGGCGTTGGCGGCGGCGGGGGCAGAGTAGGCGCGGGGCGAGGGGTCGCCGTGGGCAAAGGGGTAGCAGTGGATGTGAAGGTGGCCGTGGGCGTAGGCGAAGGGGTAAAAGTGGGTGTGGGGGTGGGCGTATACGTGGGCGTGGGGGTGATGGTGGGTTTGAACACCGCGTTGCTACGCGGCTGAGGGCGGGCGAAGACGGCTGCCCGGGCGGGCAAGCCGGTGGCCAGCGCCGCCGCGATGAAGGCAACCAGAAGCACCATCACCAGCGGTAACATCCCCAAGCGGCGCTGCACCGGTGCGCGTGGAGTAGGCGGCGCCACTTCAATCCCCGTCACCTGCCGCTCGCGCAAACGCTTGGCTGCCCAGGCCATACCCTGACGGGCACGGCGGCTGTGCGGGTTGATCTCTAAGGCCTTTTCCAGATAGCCGATGCTCGCCCGCGGGGATTGCGCCAGGGCGGCCAACAGGAGCCAGGGGTCTTCCCAATGCGGGGCCTGCGCTGCGGCCTGCGCTGCCAGTTGCCGCGCCGCACGTCGCTGCCTACGCCGCATGGCGCGCACAGCCTTTTGTAGCAGCAAACGGGCTTCGGGAGAAGGGGTCATGGGGCGTTTGTGGGGGTGGGCAAATGCACAGATTCGTTACGCAAGTAGCACGAGATGCCCGCGACAATACCTTTCGCTACCGTGTCGGGATGGTTGACCAGCAGATCGCGATCCAGCCCTAAAAAGCCGGTCTCGATGATGACGGCGGGGGTGAAAGGGGCAATTTCGTTGAAGGCGTGGTACTCGGTCATGTGGCGGCTGATGCTGGTCGGGTGGTAAGGGAGATGGGTAATGGCCGCGTAGCGGGCGTCCAGGCAGGCTTTCAAATGCAAAGAGTTTTGTAACTGAGCGGCATCTTGCACGCCGGTGGCAGGAGCAGTTTTGAAGCCGGTGTAATCAGGGTTGGGCGTGCAGACATCGGCGTGGATGGAAACCAGTGCCGCGGCGCGATAGCCCTTCAACCGTGGGTCAAACTCGGCCAACAGGTCCACCTTGTAACCCATGCGCTGCAAAGCAGCCTGCACACGCAGGGCAATGGCGTGGTTGACATCCACTTCCTGAAGGCCGTCGGAGCAGGTGGCACCGGAGTCGTTTTTCCAGTGGCCGGAAATGATGCCGATTCGCAGCGCCGCGGGCACGGTGGGGGTAGGCAACAGCACCACCGGCGGGTTGCCGTTGTGGGCGCTTTGCCACCAACCGCTCAGCGAAAAATGTGGAATGTCGGTGGGCGACCACGCCACCAGCAGCAACGCGATGAACGCCGACCAAAACAGGCCGCGCAAAAAGAGGCTCAAGGCGCTTTCGCGTGCTGGCATCCGGGAGGAGGACATGGTTTCTCCGTTCATATGCTCATGCAGCAATCATGCCACAGGGAGGTTGCCCGGTTGCTTCGTTACCCGGTGAGCGGGAAAGGGGGGCTGTCTTGTTATTGCTCTATCTGTTTTTAGCCACGGCGTGGCACAGGCGCTCGAAGCGGCGTTGCGCGAACTGCAACGCCACCAGCGCCCGTTGACGTTCAACCTCCGCTAACGACAGAGTGGCAAACTCTTCTTTATCCAGCACGATCTGCCTGCCGCTGACCGTGACGATGACGTCCAGTGCCAGGTCGCGATAGGCAATTTCGCGTTCGCTCAACCGGACGGTTTCGCCGATGTTGACATACCAACCGCGCAGCCGCCCGCTCTCGCGGGCATATACCGCTAAAATATTGTACCAGCGATTGGCGAAATAGGTTTCCACGAAGCAATCTCCCCGCCGCAGCAGCAGGCCGCCGGTCACCGTGTCGGGCATTTGAAAGATGGCGGCCACGGTGATGCTGCGCGCTCCTTGCCACAGCAAGGTTGCAGGATAGCGATACACTTCTCGCCCGCTTGCGTCCAGTTTGCGCACCCAGAGACCGGGGCGCAAAGGTTTTCTCTGGCAGGGCAAACGCTGGCGGCTCATTCGGCGTAACGTGCCTGGGCCAGCGCCCAGAACCGCTGGCCGTAGCGTTCCAACACTTGCACCTGGCCGCTGCGCTGGAGGGCTTTCAGGGTGCGCTGCACGGCATCGCCGCCCCAGCGCGCCAGCGCGGCCGCGATCTCGCTTTCCCGCATGGGGTGGCGCGCCAGCACGGCCAGCACCGCCTGGGCAGGGTCGTCGTAGCCGGAAAGGTCGAAAGCCCCGCCGGCGGGATGCACCACCTCGGCCACCTCGCCGAGGATGGCCAGTGCCCGCATCAGCCCCTCCTTGTCGGGCGGCTGCACCCACGGCTCGGCAGGCGGGCGCTCTGGCAGGGTGAGGTGCACCTTGTCGGGACGAATGCGGGTAATCTGCGCCGCCAGGGCGCGCAGCGCCTCTTCGGTGGTGTTCATCCCCCGCACGAGCATCACTTCCAGCCAGTAGTGGCCGTGGTACATGGCGCGGAAGTCTACCAGCCCCTGGAAGTAGGTGGCGAAGTCCGGCTCTGGCCAGGGGCGGTTGATTTTGCGGTAGAGCTCAGGCGTACCGGCGTCTAAGGTGGGCAGCACGGCGTCGGCAGCGGCCAGTGCCTCCCGTACTTCGGGCAGATAGAGCAGCGAACCGTTGGTGATTACCGCCACCGGAATTTCGCTCAACGCCTTGACCTGGCGGATCATCCACCCCAGGCGGCTGTGGAGGGTGGTTTCACCGCTTCCGACGAAAGTCACCCAATCGATGCGCCCGCCGTAGTGTTGCAGGCGCTCGGCCACCTCGGCCACGATGGCCTCGGCAGGGACGTATTCCCGCCGCTCAGCCACCAGCGGCGTGCTGCGCCCCAATTGGCAGTACACGCAGTTCCAGTTGCAGGTTTTGGGCACCACCGGGTCGATGCCCAACGATTGCCCCAACCGGCGGGAAGGCACCGGACCGAAGACGTGGTGCATGGGCATACTCCTTCTTGGTTTCCAGCGCGCTTGAGCGGCGTGTCAAAAAACAATGAGGGTTACACCCGCCGTACCTGGCGGGCAATCACGGCGGCGCGAGCGTGGAGCAGGGCGGGTAGGCTTTCCAGCAGGCCGGCTACGCCGTGGGTTTCCACGGCCAGCGAGGCGGTGGCTGCGCCGCGCACTGCTGCCTGCACCACATCCAGTGTTTCCCGCAGAGCAACCAGGAAGGCACCACCAAAAGCGTTCCCCGCGCCGGTAGGGTTGGTGGGAGTGGCAGGATAACCCGCAATCACCCACCGCCGTTGCGTTTGAGTTTCGTACACCCAGACGTCGCCCCGCTCCCGCCGAATGACCACAAATTCCACCTGCCATTGCCCCAAAATCGTGGCCATTTCCCACAAATCCACACTATGCTCGCTAAACAAGGTGCGCATTGTGGATTCCGGCGCCAGCACGGCGGTCAGACCATGGAAGAGAGGCGGCAGGTCATCGAAAAACAAGGATGACATATAAGCCGGATGGGGTTCCAAAGTGACAAATGGCACCCCCCCATTGCGCAGCGCCGCAGGGAGCAGGTTATGAGTGAGGTAATCGTAAGGGGTCAAGTGGGCGCCGCGCGCCTCGCCATAATGAGGCGGTAGATCGCTCAGCCGCAAGGTGTGCTCGGTAGGTTTATGCAGGTCGGTACGGCGGAGGGACAGGGGGCGATAGTTGAGTAGAGCCTTTGGAAAAGGTACCTTGCGTCGGGTAAAGGCGTTGAGCGGCTGTTCGGTGCTGAGGCGGCCGTTTGCATCGTAAATCCGCACCCGCCGGTCCTCCAGCCGCCGAGGGAGAATGCGCACCCCTTGCACATCCCAACCGCGTTGCCGAAAATCCTGTAACCATCGGCGGGGAAAATCCTCACCCACACGCGCCACCAGGGCGGGGTGTGCGCCCCACAGTGCTGCCCCCGCGGCGGCATAGGCCGCACCGCCGCCGGGCACGTCGACCAGCGGTTTGTCCTCCGGCGGCAGGATGAAGTCGCGCGTCAGCGCGCCCAGGAAAAGATAATCGGCCAACGCTTTTCCTTATAAATCGATGAGGTCGCCGCGCGCGTATCCCTCTTCACCCAGGCGCATACGCACATACGAAGCATAGCGCTCGGGGTGAATGCGCCCCTCGGCGACGGCCTGACGAATGGCGCAACCGGGTTCATGAATGTGGGTGCAGTCGCTAAACCGGCAGAGGTGCACCAGGTCGCGAAATTCGGGGAGGTAGCCGTCCAATTCTTCCGGCTCGATATCCCACAGGGAGAGCGCTTTCAGGCCAGGGGTGTCGGCTACCCACCCGCCGCCTTCCAGGGGAAACATCTGGCGCACCACCGTCGTGTGTCGCCCTTTGCCGCTGGCTTTGCTGATTTCTCGCACGGCCAGCCCCAGCCCTGGCTGCACGGCATTCAACAGGCTGGATTTACCCACGCCTGAGGGCCCGGCAAACACCGAAATTTTGCCCCGCAGGCGCTCGCGCAGGGCGTCAATACCCAGGTGGGTCTCGGCTGAGGTGTAGAGTACCGGGTACCCGATGGATTCATAGTGACCAAACAGGCGGCGAGCTTCTTCCATGCCTACCAGGTCCACTTTGTTGGCGACGATCAGGGCAGGGATTGCTTGCTTTTCGCTGATGACCAGGAAGCGGTCGAGCATCCGCAAGCGCGGCTCGGGGCGGGCGCAGGCGAAGACGAAAACCGTTTGGTCGGGGTTGGCGATGATGATCTGCTCGTATTCGCCACGAGGTGTGGGTGCCATGCGGGAGAGTTTGCGCACCCGCGGCTCGACGGCTTCGATCAGGCCGGTGCCGTCGTCCAGGCGGCGAAAGCGCACCCAATCGCCCACAGCCACCAGATCGCCACGGCGTGGGCCGCGCTTCAGCCGCCCCCGCAAGCGGCAGACCACCTCTTCGCCTTTGTTGGTGTCAATGGTATAGAAGCCGGATTGGGCGCGGACAACTAAGCCACGCGACAGGTTGTCGGCAGGGCGAGCAAGTGTCATGGCTGAGGGGTGGGGGTTTCGGTGGTTTCGGGGGTAGGGGTACGGGTGACGCCGATTTGTGCTTCCCACGGGTAAAGGGAGCGCGGTTTGCCGTAAAAGTAAGTTTCCACCACCCGGCGCAAAATGGGCGCGGCGACTTCGGAGCCTTCGCCGCCGTATTCTACAACCACAGCCACGGCGATATCGGGTTTGTCTTCCTGTTGGGCGTCGGTGTAGGCGACGAACCAGGCGTGGGGCTCGCCAGCGGCGGTGCTGGCGGTACCGGTTTTGCCATAAAGAGGAATACCGAAGTTGAGGAAGCGCCAGTAAGCGGTGCCGCGCGGGTTGTCCACCACCATGCGCATCCCCTTGCGGATGATGGCCAGGTTGTTGGCGCTTACAGGCAAGTGGCCGCGCGCTTTCGGCTCGAACTGATGCACGATTTTGCCATCCGGCGCGACGATTTTTTCCACCATTTGAGGCACATATAGCGTGCCGCCGTTGCCCACCGCGGCGACGTAATCGGCCACTTGCAACGGCGTCACCAGGGTTGTCCCTTGGCCGATGGCCTGTTGCACGGCTTCGCGCTCGCTGGCGGGGTCGACGATTTGCCCGGCTTCGTCGCCAATCTCGATGCCGGTAGAACTACCCAGGCCAAAGCCGCGCGCCATTTGGGCCACGGCATTGGTTTTGTAATGCTGGAAAAGGTCAAGGCCGATGTGCCAGAAGTAAGGATTGCACGAGCGCATCAACCCTTCGGGCAGGTTGAGTTTGCCGCTGGGCTGAAAACCGTGCTCGTAGGTCCAGTCGTAAAGGGTCAGGCCGGGAATCTCTTTGAATTCATAGCCGCAGTTGTAGGTGGTGTCTTCTTTGAAACGGCTGCTTTCCAATGCGGCAGCCATCGTGATGATTTTGAACACCGAGCCGGGTGGGTAGAGGCCGTGAGTGGCGCGGTCGAGCAAAGGTTTACCGGGTTGGTTGAGTTGTTGCAGCAGAGCCGGGCTGTTGAAATTGGCGCTCTCGAAGGCGTTGGGGTCGAAGCCTGGTGAAGAAACCAGCGCCAGCACGCGCCCGGTATTGCGCTCCAGCACCACGATAGCCCCAACGAAGCCGTTGATGGCTTGTTGGGCTTGCAATTGCAAGTCACGGTCGATGGTGGTGGTGAGGGCGTCGGCAGGGCGGGTAGGGGCTTTGCCCAGAGCCTGCACAATGTTGCCTTTGGCGTCCACGACGTACAACGTCCCGCCATTTTTGCCTGCCAAGTACGGTTCGCCCCAGCGTTCCAGCCCCATGCGCCCAACTTTTTGGTCCAGACGGTAGCCCTTGCGTTGGTAAGTTGCCAGTTCGTCGGGCTGGAGAGCGCTCACATAGCCCACGCCGTGGGGCGAAA
>Ga0256833_1003958_pt1 | contig 10037 bp, 5 predicted proteins | sample 356284metaG_FD_190535 | JGI IMG/M metagenome (GOLD analysis project Ga0256833, IMG submission 190535) | Hydrothermal vent microbial communities from Mid Atlantic Ridge, Atlantic Ocean - 356-284 | ecosystem: Environmental > Aquatic > Marine > Hydrothermal vents | place: Atlantic Ocean: Mid...
TTTTGACTTTGAGCGCGATTCCCTTCTTGGCCAGCATCACCTGCTCGGCCACTTTCATCTGCCGCACTCGGGCTTTCTCCAGCTTCGCCCTGTCGCTTCCGCCGTTGAAGACATTCCACTGCACCTGCATCCCGATGGTGTAGAAGTCTTTCTTGGCAAAATCGTTCCATAGCGTGTTGTCGGCACTTCCATATTCACCGAAAGCCCCGACCATCGGCATAAAGTTGGCTTTTTCCACCCCGATGGCATGTTCCGCCACCTCCAGGCCCATCTTCGCCTTTTGGATATCGAGGCTCAGGCGCTCAATATCGGCTTTGCTCACCCGGGGAGCTCGGACTTTCAGACTGACCATCCGTACCGAATCCACGTCGGTATCGAGGAGGAAGGAGAGAAACTGATAGGCCAAATCTTTGTTGAGCTTGGCCTGGTTGAGCATACTGTCGACCTTGGCCAGACGCGCTTCGATCTCAAGAACGTCGGTTTTTTTGGTATAGCCCTCTTTCTTCATTTCGATAATGGTCCGCTTGAGTTCGACCATATTGCTACGAATCTTTCGAAGGTTTCGGACATAATTCTCCACCAGGGTGATATTGTAAAAGGCTTTTTTAACCTGGTAAATTTTTTCATCGCGGAGCTTACGGGTATCGAGCTTGCTCATCTCGTAGAGTTTGCGGGTGATCGTTTTGTACTCGCTGAGTTTCCATCCGGTGAAGACGGGAATCTTGTAGGTCAGTTTGGTGAGGAAATGATTGCGGGGAGCGGGATAGTTCAGATCGTCGGGCTGAATTTCGAGAATCGAACCCATTCCTTGGGTAAACCCGGAAGGCAGCCCTCCGGGATGGGCATTCATGGCTTCAAGCACCTGCCCCATCGGAGCAAGAAATTGGCTGAAACCAAAATCCGCGAACGTGGCTTCCCGACTCTGGAGTTTGAATCCAAAGACATTCCCCGCATCGTTGGAGCGCAGCGCCTGGAGGGTGATCGTCGCCGACCCCCAGTCCTTGCCCTCCACTGCCAGCTCGTCATACTTTTTCATCGTTTCGTCAAACTGAGAAACTTTGATCTCCAGGTTTTTCCGATCCAGCAGGTTCAGCGCCTGGTGGAGCGAAAGGTTTTTTAGCCCGGCCGCCAGCGGCAGCAACCCGATCATCATCCATAGAATTATCCGAAACATCGTCCACTCCTTGTTTTCATCAGTGCTATCGAAGGATTATAGCAAAAAATATGAAGTTATGTATAAAGTAATAATTAAAAGTAAATGAGATTATAACGTTGAAAGCTTAGGGGAGTCTTACCGGTCTAGGGATGGTTGTCCGTCCAAAGGACTCCCCCTACCGGTAAAGTCTGGCTTCGATACGGCGGTTTTCCCGGTAGGCGCTTTCCGTATGTCCAGAGGCGATGGGCTCCGTATAGCCCCGCCCTTCGGTCTGCAGTCTCTCGGGAGAGATTCCCAGCTCGACCAGACGGGCTTTGACCGCCTCGGCACGGCGTTTCGAGAGTGCGATATTGTAAGCGTAGCTTCCACGGCGGTCAGTATGGCCGACGATTATCGCATGCAGCGTGGGGTTGCGTTTGAGCAGGTCGGCGAAGCGGACCACCCGCTCATCGTAGGAGGGAAGAATCCGGGAAGAATCCAAAGCGAACTGGATATGCAGATCCCCGAGGCTGAGGGGACCGGTAGAGAAGAAGGTCACTTCGACCCGGTTGTTGCCCAGACGCCCCTCGGAAGTCGCTTCGGTATAGAGCGGCTGATGGTCGAGAAGGTTTTCCGTGTAGATGCGGCTCGCAGGCATCCCCGCTTTGCTTACGGCATCGTAAACCTCTTTCAAACGATGGTTGACCAGCTCCGCGGCCTCTTTTTCGTCCAGTCGATGGTCGCCACCCATATGCTGCCAGAGAGAGCTCCAGCCGCTCAATTCGATCCGATCTTCTCTGCCAACCACTTGCGAGGAGTGCCCGATCAGGCTGATGTAGCGGATTCTGGAACGGTTTTCTCGGATCAGGTCCTCGATCTGCGCTAAGGTCTCTTCCGAATCCCTATCCAGCTGCGTCCCGCGGAAAATCAGCGGGGTGCTCCGTACCACATAGGAGTTCCAGTGTAGGAGCGTCGATCCGTTTACCTGGTTGGGAAGCCCCGTATCGATTCGGGGAGAGGTGATCCCACTTTGCTCCATATAGCTGCTTTCGTACAAACCGTCCGCGAAAAGCAGTGAACCTGCCAGCAGTCCTGCGAAAAGAAATCTTGTTTTCATTATCTGTCCCCTCGGAGAATCTTGAGCGCATTGACCGGAGGCCGACATCCAGAAGGGCGCACCCCCTTCTTCCATCGTTTGGAATTTTCGCAGAGATCGGCATCGGCGGGAACGCCATCTGCATCCTCGTCATACGTGGCGGGAAGCTTGTCTTTCGCACTCGCTCCCCGATTGAAGAGTCCCACTTTGTTGTAATAGCGCTTCACATCGCCCATGACCGACGCCATCGTCAAGCCCATGGCATCCAAGATCCTGTATTTGGCAAGAAGCATGTTGTAACGGGCATCGATAAGTTCATCGTTGGCCCGCTTCAAATCGCTTTCCGTCGCCAAAAGATCCAGCAAAGAGCGCTCGCCCAGATTGTACTCTTTCCAGTAGAGCTTGAGGGTCTCCCGGCTTTGATCCCGATACTTTTTGAGCACGGGAATCTGCTCTTTCGCGAGATCGTAGCTGCTCCAGGAGAGGTCCATCCCCTGCATTACCTGCCTGCGCAGGTCGTTGACCACTTCCATCTCCTGGGAAACTTTACTCATTTTGTTGACCCGTGCCGCTTCGTCGGCACCGCCGTTGAAGAGATTGTAGCGCATGACCAGCATCCCCTTGATCCCATCTTCACGATCGGGATAGTTGTCGCGATGGTTCAGACTGTCCGTATAATTTGCGGAGATTTCCGCATCGATGCTGGGCATGAACTTGCTTTTGCTCTCCCGATAGAGCGCTTCGGCACCGCGGATGTTGTATTTTCCGACACGTAGAGAAGGATTGTATTCCAGAGCGTACATGGTCGCCTTTTCCTGATCCTTCGGAAGGGGGAGATCGAAACGGACGTTCTGAAGCTCTTTCATCGAAATCGTCCGACCGGTCACCCGGCGGAAGTTGTAAAGAGCATTGGAGAGTCGGTTCCGAGCGACGAGCATGTTGGATTTGGCCAGGGAGAGCGAAGAGCGCACTTTGCTGACCTCCGACATTTTGGTCACACCTGCCTTGTAAGCTTTGGTCACTTTGGCGTCAAGTTTGCGGATATGTTCGACATGGGTCTGGGCATTGTGGAGCAGTTCCCGATTTTTGAGAAGGTCGATATAGACTTTGATCGTCTGCAGAGTCACGTCGTTGGCCTTCTCCAAATAGCTGTAGGCCGCGGCCAGTGAGCGCATCATTTGGTAGTTGACCCGTTCTTGGGTACTGAAACCGTGAAAAATATTCTGACGCAGGATTAGAGAATTGCGGAAAATATCGTAACTCTGATTGCGTTTGCTCGTAAACTCGCCCTGATAATCTCTACCGACTCCCATCTCCAGATCCAGCGTCGGGTAGTATCCCGCTTCGGAACCGCGAAGATCCGCCCGGGTGGCGCGATAATTGTGCAATCGCTCTTTGATCACAGGATTGGTCTCGAGCACATCCGAGACCACCTCTTTCAGTGTCGTTGCCGAGACCGCGCTACTTAGTCCGATCCCGCACAACAGCCATATCCAACGATTCTTTTTCATCGCTACATCCTCATAGTTCATATTAGCAAGTATAATATTAAGAGTATCCTAACCGAAAGAAACTTAACCGATCATTAATGTATAAAAAACGATCTCTTTCCTCCATCACCTTTCGGTGAAAGTGTACTGCTTGGCTTTGAGGATGGGCTTGAGGATGTAGTCGAGGATACTCTTCTTGCCGGTCATGATGTCGACGGAGACGATCATCCCCGGAATGATCTTGAGAGGTTTCTCCTTCGTTCCCAGGTAATTTTTTTCCGTTTTGATATGGACGATATACCAGGGGCGCTCTTTCCTGTCTTTCGTCGTATCGGCACTGATGTTGACGACCTTCCCTTCCAGGCCTCCGTAGATGGAGTAGTCGTAGGCCGTAACCTTGACCACGGCCTTCTGCCCGGGATAGATGAAGGCGATATCCGAGGGTTTGATCTTGACCTCCAGCCAGAGTTTGTCGTCCGTCGGCACGATCTCCACCAGATCCTCTCCAGGTTTGATCACCCCGCCGACCGTATGAATGAAAAGCTTCTGAACGATGCCTTTGATGGGGGAGCGTACGATCGTACGGGTCACCTCATCCTGCAGCGCACGGTAACTCTCCCGTGCCCGGAGAAGATCTCCCTCCACTTCGCTGAGTTCTTGTTTCGCGCGATTCTGGAAATCCGCCCTAGCCGCCGTAATCTTGTGCTCCACTTCCCGGATGGAAGACTCGATTTTCGGGATAGAATTCTGGGCGCTGTGAAGCTCTTCGAGGATTTTGCTCTGCTCTCGTTGCAGATGCATCATCTCCACGCGGGATTTGACTCCCTGCCGGACCATCGGTTTCATGATTCCAATCTCTTTCGCCATCAATCCCGCCGTACGATTCAGATCCTCTATCCGCTGCCGGGTTTCGACCAGAGAGTGTTGCGCTTGACTCTTCTCCTCCTGAAGCGCCTCTATCTTGGCCTGAAGCTCCCTCTGCCTGCTCTCGAAAAGACTCTGTTCGTTTTTGAGGAAGTCGAGGTATTTCCAGGCCTTGGAGGGATCGACCTGAAAATCCTTCCCTGCCGCCTCCGCCCTCAGACGCAGCCTTTTCGCCTCCAGCTCTTTGATTTTGATCTCGGTGGCGTTCATCTGGGCTTTGGCTTTTTCGTTTTCGATCTTGAGAAGCGGAGCTCCTTTTTTCACGCTGTCACCCTCGTGAACGAAAATCTCTTTCACGATTCCTCCCTCCAGATTCTGAACAATCTGGTTTTTACCGCTAGGGACCACTTCTCCCTGTCCCCGGGTGATTTCATCGATTTTCGTCAACGACGCCCAGATGAGAAAGAGTGTGACCGCCACGAGCCAGAAGTAGATGGCGACCCGAATTTTTCGGGGTGTATGCTCGCTCAGCGCCTCCCCCAGACTGTTGACATATTCCTGATCCTTGGAGCTGAGTTTACGCCGCATCTCCCTCTCCTCCTTTCAGACGCTTGAGCACTTCCTCCCGCGGGCCGTCGAGATAAACCTGCCCCTCATGCATGACGATAATCCGGGGGGTAAGGTGCAAAAGCGCGAATTTCTGCGTGATCATCAGAACCGTCCTTCCTTTGAGCACGGGCTGCAATGCGTTGAGAATGCGCGTCTCGCTGAGCTGATCCATGGCGTTGGTCGGCTCATCGAGCAGCATGATCGGTGCATCCGAGATCAAGGCCCGAGCCAGACCGATACTTTGACGCTGCCCGCCGCTGAGTCCCTGCCCCCGTTCGCCAATGGGCATGTTGTATCCCATCGGATGGCGACGGACGAAATCGTGCACACCTGCGCTCTTCGCCGCTTCAAGCATTCGTTCATCTCCCACTCCCGGTTTCCGGTTGACGATATTCTCCCGAACCGTTCCCCGGAAAAGCCCGATATCCTGCCCCACGTAACCGATGAAATTTCGGAGCCGGGAGGGGTCGATCTGGGAAATATCCACATCATCAATCAGGATCATCCCCTCCTGGGGAGTATAGAGTTTGAGAATCAGCTTTTCGATCGTGCTTTTTCCCGACCCGATCCGTCCGATGATCCCCACATGTTCCCCCGGTTCGATTACGAAGGAGACATTCTTGAGTGCAGGCAGATCTGATTCCGGATAAGTGAAGGTGACATTTCGAAATTCGATCTTGCCACGAAAACGCTCCCGGTGGATGAAGTTCTGTCCTGAAAGCCGCTCCGTCGGCTGATTGACGATCTTGTCGATCGTCTCGTAGGCGGTACGTGCGTCGCTATAGTTGGTCAGCAGGGCCGCGATCTGCCCCATAGGTGCGACGGTACGCGATGCGAGGATCACGATTCCGATCAATCCCCCCATCGTCAACTGGTGATCACGGATCATATAGACTCCCGCCACGATAATCAAGACCGTCGTCATCTGAACGAGAAAACCGGTCAACGTAGGAATCGATGCAGACATCAGGCGGGAACGGAGGCTCTTGCGGGCGATCTCCCCGACGCTCTCCTCCCAGTGCCATTGCATCTGGCCGGCCAGATTGTGGGTCTTGATCGCTTCGAGGTTGTTGAGTGCTTCGATCAGGATCCCGTTTTTTCTTGCCGCCGCTTCGTAGGTGCTCTCGATGCTTCGCTGCAGCGGTTTGCGGATAAAGAGCGCATAGAGGAGAATCAGAAGCATCATGACGATGGGGATCACCACGATCGGTCCCCCCATGTACCAGATCACCAGGAGGAAGAGAATGGAAAAGGGCAGGTCGATCACCACCGAAAGCGTGGCGTTGGCGAGAAAGCCTCGGATAGAATCGAACTCCTTGATATTGCTGGCGAAGGAGCCCACCGAACGGGGCACGTGCGTCATCTGCATATCCATGATCTTTTCGAAGATCACGGAAGACATGATCACATCACTCTTTTTCGCCGCGATCTCCAGCATACGACTTCGGAAATACTTCAGCACCGCATCCAGCACATAGACAACCGTGACACCGACGGCGAAAACCATCAGCGTATCCACGGCGTTGTTGGGAATCACCCGATCGTAGACGCTCCTCGTAAAGAGGGGAGAAGCCAGGACGAAAAGATTGACCAGCAGCGAAGCGAGAAGGACATCTTTGTAGATCGGCCAGGAGAGCTTGACCACATCCCAGAACCAGTGTTTGTCCCGGTGGTGCCAGGCAAAAGTGGCATGTTCCTTATCGCTGATCTCTTTTTTCAGAAGAAAGAGATAGCCCGTATAGTGCCGTTGTACCTCGTCGAGAGGCACCCACTCTTCCAGAGGAGTCGAGCCTGGATAAACCAGTTTGAGTTCTTTCCCATCCTGGCTGATTGCTTCGAGAATGCAGCTCTGTCCACCCTGAAGCAGAAGAATCGCAGGAAGATGGAGATCCAGGATCTCCCTCAGGTCTCTCTGTACCAGCGTAGAGCGAAATCCTGCCCGATGCGCCGCTTTCGTAAAGAGCGTTTCGGCCTGAGAAATCGTAAAAAGGTTGGGAGTTTCCTGCTCGGGAGGATGAGGAAGACCCGCCGTCAGGGTTTCCATGGAGACCTCTTTGCCGTACCTCGCGGCGAAGAGCATCAGCGTCTCCATCAGTCTGCGGGATGCGATCGCCGTGATTTCCGGGCTTTTCGATTCGGTGGATGATTGCTCTATCGTTTCCGTATTTTCACTCTTTTCCATCAACTGACACCCTTTTTGGATCCTATCCATGGGTTCAATCAACCCAAGCTGGATTACGCTGCCATTATACCTGCTAAGTGAAAATGGAAAAGAATCACGACGATTCTTTCCCTACGAAAAGAATAGATTTGGAAGGAGTCTTTTAGATAGATGCAGTCTTGACGCTGATGCAGGCGTCGAGTGCCGCCAGCTCGTCCACCAGAGCTTTGGGGATTTCGTGATCGACGCGCACCACGGCCAGGGCTTGCCCCGCTTTGTCGCGACCCAGGCGGAAGTCGGAGATGTTGATGCCGTGCTTGGCGATCAGATGTCCCACGTCGCCGATGACGCCGGGTTCGTCGTTGTTTTTGAAGAAGATCAGTCGTCCCTTGGGCTCCAGGTCGAGGGTGTAGCCGTCGATGTCGACGATGCGCTGAAGCCCCTCTTCGAAGACCGTGCCGCTGATACGGATCGTCGTGCCGTTTTGGGCCGTCAGTTTGACCGTCACGAGATTTTTGAATCCCCGCGCGTCGGGTTTGATCTCTTTGACGATCTCGATTTCCCGCTCTTTGGCTACATACTCGGCGTTGACGTAGTTGATCCCGTCGGCCAGGGATTCGCTCAGTACCCCGACGGTGGCGAAGGTCGCTAGCGAATCCACATAGTCGCCGACAGGGCCCTCGGCGACCACTTTGATCGAACGCGTCCCGCTTTTGAGCACCTGAGCACTCATATAGCCGATCTTCTGCACCAATTCCAGGAAGGGGGCGACGAAGTCGGGAAGTTCGTTCTCCTTGATGGGAAGGTTCAGGGCGTTGGGATAGGCAATCCCCTTGGCTGCGGCGATGGCGTTCTCCGCCGCCTGAATCGCGATGTTGCGCTGGGACTCTTTGGTGTTGGCCCCCAGGTGGGGGGTGACGGTGACATTGTCCAAGTCCAGTAGAGGATTGTCGATGGCAGGCTCTTTGGTGAAAACGTCGATCCCCGCCATGGCGATCTTGCCGCTTTTGAGCCCCTCGTAGAGTGCCTCTTCGTCGTAGAGACCGCCGCGGGCACAGTTGATCAGGATGACTCCCTCTTTCATTTTGGCGATCTCTTCCCGTCCGATCATCCCGATCGTCTCTTCGGTCTTGGGCGTATGGATCGTGATGATATCGCAGGCAAGGATATCGTCGAAGTTCTCCGTATAGCCGATCTCCAGATCGGTGGCTTTGCTCGGATCGATGTAGGGGTCGTAGGTGATGACCTCCATTTCGAAGGCTTTGGCGCGCTTGCCGACTCTGGAACCGATGTTGCCGAATCCGATGATGCCGAGTTTTTTGTCTTTGAGCTCGGTACCGTACCAATCCTGACGCCGCCAGATCCGCTGCTCTTTGAGGTGGTTGTGCGCGTAGGGGAACTTCCGGGCGCAAGCGAGCATATGGGTCATCGTCAGCTCCACCGCGGCGATGGTGTTGGCCGTGGGGACGTTCATGACGACAATGCCCAACTTGGAGCATCCGGGGATATCCACATTGTCCACGCCCACACCGGCGCGAACGATCGCTTTCATCTTCTTGGCCTGAGCCAAGAACTTCTCGTCCACATCGGTGGAGCTTCGGGTGATGGCCACGTCGGCCAGGGGGATGAATTTCTCGAGTAGAAGGTCTTTGGGCTCGTCGGCGGCGTTGATCAACTCCACTTCCGGATCGGAAGCGAGAATCTTCAATCCACTCTCATGGATATGGTCGCAGACGACGATGGTATAAGTTGACATGGCTAAATCTGCCTCTTTCGAATCTTATTTTTGGAGCTGATCTTTGATCAGGTCGCCCAGGGTCATGCTGCTGTCCTGCTCATCATTCAGGTGTTTGAGCGCTTCGCGCTCCTCCTGACGCTCCAGGCGGCGTACGGAGACGCGGATCCGGTCGTTGCGGGGATCGATCTGGGTGATCACCCCTTTGATCTCCTGGCCGGGCTCGATCTCGTCGAACTTCAGAGGATGCAAATCCTCGGTACGGATCAATGCGTCCACATGGTCGTCCAGAGCGATGAAGACACCGAAATCTTTCTTGTCCTTGACGGTTCCGGTGACGATGTCACCGACTTTGTGGGTGTCGGCGAAGGCATCGACGGGGGATTTCTCCAGAGCTTTCTTGCTCAGGGAGATCTTGCCCGCATCGGTGTCGATCTTGATGATCTTCACTTCCACTTCGTCTCCGACGTTGAAAAGGTCTTTCGCCCGCTGGCTCTTGTCCCAGGAAGACTCCTGGTTGTGCAGCAGACCTTCGACGCCGCCCTCCAGGCGGACGAAGGCGCCGAAATCGGTCAAGGAAGAGACGGTACCGGTCACGATATCTCCCACGCGATGTTTGCGGGAGAACTCTTCCATGGGCTTGGGAAGCAGATTTTTCCGGCTGACCCGCAGACGGCGATTCTCTTTGTCGATCTCGATCACTTCCACGTTGATCTGCTCACCCACCTCGAGATAATCTTTGGGGTGCTTGACGTTTTTGTCCCAAGAGACTTCGGAGACGTGGAGGAAAGCTTCCAGATCCTCTCCCAGGTCGACGAAGACGCCGTAGGGTTCGATGTTGCTCACCGTCGCTTCGACCGTGTCGCCGACGCCGATGATCTCGTCGATATTCGCCCAGGGATCGGGGTTGGCCTCTTTGATGGAGAGGGAGAGGTGACGCTTCTTTT
>Ga0256833_1003959_pt1 | contig 10037 bp, 10 predicted proteins | sample 356284metaG_FD_190535 | JGI IMG/M metagenome (GOLD analysis project Ga0256833, IMG submission 190535) | Hydrothermal vent microbial communities from Mid Atlantic Ridge, Atlantic Ocean - 356-284 | ecosystem: Environmental > Aquatic > Marine > Hydrothermal vents | place: Atlantic Ocean: Mid...
GGCGATGTACCTGAGGAGGCTTCTGGGAGGGGAGCACGAGGTCCTGGTGGTCTCCCCCAATAGCAAATACCAGTGGATACCCTCCAATATATGGATTGGTATCGGGAAGATGACTCCCCGCCAGACCACATTCGCTCTCGAGCCCCTGTACAGGAAGAAGGGAATAGGGTACATGCAGGCCAGGGCGGTGACATTCCATCCGGATGAGAACTATGTAATGGTGGAGTATGTGGCGGGGGAAAAGAAGGGTCAGAAGGAGAAAGTGGAATACGACTACCTCGTCAACGCCACGGGCCCGAAGCTGAGTTTCGAGGCCACGGAAGGGCTGTATCCCGGGAGGAACAGGGTCTATTCCGTATGCTCCTACACCCATGCGGAGGAGGCGTGGAAGGCACTGTCTGCTCTGATAGACCAGTTGAAGAAGGGGAAGAAAGCCACCATCGTTATAGGAATGGGCCATCCGAAGGCCACCTGTCAGGGAGCCGCCTTCGAGTATATCCTCAATGTGGACCACGAGTTGAGGAAGAGGAAGGTGAGGGACAGGGTCCGCCTGGTGTGGCTCTCCAATGAGGCAGAGCTCGGGGACTTCGGTGTGGACGGTATGCTCATGAAGGTGGGAAAGAGGACCATGCACTCGAGCGAACTGGTGCGGCTTGTATTCGAGGAGAGGGATATAGAGTGGATTTTAGGAGCGGGGGTTCATAAGGTGGAGGATGGTAAAGTTCACTTCGAGACCCTGGATGGACAGAATCATACTCTCGAATTCGATTTTGCCATGCTCATACCCGCCTTTTCCGGCCACGGTTTCAGGGCTTATAACGGTGATGGAAACGATATTACGGACAGGCTCTTCTCCCCGAAGAGCGGGTTTATGATAGTGGATGCCGATTACACTCCAAAGCCCTACGAGGAGTGGAGCGTGGATGACTGGCCTGAAAAATATCAGAATCCCCATTACCCCAACATCTTCGCTCCGGGAATTGCATTCGCGCCACCCCACACGATATCCAGACCCCGAAAGAGCGCAGGCGGAAGGGAGATCTTCCCCGCTCCCCCGAGAACCGGAATGCCCTCCGGAATAATGGGCAGGCTGGTGGCGGAGAATATCGCTCGCCTCATAAACGAGGGCCCCGATGCCCATCTGCATGGGGTTTCTATGGGCAAAATAGGTGCCGCATGCATCGCCTCTTCCGGATATGGGCTGAAGAGCGGTAGTGCAATTACCATAACGATGTTCCCGATAGTTCCTGATCACAGGAGGTATCCGGACACGCAGGGAAGGGATCTGAACTATACGATTGGGCACTGGGGGCTGGCGGGCCACTGGATGAAGTTGTTGTTGCACCACATGTTCCTTTACAAGGCTAAAATGAAGCCCTTCTGGTGGATGATACCGGAGTAAAAAGGAGGTTTAATATGGGAAGGAGATTGAGCGGATGGCAGAGGTTTTCCATGAACTGTGTTGTGGTTCAGCTGTTTTACTTCCTGATTCTGAACCTGAAGATATTCTCCCTTCTGCAGAAGAATGAAAAGGAAGCTCACAACGGGTAGGTTCAGCGGTATGGGGGTTCTCCCCCATTCAGACCTTAAAATTTTTCTGCCATGAAGATTACTCCAGATACCACTGTGGAGGAAGTGGTGGTAAAGTATCCGGACAGCGTGGATATTTTCTTCAAGCACGGAATACCGGCCATCTCGTGTGGAGCTCCGATATGGGGGACCATCGGAGAGAATGCAGAGAAGTACGGAGTTAAGGACCTGGATGCCCTTCTGAAGGAGCTTAATGAGCTGGCGGAGAGCAAGGGGGACTCCCTGGATCTAAAGCTTGGCCTTTAAACTTCATGGAATGAGCAAAGTTTCCATCATCGTCGGCCTTCAGTGGGGGGATGAGGGTAAAGGAAAGATAGCGGATTTTCTTTCGGGTGATTACGACATAATCGCCCGTTTTCAGGGAGGAGCCAATGCGGGTCATACGGTGAAGGTGGGTGGAAAGGAGTACATATTCCATCAGGTTCCATCCGGCCTGCTGAGGGGTGGGAAAGTGGGGGTGCTTGGAGCGGGAATGGTCATAGACATAATTGCCCTCGTGGAAGAGCTCAGGCAGCTGGAGGGGGTGGATTACGATCTCATCATAGATGAGAGGGCCCATCTGGTGCTTCCATACCACAGGGTTCAGGATGCCCGTCAGGAAGAATCGGGCAGGGGAGTGGGCTCCACCCGCAAGGGTATATCCCAGGCCTACAGGGATAAGTATGCCCGTTTCGGCATAAGGGCGGGTTCCCTTTTAGATGAGCACGTGCTGAAGGAGGAGCTCCGGAGGAGCTACGAATTCAATGCCCGTTATTTTACGGTGAACCTGGACTTCGATGAGCTTTACGATATTCTGCTTGCGGAATCCCGGGAGATCGGGAACTTTATTGGAGATGCGGTTTCTTATTTGAAGGATGCTGTTGAAGGGGGTAAGAAGGTACTGATGGAGGGGGCGCAGGGGGCCCTGCTGGATATAGATTTTGGAACATATCCCTATGTGACGAGTTCCCATACCATCTCGGGCGGTGCCCTTGTGGGACTTGGATTTCCATGGAAGAGGGTTGATGAGGTCATCGGTGTGTTCAAGGCCTATACCACCCGCGTCGGTAAGGGACCGTTTCCCACGGAGCTGGTGGATGAAACCGGTAATCAAATCCGGGAGAAGGGGGGAGAATATGGGGCCACCACTGGCAGGCCCAGGAGGGTTGGATGGCTGGACCTCGTGGCGCTCAGGTATTCGGTCTGGATCAATGGGGTGGATTACCTGGTGATGACCAAGCTGGATGTCCTTTTCGGTTTTCCGGAGATAAAAGTGGCTGTGGGATACAGGTTGCATGGAATGGAGATCGACTGGTTCCCGGCATCCTCCCATCGCCTTGCCCATGTGGAGCCGGTCTATCGCACCTTTTCGGGATTCGATGACCTGGATGGTGCACGGGAGTTCATCTCCTTCATCGAAGAGCACCTCGGCGTTCCCGTGAAGATCATCTCTTACGGAATGGACAGGGATAAGACCATCGTGCTATGAGGGTCCTTATCGCAGGTGGCAGCGGTTTTATAGGTTCCCATCTGTCAGAGTTCCTTTCCGGAAGAGGCCATGAGGTCTTCATAGTTTCCAGGGACCCCTCGAGAGGCATTCCTTATGATGAAGTCCACAATCATGTCAGAGAGGATACGGTTATAGTCAATCTGGCCGGCGAGAATATAGCATCCGGAAGGTGGACCCGTGCAAAGAAAAAGAAAATTAAGGAGAGCCGTGTATGGGCTGGGAGGAAACTCGTTGAGGAAATTCGCAAAAGCGGACAAAAGCCTGCAGTGTTTTTACAGGCATCTGCTGTGGGCTATTATGGGCGTTCGCGGGATGAGGAATTCCATGAGGATTCGCCGGCCGGCGACGATTTCCTTTCCCATGTTGTAGTGGAGTGGGAGAACTCCACCCGTGAAGTGGAGGAGATGGGCATAAGGAGGGTAATCCTCCGCATAGGGCTCGTCCTTGCCCGGGATGGTGGGGCCTATCCCCGCATGAGCCTGCCATTTCGTCTGGGACTCGGTGGAAGGATCGGCTCCGGGGAGCAGTGGATGTCCTGGATCCATATAGGGGATCTGGTGAGGGCTGTGGAGTTTCTCATGGAAAACGGGCACCACGGACCCTTCAACCTGACAGCTCCCAATCCGGTGAGGAATGAGGAATTTACCAGACTGCTGTGCAGGACTATTCGCAGACCCTGTTTCTTTCCGGTTCCATCCTTCTTCCTGAGGCTTGTATTTGGAGAAATGGCCGATTATTTACTGCTCGAAGGTCAGAAGGTCATTCCACGGAGGCTCATCGAGTCCGGTTTCCAGTTTGTTTATCCCGATTTGAAAAGAGCCCTGGAGAGTCTTGAAGGTGTGGGCTGAGGCTTTAATAGTAATCGTGGCACAGGGTTTAATATTCCTTGCTCTTTTGTCGCTGAAAGACAGGTTCCTCGCACAGAAACTGCTTCATCTGACCATTGGTGTATCGACTCTCATGCTTTACAACATACTTCCATTCGAACTGTTTCTCTCCCTGAGTTTAATTGCAATTGCTCTCCTGATTCTCGTGCCGCATAGAATATTCCATAAGAAATTCGGGGTGGTTGCCTATCCCCTCAGTGTTTCAATAGTGGCCTTTTTCTTTTATGACAACAGTTTTGTTTTCACATATTCCCTTTACCCCATGTTTTTCGCTGATCCTCTCGGTGCCATAGTGGGGCGTTATTTTGGAAAGAACAGGATATCATGTGGAAAAACGCTGGAAGGGACGGCGGTTGTGTACATCGTAAATTTTTTGATTTTTCACCTTGGGGGATTTTCCCTTGTGGATTCTGCATTCATATCATTCGTGTTGACCCTTCTGGAGGTGTCATCCCCCGGTGGTCTGGATAACTTTGCAGTGCCCCTATCTGCGATGGCGATTCTTGGGGGATGGGGTCATATGGAACTGTGGGTCTCCCTTCCCATTTCCCTGATAGTGGCCCTCCTTATATCCATGTTGGGGTGGCTGACGATATGTGGAAGCCTTGCGGTTGCTTCCCTTGGAACGATAATCCTTTACTCCGGAGGACTGATGTGGGTTGTCCCCCTTGTCGTATTCGTTGCCCTGGCCTCTCTTGTGGGAAGGATTCTTGGAAGTGAGGAAAAAACGCGGGATGTAAATCAGGTATTTGCCAACGGAGGGGTCAGCGCTTTTCTTGCTGTTCTTTATGCTATAATGCATCTGGATATTCTGTTCTACATGCATCTTTCTGCAGTGGCGGCGATGATGGCCGATACTCTGGCCACGGAAACAGGTATGCGGTTTTCGAGGGGTTCTTATCTCATCACCAATCTCAAGCCTGTCGAAAAAGGGGTTTCGGGGGGTGTGAGCGGGTGGGGGTTTTTTGGCGCCATATTGGGGGCTGTGGTTGTTTCCTTATTTGCCGGAAGGTATTTTCTGGCAGTCGCTTTTTCTGGATTCGCTGGCAGTATTGTTGACAGTTATCTGGGAGCCCTGTTTGAAAGAAGGGGATTGTGGAATAATGATATAACTAACTTCCTTTCGGCCCTATTCGGCTCCCTTTTCTTTTTAGTTGTCTTTGGAGGTGCTCTGCTGTGAAAGTAGGGAAAGTTTTCGACAGACTGGCCTGGAGATACGACAGCTGGTACGAAAAGCCCTTCGGCAGGTCAATTTATGAACTGGAGGTGGAGGCCATAAAAAGGGTGCTTCCCTCATTCGGCAGGGGGGTGGAGGTGGGGGTGGGTACGGGGAGGTTTGCTTCGGCTCTTGGAATTCAGTTCGGTCTCGATATTTCCTTTTCCGAGCTGTCCATTGCCCGGTACAGGGGAATCATAGTAGTGCTCGGGGATGCTCATGAAATGCCCTTTTTACATAATGCCTTCGACCTGGAGCTGATAGTGGTCTCCATCTGCTTTTTCGAGCATCCGGATGTGGTGCTGAAAGAGGTTTCGAGAACCCTCGTTCCCGGTGGACATGTGATTCTGGGGCTCGTTCTTGCTGAATCCCCATGGGCTGTCTTTTACAGGGAGAAGGGCCGCAGGGGTCATCCCTTTTATTCCATAGCCCGATTCTATTCCTTTTCTCAGGTGGTAAATATGCTTTCCTCATCGGGTCTTTCGGTGAATGCAGTGGTTTCCACATTGCTGGAGCTCCCCTTCGAGGGCAGGTCCGTTCGGGACAGGAGAATCCTTGAGGGTTATATTCCCGAAGCCGGCTTTACCGTCATAAGAGCAGTTTCGGAACCGGGCAAGTTGAACATCGGGAGATAAAAATGCCGATGGGAGAGGACTTCTGAAAATCATTTCCTGCCTTCTGACCTGCATGAATAGAATCCCTTCTCTGCCTCCTGCATACCTTCTCGGAGTTCTCATGAAGTGTTCCTATGCTTGCACCATCGTGTGTCCGATGGCTTAATCTTTATACTTTTCGCCTAACAGGAGAAAATCCGGATGTTCAAATTTGTGAATCCATTCAAGAGGAATTTTCTCGGAATAGATCTGGGGACAGCTCATACACTGGTTTACCGGAGGGGGGATGGTATTGTGATGCGGGTTCCCTCTGTCATTGCCTACAATGCCGAGACGGGTGATATTATCGCTATCGGGGAAAGTGCCAAGAAGATGTATGGAAAGACACCGGAGGGTATATACGCAAAGAAGCCCATAAAGGACGGTGTTATAGAAAATCTCGAGCTTGTTCAGGAATTTCTCTCTCATATAATAAAGAGCCAGTCCAGGTTCATAAGTCCGGTACTCATCGTGGGAATACCTGCAGGGGCCAACGATGTGGAGAGGAAAGCGGTCATAGATGCGGGGGAGGGAGCCGGTGCCCGTGAGGTGTATCTCGTGGAAGAGCCAATAGCTTCTGCTCTGGGCATGGGATTGCCCATTCACGAGCCCAGGGGTCATCTGATAGTGGACATAGGGGGAGGGACCACTGAAATTGCCATCATTTCCCTGAGCAAGATTGCCCATCAGAATTCTATAAAGGTGGCCGGAGACGAAATCGATGACGCTATAAAGGAGTACATAAGGCGCAAATTCACGGTCAATATCGGTGATCTTACAGCGGAGGAAATCAAAATAAAGCTGGGAAATGCTTTCCCTCTGGAAGAGGAGGAATACATGGAGATAACCGGTCTTGACCTTGCCACCCACAAGCCCAAACCCATACGACTTTCGTCCTCCGACATAAGGGAGGCCATAGATCCTCCCATAAACCAGATTATCAGTGCCATAAACAGATTGCTCGAAGAATCGCAACCGGATCTCGTGAGGGATGTGGTCGATAATGGAATATACCTTGCCGGTGGTGGTGCCCTCATAAAGGGGATGGACAAGCGGATAGAGAACGAATTGAAGATAAAGGTCAATATTGCGAAGAATCCGCTCGAAACAGTGGTTGCCGGTATCGGAAAAGTGGTGGAGGATTTCAATACTTACAGGGAGGTCCTTTCCAGGGGGAAGAAACTTCTGGGTAGGAGACGTTGAGATTTAGAATAGGTTTACTGATAGCGGTTTCTCTGCTGTTCTTCTTCGATCTGCCCAGGCAGATGGTTTATTTTGTCCTCTCGCCCCTGTATGCCCCTCTGACGAAACTGGAGCTGTTGATAAAGGATGTGGAGCGCATGCGTGAAGAAATGGACTTCGCATTTCAGATGTCGCCCTTTGAACGGAGGGTTTTTGTAAATTCCCCTGTTTATGACAATCCATACGCTCCCCGGTACATTGTATTGCCCTTTGGCACCTTGGATGGGGTGAGCTATGGGGATCCCCTGGTGGTTATCTCATGTGTTGCGGGCAAGGTTATCCGGGCATCATCCCGCAATTCGGTTGCAATCACCATAAACAATCCATCCTTCTCTGTTCCGGTTTACGATAACAGGAGTGGACTTCTGTCCAGAGTAGTGGGTGGAAATCCTCCCTATATGGAGCACCTCCTCGGACAGGATATAAGGGAAGGGGATACCCTTTATACCTCCGGTCTGGAGGGCCTCTTTCCGGAGGGGCTGATCGTCGGAATGGTTGGAGATACCCTATTCGAGGAAGGGGGAATCGTCCGCAGAGAGGTTATACCGGCGTGTGATTTGAGCAAATTGAATCGCTTTCATATAATACGGAGGGGTTGGGATTAAACTTTTGGCATGGCTATACTCGTAGGCAAAGATACGAAACTCATTGTTCAGGGAATAACGGGCAGGGATGGATCCTTCCATACCCGCTTGATGAAGGAATACGGAACCAATGTGGTGGGGGGAGTCACCCCCGGTAAGGGGGGAATGGAGGTGGAGGGTGTTCCGGTATTCGATACGGTCAGAGAAGCCGTGGAAAAGACCGGCGCCAACACATCCATCATCTTCGTTCCCGCCAGGTTTGCGGCAGATGCCATAATGGAGGCAGCCGATGCGGGTATAAAACTGATCGTTGCCATTACAGAGGGAATCCCCATACACGATATGCTGAAGGTGAAGGCCTATTTAGACGGAAAAGGAGCGCGGCTCATTGGTCCCAACTGCCCCGGCCTCATAACTCCCGGAGAGGCGAAGGTGGGGATAATGCCCGGCCACATCTTCAGGAGGGGTAGAATAGGGGTGGTTTCCAGGAGCGGAACCCTCACATACGAAATCGTTTCCCATCTTACCGCAAACGGCTTTGGCCAGTCCACTGCAATCGGTATAGGGGGAGACCCCATAATCGGAACCAAGTTCATAGATGTGCTCAGGATGTTCAGGGAGGATCCGGAAACCGAGGCAGTCGTTCTCATCGGGGAGATAGGGGGAACCGATGAGCAGGATGCGGCCGAGTACATAGGCAGGGAGTTCAATAAGCCGGTCGTTGCCTTCATTGCGGGGCGTACTGCTCCCAGAGAGAAGAGAATGGGACATGCGGGGGCAATCATAGCCGGAGGAGAGGGAACCGCAGAGGAGAAGATAAAGGCCTTCGAAAAGGTGGGGGTCAGAGTTGCCGACCTTCCGGAGCAGGTTCCTCAGATACTGAAGGAAATCCTTAAATAATCGGGGGATATGCCCCCGTTTTCCGCCATCCACTGAAAATAATCTTTGATACTGTTTCGAGAAGTGGTCCCTTTTGAGAAAAAATGGGGGCGAATGCCCCCTGACTCGCATTAGAACTTCACGAGCATGTCCAGGCCAATTGCGTTATTTATTACATTATTGTTGCCGTCGACCTCATACTTGTAGTCGAGTGCAACCTTGTAGTTCTTGCTGAGTCTGTAAACGAATCCCCCGAGGAGATACTTCTTACTTATATTCTTGAGGCCCTTGTCTCCCAGGATATCGTACCTCAGGAAGAGGCAGTTGCCCTTTACCGGAAGGACCACGAAAGTGCTGAAGACATCGGCATAGTTGTAGTATGTGCCTATTCCGGCATTCTTACTGGTGAAGTATTCGGTGTAGAGGATGAAGCCCCTGTAGTTGACCGACAGAGCACCACCGAATATGGTCCTGGTGTCGGTTATGGTCACGGAATCGACGGTGTATTCGGGAATCCCTATCTGACCATATCCGTGCAACTGGACCTTTGCGGCCTCGATGGGGAGGTTGAGGGTGAGCCTTCCGAGGAAGTCCTTTCCATAGGAAACTTCCTGATGCTTGTATCCTTCGCCCGTGTATATACCCAGGTGGGTGCTGAAGAGGTCCCCGGAGTACTTTACGGATACGCCCCTGTCGGCAGTGGTCAGCAGCTTATAGTGATGGGCTGCCATCTTTTCGATGAACCTGTATCTCCAGTAGTGCTTCATAATATAGCCCAGATACGGAGTGGGATGCTGTCCGAAGTAGAAGTGGAATTTATCCTTCACCAGCTCGAGGTATGCATACTTGGTGTAGAGGTAGAACATTCCGCTGGATTTGTAATCTATGTCGGGAGTAAAGCGGAACTTCAGCACCTTGTCCTCCGTCTCGAGGACAGTCCCTTTGAAGTTTATGTATACCCTGGTTACCCTGAAGTCCGAGTACTTGTTGTTGAACTGATGGTAGTAACCAAGGTATGCCTTACCGCTCACATCCACGCCTGCTATCAAAGTTAACAGCACCATCATGCCGAAAATTATAAAGGCGGGGTTAAGAATTTTTATAATCAGGAAAGTGCATGTGCGATGCCATTTGTGGCCCTGTTGCTTACCTGTTAAATCGAAAAAGTTTAATAACTTACAAAAATTGTCTGCAAAATTCGTACAGCAGTCCAATACATTTTCGAGAAGGCTGTGCCGTTTTTATGAACTTATAGACAGAATGGTTATGTGGAGGCTGTAAATTTCTACGGGACCTGCGGGACATACACTTAAAATTGCGTAGAGGAAGGTAGCAGAGATGCGAGGGGGAAGGAGGAGGAAGATGAGCGAGAGGGATGGGAAGCTGAGGGAGATGGTCATGGAGATAGTGGAGAACCCGGGATTTGGGGAGTCCATAAGAGCCGGGAGGAAAGAATACACGAAGAGGAACCCCGAGGACCCTGCCAATGGACATTAC
>Ga0256833_1003960_pt1 | contig 10036 bp, 8 predicted proteins | sample 356284metaG_FD_190535 | JGI IMG/M metagenome (GOLD analysis project Ga0256833, IMG submission 190535) | Hydrothermal vent microbial communities from Mid Atlantic Ridge, Atlantic Ocean - 356-284 | ecosystem: Environmental > Aquatic > Marine > Hydrothermal vents | place: Atlantic Ocean: Mid...
GTGATCCGGTGTGGGTTTCCATCCATCCCGAAGATGTACATCTGATTGTCCGACCTGAGTGAGGGAGGCCACCATGCCCACATATTTCGCTCCCGGCGGCTCATCTGTGCACTATGAAGAAGCCCATCCGACAGGCCATCCCCCTGTGGTGTTGCTGCACGGCCTGGGCGCGATGGGGGAATCCTGGCGATTGCAGTTCCCTGTGTTGGAAGCCCTGAATTTCCGCGTGGTCGCTCCCGATCTCCCGGGCTTTGGGTGGTCCTCCTGGCCGGGCGGGAAAGTAAGCATCCCCCGGTTTGCCCAACTCATTGCCCAATTCATGGAAGGTGTGGGGGCTCACCCCGCTCACGTGGTCGGCATTTCCCTGGGCGGAACCGTGGCCTTACAACTCGCTTTAGATTTTCCGGAAATGGTGCGCTCCTTAGTGTTAGTCAACACATTCGCCCGCTTGCGTCCTCGCACATTGAATGAGTGGGCATACCTGCTCAAACGAACCCTTGTGGCTCGTATCATGGGGGTGGAAAAGCAGGCGGATTTGGTCGTGCAGCGCATATTCCCGCGACCGGATCAAGAAGCATTGCGGCGAACCTTGCGTGAGCAGATCTTACGAGCCAATCCAAAAGTATATCGGGCAACGATGAGCGCGCTCTTTCGATTTAACGCCCTACCCCGGTTGGGAGAGATTCGGGTTCCTACCCTGGTGGTCACCGGCGATCAGGATACAACCGTGCCGCCCGCGTTGCAGGAAGCCCAATTGGTACGTGGCATTCCCCACGCCAGACACGTTATTATTCCCGGTGGCGGTCATGCGGTCATTGCGGACAGCCCGGACGCGTTCAATCGGGTTCTGGAGACGTTCTACAAAGACATCACGAGGGAGACCGCTTCCTCTGGGTCTGTGGTTTGATAAAAGCGTGTCAGGCGGCGTTCATCGAGAAACGCGGCGTCGACCAGTATCGCAGGCAAGCGATCCGCCCAACCGCCTGTGCCTCGTAAAAGCACCACGGGAACCCGATGATCGTACGCGATGGTGGCCTCCTGGAGTGTTCCCACACCACCAGCGATGAGGATGGCCGCGTGGGCACTGCGGATAATAAGATAATTGCGCAATGTGCCCATGCCCGTAGGGAACACATAGGTAAGATAGGGATTGGCCGCGCCTCGATCCATACCGGGGAGAAAGCCGATGCTCACCCCACCCGCGTCGTACACACCGTGGGCGGCGGCTTCCATGACGCCGCCCAATCCTCCACACACGAGGATCGCACCGTGCCGGGCAATGGCCTGGCCGACCCGATAGGCTGCTTGCTTCACATGGGGAGGCAGAGGCGGCTCCCCCGGACGCCGCCCCTGCCCAATGACAGCGATGTAACGGAAAGGCTTCGGTCCCATGTGCCGGATTTCCTGGCTCTTACTTCTGCTTGTTCTCTGCGAAGTGATTCATAAACTGACGTAGCATCTCAATGGGGACCGGGAAGATAATGGTGGAATTCTGTTCCACGGAGATCTCTGTTAAGGTTTGAAGGTAACGCAATTGGAGCGCAGCGGGGTTGCGGCTGATAACCTCAGCGGCCTCGGCCAGGGTCTGGGCGGCTTGGTATTCACCTTCCGCGTGGATAATCTTCGCGCGCTTTTCCCGTTCGGCCTCGGCTTGTCGCGCCATCGCGCGTTGCATACCGGGCGGCAATTCCACATCCTTAATTTCCACGATCTCCACCCGTACGCCCCAGGGTTCTGTCGCTTCGTCAATGATGCGACGCAGCTCCGCGTTGATCTTCTCCCGATGTGCGAGGATTTCGTCCAATTCCGACTGGCCGATCACATTTCGCAGGGTTGTTTGTGCAATTTGGGACGTGGCCCGGCGGTAGTTCTCCACCTTGATAACGGCTTTGGCCGGATCCATCACCCGGAAGTAGGCCACCGCGTTGACCTTTACCGTTACATTATCTCGGGTAATCGCTTCTTGGGAGGGGACGTCGAGAGTCACGACGCGCAAGTCCACCTTCACCATGCGATCGATAATGGGAATGATAAAAAATAGCCCCGGGCCCTTTACCCCCACGAATCGGCCCAGGCGGAAGATCACCCCTCGTTCATATTCTTGTACGATCTTGATGGCCGACGAGAGCAAGGCGAGGAGCAAGATGAGCAAAAGGCCCGAACTCGTCAAAAACCCGATCAACGTTTCCATGGTGTGTCCTCCTACTTGTGAACAGTGTTCCTCCCGGTGGTGTTATTCGTCTCCCAGTCCTTCCAAATCCAAACCTTCGAGAAACTCCTTAAAGGCGCCCAAGTCCTCTTCGTCGATCTCGATATCCTCCTCTTCTTCTAACTCTGTGAGTAAACGATCCTTAGGTTGGGAGATATCCTCTTCCGGTTCACTTCCCGCTTGTTCCATCACGTGTTCGGCCACATAAATGGGCGCCTGAACCCGTACGGCCAGGGCAATCGCGTCGCTGGGCCGGGAATCAATTTCCAACCGTTCCCCGTTCACGTCCAACACAATCGTGGCGTAAAATGTGTCATTACGCAGATCATTGACCACAACGTACAGCACCTCAGCGCCCAGTTCGTCCAGAACGTGGGCCAGCAAATCATGAGTGAGCGGTCGGGGGACCTCAACGCCTTGGAGTACAATAGTAATAGCATCTGCTTCAAACGGTCCGATCCAAATGGGCAAAAATCGCTCGGCACCCTCCTCCCGGAGGATGATGACACGATGTTGGGACATCAGGCTGACTCGAACGCTGTCAATAACAACTCTGATCATGAGTACCGGCCTCTCTTCACGTTTTCACAGGATAGGCTGATTCACCGCCACATCGCATTAGCAGGATAAGAGCCATTCAAAGCGTGTTTCATTATAACATAGAACTTGTGTCCGGGCCATTTGCTCGTTGAGTGCTTAGGGCTTTTCAATGTTCTAACACGGGAAGGCGCTGTATCGGCGGTTGAGCCATCGTAAGGCCGTCGGGAAGACGACGGCAGGTTAGGCCACGGCAACGCCATCGCCTACCCGTAAGATCTCTAAAAAGCCTTATTGAATGTTCTGCCGGAAGCCGTGGGGAGAGGAGGGCATTGCATGATTAGTTCACTTGTGCTAATATCTTCCTAATGGACCGATACGTTTCATTGGGTGCACGTTGGCGTAATGGGACGGAGAAGAATTCCTTTTTTCGGCCCACGTATTTCGGCCGACGTACATACGCGGTGTTTTGGTCGCCCAACAGCGCTTCATCCGTATTGTGGAAAGGACGAGGGTAGATGAGCAAACGAAGGAACCATGAGAACCCGTTGAAACGCCTTCCGCACCCTGTACTGGTGCTTTTGGACGGGCACAGTTTGGCCTTTCGCGCGTTTCACGCGTTGCCCCAAAATTTACGCACGTCGAAGGGAGAGTTGACGAACGCGACCTATGGCTTCACGTCTATGCTGTTAAACGTGCTGCGAGACGTGGATCCCGAATACATCGCGGTCGCTTTTGATGTGGGGCGCACGTTCCGCCATGACGCGTTTGAGGCATACAAGGCCCAACGCCCGGAAACCCCGGAAACTCTCCATCACCAGGTAGAACGCATTAAGGAGATTGTGCAGGCCTTCAATATCCCCATTTTCACGATGGAAGGGTACGAGGCGGATGATGTCATCGGTACATTGGCTCGGCAGGCAGAAGCACAGGGTATCGACGTTCTCATTGTGACGGGCGATACCGATGCGTTCCAACTCATTTCCCCTAAAGTGCGGGTGATGACCAGTGGCCGCCGGTTCTCCGACATTGTTATTTACGACGAGGAAAAGGTCCGCGCGCGATATGGACTTTCCCCCCAACAACTGGTGGATTACAAGGCTCTCGTCGGGGATAAATCGGATAACATCCCGGGCGTCCGAGGCATCGGTCCGAAAACCGCGACCGCCTTGTTACAGACGTACGGTTCTCTGGAAGGGATTTACGAGCATTTGGATGAGATCAAGCCCGACCGGGTACGACGTGCTCTGGAAGAGTACCGAGAGTTGGCTTTCAAAGCGCGCGATTTGGTGCGTATTCATACTGATCTTCCCCTGCAATTAGACTTGGAAGCGTGTCGCACACGGCAGTTTGACAAAGAAAAGGTTCTTGCTCTGTTTCGAGAATTGGAATTTCGGTCCTTAATTCCCCGCCTGCCCGAGCCGGAATCTTCTCCTCCTTCTGCTCCGGTTCAGCCCCCCCTGTTCCATTCGCTGACCGCGGAAGGGAACGAAACCCGGACAGAGGTCGCCCCCCTCATCGTGGATACAGACCTGGCTTTGAATCGGTTACATTCGGTTCTGAAAGCCGCCGATCGCATTGCCTTTGATGTAGAGACCGACAGCCTGGACCAGCATCGGGCTCGGTTGGTGGGGTTGGCTTTGGCGTGGGGGCCTACTGTGGAACAATCTGCCTATATTCCCGTTGCTCATGCGGATGCCTCAGGGCTCGCGTGGGAGCGGGTACGGGAGATGCTTACCCCGTTCTTGTCCCGCGAGGACGTATTGTACCTGGCCCACAACGCAAAGTACGATCTAACGGTGCTCCAGCGACACGGACTTGATGTGAGGGGCCAAGTGGCCGATACCATGATCATGGCTTGGCTGATTAATCCCAGTCGTCGTCGTTTAGGGTTGAAGGAGCTGGCTTTTAATGAGTTCGGCATCGAAATGACAGAAATCACCGACCTCATCGGTAAAGGCCGACATCAGATCACGATGGATATGGTTCCCGTTCCACAGGCGGCTTCGTACGCGGCCGCGGATGTAGCCGTCACTTGGCGTTTGTACAATCATTTGTTGCCCCAATTGCGTGAGAGGGAACTAGAACGCCTATTCTGGGATGTGGAGATGCCCCTGGTGCCCGTGCTCATCGCGATGGAACGGCACGGCGTGCTACTGGATGTAGACTTTCTGAACGAATTGTCCCGAACGTTGACCAAGAGATTGCTGGACATCGAGGAGGAGATTTACCGTCTGGTGGGGTATCGCTTCAATGTGAATTCCACCCAGCAACTTTCGGATGTGCTGTTCGGCACGTTGGGACTCCCCACCGTGGGGTTGCGTAAAACTAAAAGTGGACATTACTCCACCGCTGCCGGTGTTCTGGAAAAATTGCGGGGGCGCCATCCGGTGGTGGACTTGGTGCTGGAACAGCGCCAACTGCAGAAACTGCTCTCCACCTACATCAACTCCCTGCCCAAGATGGTAAACCCGGAGACGGGTCGGGTCCATACCGATTTCAACCAGACAGGTGCCGAGACCGGGCGGTTAACTTCCAATTCCCCCAACTTGCAGAACATCCCTATTCGCACAGAAATAGGGCGCTTGATCCGGAAAGCCTTCATCGCTCCACCCGAACATGTGCTCCTGGCCGCGGATTACTCCCAGGTGGAGTTGCGCATTCTGGCCCATGTTTCTGGGGACCCAACGTTGATTCAAGCCTTCAAAGAGGGGCGTGATATCCACGCGCACACGGCCTCCTTGGTCTATGGCGTACCCATTGAGGATGTGACCCCTCAGATGCGTCGGGTGGCAAAGATGACGAATTTTGCCATCTCCTACGGTGTGACCGGACATGGTCTGGCCGAACGCACGGATATGACCCGTGAAGAGGCGACGACGTTCATTGCTGAGTATTTCAAGACGTATCCCAAAGTGAAGGAATACATCGAACGGGTGAAGCAGGAAGTACGGGAAAAAGGGTACGTTCAGACCTTACTTGGGCGCCGACGTTACTTCCCCGAACTGTTACCCGGCAGCGGCGCAAGCCGCGTGTTGCGGCAGGCGGCAGAACGAGCGGCTATTAACCATCCCATCCAAGGGACGGCCGCGGATATTATCAAAATCGCGATGATCCGCCTGTACCACCGTTTGCGTGAGGAGGGGTTGCGTTCGGCCATGATCCTTCAAGTCCATGACGAACTGGTTCTGGAGGTTCCGGAGGAAGAAGTCGAACACGTGATACCCTTGGTGCGGGATGCCATGGAGAACGCGTATACGTTGGTGGTACCTTTGAAAGTGGACATCGAAATTGGCCCCAACTGGTACGAGATGGAGAAGATCGCGGAGGTGGGGGATCAGGGTAACAGGGATAACGGATCCACCCGCACACCGTAATCTCGGATCTCAAAATGGAGGTGAGGGCCGGTGCTGTGGCCTGTACTTCCCACAACGCCGATGGGCTGGCCCTTGATAACGCGTTCCCCTCGTGCGACCCATATACTCTCCAGGTGGGCGTAATATGTGCGGTATCCGTTTTGGTGATCGATGATGACAAGCCATCCATACCCTTGCGTATTCCACCCCGCCCACGCCACAATGCCCGTATCCGCGGCCGCGACCGGTGTTCCCTCATCGACTGCGATGTCCACCGCGCGGTGCGTGGATGAGAACCCCTGGCTGATAACCCCGCGTACCGGCCAGATGAACCGGCCATCACCGAAACTCCACGGTCGTATAGGCAGACCGGAAGGTACAGGCACAAGCACTCGCTCTCCTGGGGCCCGGAAGTAAGGTGGGGTTTCCAAGTGGTTTTGGGGCATGGCGACGATGTCGGACAGGGTGACTCCGTAAGCCATCGCGATGAGCGAGAGCGTTTGGCCTGGGGCGAGCACGTGGCAAACGCTCTCTTCGGGCGGAATATACACCATCTCCCCGGGGATCAGGGGCGCGGTCGCCGCGCGGTCCGGTGGAATAGCACACACGATTTGGTGTAAGGGACGGTGGAACCGATGGGCCAGGGTAAAGAGCGTGTCCCCTTGGTGGACGATATAAGGCACACTTTCGGGATAAGGTGTCAGGCGGGGTCGCGGACGTTGGTAGATGAGCAAAGGGAAGAACACGCGATCAGGTGAAGGTTCTTGGGCCACGCTAAGGCCTTCCATCTTGAACCCTAGAACTAGGCACGTGATGATTAACCACGCAATGATTCGGAGATTGCGTTGCATTGTGCCCCTCGCGTTCGTTGTGCCCCTCGGAGAAGAGCGGTCTCCAGTGCGTACGCGATACAGCGCATGCGCCAAGCCGAACGGAAATCCCGGTCGTTCAACGTAAACGGCCGGATGCCGGTTCGTTTGAGTATGTTCAGAAACGCTTTTCCTCGCTCAGGATCGTCTTTGGCCACGTCATCCCACAGGCCGAAATAACCGTCCACCTGGTTGGCCAACCCGCTATCTAGTAAGTCCTGGATAACTTCTACCTCTGCCCCTTCAATGTTCATGCGGAGGAGTAGGATCGTCCGGGTGAGGTCGACATTTTGGGCCTTTATCCATTCAGAGAGGCGCATGGCGGGCACTTCTTCGTACACGCCGAAGTTCTCCCGGTAGAGAGAAGAGGCCCGTCCGTCCGCCGGGGAGAGATAAAGGCGTACGGTGTTCCCTTCTGGAATGTGGTAACAAAGTGCGGCATGGATCAATTCCACATTCGGCAGATGCGCCGTGTGATGCCTCGCTTCTTCGTAAAATGTGTGCCCGGCTTCAAAACCCACGGCCCGGTATCGGGTCCCCCACCGGGCGAGAATACCGACAACCCACTGTAGTTCTCGGGCTTCTTTATGAGTTCCTAAGTCCAGGTAGAGAACACACATGTCCTTGGGCAATCTCGGATTCCACAATTGGGAGGAGAACCCGCTGACCCGCGCGCGTTCGAGAACGGCGCGTATCCATAAGAGGGCGGTGTCGACCATGATGAGCCATCGTTGTAGCGCGTTGTTCACGACGGTGATGGGCACAAGCCGTTCCAGCAATCGATAAAGTGTCCAATTCCACAAGCCTTGATAAGGATGCCATATTGCCCAGCGCAAAGGTTTGCGTTTACCAGTCCTGATGGTTTTCATACCCTAATTCCACGAGGAGATCACCGGCTATTTCCTTGAACACCTGCTTATGTACATCTTTGAAATAATTTCGCCAATCCCCGATGGTCCCTTTGCGAAAGGTCGCACTGCCTGTGTAGAATAACCGCTGCGCAATCTCCTCTACCTGAGAAGACGTCAGCGGCCAGCCGATGTGACGGGCGATGTGTGTAATTTCCTCCAGTTGCTTTTCTCTGCGCCCTCCGCCCTGGGGGCCGACCAGATCCTCAAAGCGAACTAAATAAGCCCCGTGATCCCGCCAGGTCAACAGCCCTCGGAAGCGTTGACGAATATCGGGAAGGTATAAATGTTCCTGGCCTGGGGGCGGCTTAATGCCCCGAATGGATGTAAGCAGACGTTCGGCGTCTGAGGGTAAATTCCGGTAGTATGAGCGCAATCGGTGGTGTGGATCTTTGTATGTGACGTAATGGAAATGTGAGACTACTACATCCCGGGGGTCGCGAATAATGAGCACCATGCGTGCGGAGGTTTGCTCCATCAGCTGTTTTACAAACTCGCTGTATGGAAGATGGGCTGTGAGGAATTCGCCGGGTTTCAGTCGGGAAAACGCGCGAGCAATGTGTTGCTTGGAATGGAGATAATGCGCGTGTTGTCGGGAATTCACCATGCCCATGAGGACAAGGCACCGGGCTAAGAGGTGGCTTCCGGCTTTAGGCACACTGTTGGCCACGGCTTTGGGGGCGAGTCGAGCTTCTGCATCCCAAAGCAACCGCCAATGATGATAGAGGCGTCGGAGAAATCGATGAACTTGATCCCGAGTAGGCAAGGATTCCCTCTCCTTGTGATGAACAAAACGAGCGGGGCAATACCTTTTGCCCCGCTCGTCGTTTGCTTCAACACCGGTATGCGGCGTTACTTCTTGTAAGCGTTATAAGCCGCTTGCTGGTCCGCGTAGATGATGTCCGCAACGCCGACAATGCCCACGTTTGAGGTCACTTCCACAGAACCCTGGAAGTTGTCGCCCAACGCGCTCATCAGCGCGTTGTACACATCCGGGCGGTTTTTCAGGCTGGCCTTGAATCGGGTGTTGAAACCGTGGTTGGTGCCCGCCGGGATGGTATCTGTGAACTGGTACGCCAAGGACCCATCCTTGCGGTACCACTTGACCGTTACGTTCGCAGGGCTGTTGGAGACGTTCTGGACGAAGACGCTGGTGTAGCGGGCCCATGTGCTGCCACTCTTAATGCGGTAGACGGCGGGATAGAAGATGTGGGTGCTTCCGGTGGACGTCCCTTCGGCTTGGTACATGCTGGCCCGTGGGGTGTTGCTGCCACCGGCGGAGAAGGAACGACCCAAGTATACTGCAGCGAGCGGTTGGCCGTTGTTGGAGCGCACCCGAAGCCCCCCGACGAAGTCGTCGCCCAGCGCATCAAATACCGGGCCGGAGTGGTTCGGGCTTGTGCGTTGGCATAACCCCGGCGGGTAGTTCGAGCAGAAGCGGGTGTTGTAACCCTTCGCCGCGTTGGGTGCAATCGTGTCGTTGAAGGAGTACACTTCATTCCCATTTCGATCGAGGAAAGTGACCGTAATGTTCGCGGTCGAGGAGCCTAGGTTCTGAATGATGTTACCGCCATCCTCAGCCCATTTCCCTGCGATGTAGCGGCGTTTGATGTTCGGGAAAACCAATTCTGTATCGCCACCGCTTAAGCAGTTGTAGGCCTGGCTGAAGTCTCGCCACAGCATGGTGACCACCGCGGCCAATTTCTTGCCGTTGGTGGAGGAGATTTTCACGCTACCTAACCAGCCATCACCCGGTGGGCTCGTGACGGGGAGTCCCAGATCCGTTAAATCCCACACTTTGCTGGCACCGGCAGGAATGTTCGCGGTGACGGGATTGCCACTCCAGGCGTTGCCCGCACGGTCGAAGAACTCCAATTGGACCGACGCGTCATCCGTATCCGCGTTCTGGACCGCGATGAGCGACTTCTGGATGTTATTACGAGCGGCCAGCGAGGGGCAGTACAGCGTGGTCGCGCCTTCGGCCACACCGCTATACGCGGCCGCGGTCGTGCCGTCCGCGCTCTGTCCACCGGTCCAATAAATGAAGGCCACCGACGCGCCTTCCTGATCTGAGGAGATGACGCCCGCACCGTTCCACCCATCGCCCAGGCCGGAATTCGAGGCCAGGAAGTCGAAGGCGCCGTGGGCATTTACGTT
>Ga0256833_1003961_pt1 | contig 10032 bp, 20 predicted proteins | sample 356284metaG_FD_190535 | JGI IMG/M metagenome (GOLD analysis project Ga0256833, IMG submission 190535) | Hydrothermal vent microbial communities from Mid Atlantic Ridge, Atlantic Ocean - 356-284 | ecosystem: Environmental > Aquatic > Marine > Hydrothermal vents | place: Atlantic Ocean: Mid...
TAGGGGGGGGCGTGATAAAGGGTAGCAAGGTTAAACTCATGTGTATAATTTGAGTTTATATTAAGGTATAAATGTAAATAAAAAATTGTTATTCATACTTAGGTTCAAAGTTTATACATTGTGTAGTTTCCTTTAATTGTATCAATTTATTTTTGTATTTACACATTACGTATATTTGGTATTTCTGTATTACGTGAAAGTTTAAGTGTTCACAGTCAAGGCATTTATATTCATTATATACGTGAACTTTAATAGTTCTCATGTTTTTTACCTCACAGTTTTATATATTCATATATTTGTCTAAGTTTATCTAATGTTATTATTCCTTTCTGGTAAAGTGGTTTTAGCGTTCCGAGTATGCTCGCCCATCTTTGAGTGTTTGTTGCGAATCTTGACGCTCTTTCTACAGCTGTTTCTGCTGTTTTTGCTATTTCTGGGCTAATTTCTGGTTCTTCTTGGAAAACATTCATTACAATGTATCTTGGTTGTTCTTGGAAATAGTCAAGAACATCATTCCAAAATCGTTCTGTTAGCTTTTCAACCGCAACTTGCCTATTTTCTTTATTCTTTTTCCCAACAAATGGCGAAAGCCATTCGTCGAGCTTTTCGGCTAAATCTTGTTTTGTATAAATATCTGTCATGTCTATATCATCACTGAATCTATCCCACAACTCCTCATATTTTAGTTCATCCTCTAATGCCATATTATCACCTCATACTGTCACTCCTGTGCTGTTCTATAATATACAAATTTTAATTTTTCACTTCCGGGTAAGTGTATTCTTTGTTTGTTGTCTTCTATATCATAGTATGATGTTAAGAATCTATGATGGGCTAATGATATAGGTCTTTTTTGTTTTCTATCGTCTATTTTGCAGTAAAAAATGGGTTCTTTTGATGTTATTTCTTTTGTTTTTATGTGTCTTTTATGTGTTATTCTTAGAACTGTGTATTTATGTTTTAATCCTGCTGTTATAAATTTGTCGTCGCATTTACTCATAATTAGTGCTTCTTTCCATTCTTCCAATGTCATTATATCTACAAAATGCACATGGAATCCTTTCCCGGTTTTTGTTATTACTGTGTAGTTTAGTTTATATTCGTCTCGTATTTCTGTAATTTTACTAAATACGTAGCTGTAATCTTTTGTGTCATAATCTAACTGCAACACTCTAAACATTTTATTTGGGTAAACAATATTACTAATACCTACCGTTTCAAACTCCTCCACATTATTCATATCAACCACCCCCATATTTTTTTTCTATATTTAAACAAATACTAACTTCATACTTTACGCATAACTTTAGTTGTATTAGTGTTATTTTGTTCGAGTTTCGAACTGATAAGGACATTTTGTAATCCTCTCTTACTATATATTAATATTAATAGGAAATCGCTATTTTATTTCGTCGTATTTTTCGATTTTATTTTTATTCTGAGCTTCTTTTTCTGATTTCGATATAGGCACGCTTTCCGTTTCTGTTAAATATTTTAGAGTTACTCCGGGCAGTTTTGAGAAAATTTGAACAAGGTTGTTTTTCGTGGGACAAGTCTTAGATTTATTTATTTTGTTTAATCTGTTCAGAAATCTCTTTAAAGCGTTAATAACGCTTTTTACTTGACTTTCATCGTGTAGTGTTACGTCGATATACTCTGCACCCATCCTGACTCTTATAATAAGTGCTGGGATTATGTGAGTATTAAATAATGTATATCTTGAAAAAATTTGTAAGTCGCAGTTCTTAAGTTTAACTAAAGATAACTTTTCGTATTTTATGTTTTCAACGTCTAACGTTGTATCTTCTGTTTCGTCTTCGTCGATTTCGTATCCTAACTCATTTAGTAACTCTTTTTCGTTTATTATCACGCTTCCTATTGTTTTCTCTGCTGTGTTAATGCTAAATTGCTTTACTTTACGCATATAACTCTCCTCTTTGGTTCAGTTTCTTCAAATATTCATTGTATGCTTTTAGTATTTTACATTTTTTACATTCTTTATTTTCGCAGTATTGGCATATCTGTGGAAAAGGTGGACGTTCAAGTTTAATTTTCTTTAATTTTTTTCTATATACTCTTCTTTTTCTAATACGTCATCATCTCTTTTGTTGTTTTCGTCTATGTAATCAAATAGTTTCCACCACGTTAGCTTTTGTTTATAAGGTATTAACGAAGCTTTTACGAATCTTATTAGACAGTTTCCGTTTTCGAGAAATACGATGAATAAATAGTATCCTTTTCTGCTTACTAAGTAATTGTGTTGTTCTTTGTTAAGCGTGAATCTCCCAGCTCGGTATCCTTTTGATTCCGAAGCGTCTTTTATCTTCTCTTGACATGATTTTACTTCAACGGGAATTGAGTCGTTAATTACAATGTCGATTATTGAGTTCACTATTTCAATTAGTTCACCATCATCAAAAAATGTTGAAAGATATTGAACAGCGATTTCCTCAGCTTTCATTCCGTTCTGCTTTGCTAATTTGTTTCTTCTCCTGAGCTTTCGTCCAGCCATTTTAACATCATCTCCACAGCCTTTTTTGCTTCATTTTCTGAGAATCCAAGATATTCCAGAGCTTTTTCTGCTTCCTCTTTAGCTTTTTCGCAATATGTTAAGTCGTATATCTCTACAAGCGTTGATGCAAGTTCAAGTATAACTATTTCGTCAATCTTCATCTTCGTTCACCTTTAAGTTTTGTTTGAACCTATTTTCTGCGTCTTTCATTCTGTTATATACTGCTGTTCTTGCATCTCCTGTTTCTGTTATTTCTTCTAACAGTTCAAGTAAAAACAGGTGTCTAAGATGAATATTACTTATAGTAAGACTCGCTATTATTCGACCGCATTCGTACCCAATGTATATTAATTCCTCTTTTTTGTTTACATTATTCGCCATTTTAAGTATTTCTTCTACGAATCTTTCTTCGTTGATAATATCTTCATTTTCGTATATTTTTGATAAATACTCGTATATTCTGCTTATAAGCTCTGATGCTCTTTCTGCATTTAGTCCAAAACCGAAATAAAAAGGCTTTCTCATTGTAATCTACCTCTTGCAACAAATACTTTATAGTCTTTTGCGTACCTTCCACTTGCAAGCTTAACCATGCCGGTATATACTATTTTTACAAGGTATCCTTCTTTTACGTTTCTTAGTTTTGAGTTAAGTAAGGCATTACTTGGTAGATACTTCTCTGTTCCGTCTTCAAGTTCTATTATTCCGTTGTCTCCATATTGTCCTTTCACGAATCCTCTAAATACTCCAACTATGCTGTCTAACTCGTGTTCTGGAATCCAGTAAAGGCTTTCCGGTGAAGCCTTTACCTCCTCCCATTCTGCCTCTTCTCTACTTTCCTCCTCCCATTCAATCCCATCTTTTTCCGATTTTCCTTTCTTTTTTGCCAATTCTACCACCTCCTATATCTCCGCCCATGACCGCTAAACTGCGGTCATGGTTTACGGGATATGGAAGTAAAAAATTAAGAAAATAAATTATTCAAGTATGATACAAGTTTATCTAAATCAAGTATCGTGTAGTTCAAGAGTTTATAGTATTCGTTTTTAGTTATTTTGACGCCCTTAACTTCGTAGTCGTCGTATTTTCTGCCAACTGCAAGAACTCTTGTTACGTAGCATTCCTTATCTCCCGGAAACAGCCAGAAATACACGTTTCCGATTTTAAATCCAAACTCTCCTTTTTCGTCCCTAATCACTGTTACCGGCTCACTCATTTTACTCACCGATAATGGGTTGTAGTAACACCTATATAAGGTTTTCTATAACCCCGCAAAGTTGATAATGTTAAAAACAGTTTATAGTATGTTTAGTTTCTTTTACTTTCAATAATACGTATAAGTGTATCAATTTTAGAAGTAAGATCTTTAATAGAATTAGTTAAATTATCTATCTTAGAATTAAACTTTTTAGTTAACCATATTAGTAAATAAACCATTAAAGCTGAATTTAATCCATACGATGTTATTAAATCTGCGTAAGTTTGTAATATAGTATTCATTTTTTATCACCTACTTTAACTTTTATGTCACTGTATTTCTTGATAGCTTTAACTAATTTTGCGTATAACATACTATTGATTCACCTCCTGAATGTAATATTGTATAAACTCGTTTGAGTATCCTAATCTTTGCATAATGTTAGTAAACGTGTTTTCGTCAATAATTCCTTTTTTAAGCCATTTTAAGCAGTCCTCTTTAGTTGGCATCTTTGATTTTTTCTCTTTCTTTATTTTAGCCTTCTCTAACTCGTATTCAACTTTAGTTAAGCTTATGTCTAATTGCTGTAACTGATTCTTAAGTTCGTCTTCTGTTATCTCACCATTCACAAATTTAGTTATTAGTAAATCTATCTTATCTTTAAGCTGTTTTTCAGCAATTTTAGCATCATCTAAACTTAGTATAAATTCAGCTTCATCACTTGAATAACCAAGCTGTTCAAGCATCTTCTTTGCATCGTCTCTTGATATTATTTTCTCTTTGTATCCGTTCTCTATCATTGTTCTTGTTAGATTTCTGCCCTCTTCTGTTTTTAGCTTCTTGTAGAAATTAGCTAATAATTCTGCGTCTTTGTATGAATATCCTAACTCAAGAAGTCTTGCTATTAGTTCGTTGTCGTCGATTAATCCAAGCTCATAAACTCTCCTTAAATCGACACGTGTTATTGGTGGGAAAGTAAGAGCCTTGATTCTATCACGCCAAAATGGAGATATATCAGCCATCGCTAAGTATTCGTCTAAATCATCGTATGTAGTTATGAGTTTGTCAGGATTCAGTCCGAAATCTTTGTATTTATCCCCGTATCTTTTCCCATTTCCGACATTAGCGTTAATTACTGCTGGCTGTAACATGTTTACCATTTTTATGACTTCCATAACTCCCGGAAGATTCCAATGTGCCCGCCAATACCATCTTAGAATTTCATCGTCAATACCTGATTTTCTCGTGTATTTTAGTATCGGTTCTGGAAATTCGTCATCTAATTTGTATTTTTTAACTCTATCTTCTCTAAAAACATCACGTACAGCAAAACGAATGAAATCTTCAACGCTTGGATAATATTTCATTACTTGTTCTAATTTATCAGCTTCATCTTTATCATAACCATTAGCAAGCATTTTCTTATAATATTCGTCTTCGCTTATTATTCCCCTCCATTTAGCTTGGATAAGTTGATTTGCATTTAGTATTTGTTTAGCTACCTCAAGAAATTCTTCAGCTTTCTTTTCGTCGTATCCATTTTCTCTGATTCTATCTTTGAATTCTTTATCGCTTATTTTACCTCTTAGATACAAGTTAATCAATGTTAGTACATCTGATTGTTTTACTGGGTGAAATGCCCATGCTCTTTGCTCTATATCAACGCTAAACGGTTGTAATGCTGAAAACAAAGGATTAGAAGCCATTCCTATTCCCACTCCAGCTAAAACCGATAGTATTGACATCACGATTACCACTTCCTTTGCATTACATACTTGCTTATCTCTTCTGATGCTTCAAGCTGTATTTTAGCCAACGTTATTAGAAACTTCCTAATTTCTTGTTCGTTTGGTAATAATGCTTTTTTCAGAATTAATGAAATCTCAGTTAAAACGTGAAACACATCGTTAAGTAAACTTGATATTTTATCTTTTACTGCATTTATAGCTTTAACAAAAGCATCCTTGAAAGTCTTGAATCCTGTTTCTATTTTAGCTTTCAAAAAGTTAATTCCGTTTGCAAGCGATTTAATAGCTGTAGATATCGAAAGTTTTAGCTTGTTAAACACTAAAGATAACGCATTAGACATAGCGTTTACTACTTGTTGTATTTTGTTTCTTAATACTGAAAAAATTGAATTTGCGTCTATTGAAATTATGTTTCTAACATCTTTAAGAACAATCGTAACTTTAGATAATGCGTCTTTAAGTTTGTTGTATAACATTGAAACTATATTCTTTATAACGTTGAATAACTGTGATGCCTTAACACTTATTGAATTTTTTATTCCCGTTAGTGCGATTCCTATTCCACGTATGCTGTTTTCTATCGAATTTATGACATTGTCAACTACCGATTGAACAGCTGATTCTATTCCACTTAGTGAGTATGTAATTCCACCGATTAAGTCCCACATATTATACACTAAGATTTCCTTAGTCTTTTATCTATCGCTTTTTCCCACATGTCGATTTTCTGTGCTAACTCATCACGCTTTATTTTGTATTCTGTTACGTCTTCTCCCGCTTCCTCTGCTGTTTCTATTAGTGTATCAAGCTTTTTCAATTCCTGTTTTGCTATCTCCAGCCTTTTCTTCAGTTCCTGTAACAGATTTTCCACCATTCTTTAACGCCTCCTTTATTAACGATATTACTTTATCCAATTTTTCATTATTTTCTTTTAACAATGTTAGTATATCTATTTTTCTTTTGTATTTATTTATTAATTCTTCACGACTAACATATTTTTTATTAATTCCATCATATATCATTATTGAACCTCCTCTGCATATATATATCCTATATCCGTATAGTCTAAATCATATACTGCGTAGTTACAATTTGTTGTTAGTATAAATACATTGTATTTTTCTTTATCTGTTTTAACTGTAACATCAATAAACTTATTATCTGATAATGTTATATTTGTTAGTGCATCATTTACATTAAATACTTCAACTGAGTTTAAAGTTACAGTTCCTGTATATAATGATGATGTATTGCTGTAAGTTATTTTCATATACCTAAATGTTGCTTTTTTCACATCAATTAAAGAAGTTGCTGCACCGACATTTAAATACATGAGTGTCGTGTATGTCACGTTGTCATTACTAACTGATATTGTTATTGTAGCAAGTCCATCTCCACCTACAGCCAGATTTGCATAAACTACTCTTTCTTCTATATCTCCGAAATCAATCAGCTTCCATGTCGTTGCATCTGTTCCTGTTGCAAGCGTTAATGAGTCTCCAGTACTATCATCCCAATCTGCTTCTGCTCCAGCTGAACCCACTAAGAATGTTCCTTTACTATATATATCTAAATCCTTACTAAACTCCAAAATTTGTGTATTTTTATCTATTCCTGTTACTACTATATGTCTTTCGATACCCTCCGATTGCTCGTGAAGTAATATCGCTGTATTCTTTGTTATGTTAGTTTTTGCTACTAAATTAACTGAGCTTAATTTTCTTACTACTGCCATATCAATCACCCTACATTAACTCTTATCTGAACATTCTTAATTTCATTTCTTATATTTTCAAGTTCTTTCTTATTATCAACAACATGAACATTACCCATACTTATCACCTCACCTATATACTACTATCTCATAATTTGCCGTATATCCAGCTGTTCTGTTTTTTATTCTAACGCCGTAGCATTCAAAGTCTATACTGTGATACCCCGTTTTCATTATCATATCTGCACCCCACGTGCTGTTTTCTTTTAAGAATGACACAATAGCATCGTTATCTTCAACTAAAATGTCAATACGTGAATAAGCCCCATTGAATGTGTATGTTGTCGTTGAATCATACGTATCAAGTGCTGAACCGTCAAATACATTATATTCAGTAAATCCAGCTCCTCCTGAAACAACTTTCAGCTTACCGTCAGCTGTGCATCTTAAAGTTACTGCTTTTTTCTCTTCAGTTAGTGCAACTAAATAAGCCAAAGCTCTTTGTAGAAAGTTATCCGTAAACCAACGCCTTATCTGTGAAGGATGTTGTTCAAGTTCTGTAAGTAAATCCTCGTTTATCCATTGTGTAACTTTGTTAACCTCTGCCGATTTTCTGCCCATCTATTAACCTCCCTTTAAAATAATTATAAAATCTGATATTCCACTAACCCGACGATTTCTGCATTTGTCCCCGAAACTACGTTTTTTAGAGTTATTTTAAACTCTTCTCCAACGTTAAGCTCAGAATCAACGTTAAACGTTAGAAAGTTTTGAATTGTAGCTTTTCCCGTGTAGTGATTTCCTATTTTTTCTCTGTCAATATACCACGTTAGAACTCCGTCGTTTACTTCTGATATAATGTGTATAGCTACAATCTTCTTTTTCTCAGTTTCATTTGACGTTATAGTTAATACTGTTTCCTCATTATCGCTACTGTTTGCGTGATTAAAAGCTTCAAAATACGTAGTCATGTTTACATCACCTCTTCATCATTCATACGTTACCTTCTGCAGTATTGCCACCATCAGTTTTTCAGCATCTATGCTTACATCGCTATCAATTGATGCCCCAACTTGAAAGTTCACTTCTTCTCCAGCTTCAAAGCTTAAGTTCGGATTCAGTATCTTAAGTTTTCTGTTATAATCCGATGAAAACGGTATTTCGTTTGCTATTTCATCGTAACTGTAAACCTTAGTCGTCCCCGTTGTCGTTAAGCTTGAATCTCCTTTAAACAGCCATCCAAGTCTATCTGGGTCAAATAGTACTCTCCTCTGATAAAATATCCTAAGTCTCGTAGTGTATGACGTCCCCAACGTGTTAGTCCCATCTCCTAAGCTAACTGCAAGAGGTAACCCCATCACTGCCAAAACGTCGATTTTAGCTTTTGATGGAACAGGTTCGACAGGGAAATTCGGAAACTCGACCGGATTAATCATTTTGTCTAAAGTGTAGTAATCTCCTTTCGTCCATTCGTCCGCATTCGTTAGATACGCAATATATGTCAATTCTTTAGACTTCGAACCGTTCGGTTCATCGCTTTTAACATCTCCAGCATCGTAAACGTCGTATGTTACTTTAATAAAATCTGCTGTGCTTCCTAATTCTACTTTAAAGGATTCACCGTCTGCTACAGGATAAATCAAAGCCATTCCGTTCTTTTCCAAAACGTCAAATATGTTTCTCGCTGAAACTCCCGCTATGCGTGGAGCTAAGTGATTAAATCCTTCAAAGTTAACAGCAAAGTAACCCGCTATCGCTCTACCAATATATACGCTTGCATAATCCCCAGCAGATGCACCTTTAACCTCAATTCTTTTTACCCTTAAAGCTTCCCCTTCATCAGGTTTAAAGCTAAGTTCTGATGCGTTTTCCACTACCCTAAATTCATTACTTCTCTTTAAAGCCATACTTAACCCACCTCTCCATAAAAATTAGTCCTTCTCCTGTCCAAATACTGCCGTTATCATTCTGCACGTTATAGCCCAACTTGCCGTTACAAACATCCCTCCAAATATCACCATTGTAACCGTATATACATCCATACATTTTGCCCCCTAATTAAAAATTAAATTTTTTACTTAGTGCTTAAACCCTTTATTTTATCCCAGCATTTACCGATAGCTTCCTGTACGCAAGCTCCATACTGTATCCTCTGTTGCCTCGTCACTCGTGGCATATTTTCACATGCTTTCAAAGCCTCTTCTGCACATTTTATTACATCATCAACAACCTTAGCATACTCTTCCACAATGTAATCTGCTGATTCTTCCCACCTCTTTGAAGCTATATCTATTCTCTTTTCCCACTTACCTTCCTGTAATGCTCTTTTGAATCCAGCTTCTACCCTACCTTCCTCAAAAGCCTTTAGAAGCCTCTGTTTCATTAAATCCAAATTTTTCAACGCTATTTCAATCGGATTCGGTGCCTTCTCAAGTCCTCTCCTGTGATACTTCCCTGACGTTTGAATTCTTTCCTTTAGCTTTTCCAATATCGTATCTTTATCTAATACCATTTTACTATCCACCTCCAACAAATTTACTAAAACTAAAACCTAAGTGTATATAATATTTTCGTCTAACTGTAGTGGATTTTTAGTGAACCTTATAAATAATATACCCCTATCCCCCCTATTATACAGATATATAACATTAATTTAACTATAAACTAATGTTTATTTTACACACAAAATATGTTTATACATTAACTAAATTATGTTAACTAAATATATACGTAAGATATAGAAAAAAATTACATATATAGTATAATACACCCCTACCCAAAAATTTGTCTCACACGAAAGCTTTGAGCCTTGCCGAAATCCCGAAGACTTCGCAAAAAATTTTTCTTTTTCCTTAAACCC
>Ga0256833_1003962_pt1 | contig 10031 bp, 11 predicted proteins | sample 356284metaG_FD_190535 | JGI IMG/M metagenome (GOLD analysis project Ga0256833, IMG submission 190535) | Hydrothermal vent microbial communities from Mid Atlantic Ridge, Atlantic Ocean - 356-284 | ecosystem: Environmental > Aquatic > Marine > Hydrothermal vents | place: Atlantic Ocean: Mid...
AAGAACGACAAAATGATTACCGCATGCACATGTCACTTCACACTCTACATATTCTGGATGGATGCCTTTTTTCATATCTCTATCCTTTTTAGACTTTTAGGAGCGAAATTATACCAAAAATTTTGTCTATGTAAAGAAGATGTCACAGCAGACCGAAACGGCCTGCTGCTACATAGGGGGAGGGGAGTTAAAATTATATCACAACTTTTTTGTTTTTAAACTAAAAGTAAATTTAAGCTACCATTCATCGCTAATTTTTTGATCGTCTTGCCTAAAAATTTCCATCAAAACAACCGATAATTGATCAAAACCTAAAACTTGAAGGAGTACAAATGAGAAGAAGCGGTTTCACGCTTATCGAACTGATCTTCGTGATTGTGGTGATCGGAATCTTGGCAGCAGTTGCCGTGCCAAAATTCAAAAACCTCAAACAAAACGCCGAGGTTTCAAATATGATCAAAGCCTATACTACGCTGCTTGAAAATGGCCAGGCTTCATTTCTTAACGATACAGAGCTCAATGGACTCTCACTAAGAGATATAAATATGACGACACTACTCAATATCAAAAGTTTCAATCCCAATCGAGGTAAAGGTTGGTGGAAAGGTAATGAAGATTATATTCGATACTATGCCGATCCATCTAAATATATGCAGTTTAGATATCTCAACGATGGAAGAGTTCGGATCTACACATACATTACCGATAGGAATCCTAAAATAAAAGAACACTTTCAAAAAGTTCTTAGTGAAAAACTTGGCCTTGTATTTGTAAATGATAGAAATACAACGATCATCGACTTCAACGAGTAATGCAAAAAGCCTTCTCTCTTATTGAACTCATCTTCGTCATCGTCATCATCGGCATCCTCGCCGCGGTGGCGGTGCCAAAATTTCGTGGACTTTCACAAAACTCCAAAATCTCGGCTGAACTCGCCACTGCTTCAACTATCCAAAGTGCCATCGACGATGTACATTCGCAATGGATCACGGCAGACGAGTCCTTTACCTGGGGCAATGGAAAAACAGAAGCTGACTTGAACAAAGAAGGCTACCCAGCTCAACTTGGCGACTGTCCCCCAGCATTCAACTGGATCCTCAAAAACTCTTCGACTGTCGATGCGAAATGGAGCTGCAGGAAAAAAGGTGCGATCTATATCTACCGGGGTCCAGCATCTAGTCCAAACAGCAACGTAAAAGAAAATGGTCCTGGTAAACCTGATAGCAATGACGCGTGGATCTACGATCCTAAAAAAGGAACTTTCGAACTTCAAGAAAACTACGCTTCCTAAAGATTGCTAAGTCTTTTTATGATCCAAAACCCAAACCCCAAAATAAACATACTCACGATCGCAACGACGATGCTTCCATATTCTACATTAATATCCATTAGCCGCTAACCTCTATCATGTTCCACATAGGCAAAAAGATACCAAGTGCAAGGACTAAGACAAATCCAGCGATTGCGGCGATAAGAACAGGCTCAAGAAGTACTGCAATGTTGTCAACGATGTACTCAAAGCGATCCTTGTAGATCTTGTTAACTTTTTCAAGCATCCTCGATAACCCCCCACCCATCTCGCCGCTTCGTAGCATCTGAAGCTCCATGTTTTCAAAAAGCTTGCTCTCTTCAAACCCTTGGTAAAGCGATCGACCTTCCTCGATGGCCGCTGGTATCTTTCTAAGCTGTTCTCTTAAAAAACTGTTGTCCACCACTTCGTTGGCGATTTTGATCGAGTCGATCATAGGGATCCCCGCATCGTGCAAGACACGAAAAATGTACAAAAAGCGACTGAGCATCGCATAGTAAGTTGCTCGCCCAATGATGAAGATCTTTAGAAGCAGCCGATCCAAAAAGAGCCGTACACGCTCTTTCTTGGAGTAAAGATAGGATATGATCGCCGCTACCAACACCGCACCCACCAAGATATAAGGTCCATACTCCATCGTCGCATGCTCAATCCAGAGCAAAAAACGCGTTGGCAGAGGCAGTTCCATATTAGACTCTTTGAAAAAAGCCTCAAATTGCGGTATCACCATCACCACGACCACCACAAAAGCGATCGACATAGCAACAAGGATAAAGAGCGGGTACCTGGTAGCCTTTTTGAATTTGCGCCTATTGTCTAACACCTCTTGCAAAATCTTGGCTAAATGCCCGAGTTCTTCTGCAAGTCTACCCGTCTCTTCTCCAAGCCTGATCATGGAGAGTGTGAGCCTTCCAAGCTGCTGTTCGAAAGGTTTTGCAGCCTCATAGAAGCTCTTTCCACTCTCCACACCTGCCAAGATCTCAGAAAAGATAGCCTTGAGCATCGCATCTTTTTCATTTTGCACTACCTCTTTAAGAGCGAAGTTGATCGGAAGTCCTGCATCGAGCATCACCGAGATCTGTTCCAAAAGAGCGATCAGTTTCTCAAGATCGGCCGATTTGTTCTTGATGGGATTGTTGAACTTTCTATAGATCTTTCGCAATCGCCAAGAGAGTGGCTCTTGAACCTCTTCGATCGAAAGAAGCAGTCCGATCTGCCTATCCATGAACTCCTTCGTAGCTTCCAATCGGTTGGCCGCTTCAAGAATGGTGGAGTATCTTTTTTGGCGAACCTTGTAGGTGATCTTGAAGTAGGCCACTACTTCTCCTTGGTCACTCTAAGCACCTCTTCGACGGTGGTGATACCACGTAAAGCTTTGTTGATCCCATCGTAGATCATAGGACGGAAAGATGTATGCTCCAGAGCATAATGATAGATCTCAAATTTGTTGGCCCCTTGACTGATGAGCTCTCCCATCTTCTCGTCGATCGTCAAGATTTCTGAGATCATGGTTCTTCCATAATACCCTGTAAAATCACACTTGCTGCATCCTTTCCCTTTATAGAAAGTAGGATTTTGCGGAAGATAACGCTCGATCTTTTTCAAAAGTATTTTTGGCGGCTTGTACTCCTCCTTGCAGTACGGGCATATCTTTCTTACAAGTCTTTGGGCTACGATCCCTATGATCGCATCAGCGATCATGTAGGGTTTAAGCCCCATTTGCGCAAGCCTTGAGATCGCTCCAGGAGCGTCATTGGTATGCAGTGTGGAAAAAACCAAGTGACCTGTAAGGGAAGCCTGCGCTGCAGCATCGAGCGTCTCGCTATCTCTGATCTCACCCACAAGCATCACATCAGGATCTTGACGAAGAAAAGAGCGAACTGCCACCGCAAAAGTGAGCCCCGCTTTTTCGTTGACCTGAACCTGCTGCACTAGAGGCAGCCTATACTCCACCGGATCTTCGATGGTCATCACTTTGTTATGGATGCTTTTGATCTCGTTCAAAGCGGCATAGAGCGTAGTGGTTTTACCGCTCCCTGTAGGACCGGTAATAAGAACGATCCCATAGGGTGATTGGATCATATCCATGAATGTTTCGAGGTTTTCGTTCTCAAATCCTAGCTCTTCAAGTCTTAAAAGAGCTTTTTCTCGATCCAAAATCCGCATTACGATCGATTCACCGAAGATCGTTGGTGCGGTAGAGAGCCTAAAATCGTACTTCTTGCCCTCCACTTCGAGCCAAAAGCGACCATCTTGAGGTTTTCGCTTTTCGGATATGTCAAGGTTTCCCATGAGTTTGATCCGGGTATTGATGGCGTTGTAGACCTCCTGATCGAAGACGAAGGTTTCGTGCAAAACACCATCGATCCTGGCTCTAACAGTTGCTCTATTTTCTTCTGGTTCGATGTGGATATCGCTCGCACGTCGAAGGATGGAATCCTTGATAATAAGATGGATAAGGCGCAAAACCGCGCTCTCTTCCTCTTGCTTCGCACCTTCGCTATGCAGCTCTTTTTTAACCTCTTCGATGATATGTTTGGAATCTTCCAAAATCGATAGCCTATGGAAAATCGCCTCGATATCTTCTTCCAAAGCCAGATAGACTTTGATCGGTTTCATACCAAGAGATCGCTCTAGTATCTCAAGCGCTTCATAATTGAGTGGATCGGCTGTAGCTATGTAGATATAGTCCTCATCCTCTTTGAAAGGGATCGCTTTGGCATTTTTGAGTAGCTGCAAAGGATAGCGCGCAAGCTTGTCAAAATCGATCTTCTCCCCATACAGATCCACAAACTCGTATCCAAGCTGCTTGGAGAGGACTTTTAAAAGATCTTTTTGTGTGACGAAACCTTCGTCTATGAGGATCTGTCCAAGTTTTTTGGAGTAGTTGATCTCCTTTTGGATCTTTAGCGCTAGATCGAGTTGCTCTTGATTGATCAATCCCTCTTCGATCAAAAGATCGCCAAGTCTTACTCTTTGTTGTATCATCTGCTCCACTCACTTAGTAGTTTTTGTACGCTTTGAGAGTTGTGGTACTCAAGATAGAGTCCTAGAAGTTGTCTTGCTTCCTTTTTTCGTCCCAAAGCGTATAATGATCTGGCATAAAGCACCCATGCCCCTTCACGTTCTCTATCGAGCTTGTTGGCACGCTTAGCCCACTGAAGAGCCCTTTGAAAATCGCCTTTGTCGTAGTAGGATCGCGCTATTTTCATCGCCAACGTATAGTTCTTTCTTTCGTTGTAAAGCTTTTTTAAACTATCGATATCGACGCTATTGGCACTGATCACATTATCGATAGTTTGGACCTCTTCTTTATGAGTAACGACGGGAGGTTTACTTGGTGGCGAAGCTTTTTCTACTCTTTTGACCTTTTTAACGATGATCTTTGGAACCTCTTTGTATCGTTTGGCGTAGCGACACTCTTCATTAATAATGTATGGATGTTTTGTAAGAAGTTTGGCTACTTCCAAGAAGGGTTTGATCTCCTGTTTCGTTCTTACGGCGTTACATCGCAAAAAGGCCTCTTTTGTCTCCTTTTTGATCTTGATGTAGCAATCAAGTCCCGAATCTTCGAGTCTTTTTTTCTCTTTTTCGATGTTGGGTAGAAACTTTTCGTAACTATAAAGCATCTGCAAAGCAAAACATTGGGGCTTGGAAGAGATTTGGATCGGCTGCGGTTTCGAACTATTTTTCTCTTTATTAGCCTGAGTTCTTACTTCATAATCATTTTTTTTTGGATACGAACCATAGGTAAGATAGAGCCATGCAGCCACACCGCCTAAGATTACGACTCCGCCTACAAGAAGTATGAGTCGTTTGCGATGATAGGATCTGCAAAGTTTTTCTAGCTCGTCAAAACTATACACTCAGTAGCTCCCCATCGATCGCCGCCATGGTTACCAAACAGCGGTTTGGTCGCTCATACCCTTTCTTTCCGAGTCGAATCGCCTGATCCATCAGCAAAAAGATACGATGCAAAAGCTTCTTGAGATCTCTAAAGTTTCCTCGGCTCAATTTATATAGCCTACGAACAAGCGAAGGAGTGAAATAGTCATCAAGCGTATATTCGCCAAGAGCAAGCAGTTCTTTGGAGATATACTCTCGAACCTCATCGAAATCTAGCTTTTGTAGCTCGAATATCCTATGTGGTCTGGATCGAAACTGGGGCTTTTCAAGAATTTGGGCCGACTCGTGCCGATGCATCGCAAGCAAAAACCAAAAAGCTTTGCTATCTGCGAGGATACGGATAAGCTCAACCATCTCGTCAGAAAGCAGCTGGGCTTCGTCTATCGCTACGAGGGTTTCCTCATTTTCATAAAGTTTCACCGCCTGATCGATGAGTGTCTCTAAAGAGTAGTTCTTGACTCTAGCTCCTTTTTTGCTAATAAGGCTTTTGACAAAATCCACCGGCTCGAAAAATGGAGTGTTGTATCGTACAACATCGATCCCATCGAGGAGTTTTGGGATATGGTACAAAAAAACGCTCTTTCCGGTTCCTGGATCGCCAATGAGAAAAAGAATCTGCTTCGTTTCGTTTTGCAAGGTAGTCAGAAGCTCGTTTTTGAGTCTCATGAATGCCCGTGTCTCGTAGTAGCGTTCGATCTGTGCTCTATCTTCGAAATTTTTAGCTAGCCTGAGCAGATCGGCCACTACCGCTCTCCAAAGATTTTAAGTTCGTCGATAGTCGGCATGTTATGCTCTTTTACGATCTTTGGCATGATGAGGATGAAAAGCTCCGATCTCTTTTTACTTTTCTTCGTGCTGTGAAAAAGCCGACCGATAACTGGTACATCGCCAAGAATAGGCACTTTGTTGTTTTGGTTTGAGTAATCTTTGCTTATGAGCCCACCGATGAGCACTTTTTGACCATCCTTGACCTTGACGATGGAGGTGATCTGTTTGATCTTCACATCTGGAGGAAGTGTGCGGTCATAGTTTAGAGCGCTGCCGCTTGCATTTTGATCACGTAATAGCTCGCTCGTAACTGGATTGATCTTCATAATGATCTCATTGTTCTCGGTAATCTCTGGAATCACGTAAAGAGTGATACCAATGAAAGAGGAACCTATGGCATAGGTGTTGCTCGCCGCTGGATTGCCAGTGGTAGTGTAGGTGATCGATCCTGTTTGGTAGCGATAGGAGATCTGATCTCCTACATTGATGATCGCCGGTTGGTTGTTGAGTGTGAGGATCTTAGGATTTGAAAGAACCTTCACATCTCCGTAACGTTTTAGAAAATCAAAAAGCCCTTGAACGTTGAAGTTGTAGCCGATGAAGTAGTTTGGAACAGAGAGCCTACCGGTCGTCACTCCATCTCTACGCTCCTTTTGACCATAGAGCCGACCGGTCGTATCCATAGCAAACTGACTCCAATCTATCCCGTAGGTCTGAGAGTCGTTGTAGGTTACTTCGATCAATTTGGCTTCTATGAGCACCTGCTTGTGCATGCGCTCAGTCAGTCGATCTATGAACTGCTGGACTTTTTCGAGCTCCCTTTTGGTTCCCGTGACGGTGATGAGAGAGGCGTCCTTGTTGATAAAAATCGTAAAATCTTTTTTTCCACTGACTCCTAGCAAAAGAGCGTTGAGCTGGCGTTCAAGATTGGTCCAAAAGGTAAACTCTGACTTGGTGGTAATGGTGGTATAGTCTGTGGATTCTCCACCGCTTTGCTCACCTGTTGTCTCACCTCCTCCATATCCTCCCAGTCCACCAAGTCCTGAGCTCTCTCCTTCATTTTGGGCGATCTGGGTTCCCAAAGAGACCGATTTTCTACTCTCGCTTACCATCGAACTGAGATTGAGGTAGTCTATGACGAAGTTTTTAGTCTTGTAGTAGGAGATTTTCAAGACTCTTTTTTGCGGATCGTAGTCGTAAAAGAGGTTGTTTTCTCCAAGCAAAAACTCAAGAAGCTCTTCGAGGGTGTAGTCTTTGATATTGACAAAATCAAGTGGTTTGTAGATTTTTTGGCGGGCCGCCTTGTCTTCAAAGATAATAGAGATATCACAGCTGTTGGATAGATCGAGTAGCACATCCTTGATCCGTATCGCCGCTCCATTTTTATTGTAAGCTTTGAGATTGAACACCTTCGTATCGCACGGATGGGCCAACAGCCAGACAAAAGAGATAAAAACCAATAAGATCTTCTTCATCTATCTTTCCATTTTGAGGATTTTTTTCGCTACGATTGGAAGCACCTTCTTGATCCTTCCTTTTTGCAATACCACATAATTTTGAGCTATATCGATCAGTTTATAACCATAGACGTTCTGACCTATTGTATAAAATTTTCCATTGATATAGGCTTTATCGCCAAAGATTCCTATGAGATCTAGCCGCATCTGTGGAATCGTTTCTTTCGTATATCTATGCAAAGGAGCTGGACTCTTTTTGACCAATTTTTTCGCTCCTGCAAAAGGATCGTACTCTACCGGTAGATCGAGCGACTTTGCCAAAAGAAGCAGCGGTGCGAACGAAAGTACGATCTTTTTCATCCACCAACTCCATAAAACTCTATATGTGTTGAAAATCGCGGCTTACTTCCATTGGTCTCCATCTGTAAATCTCTCACCTCCATCAACATCGGATGGTCTTCGATGGATCTGATGAAGCGTACGATCTGTAAAAACTCTCCACTACCATTGACATCGAGCTCTTTAACCACTTTGAGCGCTCTAAAAAATGGCTTTGTCCCATCTTCGATCAAAACTCCATTTAGATCGATCCTGTGTTCAAAAGAGCTTTTTAAAAGATCTTCCAATAGCTTTGTAAATCCCTCCTGGCTATAGCACTGCACGCCATTTTTCATATCACCGACCATCGCGTAGTAGCGCTCTTTCAACGTACTTAGTTTCGTTTGCAGCTTTACAATCTTTTTCTTTTGTATCTCTATCGCTTTTTTGTATCTTGCAGGAGATTGCTTGAGCAGCTTGGAACTAAGCTCGGCCACTGTCGCTTCGTTTTGCGACAACTCCTCGATCTTTGGATCAATAAGGAAGTAGTATCCTCCAACCACGAGACCTCCAACGACAATGAGCCAGATGAAGATCTTTTCACGTTTTCCAAGTGCGTCTAAACGATCTTGCAGCTTTTCGAAAAGCTCCCTCACCGCTCCACCTTTACCAAACTTCTATAGATCCCATCCTCTCCCAAAATCTTACTGGTAAAGACCTTTTTGTATCCTTTTTTGTACAGATAATCCATGAACTTGGCGATTCGATCTCTTGTATTAGAAGATGAGATCAGCTCCACTTGGACACTTTTAGTGGAGTTTTGATCGAGTCTTCTTGTGTGGAGTCTATATCTGTAGAGCCCTTCCACCACATCGTTTATCATCTGCTGGCGGACGCTTTTGGCTTGTTCTATGACTGGTAGCATCTCTTTGGTCTCTTCGTAGCTATCGATGAGGCGCTGTTGGGCTTCGATCTTGTTTTGTAGCTCTTTTTCTCTTTTTTTCAAAGCTATCAACTCTTTTTTGTATCTTTTTGTCAAAAGCTTGATCTGCTGGAGCCGTTGTTCTTTTGATGCGATCGTATCTTCTAACTGGCAACTTTTTCGATCCAGATAGTACCAAATCCCCCCGATAGCTATCAAAATGAAAAATGAAGCTGCTACGAGCCAGAAACTTTCGAAACGATAGAGCGGTTTTTTACGCTCAAAAATTGTAAAGTTCAGCTTTTGTTCTAATTCCTCGTAGCGCTTCACATACTCTAACGCGACCGCCAGTGAACTGGTTCGACCAAAATCTTTAAAAGCACAAGGCTCTATCTGCGCCTCTATATAGCCAAACCCTTCAAAAAGCTCTTTGAGCCCTGGAACACTTCGACCCTCAAAATCGATAAAGATACGATCGATCCTATCGATTCCAAAGTAGCTTCGTTTGAAATTGATTGCATAGACGATCTTTTCGATATTTTTGTAAAAAGTTTGACTAAGGGCATCATAAAGATGCTTCTCATGAGGAGTATACTTCGCACTATCGAGTCCCTTTTGCTCGAGCAAAGATTTCAACAAGGCAAGTTCGATCCCACTTTTTTTCGCCATACTTTGTAAAGAATCGATATGACGAAATCCTACACACTTGCCATTTTGATAGATAGCACCGAAAGCCTCCTCGTCGCTCAGATAGATAAAAAGATCGTTGGAAGTTGATGGGCTTTCATAATAAGCACTATAAGCGATAAATCTTGGAAAGATGACATCAATGAAGCCCAACTTTTTGACTACCTGTGCAAAACGATCTTCAATCTCTTTTTTAGTGATTGCGAACGCTTCGATCAAGTAGACATTTTCTTGAGCGAACTCGTAGAGTAGATAGTCGATCACATAGTCTTCGTTTGGATCGAGTCCAGCTTCGTTGTAGAGTTTGAGCTCCACTTGCAAATCGAGCTGATCTTTTGGGGTTGAGAGAGGAAGTTTTAGCGAAAGAGAAAGCATAGATCGAGTCTCGATCAGTGCACCGACTCGGTAGTTTTTCACTTTAGAAGGAGCGATCGAGTCGATCTTCCCATCCTTTAAAACATATAACTTATCTTTATAAACGACTGCAGCCTGTTTCATCCCAACCTCAAAATATCTTTAATTGTTGATTATAACATATCCAGTTTTAGGATCGATTTGGATCGTAGCAGTTTTGCTTCTGTACGAAAGCTCGATTTGCACTTGATCCTTTGCTCGTTGCCCATCAAGGTAGACTCGTCCTAGGTAATCAAAACATATCGTTTGA
>Ga0256833_1003963_pt1 | contig 10029 bp, 9 predicted proteins | sample 356284metaG_FD_190535 | JGI IMG/M metagenome (GOLD analysis project Ga0256833, IMG submission 190535) | Hydrothermal vent microbial communities from Mid Atlantic Ridge, Atlantic Ocean - 356-284 | ecosystem: Environmental > Aquatic > Marine > Hydrothermal vents | place: Atlantic Ocean: Mid...
ACTAACAATAGTATACCATATATTCCTTAATCTAAGGATATGTGTTGATACTCCAAATTGAATACATAGTAATCCTTTATATAATTTTATATATTATACTATGTATTACTTGACTGTCAAAAGCCTTAACTTAACGCCATTGCGTCTCGTATCTAATAAACCCCATAAAATTTCTCCCCTTAAAATTAAAACTCTGCATCTAGTGCTATAAGTCCCACAGTTGAAAAGAGTAGTGTATAAAGTGTTTTTTTTAACATATTTGTTCCTTTAAAATAAATTAAAAGAAGTATAGTATATTTTTATGAAGTTTTTATGAAGAGTTTGAGATAGAGCAAAATTTAAAAATGTTATACTATTAAATAATTTTATCAAAGAGGTTCAATGAAATATAGATTTATATTTTTTATTTTAGCTTATAGCTCTTTTTTATATGCAACAGAGAATTCTTATGGTTGGAATATACATAATAGCTCTCTCAATATAGGTGGATATTTAGATATGACATATGATTCAAAAAGAGAAGAAGAGTTTCTATTTAACGATATTGCAATGATGTTTTCAAGCAATAATAATCGTTTTGATTTACTAGGAGAGATAGAGCTTTCACATATTTCAGTAGATGGTAATAGTAATAATAGCTCAGATATAGATTTAAAGATTGAACGACTAGAGTTAACATATGCCTTAAGTGATGACAAGAGTATTAAAATAGGTCGATTTAACTCTGATATTGGATATTGGAATCAGGCTCCAATATCTATATTGGAAGATACAACAACAGAACCATATATAGTAAAAAATTTTTTTCCAAAAGCTACAACAGGTATACATTATCATCAAGATATAAATAGGAATAGTAGCTTTTCTATAACTTTTCAAAAAAACAATGATATATCACATCAAGATAATAATATAGCTATAAATAGACATTTTGCCCTAGCCTATTATGGAGAAAAAGAGGAGTTTTCGTGGCGTTTATCTTTAGGTAAATATCTTAATGATAGTAGTATAGATGCTAATTATATAGGTATAGGTTCACAATATGATGGAGATAAATTGGTCATACAGGCTGAAATTTTTACTAAAAATTCAGATGATGATAATAATAAAAATCTATATAGTGCCTATCTTCAATCAACATGGAATATAAAAGATAAACATGATGCTATATTTCGTTTTGAAGAGTACAAAGATAATACAATAGAGACCAAAGAACAAATTTATCTTTTGGGTTATAGTTATAGACCCTCAAAAAATATTGTATTGAAAAGTGAGTATATATATCATCAGAAACTTCCTCTAAATCGTTTTGTATACTCTATATCGGTTCTATTTTGATAATGAGACTATTCACTATATTAACACTCATAGTTACACTACTATATCCAAAACATCTCCTTGTTATTGGTAATATAGACTTCCCAAAAGAGAAGTTAACAAAAGAGGAGATAAAAGCTATATTTTTAGGTAAACATCAATTTATTGCAGAGAAACGACTATTGGTAATGAATTATAAATATAACTCTACAATAAGAGTCTGTTTTGAAAAGAGTATTTTAGAAAAAAGCAAACATAGTTTAGAACGTTATTGGAGAAAAGCATACTACCAAGGAAAACATCCACCTAAAGTCATCAGTTCGACTAAAATGCTTATGCTATATTTAGAAAAAATATATCCATCTATTGGATATATTGATGAAAATCAAGCAGTAGATATAAAGTTTAAAACTCTTTTTAGAGTTAAATGCAATATAGATTAAAAATCTTCATAAAATCTTCATAAATTAAAATTATAATATTAAAAAATTTTAGGAGTACATAATGAAAAGAGTACAAACAGTAAGCTTAATCATAGCTACAACTTTTTTTACTGCGTGTGGAAGTAGTGGAAATAGTGGAAATAACGAGAATAGTAACAACAATACCACAAATACGACCAACAACAATACAAATAAATATATGTTAACTGCATGGAATGATTTGGGTATGCACTGTATGGATGGAAATGATTTCTCTGTATTTTCGGTACTCCCTCCATATAATAATCTCCATGCACAACTCAAAAATAAAAATGGAGAATTAGTAACTTCTGGTGTAACCATTACTTATCAATCAACTATCGGAACAGATGGAAAAATAAATACAACAAGCGTTGAAGCAAACAATGGTGTGATGAAAACAAACTTTTGGTCTCATGTTTCTGATCTATTTGGAGTTAATTTAGCAGACAATATAGGTCTTGCAGGAAAATCTACAGCTACCAAAACACCTGAAGCATTAACATTTAATGCAACAGCTCAATGGTGGGAAGCAGAGGGGATTCCAATTACTCCATATAATGATGATGGCTCTAAAAACTACTATCCATTAGTAAAAGTTGTAGCAAAAGATTCAGCAGGTAAAGTTTTAGCATCGGTAGATACTGTACTTCCAGTAAGTGATGAGATGGATTGTAAACGTTGTCACTCTACTAATAGAGTAGAAGAAGCAAAACCAAGAGCAGGTTGGGTAAATAATAGTGATGCACAAAAAGATTATAAATTTAATATATTGAGATTACATGATGATAGAGAACCAAATTCTATTAAAGATAATAAATCTGCACTCAAAGCAAAAGGATTTAACTATATAGCAGGATTAGAAGCCACAGCAAAAGGTGGAACGGCTGTATTGTGTGTTGCTTGTCATAAATCAAATGCTCTACCAAATGTAGGGATAAAGATAAAATCATTTACACAAGCAATACATAGTAAACATGCTAATGTAAAAGACCCTATTTCAGGTAAAAAATTAGGAGACTCAACTAACAGAAGCTCTTGTTATGCATGTCACCCAGGTGCAACAACAGAGTGTCTAAGAGGTGCTATGGGAGACGCAAAAGATAGTAGTGGTAAAAATAGTATGCAGTGTCAAAGTTGTCATGGTACAATGAGTCATGTTGGTGCATCTAATAGAGATGGTTGGCTAGATGAACCAAATTGTCAATCTTGTCATCAAAATGGAAAAAGATATAAATCTGCGATTGACCCAACAACCAACACATTACGACATGCCGTTGATACCCGTTTTGCAACTATGCCAAATACTCCTAGCCAAGGAAAAAGTCTATATAGATTTAGTAAAGGACATGGCAATCTACAATGTGAAGCGTGTCATGGTTCAACTCATGCTATCTATCCTGCTCATGAAGCCGACAATAAAGTAAGTATGGCAGTTCAAGGACACACAGGAACAATTTCAGAGTGTAGTGCATGTCACACAAGTACACCAAGAACAGTAACAGGTGGACCACACGGTATGCATCCAGTTGGACAAAGCTGGGTTAAAGGTCATGAAGATGTAGCTGAAAATAACTCTGCACAATGTAAAGTGTGTCATGGCAGTGATTATCGTGGTTCTAATTTATCTAAAACATGGACAGATAGAAGCTTCTCTACCGAATGGGGAACGAAAAATTTTTCTAAAGGTCATAAAATAAGCTGTTACGATTGTCATAATGGACCAAATGGGGATTAGGTTATAGCTATTTTTATAGAATATTATGCTAATATATAATAAAAATTTATTAAAGGATATAGATTGAAATCTAAAATTGTATTTATTACTATACTAATTTCAATGTTATTTACTATATCCCATGATTTTTTTATATCTAATCAGATAGAAGAGGTACTAGCCCCCTCTTCTTGCAAATTATCTAAAGATAAATCTATCACAATAGAGGAGCATAATGATAATCAAATGTGTGATTTTCATATGATATTTCACTTTCATGCACTCTTTCCAAAGAAATTTATATTTGAACTTTTTGAATTAAAAGAGTCTATAACGCACTACTTAAAACATATTTTCTTTACCTCTATAATAGGAACTGCCTTTAAACCTCCACGTTCTTAATCCTTAAAACTCACCCAAATATATATTAAGGATAATCCCATGAAACATATTGTTATCTTATGCATTAGTGTAATCATATTTGCTAATTCACAAGAACTAACTATAGAAGAGGCTTCAAAATTGAGAAGCTATAACCATACTTTTTTAGGAAAAATTAGACAGCAACAAGCCATGCAAAGAGTGGCAAAAATAGATATAAAAAGAGCATATAGTATTGCGAAGAATATATGCAAGAGTAATGACAAATACTTTAGTAAATTGAAAATAAAAAGAAATAGGCTCTATTATCTGTTAAGTATAAATAGTTGTTTAGTAAAAATAGATGCACTAAATGGCTCTATTATGGGGAGTGAGTAGATGCGAAAAGTAATTTTTATATCTATGATTGTCAATCTCTCATGGGCAACTGATAACACTATTGATTTAGATATACTATTAAACAATAACAATCAAAAAGATAAAATAGATAGGTTTATTGAAGATAGTTACCTATCTAACACAATAAAAGGAGTAGCCAATAGTCAAACAGCCCCTCTATCTTTTGACTCTACTCTATCTCGTTCTATCTCCAAACCTCTATCTGGATTTGAGTATGAGATAGGATTTAGCAAAGAGTTAAAAGTTGGGAATGTTCAAGAGTTAGAACAAAAAAGCACTATATTAAGTAGTGAAGCGACCAAAATTGAACAACAAAAGAGATTTATTCTATTAAACAATACTATAAAAAATCTATATAATCAATACTGCTTAGACAGAGAGTATCAAAACTATTTTAGGATAAACTACAACGAGTTTGATGCTTTGTACCAAAAGAAGAAAATAGCATATGAACTAGGAGAGATTAGTAAAAGAGAACTGATACAGATTAAACTTAAAAAAGATGAATTGAGTATTGACTTTGCTAACTTTTCAACAAGAGTTAATGATGAAAAGGTAATGCTTCTATCATTTGGTAATTTTGATATAGAAAATCAATTAAATTGTTATGATATGACACCCATTGATGGGAATATAGAAGCAAACCAAGAGCAATTTTCTCTAAGCAAAAAAGCTTATGAGAAGATAGTAGAGAGTAATCAAGTTTCTATAAAAAGGTATTATAAAAAATTTGATAAGATTGAACTCTCTACTCATTATACCAAAGAGATAGATAGAGATGTTTATAGTATTGGTGTCTCTATCCCACTAAATATCTCTAGTAAAAAGTATGAGTATAAACGAGCTTCACTTATGAATCAAATAAGTGCTATACAATCTAATCAAGAGCTATTTATACAAAAGAGTCTATTAAAGATTAAAGAGTTAAAATTAAAACTCAAACGCATCTATAAAGATATAGTACAAAAAAAGAGCAATATTGAGAACTATGAAGCATCTCTACTACCATTAGAGCAAAAAAGTTATAACTATGGAGAGAGTTCTGTTGTTGAGTATTTATTGGCAAAACAGAATATTATGCGATATAAAGAGAAATTGTTAGAGAAAAAAAGAGACTATTATCAAATACTTTTTTCTCTATACACAATTATGGAAAAGAGATAAAAGAGAATGAAAAATATATTTAAAATATCAATAATCACAAGCACAATACTATCTTTAAATGCAGAGATATTAACCTTAAACAAGCAACAGATTGAAGACTGGAAAATAAGTAGCAAAAGAGTGATAACAAGTAAAACTATTCCTCTTGGCTCATTTATGGCAGAGGTAGTTACCCCTCCTCAACTTTTACATAGTGTGACACTACCCTTTGCTTCTCAATTAAAAGTACTAAAAGTGGCACAGTATGACTATATCAAAAAAGGAGAAACATTAGCCATTGTTACAGGAAGTGAATGGATAAAAATCCAACAGAAGTTTATCGAAGATGCTATTGAGTTAAAACACCATAAAAATATAGCTGAGAGAAAAAATAGACTCTGTCAAGAAGAGATAATTCCTAGAAAAGAGTGTATCGGTGCAGATGCAGAATACAAGGCTGACAAAATTAGATTTGCCTCTGCAAAAGAACTATTACGTGGATATGGTGCAAGTAATAGACGGATTAACGAGCTAATTAATAAGTTTAAAATAGAGCAATCTATTCCAATAAAATCTCATATATCTGGTAAAATCTTGAAGCTAAATGTAAAGGTAGGAGAGACCATAGAACCAACAAAAGCTTTTTTTATTATCCAAGAAAATGGGGCTTTGTGGCTCGAAGTAGATATACCACTAAAAATAGCTAGAAGATTAAAAGATAAGCAAAAAGTCACTATAAATTTTGGAGAGAAGAAGTTTAAAAGCAGAGTAATACTTCACTCTCCACAAATTAATATCCAAAATCAGACTCAAAAAATACGCTTTTCTTTACTAAAGACTCTACCTTTCTTAACAGGTCAAAAAGAGATAGCAACAATATCTATATCCAAAAAGAGTCTTAAAGTACCAAAAAAAGCTGTAATATCTTTAGATAATCTAGACTCTGTTTTCATTAAAAAGGATAAAGGGTATACCCCAACCTCTATTAAAATATTAGGTGAAAATAGAGAGTTCTATTTTGTTGAAGTAAAAGATAGCTTAAATGCTCCTATTGTTGTAGAATCTGTAGCAATTTTAAAAAGTATGATGAAAGGAGAAGATGGTGAATAGTATTATACATTCAGCCTTATCTCAACGTCTATTTGTCATTTTATTAGCACTAACTATTTTAGGATTTGGAATCAAATCATACCAAGAGTTACCTGTTGATGCTTTTCCTGATATATCTCCTGTTCAAGTCAAAATTATTATGAAATCTAAAGGTATGACACCATCAGAGATAGAGTCTCAAATTGTTATTCCTATTGAATTGAGTATGTCGGGGATACCCCACAAAAGTATGATGCGTTCAGTTTCTAAATATGGACTATGTGATATTACTATTGATTTTGATAATGATACAGATATATATTGGGCAAGACAACAAGTAAATGAACGTATCAATGAGATAAAAGATGAACTACCCTCAAATTTAGAGGGTGGATTAGCACCAATATCAACTCCACTTAGTGATATATTGATGTTTACTATAGAATCTAAAAAATTAACACTAACAGAGAAGAGAACGATACTTGATTGGATTATATCTCCTAAAATTCGTGCTATATCTGGTATCGCAGAAGTTAATGCCTTGGGTGGGAAAGTTAAAACCTATCAAATAGTTCCAAATCTAAAAATGATGCAGAGTTTGGGAATCAACTTAGAGGATATTTTATCAACGATTAAAGATAATAATCAAAATGGAGGAGCAGGACGAGTTACGCAAGGTGTAGAAAATATTCTAGTGCGTAGTATTGGAAAGTTAAATAATATAGAAGATATTCTCTCTTTGCCAATTAAAAAGAGAGGGAATAGAGTTATTTCTATTAAAGATATTGCAGATGTAAAGTTAAGCTATATTACTCGTGCAGGATTTGTAACTAAGAATGGAGAGGGAGAGGCTGTTCAAGGTTTGGTTCTTGGTCTAAAAGGTGCAAATGTTGGTCAAGTATTGAATAAGGTAAAAAAAGAGTTAAAGAGTATAGAACCTATGCTTCCAAAAGGAACATCAATAGATATATTCTATGATAGAACAAAACTTGTAAATCTTGCTACAAATACAGTAAAAAAAGCTCTTATAGAGGCAATTATTCTTATATTTGTTATCTTACTTCTGATGTTAGGAAATTTAGCTTCTGCCTTTTCAGTAGCATTTATTTTACCTTTTGCCCTATTAATGAGCTTTATAGCTATGGACTATTTTGGACTAAGTGCAAACTTAATGAGTCTAGGTGGTTTAGCCATTGCTATTGGTATGCTTGTTGACTCTGCTGTAGTTATGGTTGAGCATATTACATCAGAATTAGGAAATCAAAAACATAAGAAAGTGTCAAAACTTATTATTGTAAAGAATTCAGCCATAGAGATGGCTCCTTCTATTGTAACGGGTGTATTTATTATCATTATTATATTTATGCCACTACTTACACTACAAGGATTAGAGGGTAAACTCTTTGCTCCTGTTGCACTTAGTATTGTTTTTGCTCTATTTAGTTCACTTATATTAGCTTTAACTCTTATTCCTGTATTAAGTTCTTTTATTTTATCCAAAAGACCAGACAAAGACTCTTTTTTAGTTCAAATACTTATCAAAGCCTATCGACCTATATTAAAAGGAGCTATTCGTTTCTCTAAAACGTTTATTTTGGTTGTTTTAATAATTTTTGGATATTCACTCTATTTAGCATCAAAAACAGGAAGTACCTTTATGCCAACTATGGACGAGGGAAGTATTATTGTAGGTATAGAGATGTTACCCTCTATCTCACTAGATGAGAGTCGTGAACTAAATCTAAAACTACAAAAGAAACTATTAGCTAATGTACCAGAGATAAAAGAGATTATAGCACGAACAGGTAGTGATGAGCTAGGGCTTGACCCTATGAGCCTTAACGATACCGATACCTTCTTAGTCTTAAAACCCAAAAAAGAGTGGAGAGAACCATCAAAAAAATTTATTGTAGATGAAATTCGTAAAGTACTTGATACAATGGTAGGGATAGAAGCTGGTTTTACACAACCCATCGAGATGAGAGTATCAGAGATGCTCACAGGAGTTAGAGGAGATTTAGCGATTGATATTTTTGGAGAAGAACCTAAAGAGCTAGAGCGAATAGCTACAGAGATAAAAAATATATTGGAAAATACAAAAGGAAGTTCAGATGTTTATAAAAAAGCAAATGAGGGTGTCAGCTACTTTCAATTAACCTTTAATCGTCAGAATATGACATATTATGGAGTTAGTCAAAAAGAGATAGACCACTTTCTAAGTAGCATGATTACAGGTTTAAAAGTAGGTATTATACAAGAGGGTATGAGACAGATTGACATTGTTATTAAAGGAGATAAAGAGTTCCAAAAATCTCTATCTAGCATTAAAAATCTATATTATCCCTTAAAAGATGGGACAAACATTAGACTTAATCGTCTTGTTAGATTTGAACAAAAAAATGGACCCGTTCAGATAGAACATGAAAATGGATATAGAAAAACAATTGTACAAAGCAATGTAGAAGATAGAGATTTAGTAAGTTTCGTAGATGAGGTAAAATCAAAAATATCAAAAGAGATAAAACTACCTGCGGGATACTACTTAAATTATGGTGGAGAGTTTGAAAATCAACAGAGAGCATCTGCTAGATTACAGCTTATTGTACCCATTTCACTATTTTTAGTATTTATGCTTCTATATATCTCTTTTAACTCTTTAATTCAAGCAATTATTGTTTTTTTAAATGTCCCTCTAGCACTTATTGGAGGTTTTGCTGGTCTATATTATAGTGGAGAGTATCTATCTGTTCCTGCATCCGTTGGATTTATTGCACTACTTGGAATTGCTATGCTTAATGGGGTTGTTATGATGAACCACTTTAATCACTTAAGAGATATAGGAACAGAGATAAAAGAGATAGTAGTAGAAGGAGCAGTAAAACGTCTGCGACCTGTTCTAATGACAGCACTTATCGCTTCATTTGGATTAATTCCTCTTATGTTTTCAACAGGACCTGGTTCAGAGATACAGAGACCATTGGCAATAGTCGTTATTTGGGGATTAGTAAGTGCCACGATACTTACCCTTTTTATATTACCAATACTCTATAACATGGTCTATAGAAGAGAGGATAAGGAGATAATATAAAAGTTTCAGGTACATATAACATTTTAATAACAATGCTTATCTTTATCATGATTATTCAGTAGTAGTGTAGTACTCTTTTCTAAGTTGAGCCAAAAATTCCACACCTAAACCATCGGGTAATATCCAATCAAGGATAATTAAATTATATTCATATTTTTTAATAACTCTTTGGCTTTTTGTAGAGTAATGGCTATATAGGTAGTAAAAGTCGCTTCATTCAGAAGCTTTTCTAAACCAAAAATAATCTCTTGGTTGTCTTCTATTATTAGAATTTTCATTCTATATTATAACTAAAAATATTTTTTATATTGATGTTAGCAAAGAAACCCTATAATTGCACTACTATATTTTAGGAGAGTAGATGCTTCGATTTGCCACTTCGCCAACTGGCGATATGCACATAAGTAACCTTAGAGTTGCTATTTTAAACTATT
>Ga0256833_1003964_pt1 | contig 10027 bp, 9 predicted proteins | sample 356284metaG_FD_190535 | JGI IMG/M metagenome (GOLD analysis project Ga0256833, IMG submission 190535) | Hydrothermal vent microbial communities from Mid Atlantic Ridge, Atlantic Ocean - 356-284 | ecosystem: Environmental > Aquatic > Marine > Hydrothermal vents | place: Atlantic Ocean: Mid...
GGCGATGTGGAGGATCTTCAGAACTCCGTAAACAAGGGTAAGACCGAGGGCAACGAGAGTGTAGATCCCTCCGGATGCAAGACCGTTTACTATTTGCTGGAGAAGCATGGTTGAAGGAAAAGGGGGGGCGGGCCGAAGGCCCGCCCCCTTTTTTAAATCACCACGGTGGCGTTATTACATCAGGATCTGCTATCACACCATAATAGTGGAAACCACCGTTTTTCACAATCTGTACCTGTACAGGTTTCACCACCTCTCTTCCCTCAGTAAACCTGTAGAGAATTCCCGTAGCAAGGATCTGATTCTCCATAGAAGCCAGCGCTTCGCGAATCTTCTCGGGCCTGGTGCTCCTCGCTTTCATGATAGCCCTCGCAAGGAGCATAACGGCATCATAGGAGGAAGCACCCACCATATCCGGTTCCTCGTTATATCTGGCTTTGAATTTCTTTAAAAAGTTCCGGGTAATCGAGCTGAGGTCGTCTCTGTTCAGATTGGTAGTAATTATCACGCCTTCAGCAGCATCGCCGGCGAGCTCGAGAAACTTCGGGGAGTCGTAACCTTCTTCACCGAGTATCTGAATATTCCAGCCCATCTGCTTCACCTGTCTCGCAATCTGGGCAGCTTCGTTGTAATAGGCAGTTGCAATGAGGAGGTCGGGATTCTGGGACCTGGCAGCGGTGAGTAGCGGGGTGAAATCCTTTTCACCTATAGAATAAGCCTTTTCGTAAACAATTTTTGCACCACCAAGCTGTCTGATACGGAGCTTAACACCCTCTGCGAGGGAGTGACCATAGTCATTATCAATTACAAGGAGCGCAATCCTTCTGGCCCTCAGGAATTTCAGCGCCACCTCACCCATCGCCTTACCCTCAACAGTTCCAAGAAATCCGTTACGGAATATGTAGTTGCCAGCCTTCGTTATCTCTGGATGTACAGCGTAGGCTGAGATCATGGGGATCTTGAACTGCTGAAATATAGGAGCCGCCGCTCTCGTAGGACCCGAATAAGATCCACTGACGGCAGCAACCACCCTGTCTTTTGTGACAAGTTTTCTTGCAATTGCCACTGCCTCTGATGATTTTACACGGTCGTCATAATTTACAAGAACGACCTTTTTCCCGAGGAGACCTCCTTTTTCGTTTATCTCTTCAACGGCGAGTCTGGCACCACGCAGAGCGGAGAGACCGTCTGCCGCGGCAAATCCCGTAAGGGGGGAGAAAAATCCTATCTTTATAACGCCATCTGCCGCGGAAACCTTCTTTGCAGACACAAAACCAAATACCAGCAACAGTGCAAGCACTCTTCTCATACCCTTCACCTCCGTTTTGAAAGCTATTTTATGTTTGCCCTCAAAATCTGTCAAATAACAAATATTCGAAAATTCAAAATTGTTAAACTATATACCAGTGGGGATCTTTACAACCATACCCGGTTTGAGCTCCCGTGGATTTTTTATTCCGTTTATTCTCATTATGTCATCCATATCGACTTTGAACCTTTCGGATATAGCAAACAGGGTGTCTCCTCTTTTCACCCTGTACTTTAAAAAACCGGTTTTACCGGACATCTCTTCAGCCCTGTAAACGATGAGCATCTGTCCGGGTTTCAACCGTGAGCCCTTAAGACCATTCCACCTTTTGAGAGCTTTCACGCTAACACCGAACTTCCTTGAAATCCTCTTCAGACTGTCTCCCCTCTTGACCCTGTACTTTACAACCCTGGTTGATCCATTTCTGTTCACTATCTTTATGTCAACATTTTCCGCAATGTAACGGGCGTAACCTGAGCTCATGGGTATGACGAGGACCCTTCCCGGTTTCAATCTCCTGGGATTAGAGATCCTGTTGACCCTTGCAAGCATCCTTGAACTCACATGATACCTTCTGGCGATGGATATCAGGTTCTCTCCCCTCCTCACCCTGTGGTATGTTACGGTGTACCATCTGCTCCTGGGCGTACTCTCCATGGCGGAAACGAAGGCTTCCCCGGTTCCCTTCGGGATTCGGAGGTAGTAGTTCCTGTAGTAAGGAGGTGCAAGCCCCCTCTTGAACTCGAGGTTCAGCCTTATCAACTCCCTGAGAGGCACGCCTGCCCATTTTGCAGCAACATCCAGGGAAACAGGATGAGGAACTCTCACAGAATCGTACACGAAAGGCTCAAACCTACGGGGTATCTTTATACCGTACCTCACAGGATCGCTGAGAATGGTCAGGACGGCGAAAAACTGTGGCACATAGTTACGGGTCTCCCTGGGCAATCTACGCCTGAGCTTCCAGAAGTTGTTCGTTCCATACCGTTTCATCTTCCTTTTAAGCTTCCCCTCTCCGTAGTTATAGGCGGATAGGGCCAGGTCCCACTTTCCAAAAATTTTATAGAGTTCTTTGAGGTACCTGATGGCTGCATCAGTGGATTTAATGGGGTCTCTCCTCTGATCGATCCACCAGTTCACTTCAAGCCCGAACTTTCTTGCACTGCCCGGTATGAACTGCCATATACCCACCGCACCGGCCCTGGAACGGGCAAGTGGTTTATATCCACTCTCTATAACGGGGAGATACGCAAGCTCTTCGGGTAAACCGGCCTTCCTGAGCTTCTTCTTAATTATGGGTAAATATGGGGCACCTCTCTCCATAGATTTTTCAATCCAGCGACGACCGAATGGGTTTTGAGAATAATACTTTATCCACCTCGCTATTTCTCTTCTTCCGTCAGGAATCTTTATACCGAGCTTTTTCTCCTCCGTTTCTATGTAACTTTTCTCCACTGAGGAAAGTCTGGCGTTCTTTATCCTCTCAACCCCCGGGGCTGATACCTCGGGCAGGAGGGTGTCTGGTATCTCCACCGGCACAAGGTACGCCCCGTCCCTCGATCCATGGTAATAGGGAGTTATGGAACAGGAGGTGATAAAAATCGTCAGGAGTATGCCAGAGAGTTTTTTCAGCATTTATAACCTATTTTGCGTAGAAAATCCTTCCTTCTGGTTATATCTTCTTCTCCTTCCACTCCGAGGGGAGGCTCACCGTCAACAACACCCAGAACACCTCTGCCCTGGTCCGTCTCAGCAACTACGACCTCAATGGGATTCGCTGACGCCGCAAAGATGTTTACCACCTCATCCACATTTTTTATGGCTTTCATAACATTTATGGGGAAGGCATTGCGAAGGAGAATGATGAAGAAATGCCCTGCTCCTACATTCAGAGCATTCTTCCTGGCAAGTTCTGTAAGCTCGTCGTCGTTACCTGCCCACCTCACGAGTCTCGGGCCTGAGGCTTCATTGAAGGCAAGGCCAAACTTTATACCAGGAACACCGGTTATCAGCGCCTCATAAAGGTCTTCCACCGTTTTTATAAAATGTGATTGACCAAGGATTGCATTTGTATCCTCTGGCTTCTCTATTTTTACGATCTTAAGCTCCATTTTTCAATCCTCCTGTGAGGTCTTTTTTTCAAGGTAAAAACAGTGCTCCGGGGCAGGAAACCTGCCGCTTTTAACATCTTCAATATACTCCCTGGTTGCAGAAAGAATTTCCTGACCGAGCTCCCTGTACCTTTTAACGAACCTGGGTTTTATGTCCTCAAAAATGCCAAGGTAGTCGTGAAAGACCAGAACCTGGCCATCTGTATGGGGACCTGCACCTATACCAATGGTAGGAATCTTCAGCATGTCAGTAATCTCTTTCGCAACTTCAACCGGAACACTTTCAAGAACTATTGCAAAAACACCGGCATCTTCAAGTGCTTTTGCGTCCCTTCTAAGCCTATCTATGTCCTCCCCGGTTTTTCCCTGTACCCTGTAGCCGCCAAGAACATTGACGGATTGCGGGGTAAGACCTATGTGTCCCATAACAGGAATCCCTATACCAACGAGATCTTCAACGAGCCCGGCAACTCTCTCACCACCTTCGAGTTTTACCGCATCTGCGCCACCCTCCTTAAGCATCAGTCCCGCATTGTAAATGGCATCATCCCTGCCCGTCTGGTATGAGAGAAAGGGCATATCTGCTATCACCATCGCCCTCTCAACCCCCCGCCTGACAGCCTTCACATGGTACAACATCTCATCAACCGTGACCGGAAGAGTCGTTTCGTGCCCCTGAATTACCATACCCAGGGAATCACCCACGAGAATTGCATCAATACCGGCGCGATCGAGTATCCTGGCTGAGGGATAATCGTAAGCGGTAAGCATCGTTATTTTCTCACCTTCCCGCTTCTTCTTCAAAAATGTACGAATTGTGACCTTTTTCACCATTCCCTTACCTCCAGTTCCTGAATTTCCTGCTCTTCGGGAGACTTCGCGTTATCCGTCCTGAGTGTTACAAACTGAACTCCCGCCCTTGTATTTTTGACGGTTTCCACGAGGAGACCACCGTATATCTTTCTTTTTACAATCACCTTTCGATCTTCAGGACTTATGGAGAGGTGCTCACCACCGCCGAGGTACCCCTCACCACTCTTCTGAGCGAGGTAAGGGAAGATGTCCTTTGCCAAACTTTTTACACCACCTGCAAGAACCAGGGGTTTCTTCTCGTTAATAAACTTCTCAAGAAAGGATAGGGCTTCTTCCTGATTGGTGCACTTTTTCACATGGACTTCAGAAACAGGGTATTTTTTTATCCTCTGGATGTGATCTTCCCTGACATCACCTGCCAGTACCACGGATACCGGATGTCCTAACTCTTCTTTGAGCTCAAAGGCAAAGCCAAGCAGTTTCAACTGTTCATCCAGACTTTTATTTGAAACCAGATCAAATAGCACAAAAATTCCATAGTTTTCCTCTTCTTCAAGGCCCAAAAATGCCTCCCAACCTCCAAGTTCCTGTTGCATGACAACGCCTCCATTTTTATTTAATTTTCGCCCATCTCTCGTATTTATTCAACTACCTCACAAAAAATGGGCGTGGAATGAAGGTGAGAACGAAAACTACGAAGGAAATAGCTCCCACGATAACCCTCTTCCTGTCGAGTTTGGATACCTCGTTGAGGGGTGCCGGGTGTCTTACTCCAAGAATCATTACAAGTATGGCCCATGTCCACCATCCCACCCAGAGAAAACCCATGACGGCAAGGGCCAGAAGAGAGACATAGGCGATTTTCCTGTGGTGTGCCCCGAAAAGTGCGTAGGATATGTGGCCTCCATCCAGCTGGCCTATGGGTATAAGGTTGAGCCCTGTCACGAAGAATCCTATCCACCCGGCAAAGGCCATGGGATGGAGAAAGAGGTCCTTTCCTTCAGGGACATGGATTCCGGCCAAATGGGAGAGAATCTTAAAAATCAGTGGTTCACCAAGAAAGAGTCCACCGGCCTGTGTGGCGGAGACCACGGTTGACAGTTTCAGACCCATGAAAGTCACGGGTATTGCCACTATAAAACCCGTTAATGGACCTGCGGCACCTATGTCCAGGAGGGCCCTTCTTGAGGGAATTGGAGACTTTATTTTAATAAAGGCACCGAGGGTACCCACAAGGGGATGTGGAACAGGGATGAAATAGGGTAGAGTGGACCTCACACCATGAATTCGGGACAGAAGGTAATGACCCAGCTCGTGGCTACCAAGTATTGCAATCAAAGAGGCAGAAAAGGGGATTCCATAGACGAGGTTGAAAAGATTGCTGAAGGGGTTCTTTCCCGCGTGAAGAGTCCCCACAAATAGTGTAGAAATCACGGTAAGGAGGAACAGGACAAGATTTATCCAGTAATTACCTTCACCAGTTTCAACACTTTTCCTTACGAACACCTCGTAATATCCCTCAGCATTCTTTCTTATGACGGCCATGTATCCGAGATTAATTAACTCTCTGGACAGATTTTCTGCCTCCTTATCGGGGTCGCCCCTGAAAACCCCCAGAAATATGATGCCATCACCTGTATCAAATTCTCTACTTGGGAGGAAGTATCTGTATAATGTGTCATAGGGGAAGAAATCCATGGTAAAAAATTACACCGGTGGAGATAACATTTCAATCTTTGGGAGTGGGTTGACACCTGAGGACAGGGGTCTCACACAGATAAAGGACTTAACTGCTTTTAGAAGAGATTGTTGACATTATTACGGTGAGTGTTCACTATATGAGAGTAAATCTCACCCTGGAGATCGGAGGAATGTCAGAAATAATCAGGGTTTTTGTGAAGACGAGAGGGAGGGAGCCTGATCAGGTTTTCCACACCCATGTTGAAAAAAGGAGGTTTGTTTATGCCAAAGAGTTTAAGTCAACAGGATAGAGCCATTGAGATCTGGGGGAAGGCTTCTCAAATGCTTCGCGGCCTTGTGGGCGATAAGGCCTATCAGGCCTGGTTCTCCGATCTGAGACCCATTGGCTTGATAAATGGAACCCTTTATCTCGGAGCTCCAAATGAGTTTTTTCTTGAATGGGTCGAGCATCACTACATGGACAAACTGAAAAAGGCCGTATCACTCGTTACGGACGGTAAATTAGATGTTAGTTTCTCCCTTGAGAAGGATGAGGACGATATGACAGGGGAAAGAGAGGAAAAGAATACAGCCGGGGATCGCTTCAAAAAGGCGAGATTGCTCAAGCACTTCACCTTCAACAACTTTGTGGTTGGACCTTCCAACGATTTCGCCTACAAAAGTTCTCTCGAAGTGGCAAAAAATCCGGTGAAAAAGTTCAATCCACTTTACATCTACGGTCCTTCAGGAGTTGGAAAGTCTCACCTGTTACACGCCATCGGAAATTACATCGTGCTGAATTCCCGTACCGAATACAAGGTTCTGTACCTGACCGCCGAGGAATTCCTTACCAAGATGATCAATGCCATAAAAAGTAAATCCATGGTGAAATTTAAAGCTCAGATACGCGATATAGACATTCTCCTCATCGATGAGATCCAGTTTTTGAACTCAAAACCCATGATACAGGAGGAGATCTTTCATACGATTGATTCCCTGTTGAGATCCAACAAACAGGTGGTTATGGCCTCGGATAGACCTCCTGAAGAGATAGATTCCCTTGACGAAAGAATAAGAACCAGGATGAGATCCGGACTTGTGGCAGAAATCCGGCCGGTTGACTTTGATCTCAGGAAAAAATTTATAGAAGAAAAGATCAGAAAGGAAAACATCCTGCTGTCAGAGGAGTTCATCGACTACATTGCCTACAAACCCATTAAAAACATAAGGGATCTCGAAGGTATTCTGAACGCTATCAAGGCCAAACAGGAATTTGATAGAAGGGAGATAACGAAGAGCTTTCTCATAGATCTTCTAAAGTCCTTCAACAGCGAAGACACCATCGTGGATCTCGATGAGCTCATGAAGGTGGTTTCAGATGTCTTCAGTGTCCCCCGTGACCTCATCGTGGGCAAGACGAGGAAAATACGGGTCATGAAAGCGAGACATGCCTTCGTGTATGTGGCGCGAATAAAACTGAATGTTCCTTACAAAAAACTTGGACGCGCTCTCGGTGGAAGAGACCACTCCACAATAATCCACAGTTTCGAGCAGGGAAAGTTTCTCTTTTACACAGACCCGGATTTCCGTGAGAATGTTGAAATCATCATAGATCTCCTCTTCGGAGCAAAATGAATTTCACAAGGTTTCCACATGGTTCAAGTTCAGTCCCTGCGAGACTTTCTCCTACTTTTCAACACCCTACTACTAAAGCAACAGATCTTTTTAAAAATTTTTAAAAACTGTTGATGTATTGGAGGAATAGATATGAAGTTCGTTGTGGATAAAATGCTTTTTGAAAGGGCCCTGAATGAGGTGGCAAGGGCTCTACCGACGAGAACCACACTGCCAATACTGAACAACATCCTGTTTGAAGTGAAGGATGGAGAACTTTACATCTCAGCGACGAATCTGGACTTTTCTATAAGGAGCTGGATACCTGTCTATGATTCTGAAAACGGCGCCTTTACTCTGCCTGGAAAGTTGATACTGAACATCGTTCAGACACTTCCACCTATTACTATAACATTCGAACACTCGATGGGAGCTACCAAGATGAGGACCGACAGGGCTGAATATACCCTGACCGGACTGGATCCCGAGGATTTTCCCTCTTTTAAAACATTTGAGGGGGAAAACGGTGTTACACTTCCCACAGAAGCCCTGATAAGGGGCAGTAACCATGTTTCCTTCTGTGCCGCAAAGGAAGATCCAAGGGCATTTCTCACAGGTGTATTGATTGACTTCCGTGGGGAAGAGGTCAGACTCGTCGCCACCGATTCTCACAAACTCGGCCTCTGGAAGATCAAAAAGGAAACGGGCCTGCAGACCCAGGCCATAGTTCCGAGACACACCTTTGAGTACCTCAAAACAAAGGATGAAGAAGAGGTTAACATGAGGTTTTCCCGTGATTCCATGGGCCTCTTCTTTAAAGATTCTTTTCTCGTTACGAGACAGATTGAAGGTCCTTATCCCCCTTATGACGAAATCATACCGGGAGAATCGGAAAATGTGGCCCTTGTTCCCCGTGATGAGCTGGTAAGTGCCCTGAGAAGATTGTCTCTATTTACTCCGAGCCCTACATACCTGATGAAGATCTTCTTCTCTCAAAACGGTCTGAGGCTCTACGCCTCCTCACCAGATGTAGGTGAGGCCGAAGAGATCGTTGAAGCCACATTTACAGGTGAACCCATGGAACTTGCCTTCAATTCCCAGTACATTCTTGAAATAATCAGAAAACTGGACTCTGAACAGGTCAAAATTTCAATCTACAACGCATCAACGGCAATTAAGATTGAACCTTCAGAATTTGAAGAGGACGAGGAACTTCTCTACCTTCTCATGCCCATTAAACTCGATTGATCTTTCTGGAGGGGGTGGCTTCCTTATCCACAATCACCTAAGTACAGATGACAACCTGACACAGCTTGAAAATAAAGAAGTTTTCTGGATATAGAATCCACTCCATTCTATGTGGATTTCAATGTGGATATCATGTGGAAAATCTTCCTTACCTCCTCAACCCTGAAAAGGAAAAGAAGGGAAATGTAAAGTATCGGGCCAGCCACAGAATCAAGTATGAGATCCAGCCGGGGACGCCACGAACTTAAGAGAAAGCCCGCGAAGAGAACGAAATTCACGGCCAGAATCTTAAAAATACCTTCAGAGGAGAGTCGGATTTCTCTCTCCGTGTAGAATATGAGCAGAAGGAGTTGAACCACACTGCTTAAGGAGGTCGCAAGAGCGAGACCCGAGAATCCAAGAGTCAGGCCAAGAAGTACAGAAAGGAGGATGTTTGAAATTGCACTGATGGCGAAAACTCTGTTGGGAACTTTCACAATGTTTTTTGCGTAGAAAAACTGAAGGAGAATTTTTGATACAGAGATGGGAACAATGGCCAGGGAGTAGAAGATAAGGGCAAGTGAAGTGTTGAGGAGGGCTACATCGCCGAAGTTACCTCTTTTGTATATTAGATCAACAATTCCCCGTGAATCAGCGATAAAAATTGAAAGGAATGGTAGGGTGAGAATGAGGGTTAACCTGATCCCCTCGGAGATAACATCAGATGGATCCTCATTCTTTGCAATTTTTTCCGCAATGTCAGGATTCACAACTGTGGAAACCCCCACGCCAAAAAGTCCTACTGGTAACTGCATCAACCTGAATGCAAAGTTCAGGTAGGATATGGCACCTCCGCCCAGAAATGAGGCAATAAAAGTATTTACAAAAAGGGTGAGACGGCTGAAGCCTGTGTTTAAAAACACAGGGGAGAGGAGGTTTATAAACATTTTAAATTCCGGGATTTTAAATCCAGAGAACCTGAAAACAGGATGTTCTTTTGAGAGAAAAGGTATCTGAAAGAGGAGGTGAAGGGCACCCCCGACGATCACTCCTGAGGCTATGAAAAGAAGTGCTGATCGGGGTGACCCTGTGATTCTGTACCCCACGAGAGCCATTGCTATAACACCGATATTGAAGAAGACCGGTCCAAGTGCTGGAATAAAAAATCTACGATATATGTTTAAAACTCCCCCCACAAAGGCCGCAAGGGATATAAGCCATAGATAGGGAAAGGTTATCCTTGTAAGGCGAACAGTTAAGGAAAACTTAAATG
>Ga0256833_1003965_pt1 | contig 10024 bp, 11 predicted proteins | sample 356284metaG_FD_190535 | JGI IMG/M metagenome (GOLD analysis project Ga0256833, IMG submission 190535) | Hydrothermal vent microbial communities from Mid Atlantic Ridge, Atlantic Ocean - 356-284 | ecosystem: Environmental > Aquatic > Marine > Hydrothermal vents | place: Atlantic Ocean: Mid...
TAGGTAGGGGAGGATTAACCGTAAATTTGGTGATTTAACCTGAATTTTAGCTACCCTTTCTGGACTTTAATGTTAGAATACGCTCTGTCTTATTTAGATTGTTTTGCAATTAGCCAAAAGGAGGAGTTCCATGCCCACAGAGAAAGAGATCCTGGAAGTCCTTAAGAAGGTAAAGGATCCGGAGCTTAATCGCAGCCTGGTAGATCTAGGGATGATCCGCAAAGTGGAAATCCAGGATGGCAAGGTCAGGGTGACTGTAGCGCTTACTATTGCCGGCTGCCCCATGAAAAAACGCATTGCCGAAGACGTAAAGCAGGCGGTGGCTGAGGTCCCTGGAGTAGAAGAAGTTGAGGTGGAACTTACCACCATGACCCCCGAAGAGCGCGAAAAGATTTTCGGCAAAAAGAAAGTGGAAGAAAAAAAGGCCCTCAAAGATATTCAGCACATTGTTGCCGTTGCAAGTGGTAAGGGAGGAGTAGGAAAGACCACGGTAGCGGTAAATTTGGCTGTGGCCCTTGCCAAGAAAGGTTACAAGGTAGGGATCCTTGATGCCGACATTTACGGCCCCAATGTCCATATCCTGATGGGTCTTGAGGGAGAAAGGCCCTTTTCTCGGGATCAAAAACTTATCCCGGTAGAAAGATGGGGGATCAAGGTGATGTCCTTTGGTTTTCTGGCCCCTGAAGGGCAACCCATCATCTGGCGTGGTCCTCTGGTACACCGGGCCCTTTCGGAGCTGGCTGAAGTTGTGGATTGGGGAGTGCTGGACTTTCTCATTATTGATCTCCCACCAGGGACTGGGGACGCCCCTCTCACGGTGGCCCAGGTGTTTCCTTTGCGAGGGGTTGTTGTGGTAACCACGCCTCAAAAGATATCTGTGGCGGATGTGGCGCGTTCCATCAATATGTTCCAGGAACTTGGGACCAGAATTATGGGAATTATCGAAAATATGTCCTATTTCAAAACCGTGGGGCCAGATGGTAAGGAACAGACCATTCCCGTCTTCGGGGAAGGTGGAGGAGAAAAGCTGGCCCGAGATCTGAGAGTTCCCCTTCTGGGGAAGGTGCCTCTTGATCCCAACCTTTCCAAAAGTGGCGAAGTAGGTAAACCAGCAGCCCTTGATCCCGAAAGTGAAACAGGCAAAATCTTTGCAGAGATCGCGGACAAGGTGGTCGAGAAGGCCCTTGAGTTTGAAAAACTTGGGAGCTGTGGCCTTAAAAAGGCATGAAAATTTATCAACGTCTGCTCGAAAAAGCCCTTTCCCGTGGCCGGGGGCGGATGGTAGAAGATGCTCGCCTCGGTCTGGGTTATACAGCCGTAAAGCTTGACAACGGAAGTGTAGGCCTGGCCTATACCGTGCTCGAGGGAAAGAAAAGCTGCAACGTTTTGGAACCTGAAATTCAATTTTCCGGGCGGCCAGCAGACCTGGTCGCCCGTGGTTTTTTATCAGGAAATCTCCTGGAGGCCGGGGTAGGGCTTGCCACCATCAATGCCATCTTAAATCAACCCCGAGATGATTACCTGATTGGCAACCCCCTGGAGCTGATTTCTCTTTTTCCTGAAGATAAAGTAGCCATGATCGGCTATTTTGAACCCGTGGCCCAAAAATTGAGAAACCAGGTAGCAGAACTCTGGATCTTCGAACGCAGCGAAGGACGCCTGGCTGAGGCCCTCAGCGAAGCAGAAATGTTTACCCTTCTTCCTGAGGCCACGGTGGCCATCATTACGGCCGTAACCCTCATCAATAAAACCTTTGAGGAAATTGTCTCCCTTCTTGAAAGGGCAAGGGAAGTAATTCTCCTGGGGCCCAGTACACCGCTTGAGCCCGAAATCTTTAAAGATTATCCCCTGACCCTTCTTTCAGGGGCCCTGGTGAAAGATGCCGAAATTTTAAGGCCGGTAAGCGAAGCCAAGGGGATGAAAGCCTTTAAACCTTACCTTGAAAAAGTAAATTTAAGGCTCAAATGACTTTGCCCTCTTTCACCCCGAGAGAAAAAATTAAGCTAGCGGTAGCCGTCTTTCTCTGTATTCTTTTTAGCATTCGCTACTATCCCGACAATTTAGAAAAAACCATCCTTGAAAGCCTCCGCTGGATCTTCAGTTTTTTTTTCTATAGCAGCGTTTTCACTTATATGTTGAGGGGGCTCTGCCGAAAGATCTTCAAACAGACCTTTTCCTTTAAAACCGGGATCAAAATGGCCATCTGGATTGCGCTGGCCTCGGCTGTCATGCAATCCTTCCACGAGGCCTTCAAAATCCAGCAAAAATTTACTCCGTAAGAGGGCCAACGGTCACCAACACATAGGCCTTATTCTGGAGATATTTTTTAGCCACCTCAAGGACTTCTTCCATTTCCACGTCCTGGATCTTCTGGATGTAGCGCAGGCCATAATTGTAACCGAGCCCCAGGACCTCATTGACCGCCTGTTCCATGGCCTGGGAACTATTGGTCTGAAGGCCGGTCAAATAACGGCCCACCAGCCAGCGTTTGGCCCTTTTGAGTTCTTCAGGTTTAATTCCTTCCTGGGTGAGACGTGAGATCTCACGCCAGAGGCCAGAAAGAGCCTGTTTTTTCCTGGGAGGCTCGGTGGCGATATAAAATCCAACTCCCCCTACGTCAACCCCGACGGTAATAAAAGAAGTGACGGTATAGGCCAGGGCCTCTTTGTCCCGTAAGGTCTTAAAAAGTCTCCCCCCCTGACCGGCTAAAATAGCATTTAGAACCTCCATACCATAACGATCTTCAGAGAAGAGATGGGGACCACGGAAACCCAAGATAAGGTGCACCTGTTCTCTTTCTACATTAATGGTGGAAAGCCGGGGCTCTAACAAAGGTGCCGGAGGTTTTTCTTCAGGAAGAGTAACTTCTACTCTGGGCCAGGAGGAAAAGTATTTTTCGACGAGAGCAAGAACTTTATCTTCATCCACATCTCCCACGATGGCCAAAACCGCTCTCTCTGGAGAAACGAATTTTTTATAGGCCCTCTTTACGTCTTCGGCCTTAACCTTCTCGATGACTTCTCTCGCCCCCAGAATATTTAGCCCGTAAGGATGGGGCTCAAAAAGGAGGCGGTAATACTCCCGGATGGCCAGCTGTAAGGGATCATCCTCCTGGCGGGCAATAGCCGAAAGGAGTTCCGGTTTGAGTTTTTCAAGTTCTTCATCTTTAAGAGCCGGTTTCAGGGCTACTTCGGCAAAGAGCTCAAACCCTTTGGAAAGATTTTCCGCAAGAAAAGTGCCCTTAAGCCCAAAGGTATTTCTGCCGGAAAAACCCTCAATTTCCCCTCCCAGGGATTCTATGAGGGTGGCCAGGAGTTCGGCGGATTTTTCGGTAGTGCCCTTCGTCCAGAGGGCCGCCAGAGTCCTGAAAAGGCCATTGGTTTCTCTGGTCTCATATCTCAGGCCTCCCGGGAAGATGAGCACCATAGAAAAAGAAGGAACATCTTTCTGAGGAGTTACGAGAACGGTAAGCCCGTTTGGAAGGACTTTCTTTACCGTGGGATTTACCCATTTTTCAGAAAGTGTCGAGATACCAGAGGCCTCAAGTTCGGCTTCTTCTACGATTTCTTGAAGCTCTTCAGGAGAAAGGATCTCTCCTGCCCCACGCGCCAGAAGCCCTGCCACCACGGCCTCAGGAGTAAAATATTTCTGGGCCATCTCTCTTATGGCCTCTGGGGTGACGGCTTTAACCGCTTCCAGATATTGCTTAGCCTTGCGGGGATCGCCGGTAATCATCTCAAAGGTGCCAAGCTTGCGGGCCTCTCCCTGCATGGTCTCCCGGCTATAGACGAAACTTGCCGCTACCATGGTCTTGGCCTTGGAGAGCTCTTCGGGGAGGACCAGATCGTATTTCAGGCGGAAGACCTCAACGAGGGCCTCTTTAAGGGTTTCTCGCAGGTTTTCGGGGGGGGCAGTGCCTGCGATTTCAAAAAGCCCCGGCCCCATTGGGGTAAAGGCGTAGGCGTAAATGGTATGGACAAGCCCCTCCTCTCGCCGAAGTTTGCGGTAAAGACGGGAGGACTCGCCCTGCCCCAAAAGAGCCGCCATAACATCTGCTACCGGGGCTTCAGGATCCAGAAGGCTGGGCCCGGGCAGAGCAAAATGGAAATAACCTTCCTGGACGTCCTTTTCCAGGGTAACCAGAAGGGGGTGCTCTTTGGGAGGCTCTTCCGGAAACTTTACCTTCTCGGAAGACTTTTTAGGAGCCTTACCAAAATAGGCTGCGGCTTTGGAGAGGGCTTCTTCGGCATCTACATCACCTACAATCACCACCGCCATATAACAGGGGCGATAACGACGCGCTATGTATTTTAAAATATCCTGGCGAGTGATGGATTTGACGGTTTCTTCATAGCCGATAACGGGGCGACGATAGGGATACCTGAGGTAGGCTTTGGACATCACCGCTTCGGCAAGGGCAAGGGCAGGTCTGTCCCGCCGCATTCTCATCTCTTCAAGAACCACCTGTTTTTCTCGTTCCAGCTCCACCGGGTCAAAAACCGAATGAAAAACCGCATCCGAGAGGACATCAAGGGCCGTTTCCAAAATCTCCCTAGGACCGGTGACGTGGTAGCAGGTATAGTCATACGAGGTGAAGGCGTTTATGCTCCCCCCAAAACTTTCGATGGTGGAGGCGATTTCACCGGGTTTATACTTTTCGGTGCCTTTGAAAATCATGTGCTCGATGAGATGGGTGATGCCAGCCTTGTCATCACTTTCATACACACTTCCCGCCTTTACCCAGACCTGGACTGCTACCACCGGAGCTCGATGATTTTCCTCCACAATGAGAATGAGACCGTTTTCAAGCTGCGTTTTGTAAAGCCCCGGTGCTATTTCCATGGCATCTGCTCCTTTTCGAGATCCAGAAATAAAAAACGAAATCACAAAAACTAAAAATAAACCCCTCCAAAAAACTCTTTTCATGGCCTCCTCCTCTCCGGGCATAAAAAACTGCACCTTGCCGGAATTGACAAGTTTCTTTATGAAAGAAAATTCTATCAAGAGTTCCTTTAGGGAGAACTTTCGTTTATGGGGAATAAACCCTTTTAAAAAACCTTTTTGGAAGGGTTAATCGTAATTTTTTTCCTAAAAATAAATTTTTCGTCACTTCAATATGTTTGACACTTACATTCAGTTTTGTTAGAGCGAGCCTACTGAAAAGGCTAATATAACCTTTGAAGGAGGGGTAAATGTCAGAGTTTAAAGAGGCCATTTCGAGGTGCTGGAAAAGTTTTGCCCTTTCCAACTGGTCCCCCATGACAGGTGGGATCATGCTGGCCCTTTTTGCCGTGCTTCTGGAAGCCTGGTATCGACCATGGGGAATCGTTGGAGGTATCAGGAACTGGGCTGATTGGGTTTTTTATGCCATTGGTTTTTATGAAGATGCTCCCCCGCATCCGCTGGAGTTTTCATCTTCTATTTTAGATATTGGCTTTATCTGGGGAGCAGCTATTTCCGCTTTTCTTGCCAGGGAATTTGGTCTCCGCTTTCCGCCTAAAATCGAATACGTAAAGGCTATTGTGGCCGGAATCCTGATGGGGATCGGCTCTGCACTTGCTATCGGCTGTAACGTGGGTGGATTTTATGTGGCGCTCCACAACCTGGCGGCCAACGGGCTTGCCATGATGGTGGGGCTTATCTTTGGTGTAATCGTGGGCATCAAATATCTCTACTGGGAACTTGAACATTTTCCGAGTGCTGGTGGTTTCGAAATAAGTTTCCGAAAAGTGGGCCCCTATATCGGCTTTTTACTCCTCATAGGGCTTATCGTGGCCACCTATGCCTATTTCGGAAACGAAGAGATAGAAAATGCCGAAATTTTAGGCGGCTGTCTCATCATTTCCGCCGGTATCGGATACATCATGCATCGGAGCCGTTTTTGTATGGTAAATGCCCTCCGGGAACCTTTTATGACGGGGGAAGCCGCCCTGGGCAAGGCCCTTATGGTGAGCATTATTTTAGGGGCCATAGGAGTAGCCATTCTCAAATATCAGGAAGTGCAGCCTGAAATGGCTTATGTGGTGCCGGCTTTCGGTCTGGGGGCCCTGGTAGGAGGATTTATCTTTGGCGCGGCAATGGTTGTAGCCGGAGGGTGAGGTTCCGGCAGCCTTTGGCGGGTCGCCGAAGGACAGATTAAGCTCTGGGTAGTGGTTATCTTTTTCGCTCTTACCAATTCTGTGATCCGGTATTATTTCTCCGAATACGATGTCATCGAAGAGGGCTATCTCGGGAAGGCGGTCTTTTTGCCGGAATATCTGGGTTACGGGGGAGCCCTTTTCCTCATAACCTTGATCGCGGTAGTGTGGTATGTAATCATTGACTGGAACGAAGAATCTAATAAGCTGGTTATCGAGATGTAACCTGGCGCAAGTCAGGAAAATTTAATTTGTCTGAAGGAGGTTTTATATGTCTGACATCAAAATTGCACCAGAAGGTATCAAACCCGACATGACCATTGATTGCAAAGGTCTTTCCTGTCCCATGCCGCTTCTCAAAACCAAAAAAGCCATTCAGAAACTTCAGAGCGGGCAGATCCTTGAAGTCCTCGGGACGGATCCTGGTTCCCGAAACGACATTCCGGGTTGGTGTGACCGTGCCGGCCACGAATACCTCGGAGAACGCGAAGATTCCGGTTTTATTCGCTTTTACGTAAAGAAGGGCTAATTTCGAAAACGGAGGTGTATCATGGCAAAAGATCCGGATAAGCTCGGTATTTTTGTGACCAACCCCCAGCACATGGGTCACCTGATGAAGATCGTGGAGGCCGCCCAGCGGGCCGGGAAAAAGGTCAAGATCTTTTTCACCTACAAGGCCGTTCATCTTACCAAACACCCTGATTTCCCCAAACTGGTTAAAATGATCCCTGAGGCTGATCTTGCGATCTGTGCGGATTCTTACACCTGTGAAGGCTTTGATGTGGAAACTGACATTCCTGGTGGGCTTACTCCCAAGCAGATGCGCACGCAGGCCTATCACGGTGAAATTCTTGACGAGTGTGGCAAGTATTTTGTGCTCTAAAACCTAAAGGAGGTCTATTATGGCGGAGTCCTTAAAAGTATATTTTCTGGTATCGAACCGCATTTACATTGGCGACTGTATTCGTTCCACTCTCGGTCTTTCCGTAGAAAACCACTATTCCCATTGCTGTGTTTTCTACAATAAAATGCCAAGACTTACCGAATACGTAAAAGAAAACATCGACTGGATCCGCGACATGGAAGGCGATGTTTTCTGCGTGGTAGATACCATCCAGGATGAGGAAGCCCAAAAATACAACCTCGAGGAAGCCGGTCTTACAGCCATCACCCTGGAGGAGCTCGCCCAGAAACTTAAAGAAGCCGACGTAATCATTGGTTACGGATTGCCCAGGCAGAAACACGCTCCTCCACCGGCTTGCGCTGACTAATTCTAAATTGAAAAGAGGAGGCCCAAAATGAAGCTTCTTCACGTATATCGAAGCGAACCAAACGAAGAAGTGCAGAAATTGGTTCAGATACTCAACGAAGGTAATGACGCTATGGAATTTAAGCTTTACGAAGCCAAAGAAGACGCCGATTATGACGCACTCATTGAGATGATCTTTGAAGCAGACAAGACCATAAGCTGGTGGTAAAAAGAGGGGGGCATAAAGCCCCCCTCTTATTTTTGAAGATTATTCAACATCTGAGACCAGAAAAAGAGTTTTACCAATAACAACGCCAGCCCGATTCTCAAAACCCACATATACCAGGGGCTGTTTTTGAAATAATTCCAGGCGAAGTTTAAAAATTTTTTCATCTTTACCTCACGATCTCATAAATTCCAGGAAGATGGCGGTATTTCTCGGCAAAGTCTAAACCATAGCCCACAAGAAAACCCTTCGGGATTTTGAAACCACAATAGTCTATTTTGATCCGGGCCTTTCTCCTTTCCGCCTTATCTATGAGGCAACATATTCTTACCGAACGGGGCTCGTGAAGTTTAAGGACCTCCTGGAAATATTCCAGGGTATATCCCGTATCGACAATGTCTTCTACCACGATAACGTCTTTACCTTTTATAGTGAGTTCTATGTCTTTGGTTATTTTCACTTCTCCAGAGGAGGTATCACTCTTTCCGTAACTGGACAGGCGAACGAAGTCTATCTCAAGATCTGGGAGATCAACGGCTCGCACCAGGTCCGCCAGAAAGATAAAAGCCCCTTTGAGAATCCCGATAAAGACCACCGGTCTTCCGGCATAGTCTCTGGTTATCTGGGAGCCAAGCTCTTTGACCCGCCTGGCAATTTCTTCCGCAGAAATAAGGAGTTTTAGTTCTGCCATAAGGCCTCCTCGATTTTGTTCTCAAATTTCCGGTTAATTCTCCCGAGCCCCAACTTCACCCCCCACCCCAGCCCTCCCATCCGAGGGCTGATTTTCTCCCATTTTATTTCAAAAAAGGCCAAGAACCTTAGGATATACCTGCTTTACAAGCACTACAATCGTAACCAATAACCACTTTATATTCTTAATACTACTCGTTATCTTATTCTTAAATCTCCTATATACACCCTCCTCACTCTTAACTCCTATCTCCTCCCCATCTATATCTCTCTCCACTACTTCCTCCCTCGCACCCATACATAACCCTAATACATAACTCAATACACTTACCACTAATAACTTCTTCACCCTCTCACCCTCCGGCACCTTCTTCGTAAAACTCTCCCACCTTAAATATTGCTTTAAATCTCTTATCCCTTCATCTATCCACATCCTCCTCATATAATCACTTACCACCCTATCCTTATCTCTTACACTTGTCTTTAAATACCACTTTATCTTCTCCCCCTCTTCACCTCTCACCTCATTAACTACTAAATTCACTACCTCCTTACTCTTCTTGCCTACTATCATATCGTAAAATATACCCTCTTCAAATAAACTTAATTGCATATACTCTTTGTCCCCCACCTTCACCTTATAATTACCGTTAATCCTTACCAAATAATCCCAATCTAAATTCTTACAAATACGAACTAACTTGTCCCCCTGAAAACCTCTATCTGCTACTATCTCATATTTCTTCCTCTTAGGTAAGATCTCCTTCAATTCCTTTAAAAATCCCTCTACTCTTCCCCAATAATCATAACTACTGTTCGGATTTTTCCATACTTTCATGTATATCGGCATCCCTCTTCCCATAAAACTTATTGTTCCCATCAATATCCAAAATTCGTCTTTAATTGTAGTAACATCTATTAATACAGTGATATATTTGCGTTTTTTAAAACGGAAATAAGGCAAAGAAAATATGAGACGAGCATAATTTTTCCAAAATTCTTGATCAAGTGGAAACTTATCTAGGAAACGCACTAGGGCTTTATATTAATCCGAGCATTAAATAGTCGACATTAATCCAAGGCATATCTGACTGCCAGGGCGCGGAAGTAACCCTTCACTATCTCCGGCTGCCTCTGCGTACTCATCAAATAGCTCCTCACGTTGCCCAGCAATTCTTCTCTCGTCCGGACTTCCTCCTTCCCACAGCGTTTGTCTTCACATCTTGATTCAAATATTCATCCGGATTCAACTCCGGACTGTATTTCGGTAAATAGAAAAGCTCTATCTCTCCTTTATGTCTCCTCAACCACTCTGACACCTTCTTCGCATGATGCACCCTATGATTGTCAACGATCAAAAATATCTTCCTCTTCTCGCTGGATCTTATGAGCCTTCGCAAAAATTCGATAAATATCTCCGTATTAAAACGCTCCCCAAAAATCATGAATTTCAACTTCCCTCGGTTGCTTATGGCCGATATCATGTTGAACCGAAATCGCTTGCCACTTACTTCCACCACCGGGGTCTCCCCCTTAGGGGCCCAACTCCTTCCTGCCTGATGGTCAGACCTGATCCCTGTCTCGTCTCCCCAGTGAATCTCCGCTCCTTCCTCCCGAGCCTTCTGCTTGATCCGTGGATATTCCTCCTCAAGCCATGCCTTCACTTCCTTAGGATTCTGTTCATAAGCCCGCTTTAAAGGCTTCTGCGGCGTAAACCCCCAC
>Ga0256833_1003966_pt1 | contig 10018 bp, 9 predicted proteins | sample 356284metaG_FD_190535 | JGI IMG/M metagenome (GOLD analysis project Ga0256833, IMG submission 190535) | Hydrothermal vent microbial communities from Mid Atlantic Ridge, Atlantic Ocean - 356-284 | ecosystem: Environmental > Aquatic > Marine > Hydrothermal vents | place: Atlantic Ocean: Mid...
GACCGGGGCGGTCGCTTTGAACTGCGCAAGGTTAACAGTGTAGACAAAGGTATGTCGCCTATGCAGATTTGGTGTAATGAAGCCCAGGAACGCTATGTGGTCGCCATCAGTCCTGAATCATTGCCATTGTTTGAATCTTTCTGTAAGCGAGAGCATTGTTTATATGCTGTGATTGGAGAAGCCATTGATGAAGAGCATTTGACCTTATCGGATGAATGGCTGGGCGGTAACCCGGTAGATTTACCGATGTCGGTTTTATTTGGCAAGCCGCCGAAAATGCATCGCATTGCCCGACATGTCGAGAAACAATTACCAGCAGTGGATACCGCTGATATTCAGCTTGATGAAGCCATTAAACGGGTTTTATCTTTTCCCGCGGTGGCAGATAAAAGTTTTTTGATTCATATTGGTGACCGTTCGGTGACCGGGCTGGTGGCCCGGGATCAAATGGTAGGTCCCTGGCAGATTCCAGTGGCTGATGTGGCGGTCACTGCTTCCGGGTTTAATGCGTATTGCGGAGAAGCCATGGCGATGGGGGAAAGAACGCCGGTTGCGCTGATTAATGCGCCGGCTTCCGGTCGCATGGCCATTGCCGAGGCATTGACAAATCTTGCCGCAGCGCCAATTGATTCATTGGCTAAAATCAAGTTATCAGCCAACTGGATGGCAGCTGCAGGCAGTGAATCTGAAGATGCTGATTTATTTGATACCGTTAAATCAGTCGGCATGGAGCTTTGTCCGGAATTGGGTATTGCGATTCCCGTCGGTAAGGATTCTTTATCTATGAAGACAGTCTGGCGGGACGAACAGGGTGAAAAAGTGATGACATCGCCGTTGTCCCTGATTATCACAGCCTTTGCGCCGGTTGTGGATATTCGACGGACATTGACGCCGCAGCTGCAAAATGAGGACAGCGTGTTGCTGTTAATTGATTTAGGTAAAGGCAGAAATCGCCTGGGGGCTTCAGTTCTGGCGCAAGTCTATCGGCAGTTGGGTAATGATTGTCCGGATTTGGATGATGTTGCTTTATTTAAAGGTTTTTTCAATGCCATCCAGGAATTGAACCGGCGGCAGTTATTACTTGCCTATCATGATCGTTCTGATGGTGGCTTGTTGGCGACGGTTGCAGAAATGATGTTTGCCGGGCGGAAAGGGCTTGATTTAACGCTTGATAGCTTGGACAGTGATATTTTGGCCGCCTTGTTCAATGAAGAATTAGGGGCGGTTATCCAGGTTGCGACCGATGAGCTGGAAAAGGTGCAAAGCGTCATGGCAGAATTTGGTTTGCGCGAACATGTTCATACGATTGGTAAGATAACCGATAGTCAGGTTTTAAATATTTATCAGCAGCAACAATTGCTTTACTCGGCTTCGCGTGCTGATTTGCAGTCAACCTGGTCAGAATTGAGTTTTCGTATGCAGGCGCTCAGAGATAATCCAGATTGCGCCAGACAGCAATTTGATGCAATCAAGGATGATAATGATCCCGGGCTGACTGTTCAGTTGACTTATGATGAAAAAAACAATATTGCCGCACCTTATGTTCAAAGCAGCAGGCCCAAGATTGCGATTTTAAGAGAGCAGGGTGTTAATGGCCATGTAGAAATGGCGGCGGCATTCGAGCGGGCAGGATTTTTATCCATTGATGTACATATGACCGATATTATCAAAGGAGATACAGGACTGAAAGATTTTACCGGTCTGGTTGCTTGTGGCGGTTTTTCATATGGTGATGTGCTGGGCGCCGGAGGCGGCTGGGCCAAGTCGGTTTTATTTAATCAGCTTGCCAGAGAAGAGTTTGCCGCTTTTTTTGCCCGGAGTGATACCTTTGCTTTTGGGGTTTGTAATGGATGTCAGATGCTGTCGGGGCTTAAAGAGATTATTCCAGGGGCTGAACACTGGCCGCAGTTCAAGCGAAATAAATCCGAGCAGTTTGAAGCGCGTGTGGCGATGGTTGAGATTCAAAAGTCTCCTTCAATCTTTTTTACCGGGATGGAAGGCTCTAAACTTCCCGTGGTGGTTGCCCATGGAGAAGGCCGGGCGGTCTTCAGTGACTCGTTAGATAAATCATCTGTTTCACTTAAATATGTCGACAACTATGGTGAGATAACCGAACAGTTCCCGGCAAACCCGAACGGTTCGCCACAGGGAATTACCGGTCTGACTACTACAGACGGGCGTGTGACGATTATGATGCCGCATCCCGAGCGATGTTTCAGGACAGTACAAAATTCGTATTATCCTGACAAAACTTATGAAGATGCAGCATGGATGAGAATGTTTCGCAATGCCCGGGTTTGGGTGGAATAATGGAAAATTGTTCAGCGTATTTGGGCATTTAATATCAGTCACTTGCTCCAGAAGACGCCGTAAATACATCCGTGTAGGCTTGAATGTGACATCCTTGTTACATACACTTCTTCTCTTCCGTAAGCAACTGATACAAATTTTTTTAATATCAGGGTTGAAATATTTTTCACTGGCCACATTATTAACGATGAAAGAGAAAGAATAAAAGGAGAGGGTAAATTACTTCTTTTATCAATTAATTATCGGAGGTAATACTATGGCTAATATAACAAGATATGAACCCTGGAGCTTATTAAATCAACTTCAGCGTGAGCTGGAACGAGTTTACGAAGGTAAGGATGAAAGCGGTTCAATTGCAACAGCGCAGTGGGCGCCCACTGTCGATATAAAGGAAGAGCCTGATCGCTTTGTTATTTATGCGGATATTCCTGGTGTTAAGCCGGAAGATATTGATGTCAATATGGAAGATGGTGTATTAACTATCAAAGGCGAGAAGCATTCCGAAAATAAAACGGAAGAAAATGGCTATAAGCGGATTGAACGGACATCAGGAACTTTTTACAGACGATTCAGCCTGCCGGATACAGCCGATCCAGATGCCATTACGGCAAAAACTAAACATGGTGTGCTGGAGCTGGTAATCCCCAAGCGGGAAGCGGCTCAACCTAAGAAAATCAAGGTTACTGCTGAAGAGTAAGTGTTTAAGACGGGGCCCATTGGCCCCGTTTTTATATCTGTTTTAAATCTTTAAACAGGTTCAGAAAATAAATTGTTTGAGCAGCATTAATCAATTATAAAACGGCAGCGTTTCCCACCTTTTGCCATACATTCATTTAGTTCTACGTCCTGATCCAATAATTGGCTGATTAACGTCCGGTCAAATTCACAGATTTCCGGGTGCTGTTTGGCAATATCATGATAAATACAGTTACAGGCTTGTATTTGCGTACTTTTGTCTTTATTGTCCATGCTGGCTTGAAAGCCAAGACTGTCCATGGTGGCAATTAATTGCTCTAAACGTTTGTCCAGAGGTTTATTGTTAAAATCGGATTGTAATTGTGCGGCCAGTTTGTGACCCAATCGAGCCAGGTATTGTTTGAATTTCTCATCTCCCATTTCCTGTTTCAAATCAGATAAAATAATCTCCGAAAACCAGGCATATTGTTTCGGGAAGTGATTAATCCCTTTTTCGGTAATAATATAGGTTTTTACCGGGCGTCCCGCCGTTTTGGTTAGCGACACGGGGGTGATGAATTGATTGCTTTCCAGAGAAGAAAAATGTTGTTGGACGGCTGAACGGGAAATATCCAGAGCCTGGCTGACTTCATCAATTGTTAATCCGTCTCTATTTGTCAGCAGGAGCTTCAGTATTTGGTTCTGTCTTGAAGTAATTGAATTAAACATGATGAAAGGTTTGCTGTTAAATTAATTGTAATACTTATAACATGTTTTAGTTGTATAAGTAGGGTTTCTTTGTTATTCTGGCACTGGAAATTTTTCGGGCAAGCCGTATGGTTTGTATTAAAAGGGATATTTTACTAAAAAAATCAATAACGTGGAGATTTAAAAAATGAGTGAAAATAACGAAGCATCATTGTATGAAAGAATTGGCGGGGAAGCGGCGGTTAATGCAGCAGTGGAATTGTTTTATAAGAAAGTATTAGATGACCACCGTATTAATCGCTGGTTTGAAAATATGGATATGGACAAACAAATTGCCAAACAAAAAGCATTTTTTACTTTGGCGTTTGGTGGTCCGACTGAATATTCAGGCAAAAATATGCGTGATGCTCATGCCAAATTAGTTAAACTGGGTCTAAATGATGATGACTTTGATGCAGTTATGGAGAATCTTGGCGCAACGCTTAAAGAGCTGAATGTACCGGATGATCTGATTGCTGAAGCCGCAGCGATTGCTGAAAGTACCCGGGATGACGTTCTGTGCCGGTAATCTGTTGATACAATTAAGGAGCTGTTAAATGGTTAACAGCTCCTTAGTTTTTAAAAATTATCTTTTAAGTGCCGTAGTCTGGCAAATACTTCCTCTTCCGAATAGCCATCCATATTCAGATTTTTTTGAATAGACGGGCTATCAGTGCGTAAAAAAGGATTGCAGGCTTTTTCAATTTTCAGGCTTGAAGGGATAGTGGCTTGATGGTTTTCTGACAAGCTGACGATTTTCTTGAAATAAGCTTGTAACGTGCTGTTTTCAGCATCGACTGATAATGCAAAACGGGCATTGTTTAAAGTATATTCATGAGCACAATAGATAAGTGTGTCATCAGGTAATGCTTTTATTTTCTGTAAGGATTGCCACATCTGGCGAGGGGAGTCTTCAAATAAGCGGCCACAGCCTAAGGAGAAAAGCGTATCTCCACAAAACAGAAGGTTTTGTGCCGGAATAAAATACACGATATGACCCAGGGTATGTCCCGGGGTGTCTAAAACGACTATTTCGGATGCTCCAAACGGCAGGATATCTCCGCTGCTAACAGGCTGATCAACTCCGGGGATTCTTTTTTTGTCATACTCTGAGGCAATTATCCGGCATTCGCTCAGTTTTTTCAGTTCTTCATTGCCGCCGATATGATCCCAGTGATGGTGGGTATTCAGAATAAGGTCGAGTGTCCAGCCTTTTTTGTTCAGGATTTTTTGTACAGGTGCAGCAACTGCCGGATCAATGACCGCCGTTTTTCCGGATTCGGATTCGTGTATTAAAAAAATATAATTGTCGTCTAATACCGGAATTTGCTGAACGTTTATCATGAACAGTATGCTTTAATTATGCGTAAGCAAGGAATCCAGCTTATTGGCTCGATCCAAGGCATAAAGATCATCAAAACCACCTACATGAAAATCGCCAATAAAAATTTGAGGAACAGTTCGGCGTTTGGTTTTTTCTACCATTTCATTACGCAGACCGGCTTTACTGTCGACATTGATTTCAGAATAGCTGACATTTTTCTGATCAAGCAGGCGTTTGGCCATTGTGCAATAAGGGCATAAATTCGCGGTATAGATTAAAACTTTATTCATATGTTACTTTATAATAATTAGCTAATATTTGGTATTATAAGCTTTGTTTAAAAACAGTTCAATTTTTGTGGTTAAATAATTGTTGTAGTTCCAGGCTGGCCTGATAAGGATCGGGCTGATTAAAGATTCCACCAATAATGGCGAGCAGGTCGGCGCCAGAGTCGAGCAGTGATGGTGCGTTAGCTGTGGTAATACCGCCAATGGCAACAATGGGAAGGTTAAGGACGGATTTGGCCTGAACCAAGGTGCTCAGGCTTGCCTGAGATGCCAGGGGTTTTGTACCTGATGCGAAAAAACGCCCGAATGCAATATAATCAGCTCCGGCTTTTTCCATTGCAATGGCTTTATCGAGGTCGTCATAACATGAAACACCGATGATTGCTTGTTGCCCCAGTGTTTTACGGGCTTCGTGCAGGGGGCAGTCATCGCGGCCCAGATGAACGCCATCAGCACCTGTTTTGGCAGCGAGATCCACATTATCATTGATGATAAGTGGGACTTGGTAATGATGACAAAGTGTTAGCAGCTTTCTCGCGGTCGATTCACGATTGTCAGCAGTTTTACAGCGGAATTGAATAACTTTGACGCCACCCCGTAATGCTGCCTCTACTTCATTCAAGAGTCTTTCGGCTGAGGACAATTCCCGGGTGATGGCATACACGCCTGAATCTGGAAATTTCATGTTTGCATCCAGAATAAACGATTAGGGTTCATTTGGCCTTTGCCGCAGCGATAAGCCGCTGCCAGGCTGTTCCAGGTGTATTCCTGGGCTTCACTGATGGCAGTAAACGGGTCCAGACCATGGCTGATGAGGGCGGAGATTGCGCTGGCCAGGGTGCAACCTGAACCATGATAGGAATGGGGTAATCTTTCCCAATAAAAAGTTTCATTTTGATGGTTGGAAAACAGCCGATTCTCTATACGTTCGGTTTTTTCATCAGCACCGGTAATTAAGGCAAATTCGGAGCCTTGGTCAACCAGGGACTGGCCACAGAGAGTTAAATCCTCCGATGAGCAGAGTTTCCTGGCTTCGCTAGCATTGGGGGTGACAACGGTACACAACGGTACTAGTTGATTAAAAACAAGTGAGGTCAGTTCCGGAGTGGACAGTTTTTTTCCACCGCCTGCGGCAAGAATAGGATCCAGAATAACGGGGATTTCTGGGTGCCGAAGGAGTATGGAGCGAAGAACGGGGATTATTTCAATTGAGCCAATAAGTCCGATTTTAATACAGTTGATGTCGAAATCATCAAATAGCGTATTGGCTTGGGCGAGAATGTTTTCAGGATTCTGGGGAATCAGTTTTTTGACATTACGGCTATCTTGTTCGGTCAATGCGGTGATAATACTTAAGGAATGACATTGATGACTGATCAGGGTTTCAATATCGGCTTGAATACCGGCGCCACCACTAGGGTCATGACCGGAAAAGGACAAAACAACCGGGCGATTTGATTTCATGGGTGTATGTGGTAATCAGGCGTAAATCTGGAGCGGGAAACGAGATTCGAACTCGCGACCCCAACCTTGGCAAGGTTGTGCTCTACCAACTGAGCTATTCCCGCTTCTTAAAGAGTAGGTGGAGGCTGCGACCGGAATCGAACCGGTGTAGATGGCTTTGCAGGCCACTGCATAACCACTTTGCTACGCAGCCAGAAACATCAATAAAAAAGCCGCGATTTTCGCGGCTTTTAAAATTTTGGAGCGGGAAACGAGATTCGAACTCGCGACCCCAACCTTGGCAAGGTTGTGCTCTACCAACTGAGCTATTCCCGCGTTTCAAGTTATCTGTGCATTATATTGATTTTTATTGGTGTGGTCAACTATTTTTGTAAGTTGATACTTAAAACCCATCCTTTTTGACCAGCACACTCACCATCCAGTATTTCAACCTGGGCAAAGGCATCGGCTTTACCATAAGCTGCCTGAATTTGAGTGACTTTTACACGGGTACCTTGAGGCATATGTTTGCACCCACCGACACGATCTTCTTCCTCTGTATCATCATAAGCAGCCATTGAACCAGGAACACTGACCAGGCGGATAGTGGCTTCAGGAGCGCTTGCATTAGCCCCTTTCAGTACGTAGTTTTCACCTACAACAACCGGGACTGCCTGGTGCTTGGGAACTTCCGGGCTGGAGCCTGAGCTGAAGACCAGAATAAGCAGTAAAACGACAACACCCCCGATGGCGCCAAAAAATACTTTTGGATTAGATTCCTTTAAAGCCAGGAACTTGGATAGGGCATTTTCAGTTTGTGGAGATTCTGTTTCAGGTGCTGCTGTTGTGGTAGTGTTTTCCACTTCGTTAGCAGTTTCTTTGTTTTCAGTGTTTTCCAGATTTTCGTTTTCACCGTTGCTCATGCTGTTTTTCCTCTTAAATAATCAATTGTATTTATTATTTTTTAAAACGCTAAAGGTACCACGATGACAAAACATTTCAAGTTTTCATTACAGTATTAGCTGATAAAGTCAAAATGTAAGGCCAAATGATATTTTAAATCAAAAGGTTAGATAAAATCATAGCCTTTTTTCTTTTTTTGAAGGGCTAATTGTTCTTCTTCCAGTTTCCGGCATTCAAACTGCCAGTAGCCCAGGCCAATATTTTTTTTGTGATTGAGAATAATGGGAAAATTATCACGGTTAAAGAAAAGGCGTAGCAAGTCTCCGTTTTTGTGCATGAAAGAGTCCATGATAATAAAACTCTTCTCATCCTGTTGCGTTTTTACGGCATAAAGCAATGCTTTTTGTGGTTCCGTATCTTCTTGAGCTTCAAGAGGCAAATAGGTTGCGGTATAGCATTGGCGGGTGATTAATTGTAATTCAAAAATTAGTTTGTTTTCCTGTTTGGGCAGGGTGATTCTATTGACAATTGCAAGGGCTCGGTGGCTGCTTCTGTCATCTGGTTTACGATAGCTGATTAAGCTTCCTATGGATAAAACAGGGTTGTCAAAGTGCCCAATCAAGGCATTTTCAGAATAGGTTTCCACCAGATGTTCTTTGGGTATTATTTCTTGCTGTAATAGTGGGCTCAGTAATTCATAGGTCGGGTTTAAACCAATAGCAATATAACGGTTTAAGCGGTCAGTAAATAATGATGCGCTATGGATTGTCTGTCCATGCCAGCTCAAGCCGAGAATTTTAAATAAATCAAAGGGAATTTTCTTGTTTTTATCATGTTGCTGGGTGTTATAGCGAAATTCATCTATGCTACTGAATTTCTCTGTTTGCCTTAAATTGTTAATCAGTTTTGACAGATTGACATAGAGGATGGCCGATTCACCTGTTGGCTCATCATCGGAGAAAGCTGGGGCCGCATCCTCATCCGTCAGAATCAGGCATTGCTTTGGTTGTTGAGCAACCGGCTCTTTATCCAGGCTGACCTGGTGGACGATGGTTTCGATAAAATCAAAGCATTTTTTCAATTCCCGTTGCATCAGGCAGGAAGGGTCTGCCAGACTCAGCAGAATGATTTGTTTATAGCTATCCTCCACGCTGATTTTATCGAGTTGGCCATTCGGATTGGCAATTTTTATACTGTTTTTTTTGAGTTTTACACTGAGTCGATATAAAGAGTGCAAATCAATCCAAATCCAGTCGGGTACCTGGCTGTTCATGATGTAATGGGACAGCACAATCGCACTGAGTCCTCTGACGGTTCTGACCAGCGCCAAGCTGATTTGTTTGCCCTGAAACCAGTTAAGATTACGTTGTGAGAGTTCGCGGACACAAATCCAGTATCCTATAGTGAACTGTTTTTCGAGTGCGCTTAAGACACTCATGATTTTCAGTTCATTTTGTAATTTTGGGAACCCGGATTTAACCAGTCTGGAGCGCAGATAATCTTCAGTTTGTAGAAAGCTTGGGTAAAGTGTTTCCAGTGCTTCCAGTCGTTTTGTGGCGGGCATTTCCAGTTCATTCATCGACATGATGAGATCAAGAATCAATTTGGTGGACAAAGCCGGGTTTGCCGTTGGCAACTCGGCCAGCCATTGAGTCAATGATGCTTCATCAAAGGTCTGAATTTTCTCCTGAATATTTTTTTGTTCAGGAATAACCAGAAAAAAAGAATTTCGCACAGATTATCCGTCGTTTACAGTATATGTTTAATTAAAGATGGTAACTTATCAAGTTTAGTTCATTAGTGATTATCAGTGGTCATAAAAGAGTGATAATTATCACTCTTTTATGATTGAAGAGAAAACGCTAGCATGAAAGCGCTTATTTGTGTTTTTTTGGATTCAGGTTTTTAAGTATTTCCTCCAGGGGCACTAGGTTTAAACGGACTCTGAACAGCACTTTATTGTCTTTTAGCAAGCCATAGCAATCATAGGTTCTGAGCATAATATCGGTATGATTGAGCGTATTTTCCCGGGATTCAGGGTGCTGTTTAACCAGGATATGCAGTTTTTCATCATCATGAATTTCTTTAAGAGCTTGCCGGTCAACGGAAAATTCATGTGAGGTATAAACCATTGGGTTACGCTTAAAGTCGTGATGTTCGAGTTGAGCTTTTTCCAGTAAGGCACCTGATGTCAGGCTGCAGGGAAAAACTTCAGGGTAATGGGCAATGTGATTCAGCTCATCAAAATAATCTGACGGTTCAGCCAGTGACCCGGCCAGGAAATTTTTGACATTCCCTTTGTTGATGATTTTGCGTTTCAGAAAAAAAT
>Ga0256833_1003967_pt1 | contig 10016 bp, 11 predicted proteins | sample 356284metaG_FD_190535 | JGI IMG/M metagenome (GOLD analysis project Ga0256833, IMG submission 190535) | Hydrothermal vent microbial communities from Mid Atlantic Ridge, Atlantic Ocean - 356-284 | ecosystem: Environmental > Aquatic > Marine > Hydrothermal vents | place: Atlantic Ocean: Mid...
TCGCCCACTTCATCGAGGCCGATATTCTCAGCCAGTTTGAGAGGAGTGAACGGTCCCTGCCGGCCGCCCACACCTGGCAGCTCAAACTGCTCAGAACCGCCATCGAGCCGAGCGAGTACTTTTGCGAAGGCTGCCCCGTCGACGAGGCCAGGCTCGACGATCTGCTGGCCGAGATGCGAGATATCTACGAGCAGCTTTAGCTACGCGCCCGCCGGGCTCGAAGTTATGACCGGCGCCCAGACCGCTTCGCCCCTGGACCAAGATAGCTTGTTTCTTGCTTTTTCCCCGACCCGGACCATGACTGCGCCCCCGGCGGCAAGCCTTCAGACTAGAGGCTTTCACGACGCACAGCCTATTTGAACTCCGCCTCTTGAAGAAGAAGGGTACTATTAATTTCACCCGCGCCCTCAATCTTCATCCATTCCCCCCGCTTGGCGACGGTTCCCCGGACGGGCCAAGGTTAGGGCGTAGCGCGGTGTCCGCGCTGAGGACGAGCCAAACTTGGGTAGCCGCGTCAGCGGAGCAAGTTTTTTCGTTTTCCGCTTGGCTGCTTGCTGTGCGGAGGGAACGTCGTTGCAGAGCGATCGACGCCGGCGCGGGCCAGAGCGAGGCCGCCCGAGCAGGTGCGGGCCCCGGCTTTAGAAAGGCTGAAGAAGGGGCTCTCTCTAAAACAGCGGAGAATTGTCTTACAGCTCTCTTAGGCCGCGGTGGGGGTTCTCTAGGCGCCTTTGGCCCGAGAAAGGGGTTCCGCTCGAATGGCGCTCGACCCGTGAGGCGTCTGCGGATGAGGAGGCGAAGATTCGCCGGAGGCTTGGGGGCCGCGCTGGGGCTAAGCCGAGGTTTTGCCGAGCTGGGAGAAGGCAGTCGTGGTTACGCCGCCAAACGAGCAAAGCAAGGCCGCGGGCTACTGGCTTCGCCCTCTTCCCTTGCAGGCTGGAGCAACAACCCGGTCGCGCGCATGGCCGCGGCCTGCTATAATCGAAACTTGCGGCCCGCAGTGGCCAGCCCAATAGCGAAAGGGGGTGAACATGCCACAATACGACGTCGGGATTATTCTCAATCCCAACCTCGAGCCCACCCAGCTGCAGCTGGAAAAAGACATGATCCAGGCTGCGCTCGACAAGCACAAGGCCGAGGTGAAAGCTATAGACGAGTGGGGCAACCGCCGCCTCGCCTACCCCATCGAAAAAGACCCTGAAGGCTACTATATCTTCTATACGGTCGAGATGGAGGCGGGTCAGGCCGCGCCCCTAGAAGCCGAGTTGCGCATTCGCGACAACGTAAGGCGGGTTCTCATCGTGCGCGACCGTCCCGAGTGGAAGACCAAGAAGGGCTAGTTTAGGATAGAATATTCCTATGGCTAAAGGCTTGAACCGCATACTGCTGATAGGCACCGTAACCCAGACCCCCGAGATGCGCTACACCCCCGGAGGGCTGGCGGTGCTGGAAGTGACCGTAGCCGGCAACGACCAGGTCACCACCGACTCCGGCGAAACCCGCGAGCTGGCCTGGTACCATCGCGTCAAGATGTTCGGCCGCTACGCCGAGATGCTGGTGGAGCAGCTTACCGCCGGCACCCCGGTGCTGGTGGACGGCCGCCTCGACTACCGCAGTTGGGAGAGCGAGGCGGGCCGCCGCAGCGCGGTGGACGTACGCGTCGAGCGCATAGAGGTGCTCGACCGCGAAGGCAAGGGAGACCAGCAGACGGTCTCCGACGCCCGCGGCCAGGAGCGGCTGCGCGAGGGGCTCAACCAGGTAATGCTGATAGGCAACCTGACGCGCGACCCCGAGCTGCGCTACACGCCCCAGGGCACGGCGGTAATACGTATCGGCCTGGCCGTCAACGAACGCTACGTTTCACGCGGCAACGAGCAGGAAAAGACCCACTTTTTAGACGTACAGGCCTGGCGCGAGCTGGCCGAGTGGGCCGCCAACCTGCAAAAAGGCGCGCCCCTTTTCGTCATAGGAAGACTAGTCAACGACTCGTGGACGACGCAGAGCGGAGAACGCCGTTTTACAACGCGCGTAGAAGCAAACCGGCTGGAACGCCTCGCACGTGGCCCCGGATTTAGTGGTGGGACCGGTGCCCCTCGTAAGCAGGCCCAGACGGGCGGGGTGGATATTGATGAAGGCCTCGAAGACTTCCCACCAGAGGAGGATTTACCGTTTTGAGCAGTAAACGTCCGTCAAGACCCCGCAGGTACCGCAAACCCAAGGTTTGCCAGTTCTGCACCGGTGAACTAGAGATCACCGACTACAAAGACGCCAAGATGCTGAAGCGCTTCGTTTCGGAGACCGGCAAGATTCTGCCGCGCCGCCGCACCGGCGTCTGCGCCAAGCACCAGCGGCGCCTGGCCGCCACCGTCAAAAGGGCTCGCATTTTGGCGATCGTCCCCTTCACCAACAAGCTGGTCCGCAAGTAGGAGGCGTATATGAAAGTCATCCTGCTCGAACCCGTCGAAAACCTCGGTGACGTGGGCCAAGTGGTAAACGTCAAGCCCGGGTACGCCCGCAACTACCTGATGCCGCGCGGCCTGGCCGCCATGGCCACCGCCGCCAACCTCAAGGCGCTCGAGGCCAAGATTCGCGCTCAGGCCAAGAAGGCCGCCGAGCGCAAGTCCGAGGCCGAGCGTCTCAAAGAAATCCTGGAGCCGCTGACCCTGAACATCAAGGTCAAGGCCGGCGAGGCCAAGATTTACGGCTCGGTCACCAGTCGCGACGTCGCCGAGGCGTTGGAAGAACAGCACCAGATAAAGATAGACCCCAAGCGCTTGCAGCTGGCCAAACCCATCAAAGAGCTGGGCAGCTACGACCTGGTATACAAGCCCCATCCGGAGGTTCCCATTCAGCTAAAGGTCGTGGTCGAAAGCGACGGCTAAGCTCTTTCTTTACCGCAAGCGGCGCCCTACCAATCGGGCGCCGCTGCTTTTACTCCTGCGACGACATTGACACAACGAAAATTACGTGCAGCACGACAATCAAGGCGCAAAGCGCATATAGTCGGCGTGGCTTAGCAATAATGCTAACTGATCTTAGCAATAATGCTAACTGATAGGTTTATGGGTTAGAATGCGGTTGCCAGAATTATCTATTGGCACCGCTGCTTTTTTATTTCGACCTCTTATGCGGGTGAGAAAGGAGTAACGATGAAATGGAGTAAGTTTTGGCTTATAGTGCTGGCCGCCTCTCTGACCGGCGCTCTGGCGTTCGCGCAGGCGCTCAGCCCGGAGCAGGTGGAGCAAGGCAAGCAGATATACTTCCAGCGCTGCGCCGGCTGCCACGGCGTCCTGCGCAAAGGCGCCACCGGCAAGAACCTCGAGCCCGACAAGCTGAAAAAAGAGGGCCTTAGCGCCGAGGCCATCAAGGCCATCATCACCAACGGTATGGGCGGCATGCCCGCCTGGGGCAAGCTGGGCATTCTCAAGCCGGACGAGATAGACCTGATGGCCAAGTTCTTGCTCTCGCCGGTCCCCGAGCCCCCCAAGTGGACCTTTGCCGACGTCAAGAAGAGCTGGAAGGTGCACATTCCCGTCAGCCAGCGTCCCACCAAACCGGAGACCAGCCGCAACTGGCGGAATTTCTTCGGCATCGTGCTGCGCGACATGGGCCAGGTGGCCATCGTAGACGGCGACACCAAAGAGCTGGTCAAGATCCTGCCTACCGGTTACGCCACCCACATCCTGCGTTCCTCTGCGGACGGCCGCTACTTCTACGCCATCGGCCGCGACGGCCGCGCCGAAGCCATTGACCTCTGGAGCAAAGAGCCCACCCTGGTGGCCGAGGCTAAGGTCTGCCTCGACGCCCGCAGCATCGACACCAGCAAGTTCAAGGGCTACGAAGGCAAGTACGCCGTGGTCGGCTGCTACTGGCCCAGCAACTTCGTGGTCCTCGACGGGCAGACGCTCGAGCCCCTCAAGATGGTCTCCACCCAGGGCTACGTTCAGAGCAAGGGAGAGTTCCTGCGCGAAGACCGCGTGGCCTCGATCGTCAGCTCGCACTTCAGCCCCGAGTGGATCCTCAACATCAAGGAGGGCGGGCAGACCTGGCTGGTGAACTACTCGCAGATGAACCTCAAGGGCCAGCCCCTGACCGTCAAGATGATAGACACCGATCGCTTCCTGCACGACGGCGGCTGGGCCCTCGACAAGCGCTACTTCCTGGTGGCCGCCAACGCCGTCAAGAAGATAGCCGTCATCGACGCCAAGACCGGCGAGTTCGTCGCCAGCGTTCCGGTAGGCAACAAGCCCCACCCGGGCCGCGGCGCCACCTGGAACCACCCGAAGTACGGCCCCGTCTGGGCCACCGGCCACATCAAGGACAACAAGATAGCGGTTATCGGCACCGACCCGCAGGGCCACCCGCAGTACGCCTGGAAGGTCGTCAAGATGATAGAGACCATCTCCCCGGGCAACCTCTTCATCAAGACGCACCCCAACAGCCCCTGGCTGATCGCCGACTTTACCGTGGCGCCCACCCCCAAGGCCAACGCCACGCTCTGCGCCTGGCGGAAGGACGACCTGGACAAGCCCCCCGTCTGCTGGGAGGTGCCCGGCGCCCGTAAGCTCAAGGCGCGCATGGTGCACATCGAGTTCAACAAGGGCGGCAGCGAGTTCTGGGTCTCCGCCTGGGCCAACAAAGACACCCCTAGCTTCATCGCCGTTTACGACGCCATAACGCTGCAGGAGAAAACGCGCATAACCGGCGACTGGGTACGCACCCCCACAGGTAAGTTCAACGTCTACAACACCGCCAACGACATCTACTAAACCTCGACGGTAAACGGGGAGCGCTGCAGCGCTCCCCGTTTACTTATGCGAGACGCCTCAGCAGCCTTCCTCGTGGCAGCGGCTGGGCAGGTAGTAGTCGTTATAGAGCACCTTGCCAAAGGCGACCGCGGGCACCGCCAGCATCGCGCCCCAGAGGCCTAAGAGGGCGGCGCCGCTAAGGATCGAGAGCATGACGGTGATGGGGTGCAGCTCGGTGGCGCGTCCGAGTATGAAGGGAGAGAGGACGTGCGCCTCCAGCTGGTTGGCGATGATGAAGACCAGCAGGGCTCCCAGCACCAACCAGACGCCGCCGCTCATCGCCAGCAGCAGCGTCGGCAACAGCGAGATGACGACCCCCAGGTAGGGCACCAGGTTAAAGAGCCCGGCGATAAACCCCAGCGCGGCCGCCATGGGCACGCCCAGCAGCGCCAAGCCCACGCCGACTATGGCGCCCACCAAGAGGGCCACCAGCAGCTGCCCGCGAATGTAACCCCCCACGGCCCTGTCCAGCTTTTCCGAAAGTTCCAGCGCCGCCGGCCGCCAGGGCTTCGGCAAAGCCTGCAGCAGCGCGCGGTTGACGCGGGGAAAGTCGGCTATGAGGTAGCCCGCCAGCACGAAGACGACGAATAGCTGCATCAGACCGCCGGCCAGCGACGTCAAGCCCGTGAGCAGGTTGCCGCCCTGACCCAAGAGTTTCCCCAGCCAAGAAACCAGCGTGCCGGAGAAGCCCTCCAGCAAGGAGCGCAGACTCTCGGTGCTCTGCTGCAGTATCGCCTGCACCTGCGGCGCTTCGCTCCAGCGTTTCAGCAGCTGCGGCAGGTGCTCGACCCAGCCGTTTAGGGGGCGCAGTATTTCCGGCAGTTTTTCGGTTAGCTGCGACAGCTGCACCACCACCTCGGCCAGCAAAACGCTGGCCAGGCCGAGGAAGAGAAAAAACGAGGCGTAAACGAGCAAAACCGCGATAGAGCGGCGCACGCGGTAGCGCTCCAGCGCCCTCACCAGCGGCTCCGTCAGGTAGGCCAGGGTAAAGGCTATCAAGAACGCCACCCAGACGCTGCTGGTCGCCCGCAACAGCTCGTAAATAAAGTAGAGGCCCAAAAGCAGCACGCCGACGCGCACGTAGGCGTTGCTCCAGACCTGCGCCAGTGCTTCTCTCATCTGCCTGGGGGAACCTCGAAGAGCGCCTCGGCCAGAGTCAACACGCCCTTTTTGTCTTTGCGCGGGTCAAACCCCTGGCCTAGGAACTTGCCGCCGTCAACCTTGCCCTGCCAGACCTCCAGCATCAGCCGCGCCCCTTCGTGCGTCCCCCGCACCGCCGGCTGGGTGCCGCTGTTGCCGACGTAGCCTATCCAGTCGCCGCGCTTGACTATCCGCCCCACCCGCAGGTCGGAGCGTATCCCCGAGAGGTGGGCGTAAACGCTAACGCGGCCGTCGCCGTGCTCTATCCAGACCTCGCGCCCGCGCAGTTTGTCCATCTGCTGCGGTGAGGCGCCCTTGGCCACTTCTTTGAGGAGATTCTTGAACTCGGCCGCGCTCATCTCTTGGTAATCGCGTTCGGCCTTTATTATCCGTCCGTCCTGGTCGGCGACTACGCCGGCGCCGTAGACCACCGGCACACAGGCGTCGCCGCTTACGAAGACCAGGCCCTGGTTGACGCCCTTGCGGTAGGGTCGCGGGTAGCCGGGCAGGTGCTCGGCCTGCCGCGGCAGGCAGGCCCCCGGCAGCGGCATGGCGTACTTCCCGGCCAGAGCGCCGCCGCCGCCGCTTAGCGGCATACCCGCCAGCGCGGCCCGCATGCGGTGCAAAACTATGCGGTCGTGCCGCCAGGCCAGCGTCACCACCAGCGCGTAAAGCAGCAGCGCCGCCAAAACGTACCAGCCGGGCTTGATGGACCCTTTCACACCCCCATGTTACACAACGTCAAAGAGGGCGGCCCACGGGCCGCCCTCTTTCGAAACCGCGCTTATTTGTCCAAGAGGCGCAGCAGGCGGTTCTTGATCTGCTTCTCGCTGAGGCCTTCGAGCCTCATACCTTGGGCGCGCTCGGCCAGCTCGTAAACCTTGTGAACGTGCGACATCGCCACGCGGAAGGTGATGGCCTTGCCGGCGACGTTTATCGTCACCTTGCGCAGGTTGGGGGCCTGCCAGTGTTTGTTGATGCCGGTCGTCTTGCGACCAACGCCGCCCAGACGCTTGGCCTTACCGCGCTGGGTAATTTTACGGGCCACACCGGGCCGTTTTCCGCTAATCTCGCATACTCTCGACATAAATCCTCCGGGAACGCTTTGGCCGCCCTGCCCGCCAAAGCCAGCAAACGCCAGTGTACCACAGCATGCCCCCGGCGTGCTAGACTCTCATCATGCCCGTCGTCCTCATTCCGCTGTTGCTGGTGGCCGACCAGATGAGCAAGCTCTGGGCGCTCGCCCACCTGGACCCGGCGCCGCGGCATTTCTTGCCGGGGTTGTACCTGACCCTGGTTCACAATACCGGCGTGGCCTTCGGCCTTTTCAAGGGGAACCCGCTTTTGTTGGGAGTCTTCAGCCTTGTCGTCGGCTTTCTTCTGTTGCTCTACCTGGCGCGGGCGCGCAACGACACGCTGACCACGCTGGCCCTCTCGCTCATCACCGCCGGAGCGCTGGGCAACGCCATAGACCGCCTGGGGCGCGGCTGGGTGGTGGATTTTCTCGACATCGGACCCGGCCTCTGGCCGGTCTTCAACCTGGCCGACAGCTTCGTGGTCATCGGGGTGCTGCTGCTGCTCTTGCCCTGGGGCAAGCCGCGCGGCTGAGAGTTTTAGGAAAAAGAAAAGCCCCGCTTGGGGCTTTTTGGTGGGCGGTAGAGGACTTGAACCTCCGACCCCCTGCTTGTAAGGCAGGTGCTCTAGCCATCTGAGCTAACCGCCCACGCAGCACTAAGGCTACCCGAGAGGATAGCGCCTTTGCAAGGCCGCTAGTGATCCATGAGCCACTTTTCGGCGGTCATGGCGGCGCGGGTGCCAGCGCCCACGCTGGTGGCCAGCTGCTTGTAAATCGGGTCGGCCACGTCACCGGCGGCGAAGACCCCGGGTATCGAGGTGTGAATCTCGTCGCTGACCGCTACGTAGCCGTCGGGCCGCAGCTCGACCAGGCCCTTGAGGAACTCGGTGTTGGGCACGCTGCCCACGAAGACGAAGACGCCGTCGGCGGGGTAAACGTACTCCTCGCCGCTCTTGAGGTTCTTGACGCGCACGCCGCTAACGCCGTCTTCGCCCAACACCTCGCTGACGACGTGACTCAAAAGGAACTCTATCTTGGGGTTGGCGAAGGCGCGCTCCTGGGCCACCTTGTTGGCGCGCAGCTCGTCGCGGCGGTGGATGATGGTTACTTTGCTGGCGAACTTGGTGAGGAAAATCCCCTCTTCCACGGCGGCGTCGCCGCCGCCCACCACCACCACTTCCTTGTCGCGGTAGAAAAAGCCGTCGCAGGTGGCGCAGGTAGAGACTCCGCGGCCGTAAAACTTGTCTTCGCCGGGGACGCCCAGCTTGCGGGGGTTGGCGCCGGTGGCGATTATCACGCTCTTGGCGCGGTAGTTGCGCTCGAAGGCCTTGACCAAAAACCCCTCGGGCGTCTTCTCCAGACCCTGCACCTCGTCCATTACCACCTCGGCGCCGAACTTGCGGGCTTGTTCGGCCATGCGGTTGGCCAGCTCCGGGCCGGTAACGCCCTCGGGAAAACCAGGGTAGTTTTCCACCTCGTCGGTCTGGGCTATCTGCCCGCCGGGCAGCCCTTTTTCCAAAATCACGGTTTTCAGGCCGCCGCGGCCGGCGTATATGCCGGCGGTAAGTCCGGCGGGGCCGCCGCCGATTATCACGATGTCGTAGTGTTGCTCACCCTGCACGGATCCGCCGAGTTCGCCAATCTTGAAGTCCATATCCGCCTCCCCCGGCCCCCGCTGGGACCATTCAGCAGTATATACCCCGTCGGGGGTATGGAAAACGCCCGCGCGAGCAAGAGAAACGCGCTCGAGCCGTTTGGTGACCCCAGGGGGATTCGAACCCCCGTTACCGCCTTGAGAGGGCGGCGTCCTAGGCCTCTAGACGATGGGGCCGCAAAAGCTCGAGCACGTTTTGGTGACCCCTACGGGACTCGAACCCGTGCCGCCGCCTTGAAAGGGCGGTGACCTAACCGCTAGTCGAAGGGGCCGTATGGCTGGGGCACGTGGATTCGAACCACGACCAACGGATCCAGAGTCCGCCGTCCTGCCGTTAGACGATGCCCCACCGCAGCCGGCTCGCGCCAGGCACGGACTATACTACAATCACGAGCGCTTTTTGACAACCCCAAGCGGCCGCATCGCGGCCGCGAGCGTGCTGCGGAGCGACGGGCCTACTCCCAAACCCCGTCCAGCGCCAGGCGCCGCGCCGCCTCCAAAAATATCGCCGCCGCCATACCCGCAGCGGTGTAGACCATTAGCATCACCAGAATCTGGTAGCGCGCCGCAACTAGCGGGCTCACCCCGGCCAGAATCTGCCCGGTCATCAGCCCGGGAATAGAGACGATGCCCACGGCAAAGAGGGCGTTGGTGGCGGGTATTAGCGCCGCCTTGTAGGCCGCTGCGCGCGCGGCCGTCGGCCCCTTGCCCTGACGGCGCTCCGAGAAAAAGCGCTCGGCCGCCAGGCTGACCGCGTTCATGGCGTTGGAAAACGCCATCCCGCCCAGGGGGATGAGCACCGAGGGCTTCCACCAGGGCTCGGGGCGGAGCACCAGTTGGGTGGCCACCAATAGGGCCAGCCCGCCCCCGCCCAGCACGCCCAACAGGGCGTAGGGGTAGAGCCGGATTCGCTTTTTGGTCTCGGTGCGCAGGGCGATCCAGCCCGCCGCCAGGCTCATTAGCGCCAGCACCCCCAGCACCACCATGACGTACTCGGTCTTGAAGATATAAGCCAGCACGTAGCCGACCAGAAGGAGCTGCGCCAGCATACGCGCCAGCCCCGCCCAGGGCGTCTTGCGGTCGCCCGACCAGGAAATGTACCAGTAGGCCACCAGCAGCGCCAGGGCCAGAGGGTAGAGCAAGCGAACCAGTGGAATCTCGGTCATGTCTTCAGCCTACGCCCGCACCAGCGGAAAAATGACCTGCCGGGTATTCAGCTGCCAACTTCTTCTCCCTCCCCTGGGGGAGGGCCAGGGTGGGGGTTTTAGGCGATGTCTGAGCCATAAGCCTGTCACCTCTATACATGGCCAGCCTGCATCCCGCTCCCCACTTCCTACATCCT
>Ga0256833_1003968_pt1 | contig 10016 bp, 8 predicted proteins | sample 356284metaG_FD_190535 | JGI IMG/M metagenome (GOLD analysis project Ga0256833, IMG submission 190535) | Hydrothermal vent microbial communities from Mid Atlantic Ridge, Atlantic Ocean - 356-284 | ecosystem: Environmental > Aquatic > Marine > Hydrothermal vents | place: Atlantic Ocean: Mid...
GTGTCATTCTGAGTGACCAACGGGAGCGAAGAATCTCGCGTTTGCAGACGGGGAGATTCCTCAGTCGCTGCGCTCCTTCGGAATGACGTAAACATAACTTTATTTACGAAGCAGAAAAAAGAAAGGATTTTTGCATCACTCATTGTTCCGTGAACACAAATTTCACTGATAAAGCGCTATCTGCTCATTGTCTGAAAAATCAAAATGACTTCATTATTGATAAAAAACGCTGATCTGCTGGTCACAATGGATGACCAACGCCGCCAGATTCCTGACGGCGGTCTCTACGCCGAGGATGGCGTGATCATGCAGGTGGGGCCCACCGCAGCCCTGCCCGAGGCCGCAGACACGATCATCGACGCCCGCGGACGCATCGTCATTCCCGGCCTGGTCAACACCCATCATCATTTCTATCAAACGCTGACCCGGGCCGTGCCTGCGGCCCAGGACGCCAATCTGTTCAACTGGCTGGTAACGCATTATCCTATCTGGGCGGGCCTGACGCCCGAGGCGGTGTATGTTTCAGCCAAGGTGGCCATGGCCGAACTCATGGCCTCCGGCTGCACCACCTCCTCCGACCATCTCTACATCCTGCCCAACGGCAGCCGCATCGATGATGAAATCCAGGCGGCGGTGGAGATGGGCATGCGTTTCCACGCGGCCCGCGGCTCCATGAGCCTGGGCGAATCGGATGGCGGCCTGCCCCCCGACAGCGTGGTGGAGGATGAGGCGGCCATCCTGCAAGACACCCGTCGCGTCATCGAAACCTATCATCAGGCCGAACGTTTTGGCATGATCCGCGTGGTGGTCGCGCCCTGCTCGCCCTTTTCGGTGACGCCGGATCTGATGCGAGAGAGCGCGGCTCTGGCCCGCAGCTACGGCGTGCATCTGCATACGCATCTGGCCGAGACCAGGGATGAGGAGGCCTTCTGCATCGAGCAGTTTGGCCGCCGTCCCGCCGAATACGCCGAGGACCTGGGCTGGGTGGGCGAGGATGTGTGGCACGCCCACGCTATCCACATCAACGAACAGGAGATTCAGGTCTTTGCCGAGACGGGCACGGGCGTGGCCCACTGCCCCAGCTCCAATATGCGTCTGGCCAGCGGCATCGCGCCGGTGCGGGCGTATCTGGATGCGGGGGTGAATGTGGGGCTGGGGGTGGATGGCAGCGCCAGCAATGATGGCAGCAACCTGCTGGCCGAGGCCCGCATGGCCCTGCTGCTACAACGGGTGCTGGGCGCGCCCGATGCGCTCTCCGCCGAGGAAGCGCTTTACATCGCCACCCGCGGCGGCGCCCGCAACCTGGGCCGGGATGACATCGGTTATCTGGCTCCGGGCATGGCCGCGGATGTGGCCGCGTTCCGCCTGGATCGGCTGGATTACGCCGGCTGTCTGCATGATCCCATGGCCGCACTCACCTTTTGTCAGGCCACACCCGCTGATTTCGTGGTCATCAACGGCCAGCCCCGCATCCTGGAAGGCCGCTTCACCGATCTGGAACTGACGCCCCTCATCGCCCGCCACAACGACATCGCCCGCGCCCTGGTCAACGGCGACTTGAAGTAGGCCGCCGCCATCACACTGATTCCTTCTTCCTATGCCATCACATCCAACCCGCACAACTTTTTCCATCCTCATCCTGCTCCCTATCCTGATTTTCCTCCTTGCCGCCTGCGCGGCGCCGTCTTTGGGCGAGCCCACGCCCGCGCCCACCCCCATCACCACGCCTTTCGCGGGCGTGCGCGAAGACCCCCAGCGCCTCACCCTCATCCAGACTGATCTGCCCGACGGCTTTCGCAAGCTGGATAACACCACCCTGCACGAGGGCCATAACGCGGTGCTGTTTATGAATCCTGATGCAGTCAGCGGCAAGGACGATAAGCGTGTGTTGGGCGTGGTGGATGAGATCACCACCTATGAGGATGACGCGGACGCCCGCGACGCCTTCGAGAATGATCTATTGCTCACCGAGCAGGACATCGCTCAGAATATCCGGGAAAACGAAAGCGCGGGGCAGGGGGATATCCAGGTCGAGGTTTATCATCCCGGCCTGCTGGGCGCAGACTTGTGGCGGGCGTTCAAGGCCAGCTATCAACTGGGCGGGACCCAAGTCCATGAATATCGCTATCAGTTTATGGTCAGCAACGCCATCGGCAATGTCATCGTCACCGTGCGGGCGAATGCGGATGGCGGGGAGTCGGCGCCGGGTCGGAAGCAGGCGGACGCCATCGCCCAGAAGCAAATCGATAAGCTCAACCAATTCCGGGCCCAGCGCCCCCAATAAACGATGATGATCAACGGCATCACCAAAACTATCCCCAAAAAAGAAGGCATGGCCGCAGTGCGGCGGCTCTATGACGGTTCCATCGACAGCTATGAATTTCACATGGCGGGCAACAATCCCAAAGTGAAGCCCGGCGATTACGTGTATACGATTTTCGATCATCACATCGTGGGACGGCTGCGCATTACCGAGCTGATTTCGGGCCACGTCAATCCCAAGTCGGGCCGCCCCCGCACCCTGGTGATGGTGGCGTGTCCGGGCGAGTGGCTGGATGAACCCATCCCCCGCCGCGGGCATCAGGGTACGCGCTATTATGATGGCGCGGACTGGCCCGAGGAGCGCTGACCATGCCCCGGATCGCGGTCAATGACATTCAGCTATATTACGAACGTCACGGCCACGGGCCTCCGGCGCTGCTCATTCATGGTCTGGGATCCAGTTGTCGCGATTGGGAGTTGCAGGTTCCAGTTTTCGCCCGCGAGTATGGCGTCATCACCGTGGATGTGCGCGGGCATGGGCAATCGGATAAACCGCCCGGCCCGTACAGCATCGCTCAATTCAGTGATGATATCGCCGCACTCATTCAGGCGTTGGATGCCGCCCCCGCCCATGTCATTGGCGTCTCGATGGGCGGCATGATCGTCTTCCAACTGGGCCTGGATCACCCCGAGCTGGTGCGTTCTCTGATCATCGTCAACAGCGCGCCTTCTTTCAAACCGCGGGGCCTGGGCGAGAAGTGGCAGGCGCAGCAACGCCTGCTGATGGCGCGGTTGTTGGGGATGAAAAAGGTGGGTGAGATATTGTCCAAGCGCATGTTTCCCGGGCCTGACTATGCCGACATCCGCAAGACTTTCGTAGAACGGTGGGCGGAAAATGATCGCCGGGCTTATCTGGAAGCGATGAAGGCTATTCTGGACTTCGATATCAGCGACCGCATCGCGAAGATTGACGCCCCCACGCTTATCGTTTCGGCGGATGATGATTATATTCCGGTGGCGGCCAAACGGGCTTACGCCGCCCGCATGCCCAACGCCCGGGTCGAGGTCATCCCTGATTCCCGTCACGGCCTGCCCGTGGAAAAGCCTGAAGAATTCAATCGGGCGGCGCTGGAATTTCTGGCGACGCAGACGCAGGCCGTCTGAGTTGAGGCTCTGCGCCCGCCCGGTGTGACGCATCATCCCTTCTTTTTGGAGGTCACCCCATGCACACAAAGTTTTTTGCCCTTCTCGTCGTCCTCTTTACCCTGACGCTGAGCGTCCTCCCGAGTGCGGCTGCCGGCCCGGGATCGCCTGTCGCAACCACCTACGAGGTGGGGCCGGGCAAGCCTTACGCCAATATCGGCGATGTGCCCTGGGAGAGCCTGGGCCCGGGAGACACGGTGCTCATCTACTGGCGGGCCCAGCCCTACAAAGAGAAATGGGTGATTGCGGTGCAGGCCACCGAGCAACAGCCGCTGGTGGTGCGGGGCGTGCCCAACGATCAGGGCGAGCTACCGGTCATCGACGGCCGCGACGCCACCACCCGCACCCAGCTTGATTACTGGAACGAGCCGCGGGGGGTGATCAAGATCGGCGCGGCCAGCAGACCCAATGTGCAAACGGCCACCTGGATCGTGGTGGAGAATCTGGACATCCGCAGCGGACGCCCGCCCTATCAATTCAGCGATGACGCTGGCAACACCCAGAGCTACGCCAGCAACGCCGCGTCCTTCTATGTGGAGGATGGCCAGCACATCGTGCTCAAGAACTGCATCATCCACGACTCGGGCAACGGCATTTTCGTCTCGCCCGCTGCGCGGGACATCACCATCGACGGCAACTGGATCTACGACAACGGCATCGAGGGCAGCTATTACGAGCACAACGCCTACACCGAGGCCATCGGCATGGTGTATCAATTCAATCATTTCGGGCCGCTGCGGCAGGATTGCGGCGGCAACAATCTCAAGGATCGCTCTGCGGGCCTGGTGGTGCGCTACAACTGGATCGAGGGGGGCAATCGCCAGCTTGATCTGGTGGACGCGGAGGGCAACGCCGCCATTGTCAACGATCCCAGTTATCGCCAAACCTTTGTCTACGGTAACATTCTCATCGAGCCGGATGGCGCCGGCAACAGTCAGATTCTGCATTATGGCGGCGACAGCGGGACGACCGGCGATTATCGCAAGGGAATGCTCTATTTTTACAACAACACCGTCGTCTCCACCCGAGCGGGCAACACCACGCTGATGCGTCTTTCCACCAATGATGAAACCGCTGACGCCCGCAACAACATCCTCTACGTCACCGCGTCAGGCGACAAGCTGGCCATGCTGGATGCGTCGGGCGCGCTGCATTTGCGCCATAACTGGACCAAGCCCGGTTGGGTGGACAGCCATTCCGGTTTGACCGGGGTCATTTACGATGATGGCGGCAATATCACGAGCGGGGCCCCGGGTTTTGTGGATGAGGTGGGGCAGGATTATCACCTGACCGAGAATTCCCAGTGTGTGGATGCGGGCGGGGCGTTGAATCCCGACGCACTGCCTGATTACGGCATGGACAGCCAGTATGTCAAACATCAGACCCAGGAGCCCCGGCCCGATGACGGTTCGCCCGACATGGGCGCATTCGAGCGGGGAACGCCTTTGTATCTGCCCCTGGTGGAGATAGCCGCGTTGGGGGCGGCTGATGTGCGCCTGAGCTGGGGCAGTCTGCTGTGGTACAATCAGTTTCAGGTTTGGCGCAGCAGCGAGCCCTATTTCTCGCCGTCGGGCGCGGCGTACGCCGATGTGATCTTTTCGCCCTGGCAGTATGATGATGCTGGCGCCCGGGGCAATCCTGCGCTCAATTATTATTATGTGGTCACCGACGAACTTTCGGGCGGGGGAACGGCCAGCTCAAATCGGGTGGGGGAGTTTGATTTCGCATTGACTGCGGGCCAGTAGCATCGCAAAAGAAAACCCCCGTCTGTGGCAGGCGGGGGCTGAGTGAACGGATGGGAGGGGATCAGGCGTCCGCCTGGGGCGAGATGTCCACCGGGTCCAGCACCTCGCCCTCGACGGTTTCGATGGCGCCGTCGCTGTCATCCTCGGGCATGATCACGGCCATGATGATGTAGAGAATGACGCCCGTGCCCAGGCTGGCGATGCTGAACAGCGCCCACAGGATCCGCACCACGATGGGATCGATGTTGAGCCAGCGGGCGATGCCGGCGCACACGCCCAGCAACATGCGATCATCCACGCTGCGTTTGAGGGGCGTCTTTTCTCGCATGGTCTGGTAGCCGCTGCGAACGCTGTCTTTGACGGTGGCGCTCTCAGGGACGCCATCCTTGACTTTGCGGGAGATGGCCTGGGTGCGGCCCAGTTTGCTCAGAAGCAGCCAGCCGCCCGCCAGCAAGATCAGCGGCCAGAAGACGAGACCGATGATGTGCATGACGCCGCTCAGGCTTCGCCAGATGAGGGGCAGGATGCCGAAGTTGGAGAGCAGCCACAGCACGCCCAGGGTGATGAGGGCCCAGGCGAGAAGCCCCATGCTTTTTTCATCCATCTTGATGGCTGGCTCGGCCACCTGGCCGCGGGCGTTATCGCCGACGGGCAGGAACAGCCACAGCGCCAGATACGCCCAGAACGCTGCGCCGCCGGTAAATAGCGTCACCAGCACCCACAGCAGCCGCACGATGGTGGGGTCAAGATTCAGATAATCGGCCATGCCGCCGGCCACGCCGCCGAGGATCTTGTTGGCGTCGCTGCGAAAAAGGCGTTTGCGGGCGGCGTCGTCCTGGGGCAACTGCCGGTCCTCGGGAATGGTCGAATGATTGTAAGAAGTGGTCATAACGCCTCCTGGGTGATCACGAAGAAAACGAAGATGTGAAAAGCTTCATTGTTCTCTACGCAGAAAAGAGACGACGGGTTGCGGGTCAGGGAGCGGGGGTGGGCGCGGGAGCGCTGAAGAGATCGCCCGGCAGGATCATCTGCTGGCCGCCGTTGGGCGTGTAGACGGTGGGGTATTGGCCCGACCATTGCAGCACCGCCTGCCAGTTGATGAGTGCGGGCGTCAGGCTTTGGGCCAGCAGTTCGTTGGCCTGGGCTTGGGCTTTGGCCTTGAGCAGGGTGGCCTCGGCGTCGGCCTGAGCCTTGAGTTTGATGGATTCAGCCTCGCCCTGGGCGATGCCGATGCGCTCCAGCCGCTGTTTTTCGGCTTCGGCTTCGGCCTGGGTGATGGCGCGCTGTTTCTCATATTTGGCCTGCTCCGCCTGATGTTTGCGGGTGGTGACGTTTTCAGCTTCGATCTGCTTGTTTTCCACCGCTTGTTTGTAATCATCGGTGAATCCGATCTGGCGCAGGCCGAAGAAGGCCAGTTCGACGCCTTCTTTCTCGAAATCGTTGCTGAGCTGGGTGGCGATGGCTTCTTGCGCTTCGCGGATATCGCCCGAATAGAGCTGGCTGGCGCTGTAGTTGCGCAACAGGGTGCGCACCCACACCCGGCTATCCTGTTTGACGAGTTTTTCCACCACATCCTGCTCGGTGCCCAGATTATTGACGATGTTGGTGGCTTCTTGTGGTTTGATGCGAAAACGCACGGTGTAGCGGGCCGTGATCTGCTGGCCGTCGCTGGTGGCGGTGTCCACCTGATAATCGGTGTAGTCGGCTTTGGATGCGTCGGGGTTGTCGCTGGTTTCGTAAACGATTTCCTGGGTGCGGTAGACCACGGTTTGATCGATGAAGGGCGCTTTCCAACTGAGGCCCGGTTCGAAGACGGCGACGACTTCGCCGAAGCGTTTGACTACGGCCACGGAGCCTGCCTGTACGATGGTGTAGCTGTTGACGATGGCCAGGGTCATGAAGATCAGTAATGCTGTGAGGACGCCTGCCAGCAAGGTGGTGCGGGCGGTGACTTTTTTGCCGGTGCGGGCCAGGGCGACGCCCAAAAAGGCGATGACAAGAATACCGACGATGCTGGCGAACATGGCGGCGACGATGAGTTGAGCCATAACAATCTCCTGAGGGAAGGGGTCTGGATCGTCTGAAAAAAGTATTGTCTCATGCCAGGCCGCCAAGGCGCCAAGGGAAATATCGAGGTTTCGCCAGAGAGACTTGGCTGAAACCCCATCGTTTGCGCTGTTTTTTCGACCATTGTTGCTGATTTTGACCTTTTTTCAGTGACGCCAGGTCTGAAATTTGGTTTTCCATAGCATACCACACCCGTGCGCTTTTTGCTTGACAAATTTTCCTGGCACCCTGATTTTTCCCCGAAAAATGTCTGACATTTCCGTCAGGGTATCAGCAGTTGTTGTCCAATCCTGATGGTGGTGGGATCGGTGATATGGTTGATGCGGGCCAGATCGGACAGAGAGACATGATGTTTCCGGGCGATATCGTAGAGGGTGTCGCCCGGCTGCACGGTGTAGATGGCCGAGGTCGGGATGGGAGCGGGCGTGGGCGGCGTCGGCGATGGCGATGGTGTGGGCGTGGGCGCGGGCGGCTCGATTGTGGGCGGTGCGGGCGGGGACGCGAGCGTCGTGATCGAGGGAGGCGAGGTGACGTGCGGGGTGAAGCGGGGCAGCGTCTCGCCAGGAGAGGCTTCGAAGGATGCGGATGCGGCGTATCCGTTTTCGAAGGGGTTGGTCTCGGGCCAGGGGGGACGCTCGCGCGTGCAGGCGCTGAGGCCGGAGAGGGCCAGGAGCAGGATGAAGAGCAGTGTGAGAAGGCGCAGGGAGGGCATTGTGTTGATGGGGAGGCGGGGAGACGGGGAAACTAGGAGACTAGGAGACTAGGAAACTAGGAGACTAGGAAACTAGGAGACTGGGAGACTAGGAGACGAGGAGGGGGAAACGAGGAGGCGAGGAGACGGGGAAACGAGGAGACGAGGAGACGGGGAAACGAGGAGACGAGGAAACTAGGAAGCTGGGAGACGAGGAAAGTGGGAGACGAGGAAACTAGGAAGCTGGGAGACGAGGAATGTGGGAGACGGGGAAACTAGGAGACTAGGAAACTAGGAGACAGGGAGAGGGCGGTACTTCGCATGATGCTGGCGGGGAGGTGATTGTCAGCAGTTGTATTTTATCATACTGGAGTCTGGCGAAAATGAAATGGGTGCGTCCTAAACGAGTTGGAAGCGTTCATGCGCCTCCACCCGGCATCACAAGTGTAGTAATCAGTAATCAGTTTACAGTGTTCTGTGGCGGCGGCCCGTCGCATTTGCCCAAGGCGCTTTAGCGTCTTTCAGCTATGAGCCTGGGCCTATCAGCCCCAGGCGGAGGTGGCAGACGTCAACCTCCAACTGAAATAGGACACACCCAAATGAAATTGTGTCTGGATTTGTACGCATCATATCCAATGATCTGACGAAAATAGACCAAAGGACAAAGATTGAGGAAAAAGATTCGTCTATTTTCGTCTAAATTCGTCTATGTTCGTCTCCAAAAGAGCGTTGATCAGTAACAATCTGCGAGAAACTGAACTCAAAGAAAAAAACGCCAGTGTCCAGTTTTATCATAGAGTCGGGGGCGGGCGATGATGTGCGGGGCGGGCGGGGCGGGAGGTCAGGGGGCGGGCGCGTCGGCTTTGAGGATCATGACCGAGGTTTGCCAGGGGAGGCGCTGGCCGCGAAGTTGGTCGCGGAAAAGGGTTTCGATCTGCGTGAGTTCTGCATCCGAGAGGCGGGCGGCCAGACGCTGGCGGTAGCTGGGCCGGGCGTCGCCCGCGGGCGCGAACCAGCGCGCGAGCAGGGCGTCGGTGATGCGCACCCGGGTCTCAAAGGCGATGGTCTCGACGGCGGCGCTGAACCCGGCCGCCCGGAACAGCCCGGCCAGGGTCTCTGCATCCCAGTTGACCATGGGGTCATGGGGATCGGCGTAGATGGCTTCTTCGGCGTCTTGCAGCTTTTGGGCCAGGGCCGGGGAGAGGCTAGATGGGGTCAGCAGTTTGTAAAGACGCTGGGTGTGGCGGGGGATGGTTTCGGCCAGGATGACGCGGCCGCGGGGAAGCAGCAACGGGGGCAGGGATGCAATGATGGCGGCTTTGTCTGGCCGAACGCCCAGGCTGTTGCGGCCCAGGATGACATCGAAGCGCATGTCGGGGTCGGTTTGGGCGATGATGGCGGGGAGTTGGGCCAGATCGCCCTGGAGGATGAGGGGGCGGCGGAGTTCGGGGAGCTGCGCCGCCATTTGCTGCAAGGCGCGGGCTTCTTGCCCGGTGCGGGTCAGGGCGGTGACGCCGCCTTCGGGCGCCTGGCGCAGGGCCTCCCACGTGAGCAGGCCCGAGCCCGCGTTCAGGTCGAGGATGAGGTGATGGCGCTGAATCCGGGCTTTGGCGATGATCGCGTCCCGCACATCCCCCAATTGCCGCCCCAGGTTGGAGATGGTGCGTTGCAGCCAGCGATCGCTGGCCCGATCGACATCAGCGCCGCTGAAGGTGAGGATCTCGGGGGGCGCGCCTGCGTTTTCTTCCAGCATGGCCGCGAGTTGGGCTTCGTGGCGGCGGGCGACCTGGTCGGCGATGCGGGCTTCGTAGCCCTGGTCGGAGGGCTGGTAGAAGCGTTTGCCCTGGAGGGCGTCGGGCAGGTATTGCTGGGCCACCCAGTGGTCGCGATAGGCGTGGGGATAGAGGTAGCCTGCGCCATGTCCGAAGCCTTCTTTATCGCGGCTGGCGTCGCGCAGGTGGTTGGGAATCTGGCCCTCGGGTTCGTTTTCGACGGTGTGCAGGGCGTCGAAGAAGGCGAAGGCGGAGTTGGATTTGGGGGCGGTGGCC
>Ga0256833_1003969_pt1 | contig 10013 bp, 15 predicted proteins | sample 356284metaG_FD_190535 | JGI IMG/M metagenome (GOLD analysis project Ga0256833, IMG submission 190535) | Hydrothermal vent microbial communities from Mid Atlantic Ridge, Atlantic Ocean - 356-284 | ecosystem: Environmental > Aquatic > Marine > Hydrothermal vents | place: Atlantic Ocean: Mid...
AGAGCCGGTGGCCGCATTGGCCGCGCGGGTTCAAATCCCGCCCCCGGCGCCATGAAGCATTCCAATACCTGCCTCGGTGCTGAGATTGTTTTATGATTCTTAAGAATTGTTTCACAAATTGTTTTAATTAGTGTTTCTCATGTATAGTGTGGTGGACGCCATATTTTTTGTCTCTTAGCTAGCTCTTATTAAGCAGGGGTTATGCCGCTTGTTTAGGCATGCCGTAGTGGGTATTGATTTATCAAAAGTAAGTAAGTACTTTGTTAAGTGGCTTCCTAGTCTGAGATCTATAGAGACTAAGCGTTTAAGCCTCGTTCATGTAATTCCGCTAGAGGTTGTTGAGCACGTTGCCGGGTTCGCGGTTGATAAGCTACTTGCTGAGCTCCGTAAAGACGCGTTAGAGAAGCTTGAGGAGTATGCAAGATTCTTGGAGGATACCGGGTTTGTTGTAGATTTTAAGATTCTTGGCCCAGCTATTCCTGCCAGAAAACTAGCTGAGGAGGCTGAGCGCATCAACGCCGACTATATAGTGGTTGCTTCGCGTGGTCATGGCTGGCTACGTGATCTATTGCTTGGGAGTACTGTTGAGGAGTTGTTAAGAATTTCGAGAAAACCTGTGCTAGTCTCTAAGCCTTATAGGCATGCGAAGGGCGAGGGGGCTGAGATAAGAACTCCTCCTAACCCGTTCTCCGGCTCTCCCATACTTGCTGCTCTCGAGTTTGACGAGTATTTTGACTCAGTTGTTTCCTGTGGAGTGGGGTTATCTAAGGTGTCTCGCGCTGAGCTAGTCCTATTACATGTTGTTGAGGAGGGTGATGAGGGACAGGCAAAGGAGAGGCTTGAGAGGCTTGTAAAAAGCTTAGCAGGGGAGACCAGTGTGAGATATGTGATAGGTAGGGGGCGCCCCCATAAGGCCATAGTCGAGGCTGTGGAGAAGCTTAGACCGGGTATTGTTTTGATAGGTGGTAAGCCGGGTAGTGTTTTAGAGTATGTTGTTAAGCGTTCGCCAGTACACGTGTTTTCTTGCAAATAGCTTTCTGTTCCATAATATTGCACAAAGGTTTATGACCCCCTTAGAGGATAGAGTATACGTGGAAACACTCCTCCAAGAGGAGGCGAGGCACCATGTCCTGGTGGAGAGGTAGGGGATGGGGATGGAAAGGTGGATGGAGAGGCCCCTGGCCAGGAAACGGTCCATTCAGCTACCTACCGCCATGGCTAAGACCTGGATGGCTACTAGGTGGTAGGGGGGCCTGCTGGCGCCTATACGGTATACCTGGCTGGGCTTACTGGGCATATCGCTACACCCCGCCACTCGTACCATACTGGGCTCGCTACCCATACCCCCCGTATCCTTATGCGCCATACTATTGGTGACACGGAAACGGAATAACCAGGGCAATACACTAGGTGGAGACACATGTTTTATCCCTGGTGGATGCTAAGAAGAGTGCGCGGGCACCCGTACCTAGCCGCCCCGATGTATTACCCCATTATACCATTGTACCCCCCATACTATGCTCCCATACCGCCACCATACCCGCTGCTAAGCCCGGAGGACGAGCTAAGATTTCTAGAAGAGTATAAGCGCTACCTAGAGGACGAGCTGAAGAGCATCAAGGAGGAAATAGAAGAGGTTGAAGCACGTATAGAAGAACTAAAGAGGATGCTGAATAAGTAATCAGTAACCACTACCCCTAGTGCATTGTTTTTCTTAACATCTGTGCCGCGCACCGTCTCCCCAGAATCTATAATGATTACTTAATACCTTGCAGCCTGGTTAACAGTGTGGATGGGTTAGCTTACTTGCCTCCCATGCGCCGTAGGCGTAGAAGACACGGGTGCTGGATAAGGGAGAAACCGCCATGGCTTCTTCACCTAGGTCAGCGAGGCACAGTATTTCTCCCAATAGGGGACGAAGACGTACTAGATAAGGGGGACCCGGTGCTTCTTTACCCAGAGGAGCTAGAAGCTTATCGCCTAGTATACCTTGAGGGAAGGACTCAAGAAGAAGCAGCGCGGATTATGCGCGTCTCCCGTGGTACCCTGTGGCGCCTCCTATCCAGCGCGAGGAGGAAAATAGGCCTAGCCCTGGTTCAGCGCAGACCGCTTATTATACTCTCCTAGACTATGTGGTCATTGCGTTACTTAAAAGCGTGTAATACTATAACCTAACTATAATGGATGGAGGGAACAGGGTTAGGAGACGGGGGTCGCTTAGCGATGCCACGGGTTCGCGTAAAGCTGGTATCTCTTCTCCGTGATGCAGTAGATGGCGCTCATGAGATCATGCTCGAGGTTCGTAATGGATCCAGTCTAGGCGATGCTATAAGACAGTTATTCTCGCAGTATCCTCGATTAGGGAAACTAGTTGAGGAGCTGTCTAAGAGAGGGCTTGATGTCTTGTTCGTGCTTAATGGGAAAGAAACAAGTCTAAACGCCGAGATAAAGGATGGTGATGAGATAGTTATTCTTCCTCCCGCTTCAGGGGGTTAGCGAGAATAGTACCCGTAGAGAAGCCCATACGCGACTACATGGGGCTTGATAATTGCTAGTAGTTTTTCAGCTGTAAGCCCTGGTGGGAGTCTTAGTTCGCGGTTAAGCCCTATGACAAGGATTACGTAACGGTGCTTGCTCCCCCTGGGTGGGCAGGGCGGCCCATAACCTATTTTGCCGTAGCTATTTACTCCCTGTACACCGATACCACTAACTATTGGTGTGGCTGGCAACGCTTCAGGTATATTTACGTACTCTGAGGGCTTGATCTGGTACATCACCCAGTGGTAGAAGATGCCGTTTGGTGCATCGGGGTCATACATTATTAGTACTAGCTCCTTCACCTCCCGAGGTATATTGTATATGGTGATTGGCGGGGATATTGCTAGGCCGTCGCATGTGTAGCGTTTTGGTATATTCGATCCATTGGTTATCACGGGTGATCTTATTTTAATTATCTGTGGCTTGTCTCTCACGGCGCTGGGTAAGGGAATGGTCTTAGTAGATCTATGTGCACGCGTGTTAAAGTAAATAAGGCTGGAGACAATAATCACTACAACGAGGATTGCAAATAATACGAGCACGCTCTTACGGAGCGAGTGCCGCATAGGTTCACCACTATATGAGTTAGTGGGAAGGAGTATAGATAGATTAAAACAATGAGGCCATAAGATAGGTGTTTGTGCGATGGCGCGCCGTACAGTGTACATAGAGACCTATGGGTGCGCACTGAATTTCGCTGATACAGCTATTATGAAGACTGCACTACTTAATCATGGTTACGAAATAGTAGATAAAATAGAGGACGCGGATATAATCATAATAAATACTTGCACTGTCCGCCTCGACACAGAGGAGAAGATGTCTAAGAGAATACTCGCCTTGGGCAAATACTCTAAGGAGAAGAACAAGGAGCTAGTCGTTGCGGGCTGTATGGCTACAGCGCAGCCGTATAAGGTCAAAAAGCTCGCTCCCCACGCGCATCTAGTAGCGACATATAATGTGCACCGAGTAATAGAGGCCATTGAGAAGAGAATAGATCTTTTAGAAGAACCGAGTAAGCCAAAGACACTATTCATGCCCAACCCGAGGATGATGCTGAGGGGCCTAATAGCCGAGATACCGCTTGTAGATGGGTGTCTCGGCGACTGCTCTTTCTGTATAACAAAGCTCGCGCGACGCCACGTATATAGTCGGCCTATGGAGCAGATAACAAGCCTCATACAGCAACTGGTTAGGAGAGGAGTTGTCGAGATAAGGCTTACTGGCCAGGATGTAGCCGTATATGGAGTCGATATAGCTGGGCGCAGGTTGTTACCAACACTGATGCGAAAAATAATGGATATACCCGGGGACTTCATGGTCAGAATAGGCATGATGAGCCCCGACCAGCTCGAACCAGTACTCGATGAGTTCATAGACGCTCTTCGTCATCCCCGATTCTTTAAGTTTGTCCACCTCCCGGTCCAGAGCGGCGACGATAATGTGCTTAAAATAATGAAGAGACGTTATAGTGTCGACCAATACCGCGCCCTTGTGAAGGAGATAAGGTCGAAGATACCTGGTGTGATGATAGCCACGGATATAATAGTTGGGCACCCAGGCGAGGATGAAGAAGCTTTCCAAAACACTGTGAGATTAGTGGAGGAGCTCAGGTTTGAGAGAGTACACCTAGCCCAGTATACTCCAAGGCCGCGCACAGTTGCTGCAGGACTACCACAGGTACCCGATCCGGTGAAGAAGAAGCGCTCAAAAATACTCGGGGAAATAATTGCTCGCATAGGGCTAGAGGAGCATAGGCGCTTCATAGGCTCACGTGCCCGCGTCCTAGTCGTATCACCGGGGGAGCGAGGCGGGCTTGACGCTAAGATGTTTAACTATATGCCGGTGATCCTTCCACCTAATAGTGCTAGGCCTGGCAGTTGGTGTAATGTTGAAATAACAGACGCTACATGGTACGACTTACGGGGCAGAGTCCTTGAGTGCACAGAGCCAGGCTAAGCAGAACGCTGCACGAAGAGCAGCAGAAATTATATCCGATCAGCTTCAGAGGATAAACAGCCTCGGCATAGGAACAGGGTCTACCGTTAGGCTTGTGCTAGAGCATCTTATGAGTAGTAGCTATGCTAGGCGACTACTGGGTGAAAAGAGCCTATACGTGTCGAGCCTTGACACTTTCTATGTTCTCAGAGACTATGGGTTTGAGCCACAATTAGTAGTTCCTCGTACTGGCCTAGACCTGTACTTTGACGGCGCCGATGAAGTGGTTATAGCGAGCAGGTACTGCGATGTAGTAAAAGGCAGGGGGGCTGCATTAACAAGAGAGAAGATACTAGCATACAATAGTAGGAAAGTCGTCCTGGTTGTTGATGAGACAAAGCTTGCAAAGAAACTAGGTGAGCATAATAAGCCCCTACCCATAGAAGTCGTGCCCGCTGCCGCTGACGCGGTGCTAGCTTTCCTTTATTCGCAGGGAGTAAAGGCCTCTCTAAGAATGGGGTGCAAGTGCAGGGATGGACCCGCCATAACAGATAATTACGGCCTCATCGTGGACGCTTGGCCATGGAGCCTCGAGGATATCAGGGGGTTCATTGAGAGATTAGAGAGAGTCCCCGGGGTTATCGATCACGGGTTTTTCAGCGGCTTCGTCGATAAAGTCGTAGTCGGGTACCAGGATAGGGTGAGCGTCTTCGAATGCCTAAGAACGGAAAAGAACCCAGCCCTAGCATAGACACGGGCCTAGAGACTCTTAGAGAGAAACTGGTCAAGCTAAGCGAGACACCGCCCGCACAGGCGAGAAGCGCTGTAGGGGAACTCAAGGTAGTAAAGATATCGTCCACACCATTAGAGCTCTGGGTAGTGATAGGCAGGGAGAGCGACTACCTAGTTATCCGTGGAACCTATTGTAGCTGCCCGCACTTCGCTATAAGAGTGGTAGGCAGGGAGTCCCCCACGCCATGTTATCACCTAGTCGCCGTGGAGATGGCCATAAGGCAGAAGCGTTTCCATGACCTCTCTCTAAGCCTCAGCAAGGACGAGCTAATAGACATAGTCTTAGAGATAATAGCGGGGACGCGCTCCACAACACTTAGAAGGAAACTATACATGCTACATGAGTAGAGAAAGAGGGATAAATAGACCCCACATACTCTAAGCGTTCTCGGCTAGAGGCGACGGAGGCTAGCTAGACAACCCGGAGGTAACTCCCCTAACCAGCTATAGGGTTGGAATGCCTTGAGCGAATCCGTCGCAATAGAGGAAAAAGAGATAATTGATAGAATGACGCAGCTGCGCGAAGAGATAAAGAGCCTCAAGGAGCAACGCTACGCGCTCATAGATGATGCGCGTAGGCTTCGTCAGCAACGGAGAAAGCTAATAGATAGAGCAAAGCAGCTACGGGACGAGATAAAGAGGCTACGTGAAGAGCGGAGAAAACTGGTCGAGAAGATAAGGAGTCTTCGTCAGCAGCGCCGAGAGATACTGGAGAAGCTTAGAAGCGTTGTGAACGAGTTAGAGGAGCAGAAAAGAGTTGCGGCAGAATATAGGCCCCTAGCTAGGAGGAGCATTAATGCGATAAGGAGGAGGATAGAGGAGCTCGAATGGCGGCAGCAAACAAGCGTCTTGACACCCGAGGAGGAAAAGGAGATAATTGACGAGATTGTGAGACTCGAGGCTCTGCTTCAAAAAGCTATGGAGGCTAGGAAGTATCTCCAAGAACTTACGGAGAAACGTGCTGAGCTATACGGTTTGAGGTTGCAGATTAAGAGCATAGGCCAGGAGATAAGAAGTGTGAGCCAGCGAATAAGTAAAATCGATGAGCGCATTAACGCTATTCGTTCACAACTTGACGAGATAAGCCCACAGATAGATGAACTCAGTAAACAGCTGGAAGAAGTCTCCTCGAGGATAGAGAGTCTCCGTGAGGCGATAAATAAGAAGGTTCAGGAACTACGCGAGCTTAGTGAAAAACTCCGAGAACTACGGCTTGGTAAAGAGAAGGAGAAAGCTCTAAAGATATATGAGGAGAGAAAACGTAGAATAGAGGAGAAGCTAAAGAGAGGGGAGCCGCTAACTATTGAGGAACTACGGCTACTCTATGCTGCTAGCCCGGAGGAGCTAGAGGAAGAATCGGGATGAGTAAAAAGATACTAGTAGTGGCTGTTGATATAGATGATGATCTTGGACAAGCAGGTATAAGAACCCCCGTGTTTGGCCGCGAGGCTGTCCTAGAGGCGGCTACTCGCTTCGCTCTATACGATCCAGAGGACTCTGATGCAAACACGCTTTTTGCCGCAATAAAGATCGCTGATGAGATGAGAGAGAAGGGATACGACGCGGAACCAGTAGCCATCGCTGGCTCTCCTCTTGGCGGAGTGGAGGCGGTTATAGAGGCTCGTAAACAGCTCGAAGAACTCGTTAACAAGTATCACCCGGACGGAGTGATAGTAGTAACTGATGGTTCTGAGGACGAGTCGCTTCTACCCGCCATCTCTTCTATAGTCCCTATAATGGCTGTGAGACGTATAGTTGTTAAACAGCACAGAGGAGTCGAAGAGACCTATATGTTGTTCATCAAGTATCTCCAGAAAGCATTGACCGAGCCCCGGTTCGCCCGCCTCTTCCTAGGAGTGCCTGGCATAGTGCTTGTCGTGTTCTCCTCTCTCGCCCTGCTAGGTATGCTTCGCCAAGCTATTCTCGTAGGCCTCCTAATAGCTGGGGTCGCGATGGTGGTTAGGGGGTTTGATATGGAGGATAAGATAGTCCAGGCCCTGACAGAGACACCGGTCACCATGGTAGCATACTCGACCGCAGGCGTGACAGCGCTCATAGCCATAGTGCTTATAGTGTCGCAGCTCCACTCCCGTACAGCGTTAACACCGCAACTCTTAGCAAGCCTTGTAAAGAATGTAACTAGCCTTCTAGGCTTCTCAGCAAGCATAGCGATACTGGGCCACGCTGCATCAAAATTCGTGTCCGGGAAGCTAAGACTATACCGAGAAATAGTCGCATTAACGATCGTGATAATAGCGGTTATATTACTTGATACGGTCGCGTCCGCTCTCCAACAAATGGAGACCATGTCTGTCTCAGAGTTCATGCAGGCCCTTGCTTCAAGCGGCTTCGGTCTCTACGCCATAGTATCTGTTGTTGTAGTAGCCCTGGTCTGGCGCGGTGCAAAGGCTCTTGAAGGGCTTATCGCCCAAACCTCCTCTCGCGCCTCTGATAAGAAATAATCGCCTTATAAAGCTCCGCTTCATCAAAATCCGGCCACAACCTCTTGGTGAAGTAGAGCTCGGTGTACGCTATGTGGTAGAGTAGGAACCCGCTCAGCCTAATCTCGCCCCCCGTCCTTATCAAGAGGTCTGGTTCCGGTAACCACCCTAGGGGCATGAGTTTTCTCAACTCATTCTCATCCAGTATAGCTGCCTGGGCCTTCACGGCACGATTAACAGTCTCAACAATCTCCCATCTACCACTATAGCACGTGGCAATGGCTAGAACGTTTGGCGAATTATTGTACGTGGCTTCATTTATGTAGTTTATCCTATTCACTAACCAGTCTGGTAGCAGGGAGAAGTCTCCAACAAAATAAACTCTGACATCTCCGCTCCTTACCCTCCTATCCGCTAAGAGCTCGTCAATAGCGTGTGATAATAATCTATGAATAGCGCTAAGCTCTTGCCGCGGTCTTCTCACGCAATTCTCTCTGGAGAGCGCATAAAAGGTCACATATTTTACTCCTATCTCCCAAAGCAGGTCAAGGGTCCTCTTCGCCACCTTATAGCCCTGATAGTGCCCCATATGGGGTGGGAGCTTATGCTGGCGCGCCCAACGCCTATTACCATCAGGTATAATCGCAACGTGTACTGGTAATCGTTCTCTACTTATCCTCCTCCTGAGAATCCTTGCCGCGAGACTTCTCAGCACCCCTGATTCACCGTAAGATCCTTTGCCCCCGGGTCTAACCCCTATTGATTCCCATTTCTCTTGCCTAGTAAATGCATTATTCAAGTAAAAGGTGTAGAACCGACCAGGGAGGTAAAAACACGCTCTAGTCTACTACGGCTTATTATCGTTGTCTTACACTAGAGTGGTGGAACGGGCTGCTCTGCGCCACAGGCCTCACAGACGAGTACCCAGGCCTTACCTCTCTTCTCTAGCCGTGTGTCAGGCGCTCCACACGTCGGGCATATGACGTAGGTTTTCACGAATCTCTGTAGGAGATTGTTCAGCGTGGCGGTCGAGACTTTAACATTTATGGTTAACATGCCGTTTTCTTCATCGTAGTTACCGCTTGCTCCTAGTTCGCGTAGAAGATACCTCATTACTATTCTCGGGTCTCTTCTCATTACATCGGTTATTTGCTTAAAGTTCCTTATAATAGTCTTGTTCCCGACACGCTCGACAACGAGTCTTGGCAGCTCGAATCTTGATGCTTTAGCTGTTTTTGCTGGTAAGCGCTCATAGAGCCTTCTCAGCAAGTAGTCATAGTCGTAGAGTATTTTCACAGCCTCGTTTCGCTCTGTGCTCAATCCCTGCACCCTTCTAACACGTCAAGTACTTAAAGGATTAATATTTATAGATGGCTGTTGCTAAGCGCTTAGATATGGAAGAAGAGGCATGTCCGGCGAGCCAATGGTCTATATGAAGATCTATGAGACCCGGGGAGAGAAGCTAATAGCGATCTGCGACGAGGAACTGATCGGGAGAGTGTTTAGGGATGGGAGCCTAGTGCTAAGGGTTGATGAGGAGTTCTACAAGGGTCTTCTCATACCGTTGAGCGTTGCCATGGAGCGGGCAGAGGAGGCCACAATACTGAACCTGGTGGGCGAGAACACGGTTAACGCGGCGATCAAGAAGGGGCTAGTGCACCCTGACGCCGTGATAAGAATTGCTGGAATCCCGCATGCGCAGTCGGTAAAGATTCTCTACTAGGCATCCTACTCCTATTAGTCTCGTTTCCATAGAGTATGCTTAGTGGGTTCTGTCCATACCATTCACTATATATGGTTTCTCTGAGCAGTTTCTCTACAAAGACGGCTCGGTTGTGCCCAAGGCCTAGAACGTGTTCCACATATTCGTGCATGAAGCTCTCATCTAGAAACCATACAGTTTCTTCCTCTATTTGCACCCATCTAATGTTAATGAAGATCTTATTATCCTTAAACCACGCGGCACCATCATCCTCTCTTGCAACTATCTCGACTTCAGTCACCTCGGGGCCACCGCGGTGTATACCTCTGCGGCCGGGGTTTAAAACACGTTTAGAAACCATGATCTTCCAATGGAATAGTTAATTAAGTTGGGGATTAGCATTGTTTGCGGGACTCGGGGCAGCGCGTAGGGTACAACGTTGTTAGAAATTATTTCTAGAAATAGGGTATAGTGCTTTCAACATATCTGCTTCTGTGGGGCAATACTCTCTTCTTTTCCTCTTAGTTCTCACCTAAGCCGAGACTATTGCTACGAGGTGCTAGTTATTTCTACCCGTGAGTATTACTCTATGCTCGGAGATA
>Ga0256833_1003970_pt1 | contig 10013 bp, 8 predicted proteins | sample 356284metaG_FD_190535 | JGI IMG/M metagenome (GOLD analysis project Ga0256833, IMG submission 190535) | Hydrothermal vent microbial communities from Mid Atlantic Ridge, Atlantic Ocean - 356-284 | ecosystem: Environmental > Aquatic > Marine > Hydrothermal vents | place: Atlantic Ocean: Mid...
GGAGGTGGCGTAGCATCCTTTCGGAAGCCAGAATGATAACCTTATAGTCTCAGGTTCAAATGAGATTTTAAGATCATTCACAGGGGATAGGAGCGCTCTCCTTCCACCTCTGGAGCTGAGGAATTGAAGGTCGGTAAATATGAAATCCTCAGGCCTTACATCCTCACTATCCAAAATTTCTCTCTCAATATCGCCCTGAATGCCTTTAGCAAATACAGGCTCAGAACCGAATATCATTCCTGTTGGAACTGCTTTTCCCTCCCTGAACCTCTTTCTTATGCGCTCCAAATTGTGATCCTTAACATCAAAAAGCTCCCTTTCCTTGATTATTCCCCTCTCAATACCCATCACCATATCGCCAATCTCAATCTCAAAGCCGTGCTCCATTCTTTTGCTGAGCATCCTGTTGAAAAGATAGGATTGATATGCGTGTATGAACATCCTAGCCAGATTATCAGGTAGTATTGATATAGCTCCGGCGTAATCCTCTGGATGCTCCGATAGGTAATTGAGCATGGCCCTCTCAAACATAAGATTTGCGGGAAACAGCTTTAAAGCTCCCTTAACATCCCCTGTCTCCTGAAAGTACTTTCTGGCTTCATATGCCTCTTCCCCCTCAATCTCGCTGGGATTTCCCAGATATGTCTCCACCGCCTTCTTGTAATCCCTTTTCACTATCAGCTTCCCTATTATGTGTGTTATTGGCCTTACTGAGCCGAACCTCTGCACACCGAAGAAATTCGGAAACAATCCTGTGGATTTTATGGTTTCAAAGGTGCATAATGCCCCTTCTTCAGCCCCTTCATCTATCTCCCTTATGATGACCTCAAATCTATTGCCTATCAGATCTCCTAAAAAAACAGGTTTTGAAACCCTGTATGCCCTCACTATGCTCACATCCCTTATCCTCAACCCCATAATATCCTCAATGGGGGCGTCAAATACCATCACCTGCGTGGTTATGGCCCTCTTGTCCTTTGTCCCTGCGAAGTATATCCTTTTCCTGCTTATGCGGAGCGCTCTAGATAACTGCCTAACCAGTCTGTTCGTCTCCCAGTTTCTGGACCTCACGAATGCCAGAGTATATCTTCCCCCAGGGTCCTCCTGAATATCTGCGGGAATCTCCTCAACTATGAAATCCTCAGGAAAGACCTTGAGCCTTCCTCCTGTGCCCCTGCATCTCCCTGAAATATACCCAGATATGCCTATCTCGGCTTCGCTCATGCATTCAGCCCTTCCAGAGCATCCCTGTACTGCTTGGAGAGGGCCTTGGCCGCCTTTTTAAGGGCGTTCTGAGGCTTTCCCTTGTTCACCCTGACATATATCCTCGGAAGGTCTATCTGCGGGTGCTTTCTGTGGTACTTCACCTCTTCAACCTCTTCCATCTTCAAAAGCTGGTGTATGAATGGCTGTATCAGGGTCTCGTCTGGCTCGGATATCTCAAGCTCCATGAAGTCCTTTCCTTTCTCTATGAGTTTCATCTTCATATTATCGCTCTCCAATCTCAGGATGTTTTAAAGGTTTCTGTGGATAGACATATAAGCACAACTCTATTCTAAACCGATGCTCTCCATAGCCAGAGATTCTGAGACTCTAATCATGGCACCCCTCTTACTGGGCCTTACATGGCTCGCACTCGGCCTCATAGCTTGGCCCCTGCACTTCTGGATTCATCTGACAGCTTTTTCCATATTCATGCTCACTTCCCTCTTTTTTCTCATCTTTTTCAGGGACCCTGAGAGGAAAATACCTCCTGAAGGCATAGTTTCTCCAGCTGATGGTGTTGTGAAGTTCGTGGAATACAGGGACAATAGGGTGAGAATAGGAATTTTCATGAACATATATGATGTGCATGTAAACAGAGCGCCTATCTCTGGGAAAATAGAGGACATAAGGCATGTTTTCGGCTCATATATCCCAGCCTTCAAAAAGGACTCTGAGAGGAATGAGCGCACATACATAACCATGGAAACATCTATCGGAAGGGTGGAGGTGGTGCAGATTGCAGGAGCTCTCGTTAGAAGGATAGTAAGATATGTTTCCGAGGGTGATGAGGTGAAGAAAGGTCAGAGGATAGGGATGATACGCTTCGGATCAAGGGTTGATGTCATATTGCCATCAGACAGGGTTAAGATTATAGCGGAGGAAGGAGATAGGGTTAAGGCAGGAGAGAGTGTAATTGCGCTCCTCAGGGATTAGACTGGTTTCCAGAGCGGACATCGCCTCGGGATTAAACGGGCTTTCAGGGTTTGCAGCAGTGATATTCTTCGTTAGCGATGAGATCCTTTTAGGTTCATTCTTCGTGATGATCTCCATACTTCTGGACGGTCTGGACGGAATTCTGGCGAGAAAATACGGAGCGCTCCACGGAAGGGGTCCCCAGATAGATTCTGTGGCTGACACCATATCATTCTGCGTTGCACCTGCAACTGCGCTCTACTCAGCATTCTATGTGAAAAGCGATCCAAATTCTTTCCTATCTGTTTTAACGATTATATCCTCTTCAGCCATAGTTTTCACAGGAATAGTGCGCCTCGGAGAATTCACGGATTCAGGCTATGCTCTGGATTATTTCAGCGGGATGCCCACTCCTGCCGCTGCTCTCACTGTTATCAGCTCAATCCTATTTTTCAAAGAGATGTTGCCTTTTCCTCTGGCAGGTCCTCTAATCGGCATAATCGTCTCAGGCCTAATGGTGACCAGCATAGGATATCCTAAAATGAAAGGATCTCTTGAGCTCCTGTCCGCTTTCATAATCCTCTATATGGCGATATCCTTTCTCGCAACTTTTTCTCGTATTTCATGCGCTCTCTCATGGAGCGCTCCTGCTGTTGGATTGGGAGCTTCCGCAATATATGCCATAGCTGGCCCTTTTTATCAGAGATTTAGGGGCTGAGACTTAGAATCCCAAAACGATATAAAGCATTCATCTATGGTGGGACCGTGATATCATGGTAGAGACCATAGGAGACCTTCTGAAAAAGCAGGCTGAGAGGTTCCCTGAGAGGCTAGCTGTTAAGTTCGGAGATAGGGAAATAACATACAGGGAACTGGATGAGATGGTTGATAGGCTGGCATATGCCCTGTTCAAGATGGGCGTGAAGAAAGGAGACAAGGTTGGCCTGTGGATGCAGAACATACCTGAGTGGGTGGTCGGCTGGTTTGCCATACCCAGAATAGGCGCTGTTGTAGTTCCCATGGACACATGGTACAAGCCATCTGAGGCAGAGTACATCCTAGGACATTCGGAGTCCGTGGCAGTTATAACTGCAGAGAGGCACGGAAAGGTTGATTTCATAGGTATGCTCTCTGAGATAAGGGATAAGCTTCCAGATCTGAAAAACACCATAGTTGTTGGAAAAGCTCCTGACTGGGGAATATCCTTTGAAGATGCCCTGAAAATGGGAGAAGGCTGGGATAAGGATGAGGAATACGAGAAAAGGAAGAAAGCTCTGGACCTTGACGATGTGACCTTCATCCTCTATACCTCAGGAACAACTGGAAAACCGAAGGGAGCCATGCTTACACACTACAACATAGTGCAGAACGCCCTTGACACAGCCAATACCCTGAGAGCCACGGAAGAGGATAGGTATCTGGTGCAGGTGCCGTTCAGCCACTGCTTCGGCTGTGTTCTCGGGATAACTGCGGCTGTGAACAAAGGCTCAGCTATAATACCTCTCCCGGTGTTCACACCTGAAAACAGCCTGAAGGCCATTGAGGAAAATAAGGCCACCGTAGTCCACGGAGTTCCCACGATGTTCATAAGGATGCTTGAGGTCCTTAAAAACAAGAAGTACGACATGAGCTCCATGAGGACAGGAATAATGGCCGGCGCTCCCTGCCCTGTTGAAGTCGTTAAAGCGGTAAAGAGCGAGATGAACATGGATGTGCTCATAGCCTATGGGCTGACTGAGGCTTCACCTGTAATCACAATGACCAGCTTTGATGACAGCGATGAGCTTAAAGCGGAAACTGTTGGAAGAACGATTCCGGGAGTATGCGTAAAGATAGTGGATGAGAACCGCAAAGAGGTGCCGATAGGTGAGATGGGAGAGCTTGCGTGCAGGGGATACAATGTGATGAAAGGATACTTCAAGAGACCGGATGCAACAGCCGAAACCATTGATGAAGAGGGCTGGCTTTACACAGGGGACCTTGCGACAATTGACAAATACGGCTATGTGAGAATAGTTGGAAGAAAGAAGGAGATGATCATAGTCGGAGGGTTCAATGTTTATCCCAGAGAGATAGAGGAGTATATCAGGGAATTTGACAAGGTTCAGGATGTGGCTGTTGCAGGCGTTCCTGACAAAGAGCTGGGAGAAGTGGTAGGTGCGGCGGTTATCCCCAGAGAAGGCGTTGAAATAGATCCCATAGAGATAGTGGACTTCTGCTACGGAAAAATAGCGAGCGCCAAGGTTCCGAGGTATGTGATAATCGTAGATGAGCTGCCGATAAGCGGAAGAGGAAAGGTGCAGAAGTTCCGCCTCACAGAGATATTCAAGGAGAAGATAGAGAAAGGAGAGATAGAAAAGCTGGTTCCAACAGCCGTGAAAAACAAGAAGAAATAAACCCATTCCCATCTTTTTTGAGCAGGGGTAGCCAAGCTGGAAACGGCGCAGGACTTAAGATCCTGTCCTCAGTGGTTCGTGGGTTCGAATCCCACCCCCTGCACTCATTTCATTCGTGCAGGAGGCTTACTCGCATCGTAGATGCTCGTCCCACCCCCTGCACTCATTTCATTCGTGCAGGAGGCTTACTCGCATCGTAGATGCTCGTCCCACCCCCTGCACTTCTAGCCTTTTATCCTCAAAAGGCAGACTCAAAAAATACTCCGTATTTTTTCGTCCCAGCCCATGCACTCATTCCTTTTATCCTCAAAAGGCAGAGTCGCCAAAACCTATATATGCCCCATCTATGGGAGGGCGTGAAATTCAGATTCCTAGGTGGAGCCAGCAAAGTAGGGAGTCTGGGACTTCTTGCTGAGGAAAACGGTGTAAGGCTCCTTTTCGACTATGGGATGACACCCACCTCGCCTCCTGAGTATCCTGCACCAGCTCCGGAGATAGATGCGCTCTTCCTGACCCATTCTCATGTTGACCACTCAGGTATGATCCCATGGGTTGTGTCAAGATATGAGGTGGATGTTTTCGCAACAGAGGTGACCGCACTGGTTAGTGAGGTTCTTCTAGAAGATATACTGAAAGTCAGCGGTTATGAGGGGTATCCTGCGCAGTTCTACAAGAGAGATATAAAGGAAACGAAGAATGTTATGCGCTACATGGACTTCGGAGATTCTGTATATATAGGGGGTCTGGAGATATCCGCTCACTCTGCAGGTCACATTCCCGGAGCCACGATGTACGGCATAGACACAGGAAAAAAGCGCTATCTTTTCACAGGGGATATAAACACCATAAACACGAGATTGGTGTGGGCAGCCCATCCTGTAAAAACAGATGTTTTGATAATGGAATCCACCTATGCAGGCAGAGAGCACCCTGAGAGAAAGCAGCATGAAAGGGATTTTATCGAGGATGTGGAAGATGTCGTATCCAGAGGAGGTCAGGCGATAATACCAGCCTTCGGCGTGGGAAGGACTCAGGAGATGATGCTTCTCCTCGCAGGGAGGGGGTATGAGATATGGGTTGACGGCATGGGAAAGGGCATATCCTACATTTATCTAGATCATCCGGATTACATAAGATCTGCCAGCAAGCTAAAAAAGGCCATAAAAGGAGTGAACATGGTTAGGGGGAAGAGGGACAGGGAGATCGCTTCAAAGAACGCTGATGTCATAATAACCACCAGCGGTATGATGGACGGCGGACCGGTTCTGATGTATGTTGAAAGGATAAAGGACGACCCGAAGAGCGCAATACTGATAACAGGTTATCAGGTTGAGGGCACAAATGGAAGAAGGCTCGTGGAAACAGGAGAGCTTGATTTCTACGGAGTGGTGGAAAAGATAGGCGCTGAGGTTAAACAATATGATTTTTCAGCCCACGCCGGGCATTCTGACCTAATAGAGTTCGCAAAGGCATGTGAGCCAGAGACCATAGTGCTGATGCACGGTGATCAGAGAGAGGTTTTAGCAGAGGAATTATCAGAAGAATTTGATGTGATCATACCCGACGATGGCGAGGAATTTGAGATATAATCTTTAATAGTGAATCCCATTTCTCTCCGTGAGACTGATAAAGGACCAGAGAGCGCTTTCGTTTGACTATGTCCCTCCTGAACTTCCACACAGGGAGGAGCAGTTAAATGCTCTTAGAGCCTTATTCCTTCCGCTTTTGGAGGGTGGAGCGCAGAATGCGATACTTCAGGGCAGGGTAGGAACAGGAAAGACAGCATCTGCCAGACTATTTGCGGAAGAGCTAAGGAAGAAGATGGCTGAGAGGCGCAGGAATCTGATTTATGTGCATGTTAACTGCAGGGCGAGGAGCAGTTCCCATGCTGTGCTTTCCCAGATTGTGAGGAGTTTTGACGACCGCTTCCCCGGCAGGGGATTTTCAGATGATGAGATGCTTCACACTATTGATGGAAAGCTGAAAGGCTCACACATGCTCCTGATACTCGATGAGCTGGACTATCTCCTTCAGCGCTCCTCTTCCTCACTCATATACAAGCTCACAAGATTCTCCGAGTACACTGGAAGGGAGCAGGACATCTCAATAATCGGGATATCTCAAAGAGATGTTCTCTTTCTCATGGATGAGGCATCCAGAAGCACATTCAAAAGATCCAACATAATCAGATACTCTCCATACAGGGTTGAAGAGCTAGAGGACATAATCAGGCAGAGGGTCAAACTGGCATTTTACGAGGGAACGGTAAGCGATGATGCGGTACATCTCATTGCTGTGCATTCTGCTAAGGAAGGAGATGCAAGACAGGCTATAGAACTCCTTGAAAAATCTGGGCTGATAGCTGAATCAAAGAGAGACGATAAAGTCAGGGCTGAGCATGTCAGGTTGGCGCTCTCTGAAATCGGAACTCCCATAGATGAAAATGTGCTGGATAACCTTGAAAAGCACGAGATAATGGCGCTTTTAGGCGTTTTGAGGGCTCTCAGGAAAAAGGGAACATGCAGCACAGGTGAGGCTGAGAGGGAGTACAGGGCTGTCTGTGAGGAATACGGGGAGAAATGGAGAGCGCACACTCAGTTCTGGAAATACCTGAAAAGGCTTGAGATGGACGGGCTTATAGGGTCTGAGATAGTTTCAGAAGGGGGAAGGACCAGAAAGATATTCACAGAGCTTCCAGTTAGCGAAACCATAGAGATGCTTGAAAAGAGGATTGGACATGAAGGTAAATGAGATATTCTTCAGCATACAGGGAGAAGGAAAAGAGATAGGAAAACCCACGGTATTCGTGAGGCTCACAGGTTGTAATCTCAGGTGCAATTGGTGCGATACGGAGTATGCATTCTATGAGGGTAAGGAGATGGATGTAAAGGATGTTTTAAGTGAGGTTGAAAAGCACATCATTAAAAGAGTGTGCATAACCGGAGGAGAGCCACTGCTTCAAAGGTCAGATCTGATGAAACTCCTTAACATACTCCTTGAAAAGGGATATGAGATTTCTCTGGAGACAAACGGCTCCCTCCCCATAGATGGAATTCCTGATAAGGTGCTGATAAGCATGGACTGGAAAACACCATCTTCAGGCGAGAGCGAAAGGATGCTGGAATCCAATCTATCTCTGCTTAAATCCAAAGACCAGCTGAAGTTCGTTATAGCTGATGAGAATGATTACGAATATGCGAAAAGCTTTCTAAAATCCCGTGAAATTCCCTGTGAAATAGTCTTCCAGCCTGTTGGTGGGGTCGATATAAAATGGCTTGTTGAGAGGGTTATGGCAGACCATATGGATGTGAGGGTTCTTCCGCAGCTACATAAGATTGTTTGGGGAAATAAAAGGGGGGTTTGAGGAAATAGTTATGCTAAGTGGACAATAATTGGAAAAGAAAACGATCTCATGTCTTCACTTACCTATTTTTCTCCCCCACCTCACCGAGTTCTCCAGAGCGCCTATCAGTCTGTCAGGAAACTCTATAACAGGCACACCTTTTCTCTGAATCTCATAGGAAACCTTCTTCGTGAATTCCCCTCCTGAGGCCATGACCATCACTGGTTTTTTCCTTCCTGAGAGTATGCGGGGAAGTTTCTGCCAGTTTGCTGCCAGAGGCTCGTCTTGAAGAGTGAGCGCAGCGATTATGACATCCACGCCATCATCATTTTCAAGGTGAGATATGGCTGTGTCAAACCACTCAGGCCCAGCGCTCCCCGTTAAATCCAGGGGATTTTCAAGGGAGACTATGGGTGGAAGTTCCTTTCTCAGGGACTTCACTGTTTTTTCGGAGAGTCTAGCCATGAATATCGTATCGGATTCGCCTATTTTATCCGATAAAAGCACGCATGGTCCAGCTCCGTTGGTGACTATAGCCACCTTACCTCCTTTCGGCACCTTTTCCATGGAAAGGAGGCTCATGCTCTCCATGAATGTCTCCATGTCCTTCGCGATTATCCCACCGCTCTGCTTTATGGCCCCTTCAAAGACCCTTATGTCGGAGGCAAGGGAACCGGTGTGGCTCTTGGCAGCTCTTGCTCCGTGTGCTGTGGCTCCAGCCTTTATTATGACAACTGGCTTTTTCCTGCTGACCTCCCTGAGGATTTTCAGAAATTCCCTCCCCCTGTTCAAACCCTCAAGATATATCCCTATCACTCTCGTGCTGTCCTCATCTTTAAGATAATTCAATGCATCTATCTCATCCACATCAGCCTTGTTGCCGTAGCTTATGAACTTATCCACACCGACTCCCCTCTCTGCTAGCCATTCAAGGGCTATTATCCCCACAGCTCCAGACTGGGTTATTATGCTTATATGCCCTCTGAAAGGCCTTTTCATGGCATACCTTGGCTGAAAGAAGGTGTCCACGCCGCTGTGGGTATCCAGAACACCTATGCAGTTGGGACCTATTATCCTTATCCCGTATTTTCTGGCCTTTTCAACCATCTCAGACTCAAGCTCAGCACCTCTTCCACCTAGCTCCCTGAATCCTCCCGATATGACTATCACAGCCTTACCGCCGCTCTTACCGAATTCCTCAACGGCCTCAGGAACCTTTTCAGCAGGAAGGGCTATCACAGCGAGGTCGCATTCAGGTGCCTCTGATATGCTCCTGTAGACCTCAAGCCCCATTATCTCTCCGCCCTTCGGATTGACAGGGCAAATCCTTCCATGGTAGGAATTTATGAGGGATTCAAGGACGGTATGCCCTATCTTTCCCGGCTTAGCAGATGCTCCTATGATCATTATGCCCTCAGGATTGAAGAATGCCCTCATGCTATCACATGTTGAAATTTCCGCTTTCAAGCTGTTTCATCAGCTGTCTCTGCAGCTTTCTGTTGCCAGCGAATCCCTTCAGCGCCTTTTTGGACTGGTTGTAATGTTTGAGCAGGGCTCTGACATCCTCAGGCCTCTTTCCGCTGCCTCTTGCTATCCTCTTTATCCTTGAAGACTTTATTATCTTCGGGTTCTCAAGCTCTTCGCGGGTCATTGAGTCCATTATCACCCTGAAATCCCTGAGCTTTCTCTGCAGCTCCTCCATCTCCTCATCGGACATGCGGTCCACGAATCCTAGCATTGCGAAGACCTTTTTGAGGGGGCCCATCTTTGTCATGGCTTCCATCTGGTTGTACATGTCTATGAGGTTGAATTTCCCTGTCATCAGCCTTTTAGCCAGCTCCTCTGCATCCTCCTCCTTCATCACCTCGCTGGCTGTCTCCATGAGCGCCTTTATGTCGCCCATTCCGAGGAGTCTGGATATGAAACCTGCGGGGTCAAACTTCTCAAGGTCCTCTATGTGCTCTCCCGTGCCTATGAAAACTATGGGAGCTCCGGTCTCTGCCACAGCGCTCAGCGCTCCGCCCCCTTTGGCAGACCCGTCCAGCTTCGTTATTATGACCCCGGTGATTCCCACAGCATCGTGGAAGGCCTTTGCC
>Ga0256833_1003971_pt1 | contig 10012 bp, 17 predicted proteins | sample 356284metaG_FD_190535 | JGI IMG/M metagenome (GOLD analysis project Ga0256833, IMG submission 190535) | Hydrothermal vent microbial communities from Mid Atlantic Ridge, Atlantic Ocean - 356-284 | ecosystem: Environmental > Aquatic > Marine > Hydrothermal vents | place: Atlantic Ocean: Mid...
CGTCACGCCGTACATCCTCACCAAGGTACTCCAACAGGAATCGCACGCCAGTTTCTGCAGTATCGGGCGAAGTTTTGTCAATGCTCACAGCGGATCTCCTTTCGTAGGATCCCCACCTAAAGGTACAACTACCCCCTGTGGGTTTGGATCTGCAAGGTAAAGTTTGTGCGTCTGCCAACCAGCACGCAGGTCGAACGTTCTACTGTAAGAGGACCAAAGAACTGTATCGAGAATAGACTGCAGGAGTTTCCGATCGTTACGCTTACTCCATTCCGGATGTAGCCATACAACTGCATCACTACGCAGCACCTTACGGTTGGAATACAGCCACACAAGCTGTTCTCTGAGGTTCTCATCTCCCTCAACGATGAGCTTGACCTCATCAGCACGTTCGACAACGGATTCCACAGGGGGTTTAGATCCATCAAAGAACTTTGGTGAGAGAGTGACCCAGTTGAAGTCTCCGCGAATCGGATGGTGCCCTGCAGTTTCGATATGTGTGAGGACACCCTTAGCAAATGCGGCTGTAGTCAGTGGCTGAAGGTCGTAGAGTGTGGGTTCGCCTCCTGTAACCAGCAAGATATCGCCAGGAGTGTGATACTCAAGTACTTCCCTTGGTGTTACGTACTCTGCCTCTTTAGGCAAGTAGTTCTTATGCCAAGTACCAGCTGCATCGCACCAGGGACATCTTTGGTCGCAGCCCATGAGGCGAAGGAGGTACATACGGCGTCCCGTATGTACACCTTCGCCTTGAATGGTCCAAAACTGTTCGTAGATGGGATACTCTACAGTACCTGCCACCCAAAACCTCCAAACCTGATCTCGGCATAGCTTTGAGGAGGAACGTACTCCTCAAACAAACGCAAGAAGGAGACGTATGCACCGAAGGGCAGCGCGGGTTCAAGACGCATCTTGGCCTCGTAGGCTAGCTGTAGAAGCATACGCTCAGCAGTTGGATACTTCTCAAGAGTGTCATTGAGGTAGTGGTGATCCATAAAATTGTCATGGACCCACTTTAGGAAGTCTTTGACTCGGCCAAAGTCGACAACCATCCCTGCTTCAGAGTCGTTACAGGCAGCTGGATCAGCAGACTTCACTGGACCTTTAACTCCGAGCTGCAGGACGTACGTGTGTCCGTGAAGTCTAGTGCACTTACCCGTTCCGGCTTCGCCAGGATATCCCTGACACGGCAACCGATGGGCGGCAGCAAACTTCATCTCTCGAACAATCTCGACCTCTGTATTGTGTACTTCGTTTGGAAGTGGTTCGAATGCTAGATGCTCTATACCCATGAAACCTTCCCCTCCTTTTTACCCCGCTGGATTATATCGTGGAAGTCCGTACCTCCTACGACTGATCGAAGGGCTTCGATCCAAGACTTGAATTCATTCCAGCCTTTAGCACGAATCTCACAAGCAGGACAATTACCACAACCATAACCCCACTCATGCAGAGTCTCATGGTCACCGTTGTAGCAGGTGTGGGACTGTGTGCGGACGAGCTCTCCAACTTCTTGCCCTTCGTTGTACGCAAGGGCCCAAGTCTGCCACTTGGTTTTATCAATAAGTGGCGCAACAACTTCGAACTCCGGAAAGTCCATACCAGTGTGTACACTCTGTTCAAAATCCTTTACAAACTCAGGACGGCAGTCAGGATAGCCACTGTAGTCAGTAGCATTAATTCCCGTCCAGAGCTGGGTTGCTCCTATCTTAGTCATCCAAGCAGCTGCCAGAGTGAAGAAGAGTATATTGCGTCCGGGAACAAAGCTCGCTGGAAGGTCCCTAAATCTAGGGAGCGGATGTGCTTTATTTACATCACCTCCAAGGAGTGCACTGATAGAAACCTCTTGAAGTGATGAGATGTGGATAAACTTCAGAGGAACATTGAAGTGTCCAGCAATCTTACGAGCAGCATCCAACTCTATGTTATGCTGCTGGCCATAGATGAAGGAGAGTGCCTGAACAACTTGAGAGTGCTTGTTTGCGAGAGCCAGGACAGTTGAACTGTCCTGACCCCCACTAAGGAGGACTACACTCCGAGGGGCATTCATCTCTAACATTAGAGGAGCTCCTCTAGTTCAGTCCAAGGCTCGATACGCTGGATGCGGTTGAATAATCGACCCTTGTAGTTACCTGTGCCGGGCTCGATCTTGAGCTGCACACCAACAACCTTACCAATGAAGTACTCATTCACCCTCTTGACATTAAAGGCAGTAAGGTTGTCAGGAGCTGTAATCTTAACCAGTTGCTTTAAGCGGGCGAGGCCAACGCTATTGTTGAGGACGTAGTTGTCCCACACCTTACGACTACCGTCATTGGACTGAACTGTAATCTCGATCTTGACCATGGGATTACCTGCCTGGCTAGTAGTCAATTCAGCATTTGTAACGACTCCCTTATACTTGCCCGGAGGCAGTGGTGCAGGTCCAGAGTCGTCGATGTCATCGAGGTTGATAATTAGGTCATCTCCTGAAACATCGAGATCCAGCTCATCCAGAGGGTTGGGGGTTGCAGTCAGTTCGTCTTCGATAGTTTCCTGCTTCTTGCGCTTAGCCATTCTCTTCCTCCATCTCGTTCTCTTCGAGAACTAAGAAACTAGTTACGGTAGGATTGTCAATGTAAGCAACACCGTCGGGATGGTAGCGATCCTTAGCATCGAACTTGTCAGTTGGTAACAGATACAGCCTCCGCATGTACGACTTATGTTGCTCGCCACCAATCTGATGTACCCGCAGGTAGCCTACAACATCGACAAACCCTTGAGCCTCTTTTGCTAGCTTGCCAGGTAGTGCTGGCATGTAGCGGGTTCGTTTAAGTTCGTCCTCCTTTTCTTGCTCTGCAGCCACAAAGATCACGTGTACATCGAGGTCACGGAAGGTGCGAATAAGGCGTCGCATCATCTCAGAAGCTTTACCCCAAACCCCCCAGTCTGGATTGGAAGGCTCCATATCCAACTGGACCTCACCAATCTCAGCACCTAAAAGTTTGTACATACAGAACTTCTGGACCTCGGTAATGCTGTCAATAATCACAGTATTGTATCTGCGGAGCTTTTTGATGCCAGGAGCGAACTTCTTTTGCAGTTCCTTTAACTTTGCATCGTTACCCTCCCTTACGTACTTACGATGGACCCTAAGAAAGTCGTACACTCGCGCAAACTGACTGAAGTCAGTAATTCTAACAACGTCAACGTTAGTGCGATCAGCTAGTGTCAACGACCCAGCTTCAGCATCAAGAACGAGGACGTCTCCAAAGCCTTCAGCATCTGCAGCTGTACCTGCGAAGTACGTCTTGCCGGCCCCATAAGGTCCGTAGACTAACATCTTTAGGTATCTTTCTCTTGTGGGGGTTTCAATAGTAAACGGTGTGTCTGCCATTTAGTTTTCTCCTCTCATCTCCTCGTACTATTTAATTATAACTGATACCCTTTGAGCCTTTCAAGAGGGTATTTGGGGTCACGAAGCTTGTCTCCACACCAACATCATAACGACACTTAACACGACGAGGACAGCTACACTAATCGTGACAAATAAATCCCACGGACGTGCTCCGTCTTCATAGAACATCCCCTCTGTAGCCCTTCCTATAATTGTCACAGCAGCAAATGTAATGAAGACGGAAGAAAATATAATCATCAGAACTTTGTTAGTATCCATTGAATCCTCCGACTATGGTCCTAAAATTATAGAGATCACGAACAAGATAAGAAGAATCACCGAGAAAATTTGAAGGACCATACCTGTCCGATAGAGTCTCCTCTCATCTAATTCCAGTTGTTCTTCTATCGTAAGGACGGTTTGACCAGGAGGTGCAGGCTTTATCAGGAGAAAAGCAACAGCCAATCCACCATACACTAGTCCGAAGAGAGTGATTGCTATCGTACTTGTCATTACAGATCACCTCCTAAGCTATGTCTTGTCCTTTCCCTTCGATACAACTAGATATCCTGCATAGTGTGCAGCCTCTTTCAAAGCATCTTCTTCATCGTCACCAACTGCGTAAGCTATCACCTCCCCCTGTGGGTTTCTAAAAAGAGCCCACGCACTTGTCCCTAAAGGTCCCCGCTCTCTTTCGAAGCTTCCAGACTCTACTTCGTACTTTTCAACCATTAGAACCTCCCACTTGACAAGTTGTAGATTTGGTAAGCTGTTATCCACAGGGTAAGAACAACAGCTGTGTAGTAGATCAGTCTAGACCAATAACTGTGTGCATCTAGGGGCGGGTCGCGAAGCTTCTGTAGATCTGTAAAAGCTTCCCAAATGACCAACAACGATGCAACAAACAAAAGTTCTGCCAGTACTATAAGACTTAAAACTTCCCAGTTTATGCAGTTCACCAGTGATCACCCCACATCTCTTCTATTTCACTAGGTGCAATGTACTGCGGGTTGTCTTTGAAGGGATTAAGCCACTCACGATGGTGTTCTTCAAGAGGAGCGAGAAGGTCTCCTGTAACAAAACGGATTCCATTACTCGCCCAATCTAAAAGCGCACTCTTCAGTTTAGGGTATTCAACAGCATCTAAATACCAAAACTCCTCCTCTCTGTCCCATGTTCCTCCAAGTTTTTTAATCTGGTCAAGGAGTCGAGGCCCTGGATAGCGGCTCAGGTAGACGCGTACCACAAAACCTGTAAAGACTACAACTGCTTTGTTTTTAAAGTCGTGCGGAGGATTCCAGAGCATTTTAATCCACCTCTCTCAATAGTACACAATTCGACGTCCTAAGGAGTCACTTCTGAGGTTAAACAGTTCTTCTATGAAGTCCTCTTGTGCATCGTCGGCAGCGTAGAAACCTACAGCAAAAGCAGCAGCAGCAAGGTGCGCAACGCTATCGACAACCAACCCAGTAGTCTGTCTGCCATACATCCCTCTGCCACTGTAGTCAATGACCTTAGTATCGTGTCCTGACTCTCTAAGCTGCATAGCCAAAAGATCTGCCAACTCTTTAGTCATTTGATACCTCCCTTTCTTTGAAGTTGCCTTCAAGAATCTCCTGCCAATCAAAACCATCTTCACATGCCATACACACAGCACGAAAGGGACAGTCCCAAGTACAGTCCCTTGTGAAGTTAGGAAGAAAGTCTGTATAGCGATCTAGAATTAGTGCAACCTCCTTATAGTGCTGTTTGAGATAGCGTCCAAACCTCTCGAGGTTAGTCTTGTTTCTGTAAGTCTTGACAGCTCGAATGTAGGGGTCTTTATCAGGGTCGTAGAAAGCAAACTCAGCATACTCATCAAGCTCGTTAGAGTCAAGATCTTCTAACTGTTTGCGTACGATCAGTGGTGATACTACCTGGTTCTTTGCCTTACTGTAGGAGCCGTTCTTCAGAGTACGTAATCCCTTAGCTGCCTTTTTAAGGAACTGTACAACGATAACTCCCTCAACAGGCCAGTCAAGTTGTTGGGCTGCCCATGCGTAGGCAGTCATCTGCAGGTCGGTGTCGAAGGCAGCTTCCCCTTGAAGCTGCGAACGTGTCTTATAGTCGAGGACCCAATACTGATCAAACTCGTCTCGCACGACGGCGTCCAGACGCCCTTCAAGCCCTCCAATGCTAAACTTCAGCTCAGTCTCAAGGACGGTAAGGTTGCGATAATAGGAGTTCTCATCTGCAGCCACCCAACGTAGGTAGTAGTTGTACATATTGTCTAAGAGTTTGTACTCTTCGTCCTCAAGTTCGAAGCCCTCACTACGTACTAACTCGCTTGGGAGCTTTGACAGTCCCTCAGACGTAGCAAGCTCCATAACTCGATGGAATGCAGTACCAAACGTGAGAGCTTTATGTTCCGTTTCTGGCTCGAAGAGTTGGTGCAGTGCCCACTTTCGTCTACACCTGTGGTACTGCAGTATTGAGGACGCATGAGCTACGTAGCCTCTTTCGGTGAGCTTCTTCCTCAGGAAATTGTCCACGATTCTGTAACTCCCTTCTGGTCTTGGTAGTGACCGTCATAAGACCTCACAGGTTCCTGCAACATTGTAAGATAGATAATTTGTGCAATCTTTAAGTCAGAGTGCAGCCAGGTAGGAACTGCAGGAGCGTAGACCTCGAGGACACCGTTACCACGGAAGCCTGGATCGAACCAACCTGCGAGTGCGTGGTCGTAGCCCTCACGCCCCCTAGAGCTTTTGAGAGTCAGGAACGCTGCATACTTAGGAGGGACTACAATCCACTCCTTAGTTGAAAGCAGTGCCATCTGGCCTGGCTTCAGTAGGAACGGCTTGTTTTTGATGTCGACTAAACGCCGCCTACGCAACCAGCGTTGGTTCTTTGTAACACCCCACATCAACCGATACCACAGGGGCCAGTCGTAGACGATAGCTGTTGATGAAACCTCAAGATCGATGCTGGCTGAGTTGATGTTGTCAAGGTCGTTGTGTTGCCAGTGTTTGGTAGCAATGTCAATCAGCCGTCTGTCAGGTAGTACCATTACTTGCCTCCATTCTCATCCTCCAGTGCTATTGCAATCAAACGATCACTAGTTGGAGGTTGCCACCAACGGTTGCTGTCTTGTTTAAACCCTGCAACATCAGCAAAGTCTACTAGCTGACTGTAGAGTTTGTAGCTTCCGTTGCGTCCACACTCATCAAGATAGGCACTGCGTACTAAGTTGAGAAGGTATGCAAATTGTTGAGAGTTGATTGTCATCTTTAACATCTTTCATCCTCCTATCAATTTTATTATAAATTAAATCTTTTGGTAATTTCAAGTCGCTGACTTGGTCGACGTGCTAAAAGTACCTGCTGCCAAGAGTACTTTCTGTTAACTACCTCAACAATTCGTTCGTCAATAGTGTAAGGATGCTTGAGGTAGTACACAGGGAGGAAGTCCTCAGAGAACCCAATGCGGTGAACTCGAGCCTCTGCCTGCTCATGTGTCGTAGCATTCCAGTCAAACCCCCAAAATATTACAGCCTTTGCAGCAGGGAGCTCAAAGCCTTCAGCCATCTGAACCGAAACCCCCAGGACAGGAATCTTCTCAGCATTGAAGTCATCAATCAACACCTGACGTTTTGGACCTGTAATCTCTCCCGTAAGTACTTGCATTTTAGAAGCCGAAAGTCTGTGTTGTAGTAGCTTGAGAGAGTTCTTGAAAGGGCTATAGATAACCACAGGGGGTGGAGTGTCATCAAGGAACTCTTCTATCCAACTAATATCGTTGCCGAGTGGGAGTGAAGGATGCAAAAGTTTTGGAGACTGTAGGAGCTGTCGGAGCTTAGTAGCGACTGCAAGGCGTGTAGCTACTGCAATGTCGAAGCCGTCCTCAATCTCTAGATAGAGCTCGTTCTCCAGTTGGACATACATCTCGCGAACCTTTGGATCGAGTTCGAGGTCCACTGGAATGCGGACTAGCTCCGGAAGACCTGGAAGGACATTTCGTTTGTCCCTTCGTAGTATCCACTCAGAGAGCCAAGCTTTAAAATAGTCGGGGTTGGCAACACCTGCAATGTTGATGCCTCCCCAGAAGTTGGGTTCGGTAAGGAAGTAACGCTCAATCAGCTTCCAGTAGGACTCACGACCTCCAGTAAGTACGAATCGAAGAGCAATGAGGTCTTGAGGACCCTTAACAATTGGCGTGCCCGTAAGCATCCAGACGTAGTCAGCATGGCGTGCCCACTTTTTAGCGCGCTGGTGTACTTTAGCCTTGCGACCTCTCACCCTGTGGGCCTCATCGAAGATAACAAAGTCGATAGGTCTCTCGTGAAATTCTAAGTCCTTTAGGAGTTCGTAGTTAGTAATTAAGATACCACCGTACGCCTGCCAGTCAAGTACTAATTCCTTCCGCCTGTGAGGTGGGCCTTCAAGTAGTATGCCTCTAGGACGTCCAGCTTGTTTCGGCCACCACTTTGCTATGTGTCTCACCCAAGAGGGAAGAACCGTCTTGGGAGCAATTATAAGACCCGTTTGAGGCTTAAGAGTCTTGAGAGCTGCAACAGCCTGTACAGTTTTACCCACTCCCATTGGGTCTGCAAGCAGTCCTCTTGGGTGTTCAAGTAACCAGGAGACACCCTCAACTTGGTACGGTCGCAGCTGTAAAGATGAACCAGTGTGCAACGTGTCGGATGGCATCATTGGCGTGTCTGTATCCCTTCTGGTACAGCCCCAAAGCTTTCAACCTCTGGTCAGTGAAGTGACTCTTACCTAAGGAGGCAGGCTGAAACTTTAGGGGAGAGTTCTTCATGTAGGCATAAGCCTCAATAGCACCAATGATCCTGGGAGTAAATAAATCGTGACCAATGTGTTGCTTGGCCCGATTAGGGTAGATGCGGTATTCCTCTACCACAAACTGGTCAATGTGAGGGAAGCTGTAGAGAAGGTCTATAATACTTGCAGTCTTGTGGAGTTTGACCTCACCACACTGGACAAGCTCGCCATCTTCCCAGAAGGACCAACCAGTAGTATTCCCAGGGTCTAAACCCAAAACTGAAAAGTTGGGAAGTTGCTTTCCCAACTTTTCAGCATATACGAGGAGTGACATATGCGCTAGCAGCCTCAGGTTAGAACTCTTCTTCCTCTTCGCCTTCGAAAGCGTCTTCGACCTGAGCAGGAGCTTCAGCGACTTCGCCTTCGGTTTCGGTCTTGGGCTTGCGGATCTTGCGGAGTGCCTGCCAGACGTACTGATAGCGGATGTCGAGCTTCTTGGCGATCTCCGCAGGACGCATTCCTTCTTGGAAGAGCTTGCGAATGTAGTCAGTGCGCTTCATAGTCGTCCCATCGTCGAGGGTGACCATCGCAACCTGACGCTTGGGCTTGCTCTCTTCAGCCTTCTTTTTCTTTGCAGCCATTTCCAAACTCCTTAGATACTAACAGTGAGAGGGCTTAAGGTTGTAGTCATATGAAGAGTTCCCACAAACGGTTTCCCGTCTTGCCATGCGATCAGTAGGTCGCCTACCTTCATATGACGCCGGACTTCCTCAAGTACTAAGTCTTCCTCATAAAGTTTCACCTCCCCATCAACACTGTAGATAATCCACAAATCAACACGCCTGTGAAGAGCAAGCTTGGTAATTGGTTGTGGAGCACCTACAAGCTGCATGTTCATATTATAACCTCCTTGTGAGAGAAAAGCAACTCGATTTCCCTCATATTTTTATTATATCACATCAAAAATGAAAAATCAAGATCATAACAAGGCACCCACAATAACTTGGAAAGTGCTAACAAAGTCTTCCTGAGGTGATGTACCAAGCCATACTTGTGTACGTAAACCTTCTCTGTCAAGAGCACGTTTACCTGTTACACGTTTGAAGCCTAACGCTTCCATACGCTTATTAAAGTTCATCTTGCTGACAGGATGTAGTCCTTGCTCACGTGCCCATTGGACATAGACAGCGTACATACCTTTGGCAGAAATGCCATAAGAAGTATTGCCTTTGTCAAGGTTCAAAGCATCAGCAACAAATGCTCGAACACTGTCCGCCTCCATAGAGTAGGCAGTAAAAGCTTCCTCTACAGTCCTTGGCGCTTCTCGATGACCTTTGTTAAGAATCTCTAGAAAGGCTGATAATGCCCAGTGTCCGATGTGTCCTTGTTGTAGAGCTTTATCAATTCTATACAAAAGCTTTCGATGAGCTGCTGGGTCTGCTCTGAAGCTACGATCAAAAGGCACAATATCTAAACGCCGAAGCCACCCATGAGTGTTATCACTCACTTGTGGCATCTGATTAGTAGCACTTACCAAACGTGTAACTGGTCGAAACCAATAAACAGGGCCGAACTTAATCTCGGCCCTTAGTGGTTCACCTGCAACCAAAGTTTTAATAGCTCCTGTACGTTCGATATATCTCAAGTCGAGATCGTCAACCAAATTTGCTAACGACCTCTCCATGTGATGCACACTAAAACCTCTACCAAGCTCATCCAAAGGAACAGCAGATACTACTGGCTCTCCAAGAAGCCTGCGAACAGCTGAAAGAAACAACGACTTACCATTAGCACCTGGACCCAACATCACGAGGATCTTCTGCCAGGAGGTGTCAGGTACCATCAAGTAGCCGATCCAGGAGGCCAGCCAGTT
>Ga0256833_1003972_pt1 | contig 10011 bp, 7 predicted proteins | sample 356284metaG_FD_190535 | JGI IMG/M metagenome (GOLD analysis project Ga0256833, IMG submission 190535) | Hydrothermal vent microbial communities from Mid Atlantic Ridge, Atlantic Ocean - 356-284 | ecosystem: Environmental > Aquatic > Marine > Hydrothermal vents | place: Atlantic Ocean: Mid...
AGAGTTAAAAGTATTTTTTTGTTAGTATTTGTTATTTTGAAATGGTATTTAAGTTAATTTATGGGACATTTCAAATAATATTTAGATGGATAACTAAACTTTTAAAATTTATTTTTTAGCCACGATCGTGGTTAAAAAATAAGTTTGTAAACCTCTTGTCTTATATTTTTTATCTTTTATCTTTTATCTTCTGTCTTTTATATTTTATCTTCCGTCTTCCGTCTTTTATATTTTTAAGATACGACCGTGGCTAAAAAATATTTAAGTAGTTAATTAAACTTTTATAACTTATTATTTTAAGTCTGTGCGATGCCAGGGAATATTTACGGATCCACATACCTATAACTCGCGTGCAAAGTTCCAATCTCAGCATTTGCCTTCAGGCTCTGCAAAGGTTGGACATTTACACGCTTAACTTAATTTTAAGAATTGACCCACTTTTGCGTGTGATCCGTATTTGCCTGTAAAGTTCGGATCATACGAAAAATTATCAATTTATAAAACTGCGTACTGCCACACCCCTTTCATAAAATGGGCGACTTGAAATTAATAGTTTTGTGTATGATCATAAAATTCTTGACAGAGTTATCTTTTTACGATATAATATAAATATCTTCAATATCGAAGAAAAATTGACGTTAAATTATTAATATCGAAAAAAATGAGTAAAAATTCAATTAATATTGAAAATATTGACGATTTTAATCCTTGGCATAAAAATGATAATTTTACATTTACGAAGGAAAAAGCTCTACGAAAAAGAGATCAATTTTATTTAGTACAAGATTATTTAAAAAGCGATTTAATGGTGTCCATAGTCGGGTTAAGAAGAACTGGAAAAAGTACAATAATTAAACAACTAATAAATTCTCTTTTCGAACAAAAAATAAAACCTAGTAGAATATTTTTTTATGAGTTTGAAGATGAAAGGGTTAATCTGGACAAAACCTTGAAATTTTATTTTAAAAATATCTTACGAGAAGATTTATATGAAACAGAATGTTATATATTTTTAGATGAATTACAAATGATAGAGGGTTGGCAAAATGTTGTTAAAAAATATTATGATATTAATTCTCAGATAAAATTTATTGTTAGCGGTTCAACTCATTTATACTTACACAAAAATACAAAGGAAAGTTTGGCAGGTAGGATTGTGGATGTTAAATTACTACCATTTAGTTGGTTGGAATTTTTAAATTTTAAATATAAAAAAAGGTATTCTACAATAGAACATATCTTTGAAAATAATTTTCTGGACAAATTGCAGAATCAGGCAGATATTCTATTATACAAAAGTGATTTTCTTACATTTATTTCTTGGGGAGAATTTCCTCAATTTTTTAAGGAAGAAAAATTAGATAATTTGAATCAATATTATAAAAATTCAATTTTAGAAAAAATATTTCTTAAGGATATACAGTTTTTTGATATAAATAATCGAATGGATTTTGAAAATTTTTTCAAAACGTTAAATCAGAATACGACACAAGAAATTAATATTTCTAATCTATCTCGAGAATTAGAGATGAGCAGAAGTGAAATAAAAAAGTATTTTAATATATTAAAGAAAATGTTTTTGTATAGTTTAGTATATAAATACGAAAAAACATTTAGAAAACAAATTCGTTCATTTAAAAAAGGTTATGTGACATCTTTAAACTTGCTAAATGCTATTTCAGATACGAATTTTTGGAATATAGACAATGATAAATTTGGGCACATCATAGAAACCTTTGTGTTTAATGAGCTTCAAAAGTGCGGATTAGAAAATGTAACTTTTTATCACGACACTAAAAAGAAAAAAGAAGTTGACTTTATTTTGAAAAAAGGAGGGCATCTTTTACCAGTAGAAGTTAAAACAGTGGAGGAAGTAAGATTAAAACATCTTAAAAATCTAATATTCTTTGCTAAAAAAAATAACGAACAAAGGAGTATAGTTATTTATGGAGGAGATGAAATAAAATATGAAACAATACAAGGGATTAGAATTGAATTTTTACCTTACTGGGTGGTTTAACTTATTATTTTAATACAGCCATATCAAAGTAATATTTGATAAAAATGAGGGGGAGGGTGAGGTTGGTGTTTTCGTGTTTAGGCTACTTCTACTTGGAACAATCTATGAGTAGGTTGTATTTGGTTTTTCTTGATAAATTATCGGTTGCGTGTTAAGATGTTTATATAAGTTAAGGAATCCAATAGAGAAATAAAAATAAAATGGAGGAAGATAATGGGGGTGGAATACAACAAAATACCGTTAGTAATAGTTCTCGTCAAGGAGCTGGTTTTGTGGTTCAAAATCTTACTAATACTAATACTAATACTAATACTAATACTAATACTAATACTAATACTAATACTAATACTAATATTAATACTAATACTAATACTGTTATTGATAGCGGTAGTGTTACCAATAATAATGGAGCAGTCAATGGTAATGTAAATAGCAATAATGCGGGTAAAGTTGTTTCCTTAAAAGGTGGGTTAACAAAAAAAGAAATTGAAGAGCAGAAACGGATTGAAAAATTGAAAAAGAGAGCTGTAAAATTAGAAAGGAAATTAACACCGAAAGAAAAAGAATTAGAGAGGATGCACCAGAAAGCGGTAAAACCTGCGATGTTTACAGCAAATCAAAAGTTGAAAGTTGAAAGTCATAAAGTTACCAAAGCTGATAATTTTTCTAATTCCAAAGGTAATAGTGGTGATTTATTTGACACTGTAAAAAATGGTGGCGTGAATAATAATGGTGTGAATAAAGATGTTAGTGGTAGAAGAAGAATTAATGATGGGGTTATTGGAGAAAAAGAGCAGATTGAAGCAGTGGAAAGTTTGATTAATCCAATCGAAAAGAAGAAACAAGAATCAATAAATAAGAAACAAAAAATAGGAAACAAAGAGCAAACAATAATGAAGAAACAAAATACAGGATATAGGGTGCAAGATACAAGATACAAGATACAAGATACAAAGAGTAAGATACAAGGAATAAGAGGCAAGATACAAGGAGCAAGAGGTAGAATACAAAAAACAGTAAACAACAATGAAGAAACAAGGAACAAGAATCAAGGAACAAGATGCAAGGAACAGGGAATAAGAGGCAAAGAACAAGGTGCTATTATAAAGAATAAAATAGTTAAACAGGTGGGGCGGGAAAATGATAAGTCTTCAAGGACAAACGGAATAAAAAATGATAAAAGTATAGAAACAAATGGTGGGGAAAATAAATTCCATGGTTTAAATAGGCGGATGGTTATTTCTCCTGGTGGACAAATTTCTTATGTTAATTATGAAGGTAATTTTGTGAATACAAATAAAAAAGAATTGAATAGTAATAAACAATCTAAAGTTGGGGATGGTGGGAAAGAAAAAAATGTGGTTAATGTGGGAAATAAGAAAGGTAAATTAGGAGATAAAATTACCACTAAATTAAGCAATGGACTTGATGATAAAAGGATGGGTATAAAAATGACCGATACAAATACTGCGGAAAAACAAAGGGCTTTTTTAAATAATATTGCTGATACATCAAAAGCATCCTTGAAAAACAATAATAGAGGGTTGGCGGGTGATATGATGTTTAAGACAAAAGGAGGATCTGAAGAAACGCTAGAGGAATGGAGTGAAAAAAAAGTTGACTTAAAAGGGTTGTCTTCGGAAAAAAGGTTGGATATACAGGCAACACCAATGACGGCAAGTGTGTCTTGGAAAATGGATGAGGATACAAACGGGATGGTTGCTAATTGGTTTAAAAGAAGTGATGAGTTACCAGTTAATATTAAATTGGGTCTAGGCGATGCTGAAATTAGAAAAGAAATTATTTCTTTGATAGAAAGTTTGGGAATGAAAAATGAGGAAAGTGCGGGGGAAGTTTCTAGAATTATAAGGGATGTTTATGTAAGTTTAATTAAGGGAGATGAGGTAACAAAACGATTAAAAGATAGACTGAAAATACCCCAAGATAAAATAAATGAAGTAATTAAAAAAATAGCGAGCATTGTGGCAAAAGTAAAAGCTGTGGGAAATAAAAAAAGTGATGAATATTATGATAAAGTAACGATTAAAAAAGCGATAGAAAAATATCCAAAAGTTGCCCAGCAAGAAATTACTAATTCGTTGATTTTTGATAAAAGTTCTGGAGAAACTATTGAGCCGACAGTCCAAAATTGGATAAATGACTATATTAATTTTGCTGGCTCTGGTATGCATACTAGTTTAGAAAGGGGGAGATATTTGGTAGACTCGAAAAATGTTAAAAATTTAGATGATAGAGAAAAAAAGTGTTTAGAAAATGTTTTGGAGTCCTATGATGATAATAAAATAATATTAATAGATAAAGAAGAGGAGTATTTAATGTGTTGGTTGCACACCGATGAAAGTAAATTGGGGATTAATTCTGATAAAAATAAAAGAGTTATTAATAAATTCAAAATAGAAGAGGCACAAACTACTGATGTTGATACTATGGATAATAATTTGGAGAATGGGGAAAATAAGGGTATAATTAAAAATAGGACTAGTCATGATAGAATAGAAAATAGTTCAAATGAACAGACATTAGGGAAGAATGATAATAGTAGAGAAGAATTTTTAGATTTATCTTCGGAGATACCAGCGAATAAGTAAGTTTTAATGAATAAACAACTAAAGCTGTTGAAATATTTTTTGATAAAATAATTTTATGCAATTTCAAGTTCCACAACATGTAGAAATTGAAGATAAATTAGCTTTTAGATTAACTTTGAAACAGTTAGGTTGGTTTGCGTTGGGAGGATTTATATTATTTATCTTTTGGACAATGTTTGAAAAGTGGGTGTTCTGGATAGCTTTTCCATTTGTTGTTATTGGAGCAGCTTTATTTGCATTTTATAAGCCGGCTGGATTAACATTAATAGAATTTTTGGTGGATGGTGTTAAATATCTTATTCGTCCCAACAAAATGGTTTGGGAAAAAGGGTCTAATGATATTTTATTGGAAAATAAATATGGTAAACGAAAAATAGATAATAGCCTTAGTAATTATAATAGAGAAATAAAAGATAAAGAAAAAAAGATTAGAAATGCTGGTGGTTTAGCAAAAATTTTAGATGAGAAGAGTGATCTTTAAAACTTCGTTGTCACTACTACTTTTCGAAGAGGTCTAATTAAAAATTAATAATTAATAATTAAGAAGTATTTTTCATTTTTAATTATTAATTATTCATTAAATAAAGTGTTTGGAAAACCAAGTAAAAATTCAAGACAAAAAGAGCATAATGCTATGCAGGAGTATCTGCATATTGCTGAAATAAAAGATAGTACCGTGGTTTTAAAGGACGGGTCTTTAAGAGCGGTAATGGCTGTTTCTTCAATTAATTTTGATTTAAAATCGACAGAAGAACAGGAAGCAATTATTTTTGCTTTTCAACGATTTTTAAACTCAATTGATTTTCCAGTACAGATAGTTGTCAGCTCGAGAAAATATGATATTAGTGGATATCTAAAAATGTTGGAGGATGAAAGTTATGTGGAAAAAAATGCCTTATTAAAAAATCAAATTATAGATTATACAGAATTCATAAGTGGTTTAGTTGAAGAGGCAAGTGTTACTAGTAAATATTTCTATATAACAATTCCATTTTATGTTGTCTCGGTGGAAAAAGGGGGAATTTTAAAAAAAATATCTTCAGCTATAAATCCGCGAAAGGCAGTTTTTCATAAAAGAGAATTATTTGAGACTAGTAAAAATCAGTTGTTTCAAAGAGTTGGTGAAATACGAGAGTTATTAGGTGGAATGGGGTTGAAAGTGGCTATGTTGTCTACTCAAGAATTGATAGAATTATATTATAATTATTATAATCCATCTGAGTTTGACCATGTAACATTATCTCCAAAAGAAGATATTAGGTTAGATTCTTAAATTTTTAAAATGAGTATATTTGATAAATTAAATTTCAAAAGAATAAGAGCAGAAGATATGAGTACCTTTGAACGAGGTGATACTGTTTTGCAGTCGCAGAACGATGCAGATTTGATGCAGACTAAGGCGGAAACAAATTCGTCTTTTTCTGAGAATAGATCATCCTACGCTGAGGCTTTTGACGACAGGGATATTTTAAAAGAGGAAGAGGTTTATACTAAGGGCTTAGCCCAGGTATTGGATTTAATTGCTCCTTCAGCCATGGGTGTCTCCAGCTCTCATTTACAAATCGGCAGTGTCTATGCGCGAACCATTTTTATTGTGGCTTATAGCAATACGCTTTCTATGGGTTGGATGAATAGAATTATTGGAATGGATACTCCAATGGATATTGCTATTTTTGTGCATCCGGTGGATACAAATTATATTTTAAAAAAACTTCGTAAAAAAACTATTCAAGTACAATCGGAGATGCACATTGAAGCAGAAAAAGGTTTGGTGCGTGATCCGGTTTTGGAAATGGCTTATGCAAATGTGGAAAATCTTAGAAATCAATTGCAAGAGGGTCGCGAGAAATTTTTTAATTTAGGGGTTTATTTTACAGTCTTTGGACAATCGCTGGAGGAAATGAGAAAACAGGTTAATTCTTTGGAGTCATTGCTAAACGCGCGGTCAATCTATACTAAAAAAGCTATTTTTAGAATGAAAGAAGGGTTTACTTCAACTATTCCCTTGGGGCTAGATAAATTAGAAAATAATACACCCCTAAATACAGCACCATTATCTACAGTTTTTCCTTTTATTTCAGCAGATATTACTTCAAATGATGGAATTTTGTATGGAATAAATCAACATAATAATTCTTTAATACTTTTTGATAGATTTACAATGGAAAATGCTAATATGGTTGTTTTTGCTAAGTCTGGAGCGGGAAAGAGTTTTACTGTAAAATTAGAGATTTTAAGGTCAATGATGTTAGGAACAAATGTGGTAGTAATTGATCCGGAAAATGAATATGAATATTTAGCCGAAGTTGTCGGTGGTTCTTTTGTAAATATTTCTTTAAATTCCGAACAACACATTAATCCCTTTGATTTATCTGAAGAAGAAGGAAAAGATACTAAAGAATTATTAAGATCTAATATTGCGACTTTATTGGGATTATTTAAAATTATGTTGGGTTCATTAATGCCTGAAGAAGAGGCTGTTTTGGAGCAAGCAATTAGAGAGACTTATGGAATTATGGATATTAATGAAGATACTTTGGTCTCTGATTTAAAAAATAGAAATATACCTATAATGACAGATTTATATGAAGTATTAAGAAATATGAAGGGGGCAGAAGATATGGCTATTAGACTAAAAAAATATACAGAGGGTATTTTTGAGGGATTTATAAATAAGCCGACTAATATTTCTTTAGATAATCAATTGGTAGTTTTTAATATTAGAGATTTAGAAGAAGAATTACGACCGGTAGCTATGTATTTGGTGTTACATTATATTTGGAATAGAATTAAAAGTGATATTAAAAAAAGATTAATTGTGGCGGATGAAGCTTGGGTAATGATGGAATATGAAGAAGCGGCCAGATTTATGTTTTCAATTGCTAAAAGAATTAGAAAATATTATGGTGGACTAACTACAATTACTCAGGATACTAGTGATTTTATGAATTCAAAATATGGACAAGCCATTGTGTCTAATTCATCAATACAACTTCTAATGAAACAATCGCAATCGACCATAGATATTGTTTCAGATACATTTTATTTAACAGATCAAGAAGAATATTTTTTACGAGAATGCAATGTGGGAGAAGGAATATTTTTTGCTGGGAGCAAAAGAGCTGCCATTTTAGTGGTGGCTTCGCATAATGAAGAAAAAATTGTCACCACAAAACCAGCCGAGGTTATTGAGAGGAATGCAGAGAAAAAAAGAGAAGTGGAATAACTATACAAAACTACAAATGTATATAAATAAATTTAAAATTTGGATTTAGTTTAAAATGTTTAGATTTTAAACTGATGAAATAAATATAATTTTATTAGAAAGAACATCACTATTCTGGAAAAAGGTAAGTAGTTGCTTTTAAGTGGTTTAAATAGTATGAAAGATTATTCAAATTCTCAGGAGGAGTTAAGACGGTTGGAAAAGTTGCGAGTGGAAACAGCTAGGGATATGGCAGAAAAAAAAAGATTGGAAAAAATGGCTCAAGATAAAAAAAATATTTCTCGGCATAATAGTGGTCAAAATGGTACTCAACGAAGAACTCCTTTTAGGGGATCAAAAATTAAAGATAAATTAGATGTTAAGGATGATGTAAAAGTGGCTAGTAAATTAGCTAAGGAACCTTGGAGAATAATGCGACAAATTGGTAAGGATGGGGATGGGTTGTATTTAGTAATTGGAATGATTAGTCTTATTATGGATGTTACTACTTTTATATCTGGAGGGGTAGAAGGGGTAGTAACAGCGATAACTGGTTGGATACCTTTTGTTGGTCAAGTCGTGACTGGAACGGCTATTGCAGTAATAACGCGTGATATTACAGCTGTCATTATTGGGGCTGGGGCGGTTAATTGGTTGCTTTATCTTTTAGCTGGTCATTATAAACATCGGCGGAAATTTATGAAAATAGCGGTGTTGGTTGGTTTTGAATTTACAGAATTAATGCCAATTGCATCAGCTTTGCCTGGTTTTGTTGCTTCTTTTTTGATTAATTATTTTATGGTTTTGACGGATAGGGCAATGGAAGAAATAAAGAATGAGGAAGTTCAAAAGAAAATTAAAGCGACTCAACTATTCGAAGAGAAAAAAAGAAGACAACAACTAATAGAACAAAAAGCACAACAGCAGTTTGCTCAAACACAAGCGGCCGATGATTACCAAAATAAAATGGTAGCCTAGGGCTGAGAAGTCCGGCTTCTCAGCTTATACAAAAACACAATGAAAGATCTAAAAAAAATGCCAATTACTAGAAAAAAGATGATTGTAGCCGTAGAATACTATTTGGTTATGGTTGTTTTGTTTTTCTATTTATATCAAACGAAGAAAATAGGGGGGACTTTTCTGCCCAGTATTTATGCGGTGATGTTTTTGTTTATTTTGCCTAGCATTTTAATTAAAAGTGGTTTTGGTGATAAAGTAGCAAAATATTTTTGGACAATTAAAAAAGATAAGAAGCAATTCTTATTTGGAATATTAGTTATTTATTTGATGAGTTTGTTAAGTTGGTATTTTGTGGTACAATTAAAGATGAAAGGGATGGGATTTCAATCAAAAGAGATTGTAATTTTATTCTGGCAGAATTTAATTATTTTACCGTTAGGATTTTTGGCGCAGGAGTTCTTTTTCCGAGGTTTTTTATTAAAGAATTTTGTGGATAATTTTAATAAATTATTTTCGATTACAGCTACAAGTTTTTTGGCGGTGGTATTTTGGTTTGTTTTTAATAAGGCGGTTTTTGACTGGAGGGTTTTGTTGGGAGTTTTAATTTTAAATCTAGGCTTGAGTTGGTTGGTGGTGAGATTTAGATCAGTGATTTATTCATTTTTAATTTATTGGGCTGGCTGGATTGTTTTGAATTTTATAATACTGTGGCAGGTGGGGCAGAAAATAATTAAATAAAATAGAATTAGTTCTAAAACAAGATGATTAGTCTTAGGAGTATATATGTAGGAATATTAGTGAGTAGTATGGGTTTGTTTTTGACTGGTGAAGTTTTGGCAGAGCCACAGTTTGGAGGGAAGGTTGAACAATTAATTGAGTGTACCTGTGGTCAAAATATGGGTAGTGTGTGGATACGAGTTGGTAGTCCGCATGGTAGTGATAATGGAGGTGTTGGTGAATATATTGTTAAACCAGAGCCAGAAACGAAACATTATGATTGTGATCCATTAATGGCTGGGGAGTGGATATTGGGTGAGCACAATGAAAATGAGGAGGAGTGCAAGGAAAGGCTTGGTCCATATTGTGTTACGGTGGCGAGGGGTAAGGTGGTAAAATTTTATGGGTCATCGGATAATGATTGTGGGTCGGGACCAAGTAGTAAAAGCACAGATATTGTTAATGAAATAAAACAGAAGAGAGATAATGGAGAGGAGGTT
>Ga0256833_1003973_pt1 | contig 10009 bp, 6 predicted proteins | sample 356284metaG_FD_190535 | JGI IMG/M metagenome (GOLD analysis project Ga0256833, IMG submission 190535) | Hydrothermal vent microbial communities from Mid Atlantic Ridge, Atlantic Ocean - 356-284 | ecosystem: Environmental > Aquatic > Marine > Hydrothermal vents | place: Atlantic Ocean: Mid...
AACGCTGTTTAAATTGCTGAGTGATTGCAATACTTCAAATTGGTCTAAACCGGATAAAACACCGATTGCGTAAACCGCTAAAATGTTGTAAGCATTGAATTGTCCGATTAATTTCACCCAAACTTCTTTTTCATCAATACGCAAAAGCATTCCGCTGAAATTTTGCTCCAAAATCTTTACTTTGAAATCAGCAGGATTTTTTAAAGCATAAGTATATTTTCGTGCTTTGGTATTTTGCAACATAAACATTCCGTTTCTATCGTCAATATTTACTAGGGCAAAAGCATTTTTATCAAGATTATCAAAAAATTGTTTTTTAACATCTCTGTAATTGATGAAATTTTTATGATAATCGAGATGATCGTGGGTTAAATTTGTAAATATACCACCTTTGAAATTCAAATTTTGTACACGTTTTTGGTCTATCCCATGTGAGCTTACTTCCATAAACACATATTCTACGCCTTCATCAAGCATTTGTGATAAATACTGATTGATTACCAAAGGGTCGGGCGTTGTGTGTGTAGCAGGATATGCCTTGTCATTAATCATTATTTTTACGGTTGAAATCAAGCCGGTTTTATAACCCAAATCCTTAAACATTAAATAAGATAAGGTTGCCGTTGTGGTTTTGCCATTTGTTCCTGTTATACCGATTAAATTTAATTTAGTTGATGGAAAATCATAAAAAGCATTTGCCAATTCTGCTAAGGCGATATGCGAATCATCAACAATAATTTGTGCGATATTTTCGGGTATATCATCTTGTTTTTCTTCAACAACTACGGCTATTGCTCCTTGCTGAATAGCTTTATCAACAAATTTATGTCCATCAGCTTGAACACCTTTTATGGCGACAAAAACATCATTTTTATTGACTTTTCTCGAATCATATTGAATGGCATTGAAGTCAATATCAGCATCTCCGATAATTTGGTTGTATTGAACCTGTGATAATATGTTTTTTAAATTCTTCACGATAATTTTAAACTTACAATTTGATTTTTCTTGATGTGTTTACCCCTTTGAATAGATTGTTCTTTTACGATTCCCGAGCCTTTCATCTTTACGTTTAAGCCCATATTTTCCAAAATATAAAGTGCTTCTTTCGATGTTAATCCTCTTAAATCGGGCATAACAGTTTTATATTTTGCTAATATCTGATTGGCTTTGTCATTTTTATCTACTTCATTGTTTATTACGATTTGCTTCGTTTCTGGTGTAATTCCATAGACAAATTTTGCAACATCTTTAAAAACAGGTCCTGCCACTTTTGCACCGTAATAGCCAATTTCGGGATTGGGTTTATGAATAACCACAATCATAGAATATTTTGGATTGTCAGCAGGAAAATATCCTACAAATGATGAAATATATTGCTTGGTTCCTTTCCAATAATCTGCTTGTGCCGTTCCTGTTTTTCCGGCAATACTGACATATTTATTTTTAACATATTCTACACCCGTTCCACGCAAAACAACCCCTTTCAACATCGATTGTATTTCCTTAACCGTTTTTGAACTTGCCAAAGATGAGTTGATGACTTTGGGTCGGAATTCCTTAACTTTTTTATTGTATTCTTCAATTTGATTTACCAAATAAGGTCTCATAACTTTACCATTATTTGCTATACCATTATAATAAGTCAAAATTTGCAAAGCCGTTAATTCCACACCGTAGCCGTAAGCCATCCAAGGCAATGACAATCCGCTCCACGTTTTATCTTTTGGGTCTTGTACTATCGGTTTTCCTTCGCCTTTGATGTCAATTCCTACTTTGTTGTGTATGCCGAAGTTATATAAACGGTTTACAAATTTCTTAGGATTATCCTTGTAATTTTCATATACCATTTTTACTACGCCAACATTTGAACTCTTTTCTAAAACCTGTTGCAAAGTGATTTTTCCAAAGCCACCCTGATGAGCGTCTTTTACTTTTTTGTTGTGGATTTTATAAATGCCATTTCCTGTATCAACCGTAGTATTTGGATTTGCATAGCCATCTTCCAACAAACTCATAACAGAGAATAGTTTGAATGTTGAACCCGGTTCTTGCGTTTCAAAAACGGCATAATTCCTTAACTCTTTATAATCTCCTGATTTTGTTTTTCCTAGGTTTACCATTGCTTTTATTGCTCCGGTTTTAACGTCCATAATCACTACCGAGCCGTGTTCCGCTTCAAAATCTATGAGTTGTTTTTTTAATCTGCTATGGGCATAATCCTGAAAATTCAAATTTATATTTGTGCGTACATCATAACCGTCTTTCGGGTCAATATCGTTGATGTCAGACAAAGGTTTCCAAACGCCGTATCTCAATTTTTGTTTTTTCTTAATACCATCTTTTCCTTTTAAATATTGATTAAAAGCTCCTTCAATTCCTGCTTGGTTTCCTTTTCCTCTGTCAAATCCAATGGTTCGTTTTAATACATCGCCGAGTGGATAAGCACGCACAGTATGGTATTGAACGACCAATCCGCCTTTGCGTGGTCCCAATTTCAAAATTGGAAAGTTCCTTACTTTTTGATAAGTAGAAAAATTGAGTTTTTTTGCCAAAGGGGCGTATTGTTTGCCTGCTTTACGTTTATAAATCAATCTTTTTTTAATATCATCGGCTTGTTCGCCTGTTATTTGTGATATTTTTGATGCTAATTTTCCAACATTGGCATAAAAAATGTCGTCTTTGGCAACTGTCGGGTCTATGGCAACATCATAATTTGGTACGGATGTAGCCAATACACTTCCGTCTTCTGCATAAATATTTCCCCGATTGGCTTTTACTTTAAATGCTTTTACGGTATAATTTTGAGCCAGTTTTCTGTATTCATTTCCTTTGATAAATTGAATGCTCACAATTTTTAGTACAACTATTATGGCTAGGACTATTACTAATCCTAGAAAAATCAAAGCTCTATTGTTAATATTTACTTCTTTGTTTGCCATTTTTTATTGTTCTTTTACTTCCAATTTTACCGGTGGTTTGTCAGGAAACACAAAACCTTTTTCCTTTAATTGTTTCGAGACCTTACTCGCCATTTTTTTTTGCATAACATTGGCTTTCAGTTCGACATATTCCGAACGCAAAGCCTTTATCTCTTTTTTAAGTGAGACAATTTCTCTCACTTTGTTGTCTGCCGAATGAGACAGGTTGATGATAACAACAGCCATCACTACCAACATCACGATAAATCCCCAGTTTGAGCGGGCATTTTCATTGGTTAGATATTCTGCTTTTATGATTTTCCAAATTCCCATTCTTACAATTTTTCTCCAATTCTTAATTTTGCACTTCTAGCACGTGGATTTCTAGCAATTTCCTCCTCATCCGGCACTATCATTTTTCCTATTTTTTTAAACGGCACCGAAACATTTCCAAATATATCCTTTTCGGGTTGCCCTTCAAATATTCCATCTCTGATAAAGCGTTTAACAAGTCTGTCTTCTAGCGAGTGATACGAAATCACACTCAATCGTCCTCCTTTTTTGATGACATCAGCCGATTGTAATAACATTTTTTTCAATGCTTCAATCTCACCGTTGACTTCAATTCGTATTGCTTGAAAAAGTTTTGCTAAAAATTTGTTCTGCTTCAATTTTGGAAAATGTTTTGAAACAATTCCAATCAAATCGCCGGTTGTTTTTATCTCTCCATCTTCTCTTGCTACTACGATTGAACGAGCCAAAGTTCCTGCATTGCGAAGGTCGCCGTATTGTGAGAAAATAATCCGCAACGACCTTTCATCATAATTGTTAACCACATCAAAAGCTGACATCTCTGCACTTCTATTCATTCTCATATCCAATTTTTCATCGTAACGAATTGAAAATCCACGTTTTGGCATATTTATTTGGTGCGAAGAAATTCCTAAATCAGCTAAAATGCCATCGACTTGCTTAACTCCTTCAAGCCTTAAATATTTTTTTAGATTTTCAAAATTTCCTTCAATCAAAGTCAATCTTTCGTCGTCAATCTTGTTGCGAATTGCATCTTCGTCCTGATCAAAGGCGTATAGATGTCCGTTATCTCCTAATCTGTTTAAAATTTCTTTGGAATGACTTCCGCCGCCATAAGTAACATCTACATAAGTTCCGTTCGGAATGATATTCAATCCGTCAACCGTTTCTTTGAGCAATACGGGAACATGATATGTTACGCCTTGATTACTCATCGTCTAAATCTCCCATTACATCTTCTGCCAAATCAGAGAAGTTATCGACAGAATCTTCCAAGAATTTTTCATAAGTGTCCTTATCCCAAATTTGTAAAATATTGATTGCCGAAGCAATGACGACTTCTTTTTTCAGTCCTAGAATATTTACCAAATCTTTGGGTATTTGCAATCTTCCGGTCGCATCGATATTCACATTTCTCACGCCTGCTAAAAAACGGGTTAAGAAAACCACATTTTTCTTTTTAAAGCGATTGAGTTTGTTCAGTTTCGCCATCAATTTTTCCCATTCGGCAGTCGGATGCATCTCCAAGTTGTTTTCAAAAACTGCACGTTTAAGAATAAATTGATCCATTTTTAAATCGGATAACTGCTTACGCAACTCCACAGGAAGCATTATTCTTCCTTTGGCGTCCATTTTGCAATAATATGTTCCGTTTAAAAAGCTCATTTAACAACAGTGTTTTCAAAACCAAAGATACAAAAAAATTGCATATTTTAACACTTTTTACCACTTTGTTAATAACTTTTGATGAATTAGCGATTTTTTAATTATTGCCAATTTTAGTTATATTATTATTATTTTTGTAAGTATTAATTTATCATTATAACATGTTGAGAGCTAGTTATCAACAATGATATCGCCTTCATTTTGATTTCAGATATAAGGACAAACGTCAAAATACGACTTGAAGTAGTAAAAAGTGGAATATAAAACGCAGAAAAAAGTAAATTTTTACAAGCGTTTTTTATTGATAAATTTTATATAATTTTGTAGCAGGTTAAATATATCAATTATCTTTGTAACAAAAATTACATAATGAAAAATATTACCAGATTTATTCAGTTTGTTGTAGCCTCAGTTTTTATCTTTTCAGGCTTTGTAAAACTCATTGACCCGATTGGTACAAAAATTAAAATGTTAGAATATTTTGGTGAAGATGTTTTGAATTTGACTTTTCTCAATCCTTATGCTTTGCAAATTTCAGTTTTACTGATTATTTTGGAATTCGGATTGGGTATTTTTCTTTTGTTTGGTTTGTATAAAAAGTTCACTGTCAGAAGTTTACTCGTGTTAATTGCGATTTTTTTATTCTTGACTTGGTACTCTGCTTACTACAACAAAGTAACGGATTGCGGTTGTTTTGGTGATGCGGTAAAACTATCAACTTGGGAAACTTTTTATAAAAATGTTGTACTGATTATCTTGATTATTTGGTTAAATATTGACCTCAAAAATATGTATGAGTTATTTAGTAAAACATTAAGGACAGCTCTTTCACATTTATTGGTTTTGTCGGGATTGCTTCTTTCGATTTACACGATTTATCATATTCCGGTTATCGATTTTAGACCTTATGCCATCGGTAAAAACATCCAAAAAGGAATGGAAATACCGGCAGATGCACCACAAGCGAAATTTAAGGAAATTTGGTATTACAAAGTGAACGGCGAAGTCAAAGAATACGCCACAAAAGACGAACCGTGGAATATTCCGAATGCTGAATTTATAAAACGTAAAACCATCACTCTTTCAGAAGGTTATACGCCACCAATCCACGATTTTAGTATTGAAAATGATACGGACGGCGACATCACAAACAAAGTGTTAAATGCCGATGAAATATACTTAATTATATCGGCACACCCAACGGAAATAAGTGATCATGCAAAGGAAGTTATCAATAAATATGCAAATAAACTGAAACAAGAAAACAAAAAAGTCATCGGTATGTTTTCAGAGTTAGACGACGGTTTGCAATCTCAATTTACATTTCCACTTTATTTGACTGACCAAACCACACTGAAAACAATGATTAGAAGCAATCCGGGTGTGATAAAACTTGAAAAAGGTACAGTTGTTAAGAAAATACCTTGGCGTGAGTTGGATTGATTTATGAATATTTTAGACATCAACGACTTTCAGCTTTATGTTTCTAGGGCAAACGCATTAAACTTTCATTAAATTTAGCACCTTGATAAGGTTATTATCATCATAATATATCTTTCAAGACAACTTATACTTATTGTATTTTTTGTTATTACAATCTATTAGCTCCATCGGAGCGTAATGTTTATAACCCCAAATGAAATTTGGGGAAAATAACAAAAAAAACATAGCTCCATAGGAGCGGTACATTTTCAAACTTTATCATTTTTACTGAAACATATCGCTCCTACGGAGCTCACACTGACTTTTGTCATTTATCCCCATATTGCACTTCGTTTATATAGGGTTATATACAGTTAGCTTCCCGAATCAAGTTCGGGACAGGCTCTATGGAGCTTCTTTTTTAATGCGTTTGCCCTGTTTATGTTTCTAGCTTCTTAAAATTTTACAATCAATTTATAATTAAAAGTTCGTCCCGTGAGATAATTTGGAACGCGATATACGCCTTTACGATAAATATCTCTAATCCAGATATTTGTGATACTGTTATGTGCATCAAACATATTTAAAATTTCAACTCCCATACTGATTTGACGGAATTTATCAAACCATTTCGGTTTGTGTTTCATATCTGTCAATATATAAAACAAACCGATGTCCGAACGGAAATAGTTTTTGGTACGAAATTGAAATTTATACGGGTCGGCATACGAAGGCGAACCGGTTGGTATTCCTCCCATATAAGTCATATTCAGATACATACGCATATTGGGCATTTTCGGAACATAATCTTGAAAAAGCATAGCAAATTTAAAACGTTGATCCGAAGGACGATAAATATATCCTTGATGATTGATATTTTCCATTGTTTTCATCAATCCGAAACTAAACCACGATTCTATTTTCGGTATAAATTCACCGTTGATACGTGTTTCAAAACCGTAAGCAAAGGCAGTTGCATTGTTTGTAGCAAAGTAACGAATACGCACATTTTCCATCGTGTAGGGATTGACATCAAAAAGGTATTTATAATAAATTTCGGAAGTGAGCTTAAAAGGTCGTTTCCACATATTGAAATACCAATCGTTTGCCAAAGAAACAATATATGATTTTTGTGCTTTTACATCAATGTTAATCTCTCCTTTTTGATTGCGAAACTCTTTATAAAAAGGTGCTTGTGCATATAAACCGGTAGCAAAACGAAATTCCATATTTTGTTTCCAGTTGGGTTTGTATCCTACGAGTAAACGTGGACTGACGTAAAAATCAGTGTTTTGTTTGTCGTTAAATTTATCTTGAATATGCCAAGTTTGTGAGCGTATTCCTGCATTTATCCATAATTTATTATCATTCTTTAAAGAGATATTTTTTCGCCAAAGTCCGTAAGCACTTGCCCGTTGAATTTGTACGTGATTAAAACTTTTTGTCCTTTGATAAGGTACGATTGGTGCTATATCCAAATCGTAGGGTTGTTCAAGATGAAAAGTGTTTGGCGGATAAAGTGCAAATCCGGCAGAATCAATCATTTGCCACTCGTTGATACGGTCTTTAATATCTTCGTTGCTGAACTTTATGCCCGTTTCAAATTGTGTTTTTTTATTGATAATCTTGTTAAATTTTACTTCCATATTAGCAATCAAAGCATCTAAATCGTTTCGGGCGTGATTAAACTCCTTGCCTAAACTTTCCAAATTTTCGGGATTGCCGAAATCAGGTGAACCCAAATCGGTATTGGGGTCTCCAATGCTGTATTGTCCCAGCAAGTCGTAATATTCCTCCTCTTGTGTATTATATATAGAAGCCGTAAAAGTATAATGATTTTGTTTAGTAGCATTCCACTTGGTTTTTACCGCTCCGAAAAAGGTCATATAATTGTCCTTTTCTTGACCTTCGTAGTCAATAACCAGTGCTTTTGCATTTTGATATGAACCGAAATTAGTAACTTTAACCAAAGGTTTATAGTTGTACAAATTCATTGAAATATTGCCGTAAAATTCGGTATATAATTTCTTGTTGAAATCGTATCTGAATAAATCTTGTAAGTCAACAAAACGCGGGTGATAATCCACTTGAACATCTTTGTTGTTGACCAACAAACTGTTATCCCAATATCTTACGCCAATGATATTACCGGTTTTGTTTTTACGAAATTCGTTGCTGATGTTTGCTCCCAATAAACTCAAATCCAAATTGGTGTGATTATTCTTGGGATTTTTATAAGTAATATCCAAAACCGATGATAATTTATCGCCTTTATCGGCGGCAAATCCACCGGGGTAAAAATAGATATTTTGAACCAAATCGGGGTTGATAAAACTCAAACCTTCTTGTTGTCCGCTACGAATAAGAAAGGGACGATAGATTTCTATGCCGTTGATATAAACTTGATTTTCGTCAAAATTTCCACCCCGAACCATATATTGACTGCTCATATCGTCAAAGCCACTTGCCGAAGGAAGCGACTTGATGATATTTTCAACTCCTTTTTGTGCTCCGGGAGTAACTTTGGCATTGATATTTCCTAATTTTACAGCTCCTTCTTTTTCTTTTTTTGTTTTGGCTTTGATGACAACTTCCTTGATGTGTTCATCTTTACTTTTCATATAAACCATCAAAAATTGATCTTCTTTTTGTTCGGGAATTATCGTCATTTTTTGTTTTTGATAGTTCAAATGACTAAAAACGAGTTTTATTTTTTTTCCTTTTGGCAAATGAAGTGTAAAGTTTCCATTAATATCGGTTGAAGTTCCTGTTTTACCGGCTTTGATATTGACACCGGAAATACCTTTTTTAAATTGATTTTTAACAACTCCTTTAATGGTAATTTGTTGTCCGAAAGCAGGAAAAAACAGTACGGCAAATATTAGAAAAATAATATGTTTCAAATTTGATATTTTTTTAGATAGAAATAAAACGTTTGTCCAAGTAAAATATTTTATTGCTTGGTATAAAAACCGCTAAATTCTTTCGGATAATGATTGATTATTCGGCGTGCCATCAGCCACGAATCGTAGCGTGCTTGGTTAAAATCCTTATCATTCGGGTTCAAACTTTCAATTTTTACTTCGCCTGTTGCGTGAATAATTTTTCCATTTCCAATGTGAAAAGCAACGTGTGTAATTTTCGGTTTACCGTTTTTCATCCTACCGAAAAACAACAAATCGCCCGGTTTTAATTGACTGAAATCGGTTTTATCAACTTTTATTTCTTTACCTATTTTTGCTTGTTGCGAAGCATCACGTGGCAAATTGTAGCCAAAACTTGCATAAACGGTTTTTGTAAACCCACTGCAATCCACAGCTTTTGACGATGTTCCTCCCCAAAGATAAGGTGTGCCGAGCAAACGTTTGGCTTTGTTGATGACTTTTTGCCCTTCAACAAGTTTGTTTTTATCATTAAATTCCTGCAAAGTGAGAGCGTTATTTTTTGATATAAATCCTTTTCGTCCGTCGGGATAAAGTACTTGATAATAATTATTTACGGTTTTTAAAACACTAAAAACATCATTTAAAACATAATCGGAAACCACTTCACTTTGTTGATTTTCAGTTTGATGACTTTGACCGTAATTGGAAGTTATGATAATTTTTTCATTTTTCAACCAAGCCTCATAATTTGATTTATCGACAAGTTCGATACCTGCCTTATCCACCCAAGCATAATAATTTTCGGGGGTTTTCACACGAATAAACCCGTTTTTTTCTTGAAGCGGAACAATGGGCATTCCCATAAGCGTTTGTGTAACCAATTCGGCGGAATGTTTGGGTTTACTACGTAAATTGGCAACGGAAAGCCGTGTTATTCCCATTATATTTTTATACTTTTCGACGGGTAACATTTGAATTTTATTTTCAAAATTTATTTGTTTAGTCTTTAAACTATCCAATAAAGTTTTAACTGCCAAGGGATAATCGGAAAAGCCCGAAAGTGTAAATTTATTGTCTTGATTA
>Ga0256833_1003974_pt1 | contig 10008 bp, 9 predicted proteins | sample 356284metaG_FD_190535 | JGI IMG/M metagenome (GOLD analysis project Ga0256833, IMG submission 190535) | Hydrothermal vent microbial communities from Mid Atlantic Ridge, Atlantic Ocean - 356-284 | ecosystem: Environmental > Aquatic > Marine > Hydrothermal vents | place: Atlantic Ocean: Mid...
CTGGCCGCCCCGGTCCACGCAGGCATCTTGCTAGCTGCTCCTCGGCAACGAGTCACACAGAGCATACAGCCCCGGCACCTCTTCTCATCAACACCCTTCCCGCCTATAGCGTCATAGGGGCAGAACCTGCTGCACTCATCAGCGTCTTCCTCGCCTATACTAGGAGGTATCATGTAACGAGGAGTGGGGATGAAAGCGCTTCGAAACAACTCGCGCCTAGTAATAGCGGGGTAGACCCGCCTAGCCCTCCCCCTCTCCATCATGGTTAGGGATAAGTGGCCTAAATGGAACCGGATAACATCGTCGAGGCTGAGCCCGGATAACATGACCTCAGGGACTCCAGTGAACTCTACTAGGAACGGGTTATAGCCCAGCGACTCCAGCTCCGAGAGTATCCTAGCCGCCCCCCTCAGCCCCGCCGCTACCAGGAGCAGCAACCTATCCTTGCCGCTATCGTAGAGAGCCCTAGCAAACTCTACTACCCTCTCCACCTCGTCGAGGTTAGCATCGAGACGATGAGTACAGAGACTTGACTCGAGGCCAGAAAGGCACACAACATCTATGCCTGCCTCGTCGCTCATCCGCGACACCCTAGGCGGTTCTCCAAGATAGCTGTGTGAGCTCCTCCGGGGAGACAATAGGCTCAAAGACCATATAAATAGTGGTAAAGAGGGCTATGAATTTTATGTACAAAAAAGATGCTATAGCCATGCCTAGGAAGTGTCTAAAAAACACATCTAGGGCCACGGCTTGTCTCAAAATATTATCCATCTTGCTGCTGGTTACTTCCTGGTCGCTAGCAGGTACGCGGCAGCCCCTATTATGAATAAGAGCACCGCCACGGTTATTGCGAGCGCCGTGTTATGAGTAGTCTTCTCAACAGTAGTTGTCCCGCCTGGTACAATCGTCGTAGTAGTTGATTCGACAACCTTTGTTGTCGTAGTAACTATTGGTTTCTGTGTCGTTGTTTTTGTAGTTGTAGCAGCCCCGGTTGCTGGCTGTAGGGTTATCGTCTTATGCGCGAATGCGTCGCCTATGTTGCTTCCATCACCGTTCGCAGCTATCACGGAGATCTCGAACGTTACTGGTTGTGGATTGCTTGGAGCCTTCCACTCAAAGCTCCATTCTCTCTTCTTTGAGCCTTGTTTTGTGTGTGTTAATAGCTTCCCAGTAGGTAGATTAGCTATGAAGGTGTCCTTCGGATCAGTTACTATTAGCTGGCCAGCTGACACTTTTACCGCAAAGCCTCCGCACGCGACGCTAGGGTTACACTGCGGTCCTTTCGTTATCTTTATCGTTATCGTGTACGTCTTGCCCGGCTCGTATTTCTGTGGTAGCCCTTCTACGGTGAAGTCCGCTGGCCGGTTCTTAGCGTCCTGGTGGCATTGTATACAGTTAATAGCTGGAGCACCGTTGCTCATAGCCTGTGCGTGCTTGTAGCCAGCGAGGCCCACTAGTAGTACAAACACGAAGAGAGCCGCGATAGCGATAACACGCTTCATAACTAGTAACACCACGCAGCGTCTCTCTAGCCGTGAGCACCATTATCTACATGAAATATAATTTAGTTGAGCCAGAAATCTTCGGTGCCCCCAGCAAAGCTGATGACGTAATGGAGCCAGATGCGTGCCCGGCTTCTTTGTTTTTGCTACGTTTATCCAAACTTTTACGGGTCAAGGCCTTAATCCCTACCTAGGCCCTCCTAAGGCGATGGGCAAGGAAGGTAGAAGGTGCTAGTAAACCATCCTAGTACATGGATTAGAAACTGGATAGAACGAGGTGATACTACTTGAACAAAATAATCATCATAGCACTATTCGTTATAACAATAATAGCGTTAGCGACAAGTCTCGGTATCGCACACGCAGCTAATACTGAAAAGAACAAAGAATACTATAAGAGTATATATCCTTGTACAAAGTGCCACTTATCGATGAAGCTTAACGGCATGGTTAAGAAGAGCGAGTTCCACCACATAGACCTAACAAAGGGTGCTCACAGAGGCCTCTACTGCGCCAACTGCCACACACCGCCAACAATGATCCAGCTCCGAAGCGGGGGCTTCGTGTTCATACCAGGGTACCATAATAGGAGCCTGGTGATGCAGACAAACAAGCTATGCGCCATATGCCACCCCAAGGAGTACAAGGACTACATGAACCTCATACACGCTAACAAGACCTATGTCTGCCCAGGAGGAAAGACGGAGATCGTGCACGGCTATAAGGGGGTCAACTATGATTTCCACATATGTCCTAATGGTTATAAGAACTTGACAACAGTGCCAGCAAGAGCTTGCGTAGAGTGCCATAACCCCCACGACCCTGTCTACAAGCCAATCAATATATTGCCAACACCTTCTGAGAGGCCGGCCCCGCCTAATGAGAGGAGCATAGCTATAGGAAACATATTGGCGGTTATAGGCGCCCTTGTAGCCATAGGTGTTGCTTTTATTATACACTATGCACCAGTTGATAAGAAGAACAATGATTCCCAAAATATAGGTTCGTCTCGGGGGTGAAGAGTAGTGAAGAACCGGCTCTCAGTTAGTAGGAGAAACGATGGAGACGGTAACAGCGCTAGAGTCGATGAGAAGCGCCGAGATGTGTTAAAGCTAATGGCTGTAGGCGCTGCTATCACCAGCATACCGCTAGTGGAGAAGGATAAGCTAATGAAGGTGCTGAAACCAGTAAAGCTTGAAGGCATACTGGGCTACCCGCTAGGAGGCCCATCCGACTCCCAATCAGCTCTAGAGAAGAGGGCTAAGAAGAAGGAGGCTAAGCTAAAGGAGTGGTGCCGGAAAGAGGCTAAGCGCATCTGCGAGACCTATGGCGATGCCTCCGAGGACTGTAAGCTCGCGAAGCAGAAGTGCGAGCTAATAACCGTTAAGGCTACTCCCCCTAAGAAAGGCGCTCGCTACGCTATGGCCCTGGATCTGAACAAGTGTATTGGTTGCCGCCGCTGCGTCTACGCGTGCGTGATGGAGAACAACCAGGCCAGGAACCTTCACATCGAGTGGATAAGGGTACTAGAGGCTAGTAGGGAGGAGTTCCAGGACCTCATAGGCTCCGAGTGGTACTATAAGGAGGGCCCCAAGAAGGACAAAGTCTATATACCGATAGCGTGTATGCACTGCGAGAACCCACCATGTGCAATGGTCTGCCCGGTTCGCTCCACTTTCAAGGAGCCCGACGGCATCGTTGTAGTGGATTATGATCGCTGCATCGGGTGCAGGTACTGCGCAGTAGCCTGCCCCTATGGAGCGAGGAGGTTCAACTGGAAGAAGCCCTACATCCCGGTCCAGGAGCTCAACCCCAACATGCACATCCTCGGCAACGTGCCCCGCCAGGTACACGTCATGGAGAAGTGTACTTGGTGTATACAGCGCACCCGTGACGGTGGTGTGCCAGCTTGTGTCGAGGTATGCCCAGTGGGCGCAAGAGTATTCGGCGACCTCAACGACCCAGAGAGCCCGATAAGGAGGATAGCCGAGGAGTACGGCCTCTTCGTACTGAAGCCAGAGGCTGGCACAAAGCCACGTTTCTTCTACTTCTTTGGACCAGCTCGTACACCGCCTAAGGAGCCCATGGCTGAGAAGCCCTCTAAGAACTCGAAGTAAAGAGCCCGAAGGGGTGACTTAGAGTGGGTTGGAAGGATTGGTGGGATACACTGGTCATGATAATAAAGGAGGGGTTCAGGGGTAGTCGGCGCTACTATGTAGCGATGGCAGGGCTGACGCTGCTATTTATCTATGGTTTCTATCTATGGTTCTTCATACAACATGCCCCGGTATTCCTGCACAAGGATTATGGCGGCCTAGCGCTAACCGGGATGAATGATAGCGTGCCCTGGGGTCTCTATATCGCGTTCTTCATATTCTGGGTCGGAGTAGCGGCGGCTGGTATAGCCTTCGCTATAGCGGCCTACGTGTTCCAGAACAAGGAGTTCATGAAAATAGCGGTTCTCGGCGAGGTACAGGCCGTGGCAGCGCTCATAATAGTACTGGTGCTGGTCGGCTTAGCCGACCTAGGGAGACCGATAAGAGCCTTCTTCGAGCTACCGTTCCTGCCAAACCTGCGATCAATGCTTGACTGGGACTTCATAGTGCTGTCAACATATCTTATAATTAACTTAGTGGCAGCGTATATAACGATACACTACTACAGACAGGATAAGCCGTTACCAAAGAAGTTCATAATCCCATACGTGGTTATAGCAGCGCCCTTCGCCATAGGTATACACACTGTTACTGGATTCATCTCCCAGCCCCTGACCGCGAGACCAGCGTGGAATTCACCACTGCTGGCTCCACGCTACGTTGCGACAGCGTTTGCTGCAGGGCCTGCTATACTACTAATAGCTCTCTACCTTGCTGAGAAATACGTCGACGGGTTCCATGTAAGCCTAGACTTGTACCGGAAGACACTATACCTGATAGCCGGTGCAACGATTGTAGGGCTATACTTCACGTTCAGCGAGGCACAGGAAGTGTTCTGGTATACCACGGAGCCTCTAAAATGGTGGCAATCCAAGGAACTATTCTACGGTATGCACATACCATACCTAGCAGTAATTGAGTGGATCTGGATAGGCCTAGGCGCAGCCGCTGTAATACTAAGCTTCATACCGCGTACTCATAGGAGTAAGGGAAGCATAGTGTTCATATCGGTGCTGGTAGTCATAGCGGTGATAGCCGAGAAGACGTTAACAACGCTGCTCCCAGCCTTCATACCGAGCACGCTCGGCGAGATAAGACCGTATTATCCAACACCCATAGAGTATGGGATCACACTAGGAGTGCACGCTCTAGGCATAATAGTCTACCTATGGCTCGCAAAGCCAGCCATAAAGGCGGTTATGACTCATTATTTTAAGCCAGGCGCTGAGCACTAACACATTGCTCGTGAATGGCTTGATCAAAGGGGAGGTGGACCCCTGTGAAGATGAAGGGTCTGCTCGGAATAATTACTCTAGTAGTACTGATAATAGGCATGGGTATAGCGGCTAGCCACGCGGCTACGAGCACTAATGTGAAGAAGATATTCGAGGCTCATTGCTCTAGCTGCCACAACGGCCACATGGCGCCCACATTTGATGGCGTAGTCGCTAAGATCAGGGAGTGGGCTAAGAAGTACAAGACCCTCGACGAGGCAGTAGCGCACGAGTACAAGTTCTCCGGCGGCGCGAAGAGCTACGACCAGATGATGCATCAGATGAGAAGCTTTGCTGGCGGTATAAGCGACCAGGACTTCAAGGCCCTCTACAACTACTTCAAACAAGTATTCGAGGAAGCCAAGGGAGGAGCCAAGCCAGCAACCACGACAACTAGTGCAACCGCTACCACGACCACCACTGTGGCGAAGACAACCACAACAACGCCCACGACAACCACGACGACCACTACTACAATAAAGCTGCCGAAAGAGGTCTACACCACCCCGCCGCCAACCTTGACAGACACTGCGTGGGAGACTGTGAAACCCTACAGCAACGAGCTGAGCAACGTGATGAAGACAGGGCTCTACCTTGGCGTAATAGTGCTAGTAGCAGGGATAGCTATAGCGCTCGTAGCAAAGTATAGGCCCGAGGCTATCCCCTCAATAGAGTAACCCTTCCCCATGGCTTTTTCACAACCATTATTCCCCCTTGTTTCTATTAGTCCATGTGCGTGAAGGATTATCGGAGCCGCTTGGTGTGCATCTTATTATCCCTTCTCACCACCCTCTTCTGCCTAGGAGGCGTAGCATACATGGTTAAGATACTGGCTCTAGGCCCGGTGACGGCTCCCGGCGCTATACGGGTAGAGGGCCCGGAGGAGGCTAGGAGGGAGGCTCTCCGCCTAGCCGAGATGGGCGAGAAAGTAGTAATAGCCGGGGAGGGGGCTTGGAGGCTCTACCACAGCATAGCCCAGGAAATGAGAATGAATACTAAGAACTTCTACCTATTAGAGGCCCTTGACCCCATCGAGGCCGAGCTAGCGGGGACTAGTTGGGGTAAGCTCCTCCTCTCACGCGTAGCCTATACGGCTCGGAGACCCGCTGAGAAGGCTTTCAGCGAGCTGGGTAGTGTGGAGAAAAAGGTTACGCGTAGAGCGCTGCTCAGGGGAACCATTGTAGAAGCGGCTATGGAGTACACGGAGAAACCCGTAGAGGATGCAACGCTTTGCAGGAACCCCGCTATCGAGGAATACTGTGAGCACTGCCTAAGAGCCTGTAGCGTGGAGGGCGGATGCCCCGTCTCGGCGGCGCTTTGCGGGATAGAGCTTCTCTACCTGCCTGGCTACACTAGGTCGGGGCTACACGACGCTCTGAGAAGCATAGCCCCCGTGGAGAGCGATGGCTACGCTGTGATAGCCCCGCGCAGCGCGATAGCAGACATCATAGACCTCGTCAAGGACAAGACCAGTCACCCAGTAGTCATGGTTCCAGTGTCCTGCCCGTACGGGGTGGGGCTGGAGGAGCTGCTCGCCCTACATGCTGTGGGTCTACAACCACTCGTAGTAGAGGCTGGCTGGGAGCCGGGGATTAAGCGTTGCCGAGAGTCGCGCAGCGTTTACAGAGACATGGTTGAGTCCGACTACGTTAAGGTTACGGGGCTGCGACTACTACACGGCCTAGAGGAGCTAGCAGGCATTGTAAGAGAGGAGCCCAGGGTAATAAGGGTTAGAGGGGCGCAGGAGTACTTGGCCCGGGGGCTCAGGCCCCTAGCCCTAGCAGTGCTCCGGGAGCTAGGCATATCGGCTGACCTATCAACTGGCTTCAGCGCTGTGCCGAGAATAGATGCCGAGAAATGCACTATATGCGGCGCATGCGCCTACGAGTGCCCGACCAACGCGCTCAAGGTGAAGGAGGCGGCCAGCTCCTCGGTCCTACTATTCCTCCACGACCGGTGCATAGCGTGCGGTTACTGCGAGAAGGTCTGCCCAGAGAACGCCCTATCCCTCAGCCCATCCGTTAACGCTTCCCTCATAAACACCTGGGCACCCCTCGTGCTCAAGGAGAGCCTGCGCTGCATAGTCTGCGGCGCGCCACTGGGCTCGGCCTCGATGATAGAGAAGGTGCTAGAGAAGCTGATAAGGAAGGGCCTCCACCCCGAGAAGATGCCCCAGCTACTCATGTGCGAGACTTGTAGGCAGAAATACAGCCTTGGAATGATAAGCGACGAGCAAGTAGACTACGAGGCCCTCTACCTCGTCGTTAACCGTGTTAGGCGCAGACTAGGCCTACCCCCGTTAGAGCCCCCGGGGAAAAAGCCAGGCTCCTTAGGGGAGAGATGAGCCCTAGATCTCTGCGAGCGGTCTCGCGAGCACAGTAGCTATAGCCGCGAAGCCCAGGGAGGCTCCAAGGATCTGCGCTACCTGCCCCCCGGTCGCCACCCCGCTAGCAGCAGCCGCGAGAGCCCTCCCAGCACCCTGTAGAAACGGCACCAAGAGCCCCGAGAGCACAACCATCGAGAGAAGGCTCCTCGCCTCACTATATATTATCATAAAGGATGTCAGCGCGGAGGCCGATGCGAAGTAAAGGCTTACAGCGAGGCTCAGCGCGGCATAGTCCCAGCTGAGAACAGCGCTGTACCCCGAGAAGAATATTGTTGAGAAAATAAAGGCGAACGACAGCACTATTATGAGCAGGTAGATGTAAAGAAGCTTGGCCAAGAAGAGGCTCTCCGGGCTAACAGGGGAGGCTCTCAGCCCGTCAAGTGTGCCCTTCTCCGCCTCCCTCAGCACAGCGATAAAGCCAGCCGCTATCGAGACTATGAAGTACACTATTATCTGGCTAGAAGCCAGCACCACTGACGCGTCAATAGGCTCAGCGAGCGGAGCCAAGGGCCCCGAAACCATATAGGCTACCGCTAGGCCCATTACCACCGAGATAACAGCGAGAGCTGCCACCTCGTGCCACTTCCTACTAATAGTCAACAAGTCCTTCCTCAGAATCGCCACAAGCTGCTCCAACACCACTACACCATCTAATCCCTTCTACTCATACGTGCCAGGAGCGGTTTACGAGGACGCTCGCCCAGCTGGGAAGGGGCTTACCCCCAAGTATCTTACCGCGGGGAGGAGAGACTAGTGGCTCGGTAAAAGAGGTTTTAGAAAAGATGCCTTTGGGGGGCGCCAGGGCTAGGTTCTTGCTGCTGGCTGGCCGTAGTTGCTATGGCATCCCTCGAGTATATCGGTTACTACGAGCACCTTGTGCTGTGGATCATATATACCCTGTAGCACGACGTTGTCCGGGTCCCATTGCAGGTACTGTATTGGGCCATACTTGTTCTCAATATAGCTGGCATCGGCTATGGCGAGTAGTTTCTCCCCGTGCTTCCCCTCCAGCCATAGGTACAGCTTCCTCGCCTGGGCGTCGTACTGCGTGCCTACGAGGTAGCCCCTCACGGTAACCTTTGCGCGGTGATCGAGCTTCAGCACCTGGGATACATCCATGTAGGCGCTGCTCTTCACAGCATAGTAGCCGATCCCAGCGAATACTAGGAATAACGCGACAGCTACTGAGAACAGCTTAAGGCTCTTCCCCATACTCCTCCCCTATACTAGCTGGTTTGCGGAGCAGGATATAGCCTAGCCCCGAAATAAATAGGGCATAGAATATAAAGTCCAGTATAACACAGCTCGGCACGAGCACCTCAAGGCTCTTAGCGCTGTGATCGCTCAGCCCCACCAGCTTGACCACGTGGCCCACTAGGGCTATTTTGCCCTCCACAACGTACTTTGATAGATCCTCTGCTATGCTCACGTTGGCGAAGCTGTGCCCCATTTTCACCAATAGCTTTGCGCTCGTGGGCGCGCCGAAGACGGCGTATACTCTTGTCACCTCGCCGCCGCTGTACTGTATCGCCAAGTACCCTGACACACCTATTATTATGAGCACGGAGGATAGTACAGCGACTCCTATTGCTCTCCTAGTCCTCGGCGATAATTGTCCCCGGTTAGCGTACAGCATTACTGCAAGGAGGCCTATGAGAAGCACTATCACGGTCTTAGTGAAGAATATCGCCCTCACCTCCGGCTGCTCCATGAAGCCTTGTAGGAGAGCCTTAGTGGGGTGTAGGCTCGACTGCGCTATCCTCGGAGCAGCGTAGCTTATGGGAACCATAGAGTACGCCGCTATAGCGTAGGTTGCTGAGACCACTGGTCTCCTATCAGGGTCGCTTATGCTTGAGCGAAGCGCGAAATAGACCAGGTAGGCGAGGAATAGTAAGAGGACCCCGGTCTCCCTGGGATCCCAGTTCCAGTAAGAACCCCAGGACTCGTGCGCCCATATACTCCCAGAGATGAGCGTGTAGGCCGCGTAAAGCGTCGCTACCAGGGTGAAAGAGTACACGTAGCGATCATAGCGCTCACTGCGCCGATGAAGATAAAGTATCGCTGCTATGAACGCACCCGTGTAGAAAACATAGCTAGTCATAGCCACGGGCACGTGGATATAGATGTTGAGGTAGGCTGCAGGGCTCCCGAGATTAACGAACGCCGGGTAAGGCGCCCTCAGGACAGCGTAGCTGCCAACTATGGCGTCGAGTACTAGGAGGAGCGCCAATAGGTACCCCGCCTTCTCAATGCTATCAGGCATAAGGATACACCTCTAGCCTTCACGAGAAATACTCTCACATGGGGATAGCCAGGGGATAGCCCTCTGTCTACGCGGTGCTCTTCCTCTCCACAAGCTTTCCATCAACTAGGTCGTATACCCTGGTAGCGCTCTTTAATAGTTCCTCCTCACCCTTAGGGGTTGCTGCAAGAACCGCCCCGCCCCGCCTAACATAGTCTCGGAGGGATTCGAGTAGCCTGGTACTAGCACCCGGGTCTAGCCCGGTCAGGGGCTCGTCCAAGACGAGTAGCCTGGGTTTCCCGAGTAGTGCTCGTGCGAGATCTGTTCTCTTTCTCCACCCGAAGCTAAGCCATGAGGCGAGCTGGTTAAGCCTCTTATCCAGGCCCAGGGCGGAGACCAGCCTGTCCCGGCGAGGGTCATAGCGCTTCTCACTGGCTAGCGCCGCGTA
>Ga0256833_1003975_pt1 | contig 10007 bp, 8 predicted proteins | sample 356284metaG_FD_190535 | JGI IMG/M metagenome (GOLD analysis project Ga0256833, IMG submission 190535) | Hydrothermal vent microbial communities from Mid Atlantic Ridge, Atlantic Ocean - 356-284 | ecosystem: Environmental > Aquatic > Marine > Hydrothermal vents | place: Atlantic Ocean: Mid...
GCTACCCCGTAAAACCAATTCTTAAGTTTCGCCCTCCCCCTATTCTTAATTTTTTATTTCTCTCCCCTGCCCTTTTCTGGTATCTTACTCCACAGCTTTTTACCACCTGAATTGAGCTCAATTCAGGTACCAATAAACCAAACCGGAATCACTTTTAGACCAATCCCGCACCCATGCCGGTTTTCCAGCTTCCAGAGGAAATCATTTTCCCCGATCCTGATTTTGCCGAACCGGACGGCCTGCTTGCCGTGGGCGGCGACCTCTCTCCGGCGCGACTGCTGGCCGCCTACCGGCTAGGTATCTTTCCCTGGTATTCAGAGGGAGAACCCATCCTCTGGTGGAGTCCGGCGCCCCGCCTTGTTCTCCTGCCGGAAGAATTTCACTGCCCCAGGCGGCTGGCCAGAATCTTAAGAAAAAATACCTTTTCGCTGCAGATCAACCAGGCATTTTCCGAGGTAATCGATTCCTGCGCGGATACTCGTATCAAATCAGGAGAAGGAACCTGGATAACCAAAGAAATGAAAGAGGCATATACCAAACTGCATGACCTGGGATATGCGCACAGTGTGGAGTGTATGCAGGACGGGCAACTGATGGGTGGCCTGTACGGAGTTTGTCTTAATCAGGTATTCTTTGGTGAATCCATGTTCTCGCTTGTCAGCAATGCATCCAAAACAGCCCTTGCCGGCCTGGTTCACCTCTGCCTGGAAAATAAGATAAAAATGATAGACTGCCAGATGACAACCGCTCACCTGCTCAAACTCGGCGCCAGGGAAATTTCACGGTCGCACTTGCAAACACTTTTGCAACAATGGGCAGGCGATCCCACTCTGATGACAAAGAATCCTTACACAGCCTGGGAGGGACGGCTGAGTACCGACGCACTGAATCTGCCGTAACCGGTCATCGAGACGCTGTTACTCCTGAAAATCACTGTTCTAAAACAAACTCATAAGGAAGACCGGAACGGTCACAATGCTTGAGTATTTTTTTCAGTTCGTACAGATCGGCAACCTTAAAGGTAATTTCCCAGGCAGCCGAAGAGCCGGGCCCCCTGCTCAAATTAACGATCTCGGATATCTTCATCTCCTCAGGGGCAACGGAGAGAAGGAGAAAAATCCGATTTCTGGTAGCTGCCATAACAATAATCTTCTGCTCTTTCACCACCGGGGTCTGTCGAAGTTTCCAGCGCACCTCGACCGCATCCTCACGTTGAAATTTTATTTTTCGCAGCCGGGAACAGTCTTTTTTATGCAGGGACAGCCCCCGTTCGCTGAGCAGACCGATTACACCTTTGTCCAAAGGAGTCGGTTTGCAGCAGGCCGACGATTTTACAACAACAGGATCAATGGTCGCCAATTCCACCCTGTTGAAGATACCTGTGGGAAGCTGCAGGGTATCCCTGTCTGCATATAATCCGTGCCGTACCTCATAAATCAATTCCCGCAGCCGAACCCGACCTTCCCCGATATGCAGAAACAAATCATCAAGTGAATCAAGATGAAAATAAGCAAGGATATCGAGCATGCCATTTTTTTCTATTATATCAAAAGGAACCCCGTAACGTCGCATCTCCTGCCTGAACACCGAGACACCTATTTCACGGGTAACCTCCCGACGACGCAGACGAAATCCCTTGGCAAGCTCCGAACGCGCCTTAGGGGTCTGACAAAGACGCTGAATATCCTGTTCGAAACGAACCGGCATATCCTGCCGGATCACCTTGACCACATCACCGTCACGCAGGACATGGACGGGAGAGACCCGACGCTTACCGATCATGGCAGCGATACAGCTATGACCGATTGCAGTGTGTACGCGGAAGGCAAAATCAAGGACCAGCGAATTAACCGGCAGACAGATAAGATCTCCCTGGGGAGTATAGGTATAAATTTCCTTCCGGCCCCCGGCGGCGATCATGTCCCGATAGGATACCGATTCATCACTGCCCAGGATATCAAACATCTCCTGGATCTCTTTAACAAAACGGCCACCGCTTTTTTCTCCTGCCGTCCAGTCGCGTACCAGTCCCCGCTGGGCCTTACGCTCCATTTCTTTGGTTCGTATTTTAAAAAGATACTTGCGGCCCTGGATATTGGCACGGGCATGCAGACCCTGATATCCGGTCGGCTTCGGATTGGCGATAAAATCACGAATGGTTCTGGGAATGGGAGGATACAGGGAGTTCAATGTTCCAAGCGCCCGATAACAGTCCCCCCGATCGGCAGCAGTGATGACAATTTCCTGGGGACTTTCTATTTCTTTGATCAGAATACGATTTTTAAGATCATAATAGCCCCACAGTCCTTTGGTTCGCAGGTCGGCACTGCCCTGTACTCCTTCCGTATCAAGTGCCTTCTGTACCTGCTGCACGATGTTGTTGATCTTCGGATCATGGCGCAGTCGTTCAATGTGCAACTGGAGTCTATTTCTCTGGCGGGGAAATTTGTAGGCCAGCGCGAGATTGTACAATTCGCGCTTGATGGCAAACAATCCCAAAATCGTGGCTAACGGGGCATAGATATCAAGAGTCTCATCGGCAATTTTCTGCCGTTTATGACGGGGCATGGAGGCAAGGGTACGCAGATTATGCAAACGGTCAGCCAGTTTTACAAGCATGACCTCGGGCCGGGCTGCCGCTCCGGAAAAAATTTTGCGATGTACAAGCTTCTTAAATGCCTGCTTGTCACCCACATGATGCGTGACTTTCGTGCATCCTTCAACGATGGCCTCCACCCGGGGGCCAAATTTTTTTCTGATTACTTCAGATGTCACCGACTCCACATCTTCTATGGTATCATGAAGCAGGGCGGCAGCTAAAATTTCCGCATCCCGGATATCAAGTTCTTCGGCAAGTATACGTGCCACGTTGCAGGGATGCATGATGTAGGGATCGCCGGAACGACGCCACTGATCGGTATGGGCGGCAAGAGCAAAATCAAGAGCTTTCCAGAAAACAGATGTTTCGGAGTCTTCACCGATAAAACCGGCCATGATCCCATGATATTCTTCTACGTCAAACTTGCTGTATTGCATGAAATAATATCCACTAAGGTCGTCAGCGTCGCAATAAAAACCAAAAATCAGTTACAAGGACCACCTTAATCTCTGTTACCGGACACGGCTGGTTGTACTCATCAGCAGGTTACGTAAAATTCAGAAGCCCTGCTTTGAAAAATGGTGTACAGTTAAATAATGATTAAACCTAAATTGAAATTAAAATCTTAATTCAGGTACAACAATTTTCTTCGAAAACAGAAGCCGGTTTCAGCTTGCGCCTGCGGCGGTTCAAACTGTGATGTTGATTTTGGCCTGGGTTTTCATAACAGCGTAGCGGTGTCATTATTGTACTACCGAAAAATGACGGTATTCGACAGTGTACGCAGATCATCCCTGTTCCACAAGGGGTTTCTCTCATTTTTCCCTAAATTAAGGTTTTCATTTCCATCTACCCTTTTTCCTGTAAATTAATGACAAAAAAAACCACACGTAGACATCGACCAGGTCGTAAAACACGCAAACATGGTATCCGTCCGGGGCGGCAAGGATTCGCGAACGCACCATCACTGGCGGATCGTATTCTGTTTTTGTTCTCCGGAAAAAAGAATCCCCTGTCGACCACCGGCGTCATGAAAGAACTTGACCTGCCGGGCGGAGCACGCAAGGCGGTCAATACAACCCTGCATGCCCTGGTAAAGGACAAAAAACTGCGGCGAAGAAACAAAAAATTTCTCGGATCATCCCAGGATGAACTTTTTACCGCCACTGTTGCCCTCACCAGCCGGGGATTTGGCTTTGCCACTGTTGAAGGGCAGCAGGCCGACGAAAAAGATCTCTTTATCAGCAGGGATAATTTAAACGGCGCCAGCCACGGGGACACGGTACTTATTCGAATCCTGAAACGGGCAGCACGGGGTCGAAAAGAGGCCCAGGTTGCCCGGATTGTCAAACGGGCGATCTCTACCCTGTGCGGAATTTTTATTGCCGACAAAAAGGGTGGCCACCTGATGCCGGATAATCCCAAACTGCCCTTTATGGTTTTTATCCCGGCATCAAAGTGTAAAAATGCCAAAAGCGGCACGGCAGTCCTGGCAAGAATCACCAGCTACGGTGATCGAGACAGTGAACCGACAGGTGAAATTCTTGAGATTTTAGGCGATCCGCTTACGGTTGCCGTCCAGTTGCGCATGGCCATGGAACAGCTCTCCCTGCCTCGCTCCTTTCCCGATGAGGTTAGCCGGGAGGCGCAACGTCTTCAGCCGCTGACCAGTTGTGATAATGACCGCAAGGATCTGCGATCAGTCCCCCATGTCACCATCGACGGGGCAACGGCTAAAGATTTTGATGATGCCGTGGCTGTTGAAAAGACAAGCATGGGTTTCCGGCTTTATGTGTCCATCGCCGACGTCAGCCATTATGTCCAGCCTGGATCCGCCATTGATAATGAAGCATACCGGCGCGGAACCAGCGTTTACCTGCCTGACCTGGTTCTCCCCATGCTGCCGGAACGGTTATCCAACAACCTCTGCAGCCTGGTCCCGCATGAGGATCGACCGGCATTCACCGCCATACTTGATTTTGACAAATCAGGCAAACAACTGGGTGCCGAATATTGCCGGTCCATGATCACCAGCCACACCCGCTTTACCTATGACACGGTTCACCAGATACTTTTTTTAAACAATAAAGATGAGCAAAAAAAGCATACTGAGCTGCTGCCGATGCTGTCGGCGGCAAAACAACTCTCCAGTCGTCTGAGAAAACAGAGGGAAAAACGGGGCAGTCTCGGGTTCACCATCCCGGAGCCATTTATTACTCTTGACGATGACAAGGTCACATCCATCAGCCATTGCCGGCGAAACGAGGCCCATCTCCTGATCGAAGACTTCATGCTGGCTGCCAATGAAGCAGTTGCGGAAACCCTTGCCCGTGCCCATGAAGATGTCTTATTCCGGATCCACGAAAAGCCGGATCCGGCCAAAGTAACAACATTTACCGAGGCAGCGGCAGCCATGGGATTGCAGTTGCCCAAAACAGAAATCAGCCCGGCCTGGTTTGCCCGGGTACTGGATGAAGCACGCGGCAAACCTGCGGAATACGTGGTCAACAATCTCCTGCTGCGAACCATGCAAAGGGCGCGCTATTCCCCGGAAAATCTTGGCCATTTCGGTCTGGCCGCTCAGTATTACCTGCATTTCACCTCACCGATACGCAGATACCCGGACCTGATAGCCCACAGAGTGCTCCATAATTTTCTCATTAAAAAAACTAAGAAAGGCTCTCCCCATCCCGTGCTTGCCAAAGGAGAGAACCTTACCCTGGCAGCAGTACATCTTTCTGCAAGAGAACGGGTAGCAGTCGATGCAGAGCGCGATGTTCAGGCCAGGCTATCCTGTCTTTTTCTTCTCGACCGGCTCGGAGAGGAATTTGATGCCGTCGTTTCCGGGGTCACCTCTTTCGGGCTGTTTGTCGAACTCACCCGCCTGTTCATCAGCGGCGCCGTGCCGATGCGCAGCATGAAAGGGGATTATTATCTCTTTGACAGCCGGGCGCACCGGTTGGTAGGCGAACGTACCAACAGAATTTACCAGCTGGGACAAACCGTTCGAATCCTTCTTGAGCATGTTGACATGCAGGCAAAACGCATTACCTTCTCTCTTGTTCAGGAAGATTAAGCCTAAACTGACCGGTTACTTCCAGTCCGGAAAGGTACACGCTCCATAGTTATATACCATGCCGACGATCGTCCGAACGGTGCTAATGCCTTTTTTGCTGAAAATTTATCTACCTGGAGACGAATTACCAAGTTTTTTTTTTGGAGATAACACATTGACAAAGGATACAACTCCGGACATCCTCCTTGAACGGGTTTCTTTTTCCTATGGTGAAGAACCGGTTTTTCAAGACGTCACCCTAAAAATCGACAGGGGTGAATTCATCGGCATCATCGGCCCGAACGGCGGCGGCAAGACCACCCTTCTACGCCTGATCCTTGGCCTGATAACGCCTGACAAGGGAACAATCCTCGTATTCGGCCAACCGCCCAAAAAAGTTGCCCACCGCATAGGGTACGTACCCCAGCATCTCCAGTTCGATTCCAGATTTCCGGCCACGGTTTTTGATATCGTCCGCATGGGGCAGGTGGGCCGCCGCCTGACATGCAGTGAGGTCAAAAAAAAGCAGATTGCAAGGGAGGCTTTAACAGCTGTGGACCTTTCACGCTACGAGGACAGGACTTTTGCCGACCTGTCCGGAGGACAAAGACAACGGGTACTCATTGCCCGGGCTTTGGCATCAAATCCACAGATGCTTCTCTTTGATGAGCCGACAGCCAATGTCGACAGTTCCTCCGGTGAAAAATTATACCGCATTCTGGCTGAACTCAATAAACGAATGACCATCCTGGTAGTTTCCCATGATATCGGCTTTGTCAATCATCATATTACCAGCGTTGTCTGCGTCAACCACGGCGTCGTTATTCACCCGACCAGCGACCTGGGCGGGCAGAACATCATTGACCTCTATGGTCAAGACATTTCCCTGGTCCGCCATGACCATCGCTGTTCTTCCGAGGGACACTCTTGCTCGAATTTATAACCGACCTGCAACAATTTCCCTTCCTGCAAATGGCCCTGCTGGCGGCAGTGCTGGCATCAATAGCCTGCGGCATTGTCGGCTCCTATGTGACGGTCAGGCGGATGACATATATTGCCGGAGCCATTGCCCATTGTACGCTGGGTGGCATGGGTGTTGCCCGCTACCTGCAGACGGAAAGGGGCATGACTTTTTTTTCTCCTCTTGCCGGAGCAGTGGTCGCCGCCCTGCTTGCGGCCCTGATTATTGCCTGGCTGCAAGCAAAATCCGACATGCGTCAAGACACCATACTCAGTGCGGTATGGGCAGTGGGCATGGCGGTGGGCATCCTGTTTATCAGTAAAACAAGTGGCTATAATGAAGATCTGATGAGCTATCTTTTCGGCGATATCCTCATGGTCTCATCAAGGGATATCATTCTCATAGGACTGCTTGACGCAGGCCTGTTGCTTGCGGCCTTCTTTTTCCATCGCCAACTTGATGCCATTGCCTTTGACGAAGAATTTTCCCGGCTGTCCGGACTGCCGGTGGATCTCTATAATACGTTTTTCCTCTGTACGGTTGCCCTGACGGTTGTCCTGCTGGTCCAACTTGTCGGCATAATACTTGTCGTCGCTCTGCTGGCATTACCGGCCGCAACCGCCGGCCGCCTGACCAACAGATTGCCGACATTGATTCTGACAGCCATCCTGCTTTGTCTATGTGCAACGGTGGGGGGGCTCGGCCTCAGTTACGCACCTGATCTGCCGGCCGGGGCAACCATTATCCTGACCGCTGCCGGCACTTACTTGATAGTAGATACTGTCTTGAAAATAAAAGAAAAAATCAAACAATGAGCAAACATAAAAAAAATTCTTTTTCTTGACGAAGGGAAACAGATACCATAAAAATAGATTGCTGCAACCGCAGTGCAATTGATACCTAAATCCATATTTGTTATCGAGGACACCATGGAACAGACTAACTGGTTGGCAACACTTCTTTCCAATCCCTATATCAGCGGCTTACTGATCGCTATCATCTTCTTCCTTTATATCCGCTCCCTCTTAAAAATTCGCCAAATAAATCAGGACACGAAAAAACTCCGTGAACACCTGCATACCAAACTGGAAATTGATTCTGCGGATAATGAACGCCGCAAAGCAGAAACCGAACAGTTGAAGCAGGAACGGGACAACCTGCGTAATATGGTCCAGGTACTCAACCAGAAACCTGGGCGGCGGGAACTGCGCCAGGCACAGATCTACCAGAAAGCGGTGGAAATCATGTTTGAGAAATCACCCGGTTTTGCCCCGGCCTGGCAAATCACCTTAAAAGAAGCTGAAGAAGAAATGAAATCGGCCGAGCGCGGAATTATCCCGTTTTTTAAGCGTATGACCACAACTGCCGGCAGCTCCACAAGCGACAGGGAAGCAAAACGAAAAAAGACTCTTGAACTTGAAGAACCGGCGGACAATTGACGGATCGCCGGCAGATAAAAGACTCAACCGAAGAAGCACTGAGACTTCACAACATCGGTCTGATTCTGGTTGGTCCCCGATATCCGGAGAATATCGGGGCAGCGGCAAGAATTGCCTGTAATTTCGGCATTCCCGAAATCACAGTTGTTGCAAAAAAACAGCCCGATGAAGAGCGCATGCTCAAGATGGCCACCCACAAGGCAGGCCATCTTATTCGCAGCATGAAATTGGTGGAGACAACGGCGGAAGCGGCAGGGCCGTATCACTTCATTGTTGCCACCACCGCCCGCAGGGGCAGACAAAGAGTCCGCCTGCAGCCGCCCCGTCAGGTTATGGAAGAAATACAGCCCCTGGTTCGAGAGAGTACAAATCGTATCGGTTTGATGTTCGGCCCGGAGAATACCGGCCTGACCAATGATGACCTTGACCTTTGCCAGTTTTATTCGACAATTCCCACCGCCGACTTCTCTTCTTTAAACCTTGCCCAGGCGGTGGCGATCCATTGTTATGAACTCTACATGACTGCCATTGCCGGCAGCAGACAAACTCCACATCCAGTGGACTATGCCAATTCTTTTGACCTTGAGGGAATGTACGGCCATATCAACGAAGCCCTTTCCGAAGTCACTTTCCTTGACGATAACAACAGCAGCTACTGGATGCGCAGTATCCGTCAGTTCCTGGGACGAGTACGGCTGACCAAAAAAGAGGCCAGCCTCATCCGCGGCATCTGCCGCAAATTCCTCTGGCACAGTCGAAATAAAATAAACGATAACCTGAAAAATTAGTTTTTTCTTCCATCGTAAGACTCAACTCCGTTCAAGCCGGACACCGGACAGCCGGTACAATTCGGTTTTGATTTTTTACAAAACTCCTTCCCCACCATGACAATCAGGGCATGAAATTCATTGAACAGCCGGCTGTTTTCTTCCAGGTTGTCCATAAACAGCTCCTGAATCATATGATATTCAAAGCAATCCTCAATAATCTCATGCCTGCTCAGGAGACGATGGGTATAGGTATCAACCACAAAAATCGGTTTATCCGCTGCGTACAGAATCATGGAATCAGCAGTTTCCGGACCTATCCCCTTGACGCTGAGTAGTTCTTCCCGCAAAGTTGCAACCGGCTGCCCAAGAAAAAAATCAAGGTCACCATCCCAGCGTCCGTTGATCAGAGAAAAAAAATTCTGCAACCGGCCGGCCTTGATATTGTAATACCCGGCCGGTCGGATGTAGTCGGCCAGCTCCTGTGATGACAAAGCCGACATGGCTTCAAGGGAGAGCAAACCGGCCTGCTTTAAATTGTCTATTGCCCGCTCGACGTTATTCCAGTTGGTGTTCTGGGTCAGGATTGCACCAACCATAATCTCAAAGGGAGTGTCTCCCGGCCACCAGTTACAAGGCCCGAAACGGGAAGACAACCGCTCATACAGATCATGCAGAAGTTCATCAGTATACATCAAAATAAATCCCAAAAAAATCCGGGAGAAGCCCCCTGCTAATCCCCCAGACAGATACCGATATCCCGGGCCGTCTGCACCTTGTCACTTGCCAGGTCAACCTTTTTGCGGGAACGAATTGCCTCTTCCAGGGGGACGGAGGACATGACCGGTGGTTTCCAGGCCACCATCTGGTCGAACATTTCCTGTTCCGCTAAACGAACGGCCGCTCCACCGAACCGAAGAGCCAGCAACCGATCAAAGGTAGTTGGCGATCCACCCCGTTGCAGATGGCCAAGAGTGAGCGACCGGACATCTTTGTCGGTTCGCTTGCGGATTTCAGAAGCCACCCACATTCCGATGCCACCGAGAATTTCCTCATCCCTACCAAGTTCTCCCTTACCCCGGGTAATCACTGTCCCGTTCTTGGCCCTGGCCCCTTCCGCCACCACCACAATGGAATAGCGCTTATCATGGAGATCATTATCATTAATTTTACTGCATACAGACTC
>Ga0256833_1003976_pt1 | contig 10007 bp, 7 predicted proteins | sample 356284metaG_FD_190535 | JGI IMG/M metagenome (GOLD analysis project Ga0256833, IMG submission 190535) | Hydrothermal vent microbial communities from Mid Atlantic Ridge, Atlantic Ocean - 356-284 | ecosystem: Environmental > Aquatic > Marine > Hydrothermal vents | place: Atlantic Ocean: Mid...
AAGCGAAGTAATCATAAACCGGCTTTGAAGTCACGCTATCGCGTGCTTTCAAGTCCTACCTTACGTCTCTATTTGTAATGTTTCAAATAAATTTGAAACGCCTTTAAAAGGTATCGTAAATTTATTTGCTATAGTAAAAGTCCCGTAGGAGCTTGTCCCGATCTTGTATTGGGGACGACATATTATAGCCTCGTACGTAAGTGCGGGGCCCCGGTTGTTTTGGCGGTATTTTTGCAGCGAAGCAAAGCAAAAATAGTGACAAAACAAGAGTGAATAATGAATAGTAAAAAAAGAAAAATTAAAATATTTAAAAATAATCCAACCTCAAAAAATCTCACATATAGTTGTTAAGAAGTAAATAACATATTATAATAATTAATATCTAAAAAATACTTTCAAAAAACCTGTCACAAAAATCACTTTTTATCATACTATATGTGAACGCTGTCAAACAACTCTCCGGAGCAAATGCGCAAATTGTTTACAGTCTGTCAACAAAGGTGAAAAAATTGACCTGAACACACCTGAAAAAGAAGTAGGGCGATTAATTTTTAAATTATTTTATTATGAAAAAGACAAACAAATTTTTATTAACGTTTTTAACACTTGCTTTTATTTTTTCTTCATTTGGAATATTTGGTCAAGCTACAATGTCAATGGATAAATCCGGCTTAGTAAAAATTACTGCTATTTCCGGAGAAGAAGTATCACAATTGATAGATGATTATACAAATAAAATCATTGCATTTCAAGAGGAAGCCATGAATGAAGTGGCCGAAGAAATCAGTAAAGAAGAACTAGCAAATATCATAAGTGGAGTTGGTGCATTTCCAGACGCAGAAAATAGCTTATTAGGTAAAGCAAAAAATGTGTACTTAAATACAGTATTTCCTCAATTCAAGGAAGTAGAGATGCAAAGTAAAAGTCAAAGAAGTAAAGGAGAAATTGATTATGATGTTATTTTAACAAAGTCAGAAGAAAAAACTTTATCTTTTCCATTAGGGCTTGGTTATTTAATGAAACCTGTTAGAGATTCTAGAACTGAGAGATTTGCAATCATTTTTGATATTGAAGGTAAATTAGGATTGGTAGTTGATGATGGCAAAGGAAACTTTGCGACAAAAGAACTACGAGAAGGAGAAAATCCTCAAGACGAAAGTGCTAAAATAGAACTAAGAGGCGGAGGCGATGATAAATCATCCTGTTACAAATTTGGGTTCAGTTCTAAATTCAAAGGAAGTTATTGGACAAAATGGATGTGGCATTCAATGGGATTTGCAGGATATGATTATTCTGTCTGGGGATTTACAATTCAAGGATATTCGACATATGCAAAAGTTACTACTTGGAAAAGAGGAGGATGGTTGAATTTATTTATTAAAAAATACTATACTCAACTATCCGTAAATCTTAAAGGGAATGTATATAACCATAGGTGTGGCAATCCTAAATATATCAATAAATCAAATAGTAAAAACAATTATTATTTCTGCGCTACTGGAGCAATAGGACTATGGAAATCAAGAATAAAAAATAATTCTTTAAGTTCTCATGCATATGCTAAAAACATTGGCAGTACTGATTTATCAATTAAATAAGCATTTTTTATAAAACCGATTAAGCTTTTGGTCAAAGTAAAAGCTTTGACCAAAAGTATTTTAAACTTTTAAAGATATAAAAACATCATATTATGAAAAAAAATTACATTTTGCTAATTATTTCTTCTCTTATTTTTTCAATTCAATTGTTTTCTCAAAAACCTAATTATATTATATCTGCTAATGACTTATGTAAAATTCAAAGTTATGGAGAAAGAATGAATATAAGTAATTCAAATATTTTTGACGAAATAATCGACTCATCTACTATCTACATGAGAATTGATACAGAATATCACATATCTCCGGAAATATTTTGGGATACCTTGTATTTCTTTTATTATAAATATGATGACAAAGGCAGACCTAAAACAAGAAGTTCTGAAACATTATTAAATACTTATTATTCGGGGATAAAACAAGTATTTGAAAAAGCTGAATTCTTTTTTGATAATAATGATCGTTTTATTAAAGAGGTCTCTTTAAGAGAAAGGGCAGGAGACTTTGATACACTCACTTTTAAAAATTATTATACAGATTTTAATGAGTTAGATTCAATAACATTGGAAGTAAAATACCAAGGAAAACAATATTTTGTTCGAAATGATATTTACGAATATGATGAAAATAATATATTGCAAAACATAAAAAGATATGTATTGGACGATGACGGAAATTGGGTTTTAGGAGTATTGTTTACTTATGAATATTCTTATCCGGATATTGATAAACCATCAACTATTCTTACAGAAGAATATTATCAAGGAGAAGTTGTATATTCAAATAAAGAAAACTATTTTTATAATTCATATAACCAAATTGATTCTGTTTACGTATACTTTAATGATTTAGGGAAAGGATGGCAATATAGTCATGTAGAAGACCATTTTTACTCTGATTCAAACCAAAAAGTTCCGGATAGCATAAGGTATTATGACATAAAAGATGGAAGTAAAGATTTTGAATCTGTACAATATTTTTTCAAACGAAATGGAGTAGGAACAAAAAATATTGTTAATAAAAAATGTAATTGTTCAATTCCAAATCCTTATAGAGAAGGACAATTCATTGATTGTTTTACAGACAGTGATATAATTCACAGCAATGCGAAAGTAAATATTTATAATCTAAATGGAATATTGATTCAACAACTTCCATATTCTGATAAATTAACACTTTCAAATATCAATAATACCGGGCAATATATTTTTACAATCAAAAAATCAAGTGGAGAGTTATTGTTTTCAAAGCCCTTTGTTTTTCTCCAATTAGGTATATAAGTATAATTAATTATGTATTTACGCTAAATTAAATCGACTGTACATTATATTTATTAATATTAATAAACACAATAATTCAATATATTATGAAAATAAATATTTTAAAGTTATATATTCTAACAGGGGAAAATAGATTTGTTCTTCAAAGCCAATAATTATATTTTGTGATTTTTTATAATTATTGGCAATAACGATGTTTAAAAAATCAAAATTATTTAAATTGATTTAATTCACCGTGAATGGTAAATTTATTTTAAAACTTAAATTATATTAAAATGAAAAAAATAGAAATTGTTAGAGGAAAGAATTACAATATACCTCTATTAAGTGAAACTGACTTTTTTGCAGATGGTTTATCTGAAAATGAACTTGCAGAAATAAAAGGTGGACAAGCGGATATGAAATGTAATAAAGGTTATAGCCATACCATTTTTAAAACTAAATGTAGTTGTGGTTATGATTCAGAGGACTCTGCACCACCATCTCCTGTTAATCAATAGTCAGATGTTATTCGGAGGTATCATGCTTAAAACTTAATTAAGCATGATACTTTCAATATTAAATCATACGGTTTTAACAGTGTTTTTTACTTTTTATTTCAAAATATAAATACAAAATCAAACTTTAATTAATGTAAAAATATAAAATTATGAAATGGTCAAAATACAATATTGAATTTAGAATGGAGGATGATAGAATTGGAGTTTATCATACTTTTAATAATTCATTTATTATAATAGAAAATAGTGAATTAATTGATATTAAGAATCAAATTAAAAATAAAAGTATTAAAGTATCAAATTTAACATCGCCACTATTTAAAAATCAAAACATTGTTGAAAGTGACGATATATTTATTAATATGCTCAAATATAAATCATATCTTGATAGATTTGATACCACAACTCTTAATTTGGTAATTGCTCCAACTGCTGATTGTAATTTTGCATGTCCATACTGTTTTGAAGAGAATAAGCCGCGCTGGTATATGGATGATAAAACAACGGAAAATTTGATTAAATTCATAAAAAGCTATAAAAAACCAACAAATATCACATGGTTTGGCGGAGAACCACTTTTATATAAAAAAAAGATAATAGAAATATCAATGAAATTAAAAGAAGAAAATATTGACTTTTATTCATCAATTTTAACGAATGGATACCTATTAACAAAAGGTTTTATTAATGAATTAAAAAATCTTAATATTAATAGAGTTCAGGTAACATTGGATGGTAGTGAAGAGGTTCACAATTCACATAGACCTCATAAAAAAGGATTAAAAACTTTTAAAAGAATAATTAAGAATTTAGATTATCTAATTCCATTTGCATCAGAAAATGAAATTAGAGTGAACATTCCCGTTACAATTGATTTTAATAATAAAGATGATTATGAAAATATTTATGATTTTTTATATTTGAGATATAAAAATAGCGTTGAAAATGGGACATTAAATATTTCATTGAATTTTGTAAAAGATAGAAAAGATACTTTAAGTTGCAAAATGGATAACCAAAGCAGGGTAGATTTTTTTCTTGAGTTGGCTGATAAAAAGAAGATGAATAAGAGATTGGTGCGAGCTTATTTATTTCCAACTCAGAACATAGCTAGTTGTATGATGAGACAGATAAATTCATTTGGAATTGGTCCAAAAGGAAATATATATAAATGCCTTGAGGAATTTACTGATCCAACAAAATCCATTGGGAATATAAATAAAGGAAGATTAGAGTTTGAAAAAATAGCTAAATATACTGTTGCTTCAGATGTGTTTGATGACACAACCTGTCGTTCTTGTTCAATGCTACCTATTTGTATAGGAGGGTGTCCATATGATATGATTTTAGATCATGAAAAGCAATATTCAGGCAATAATTGTACAATTTATAAAAATAATTTAGATAAAGTATTAAATAAATATTACATAATTAAATAAATATGCTATGAAGAAATATAGATTTTTATTATTAGGGGTTTTACTTTTTTATACAATTGGATTGACAGTTGCACAAAGTTCAATTATTGGAGTTGTAACAGATTCCATAAACAATGAAAAAATGCAGTATTGTATTGTTCAATTATTAAAAAAAGATACTGTATCCCAATCAACAATTAGCGATTCAAAAGGAATCTTTAAATTTCAAAATGTATTAAATGGTGAATATGATATAAGAATAGATTATATTGGATTTAAAACATTCTCGAAGCATATCAGTTTAAAGACTCGAAATTCTGTTTTAGATTTAAAAATAATTGAACTAATTCCTTCTACAAAATTATTAAAAACAGTATATATCGAAGGTGATATAAAAAAATATAAAAAAATTCTTAATGTGACTGAGGTACGTTTTTCTAAAGAAGATAAAAAGAAGTATCCTAAATTACTTCAGGCATTAAATAATATTTCCGGAGTTATAGTAGATGTTCAACATAATGATATACGTATTCTTGGTAAAGAAAACGTTTTAATTTTAGTAAATGGAGTAAATAAACCGGTAAGTGAGATTTCTATGTTAAGAACAATTGACATTGATCATGTCGAAGTTATTAAAAATCCCGGAGCTCAATATGAATCAACATATGTTTCCGTTATAAACATTATCACAAAAAAAAATAGTCTAATAGGTTTTGGACTTGATACAGAATTAAATGCATATCTACCTAGTATTTATAATTATGAAAACATAAAACTACAATACGGGTTTAAAAAAGTTAAGCTATATTCATATTATAGTCTTTGGGTTCGACGATCCAAAGAAGATGTTTTTAATTATTTAAAAAACAAAGATGACAATGAAATTATTGAAACATTTGATACTATAAAGGATTTTGAAAAACGATTGCAATTAGAACATAATTTTGCATTTGGAGTAGATTTATTCTTAACAAAGAAAGATTTTGTAAATATCTATGCAAACTACAAAATATACAAACAAGATATTCCAAAAATTAAAAACATCAGTATCTACAAAAACAATAATCTACAAAATCATGCAATATGGAGAAATAATGAACTTGAGAATAAAGAATCAAAAAATGCTTCGCTCTATTATAAACATGATTTTAATAGCAATTCTAACGTATATGGAGTGATAAACCTTTATAATGCTAATTTAGATTTTATCTTAGACAATATACTGAAAGGAGAAACAAAAGAAAAAACAATAAATGATGTTTTTAATAGAAAAAAACGATCAATTGCCTATAAATTGTCATATAAAAACCTAATAGCTAAAAAATATCAATTGAATATTGGTACATATGGCTATTATAGAGAGATTGAGACGAGTATGGAACACGACAATATATTTACCACATCCTCAAGTTTTAAAGAATTGAGAACTAATTATTTTATAAATGCTGTAACATCCATTAGTAACACACCGATTTCCGGTGGAATAGCATTGGAATATAAGAAGAATATTATTAATGGTATAGAGAAAACTAATATTAATTTATTACCTTCATTTAACTTACAAAAACAAATTGATGAAAATAATATTATGTTGGTCAGCTTTGCAAGTAAATTAAAATACCCTGCTACAGAGCAATTATCTAATTATCTGTACACATCAGATTCTATCCATTTCTATAAAGGTAATCCAAATGTAAAATCATTTAAATTAAATAGTTTAATTATTGGATATAGCTATAATAAAAACAGCTTTTATTTTAATACTTCAATTTCTTATGGATACATTAACAAGCCAATTCAACCTTTTGCTTCATATTCTACTGATAATCTGGTTACTTATTCGTACGACAATTTAGGGAGTATTAATAAGCTTGAATTAGATGTAGATGCTACTTTTAAGTTGGGGAAATTATCACTTAATCCTTCGTTTAGTATTAGTTATAATAAATTTGATTCTCCTATAGGAAACTGGCATGGAATTGATTATTCCCTAAATATTTCGCCAAACTATACATTTAAAAATAAAATTAATGCCGGAATTGATTTTTATTATGATGGGAAAGAGACTATTTTACAAGGCTATAATAAATCGGCTCCTTCTTTAAGCTTTAATATTAACCGTAGTTTTTTAAAAAATAAATTAAATATTAAAATTGAATTAAATCCATTTAATACCTATAATGAAACTGTTTTAAATTTTAATGAAACAATTATTAAAGAAAAAACAATAGAACACTATAGAAATATATACATGAATATCTTATATTACTTTAGACATGGTAAAAAACTGAAATACAAGCGCAAACATCTTAGTACTGATAGTGATTTTTAACGATTAAATAGTGATTGATTTAAAATGCAAAAGAAATTCAGGATATTCAAACAATTTGACTCAAAGGATTGTGGACCTGCATCATTGAAAATGATCTCACTATACTATGGAAAAAATTACTCAATTGATTATTTACGTAATTTATGTTTTATCACTAAAGAAGGTGTTTCTTTGCTCGGTATTAGTGATGCTGCAGAACAAATAGGATTTAAAACCATTGGAGGCAGACTCACTTTTGAAAAATTACAAAATAAAGCAGTGTTACCTTGTATTATTCATTGGAATCAAGATCATTTTGTAGTTGTTTATAAAATTAAATCAAAAAGTGTTTTTAGAAAAGAACCGATAGTTTATATTGCTGATCCGGCATACGGAAGAATAGCATATACAAAAAAGGAATTTATAAAATATTGGTTAAGTACAAAATCAAATAACCAAGAAAAAGGAATTGTTTTATTACTAGAGCCAACTCAGGATTTTTATGAAAAAGAAGGGGATAAGATTGATAAAGGGAATATAAAATTCCTATTGTCTTATTTTAAAAAATATAAAAAATATTTTATTCAATTGGCTTTGGGAGTATTATTAGCAAGTATCCTACAATTGATTTTTCCATTTCTAACCCAATCTATTGTCGATATTGGAATACAAAACAGGAATATTCATTTTATTTATTTAGTTTTAATAGCTCAAATGATTTTGATAGTTAGTCAAATGAGCTCAGATTTTATCAGACGCTGGATTCTTCTCCATATAAGTACTAGGATAAACATATCTTTAGTTTCAGATTTTTTTATTAAACTGATGAAACTACCAATGAGCTTTTTTGATACTAAACTGGTAGGAGATATTATACAAAGGATTAGTGATCATGATAGAGTTGAAAGATTTTTAACCTCACAAGCTCTTAATGTTGTTTTTTCTTTAGTTACATTCTTCACTTTTGGAACAGTATTATTCATTTATAGTTTTAAAATATTTTCTTTATTTTTAATCGGAAGTATTATTTATGCAATTTGGGTTATTATCTTCCTTAAAAAAAGAAGAACTTTAGATTACAAGTATTTTGAACAACAAGCGAAAAATCAAAGTAAAGTCTATCAACTTATTTCTGGTATGCAAGAAATAAAACTTCAAAACTTTGAGAAATATAAAAGGTGGGAATGGGAGGATGTACAAGCTGATTTATATAAAGTGAAAATAGAGTCCTTGAAACTGGAACAATATCAAATTGCGGGTAATGTTTTAATAAACGAAGTTAAAAATATTTTAATAACCGTTTTTGCAGCTACTTCTGTAATAAATGGTGAATTGACATTGGGAATGATGTTAGCAATCCAATATATTATTGGGCAATTAAAATCCCCTATCGATCAAATAGTAAATTTTATTCATAACTATCAAGATACAAAAATAAGTATTGAAAGGATAAATGAATTGCATAAAATAAATAATGAAAATCACAATAAAACTCATAAAAAGCTAGGCCAAGATAAAAATATTTATATTAAAAACCTTTCATTTCAATATGAAGGTCCTCACGCTAAACTAATATTGGACAATATTAATTTAACAATATTCAATAATAAAGTAACCGCAATTGTTGGTGCAAGTGGTAGTGGGAAAACTACTTTAATAAAACTGCTGCTTCAATACTATGAAATAAAAAGTGGATCAATATATATTGGGGATAAACAATTAAACAATATTAATACAACTTTTTGGAGAAACCAATGTGGGGTAGTTATGCAGGATGGATATATATTTTCAGATTCAATAGCCCAAAATATCGCAATTTCTTCAAATGACGAGATCAATATTGAACGCCTAAAACTCTCTACTAAAACAGCCAATATTGATGAATTTATCAATAACTTACCATTAAAATATAATACTATCATAGGTCAAGAAGGCCAAGGATTAAGTCAAGGACAGAAGCAAAGATTATTGATAGCAAGAGCAATATATAAAAACCCCAAATATATTTTTCTAGACGAAGCAACAAATGCGTTGGATGCAAATAATGAAAAAGAAATAACAAATAATTTAAATCTTTTTTTTAATGGTAAAACTGTAATAATTGTTGCACATCGATTAAGTACTGTAAAAAATGCAGACCAAATAGTCGTTTTAGATAAAGGGAAAATAATCGAAATAGGAAATCATCAAGAATTGACTAAAAAGAAAGGGGCTTACTATAATTTGGTAAAAAATCAACTTGAACTGGGAAATTAATGGAAGATACTAAAAATATAGAATTAAGAAGCGATAAAGTAAGAAGTATTATTGGCAAGATTCCACCATGGCTAATAAGGAGAGGGATTTTTGTTCTTTTATCAGTAATAGTGATGCTGTTACTGGGAAGTTATTTTTTTAAATATCCTAATACCATTTCAGCTACAATTGAATTTACAAAAGAAAATGGCTATAAAATCGGAATTGTTAAAATTCCGGCAAATGAAGTTTCAAAAATAACTAATGGTCAAAATGTAAGAATACGTTTTAATAAAATTGAAGGTTTAAATAATAGATCATTTACCTCTAAAATATATTTATCAAAAACGTATATAATATCAAATAACAAAAGTTACTTGATAGCTGAGGTTGAAGAAGTTGAAGGATTAACTATCCTTACTAAAACAAGGGGAAAAGTAATTATAGAGACAGAACCTAAAAGTATATTACAAACATTTATAACTCCAATATTACAAACATTACAATCTAATTCGAATATTGATTAATGATACTACGTCTCTATTTGTAATGTTCCAAATAAATTTGAAACGCCCTTAAAAGGTGTCGCAAATTTATTTGCGACAAAAAAAAGTGAATAATGAATAGTAAAAAAAGAAAAATTAAAATATTTAAAAATAATCCAA
>Ga0256833_1003977_pt1 | contig 10007 bp, 9 predicted proteins | sample 356284metaG_FD_190535 | JGI IMG/M metagenome (GOLD analysis project Ga0256833, IMG submission 190535) | Hydrothermal vent microbial communities from Mid Atlantic Ridge, Atlantic Ocean - 356-284 | ecosystem: Environmental > Aquatic > Marine > Hydrothermal vents | place: Atlantic Ocean: Mid...
CTGGAAAACCCACGATTATTGTGACAACAGATTTTGATGGGGCTGAGGTTGTGGTAAGCCTTGATAAAGTTAATCCTGGAACTTTGTCAGAGACTGATAAACAAAAACTTAAACTGGCAATTAGAAACATCGCTAGAGCCTATGGTCAGCTAGAATTTAATGCCTTCATCAGTGCATTGAAATCAAAAGCCGACATATCAGTACATTTGAATAAGTAAGCTCTGCAAAATGCCATTAATGGATGGTAATCAGAGGCTTTACTAGGGTAAACGCTTTGAGCGGAGTGAAGCTGTTTAACCGATATTTATCGGTTTAGTTGAATTGAATAGGGTGAATTGGTACAAGTTATGAAAAAAGGGGCCTGATGGTCCCTTTTTTTTGCCTGATAATGGCTGATTGTTGTTATGGGGGGGTAACCCGGTTTTGCTGCCAATTACTTGTAGCTGTATAGCGCAACAATGACAAGGCCGGGTTAAAAAATCTGGAATTTTAACTAGACTTGTTCACATCCCTTTTTTTAACAGGCGGAACAATGACTGAACAAGACTCAAGTATTTTGATTGGCTATTTGACGGAAGTGCGTGGTGATGGCATGGATGCACGTATTTCAGATGAGTTGTCGACAGAATTGCCTGTCATTACCATTGATGATGAAGAAATTCTTGCAGGTCATATTGGCTCCTATGTGGTTATCAGGCAATCAGAGATTGGCGTTCTGGCGCTGGTTTTTAAAATGTGGGAGAACGACCGTTTTGATACGCAGGGTCAGCGGGCAACAGATCGGTTCATCTCCTTGATTCCGGTAGGCGAAATTCATGAATCTGAATTTATCCGGGGAGTGCGGCATTATCCTACGCCGGGTGCTCGGGTTTATGCGGTTGGTCTACAGGAAATCAATGCCATCTTTTCTAAATTCAGGGATTATCAGTTTTTTATCGGACAATTGGCAGCGCATAAGGATTATCATCTCAGTCTTGATCCCAGAGCCTTGTTTGGCAGGCATTTTGCCATTATCGGCCAGTCAGGTTCCGGTAAATCATGGACGGTGACCAGCTTGATACAGCATACAATTAAAGCTATGCCGAAATGTCATTTGATTATGCTGGATCTGCACGGCGAATATTGCTGGAAAAATAAAGACGGGACGATTGAATCGGCTTTTCCGGATGAAAATGTCAATTATGTGGATGCGTTGCAAATGGAAATGCCTTACTGGATGATGACTTATGCCGAGCTTGTCGACTTGTTTATTGATAAAGATGATAAAGGCGCTTCCATGCAGATGGCTTTTATGCGCGAGATATTGCAGCAACTTAAGCGAAAAGAAGCAAAAAAAATTGGCCTGGGTGTGGTTTCCATTGATACACCGATTTATTTTTCATTGGCGGAAATGTATATGCAGTTTAAAAACGCCAATGAAGAAAGAAAAGATTTTGGTAAAACCCAAGGCGCATTATTCGGGCAGTTTGATGAATTTCTGGTCAGAATGCAAAGTCGTTTTAATGATGTGCGTTATGATTTTTTATTAAAACCCAAAAAACGGACGACTTCTGACAGTATGGCCGATTTACTCAGGGAGTTTATTGGTTTGGGAAAGAAAAAGGCCAATATTACCGTGGTTGATTTAAGTTCGGTGCCTACCGATGTCCGGCCGGCCGTTTCAGCGCAAGTTGGAAGATTGGCTTATGAATTTAATTATTGGAATCCCAAGCGCCGCGAATTTCCGATTACCTTAATCTGTGAAGAAGCTCATGCCTATATTCCGCGTGAAAAGGGCGGGCAATTTGAAGGGACGAAAAAAATGATGGAGCGTATTGCCAAAGAAGGACGTAAATATGGGGTTTCCATTGGTGTAATCAGTCAGCGCCCGACCGAATTGTCGGAAACTATGTTATCACAATGCAGTTCGTTTATTTGTCTTAGAACAACCAATCCGGATGACCAGCAATATGTCAGAGGTCTGGTGCCTGAAGCTGAAGGGGATTTAACCGATGTTTTGACGTCGCTGGGGAGAGGCGAGGCGCTGGTGCTGGGGGAAGCGGCGCCCATACCGACACGGGTACAAATATATCGCCCCGACCCGGCTCCAAAAAGCAACGATGTGGATTACTATACCAGTTGGCGGGAAGGTCCGGAAGATTTGGATGTTGAAGGAATCGTGAATAACTGGAGAACGCAGACACGCTCATGATGTAAATATTTGTGGGAGACAGAGCATCCTTATAAGATGGATAGGAGTATAATCCGAGCCCAGACAAAATAATAATAACTATCCATTCGACCTATGACTATGTCAGAAAACATATCAAAACCTACCCTTTTTAAGGATATCTGCCGCCGCATTTTGCCCAATTCACAGGCGGTTGTTCTGGCCATTATTTTACTGGTTGGAACGGTGCTGGTTTATGCATTATCTGATTTGTTAATGCCGGTGATCGCCTCTGTGATTTTGGCATATTTGCTGGAAGGGCTGGTTCAAAAAGCTGAAAAAAAAGGGATTCCAAGACTGCCGGCTGTATATTTGGTTTTTTCGACGTTCATGGCCGGCCTCGGTTATGTTTTGTTTGTATTAATGCCGATGGTCTCCGGGCAGGCGGTACAATTGGTACAAAATATTCCGGATATTGTAAAAAGAGCCCAGAGCGAAATTATGCGTTTGCCTGAAATGTACCCGCAGTTTATTACTGAAAGCAGAATCCGCGATATTATGTTTTCTGTACAACAGGAGCTGATTGATTATGGACAGGAATTGATTTCCGGCTCAGCCGCTTCAGTACTGGGCGTAGTGACGGCAATCGTTTATCTTTTTCTGGTTCCGTTAATGGTTTTTTTCTTTTTAAAAGATAAGAGCCTGATATTGAACTGGTTTGTTCAGTTTTTACCCCGAGACCGGCATTTAACGGTTAAAGTCTGGCGGGAGGTGGATGTACAGATTGGTAATTATGTTCGTGGAAAATTTCTTGAGGTTTTTATCCTGTGGTTTGCCAGTTACATCACTTTCTCAAGCCTGGGTCTTAACTACGCAATGTTATTAGCTGTATTTATGGGCTTGTCGGTGGTCATTCCTTATGTCGGGGCCACCTTGGTGACTTTTCCTGTATTAATTGTCGCTTATGTACAGTGGGGTATCAGCAGCGATCAGTTTATGTATATTGTAATTGCCTATTCTATTATTCAGGCAATAGATGGCGTTATTCTGGTGCCGCTTCTGTTTTCCGAGGCGGTTAATTTACATCCGGTTGCCATTATTGTTGCCATTTTGTTTTTTGGCGGCTTATGGGGTTTTTGGGGCGTGTTTTTTGCTATCCCCTTGGCGACATTGGTCAAGGCAGTTATTAATGCTTGGCCCAGGCTGGAAGAAAAAGATATCGAGACGGCCTTTTGAGGTTTGGCGTTATAATATTTCTGCAGCATAATCAGCCAGTCTGGAGCGCTCGCCTTTGCGCAGCGTAATATGTGCGCTGTTTTGCCAGTTTTTAAAGCGGTCAACCACATAGGTCAGACCTGAACTGGTCGCCGTCAGGTATGGGGTGTCAATCTGGGCAAGATTACCGATACAAATGATTTTTGTTCCGGGCCCGGCCCGGGTAATCAGTGTTTTCATCTGTTTGGGCGTCAGATTTTGTGCTTCATCAATGATTAAATAGCGATTCAGAAAGGTTCGCCCACGCATAAAATTTAATGATCTGATTTTGACCCGATTCATCATGATATTATTGGACGCATCCTGTTCCCATTCATCGTTACCGGAGCGGCTGCCTAATAATTCAAGATTATCCAGTAATGCTCCCATCCACGGCGCCATTTTTTCCTCTTCGCTTCCCGGTAAAAATCCAATATCCTGGCCAACGGGAATGGTTTCACGGGTCATGATGATTTCCCGATATAACTTGTGTTCCATCGTCATGGAAAGACCGGCAGCCAGAGCCAACAAAGTTTTTCCGGTGCCTGCAGCCCCTAGCAGAGTGACAAAATCAATATCGGGGTCTAACAGAACATTCAGAGCGAAATTTTGTTCCCGGTTTTGAGCGGTAATGCCCCAGACACTGTGATGTTTATTGTAAAAGTCACGAGCCAGCTCCAATACAGCGGTTTTACCATCACAGCTTTTAACAATGGCTTCAAAATTAGAATCATTTTCCATATACAGATACTGATTGGGATACCAGTCGCTGACTAATGGGCCACTTAATTTATAATAGGTTCGGTCGGAATCCTGCCATGATTCCATTTTGGAACCATGTTTGTCCCAGAAATCATCATCCAGACGGGTACTGCCTGTATAAAGCAGGTCAATATCTTCAAGCGTCTGGTCGCTATGGTAATCTTCAGCAGTCAAACCTAATGCGGCTGCTTTGATCCGCATATTGATATCTTTTGAAACCAGGATAATACAGCTGTCTGGATGTTCTTTAATCAATGCCATAGTGACGTTCAGAATCGAATTATCTGCACTGCCTGGCATGGTGTCAGGGAGCATGTAGTTTAGCTGTTTGGTTTGCAGATAAAGACGACCGTTTAACGGAGTTTCACCATTAGGACTATGTTCAATACGGGACAAGGGCAGGCCCTTTTCAATATGTTGCTGGCTGGCATTGTGGACCAGTTCATCCAGAAAACGGCTGACCTGACGGACATTGCGCGCGACATCCGACAACCCCTTTTTAGCATGATCGAGCTCTTCCAGTACCACCATTGGGATAAAAATGTCATGTTCCTGAAAGTGAAAGATTGCGGTAGGATCATGCATCAAAACATTGGTATCCAGGACAAACAGTTTTTTCTGCCGGGCAGTCTTTTTTGTCATGATGTTTGCTTGTTTTCCAGTTGTTCTAGTGTTTCCAATACTTCGGCGACATGGGTTTTGACTTTGACCTTTCGCCATTCGTGAATCAGGATGCCTTGTTCATCAATCAGAAAGGTACTGCGCTCTATGCCTCTGACCTTTTTTCCGTACATGTTTTTCATTTTGATGACATCAAACAGCGAGCAGAGTTTTTCATCTTTGTCAGAAATCAAATCAAAAGGGAATTCATGTTTTTGCTTAAAGCCCTCATGAACTTTAACAGAATCACGGGAAACCCCCAAAATGACGGTATTCAGCTCCTGGAAGCGGGCATAATGATCTCTGAAATCCTTTCCTTCCTGTGTGCAGCCGGGAGTATTGTCACGGGGATAAAAATAAAGCAGCACCTTTTTGCCGCGATAATCAGAAAGGCGGATGGTTTTTCCACCGGTCGCTTCGGCTTCAAAATCAGGGACAGGTTCATTAAGGTTTAGATTCGTCATAATAATCAGCGTTTTATAGGTTCAAAAATAGCATCGAGATTAATATGGTCACAAAATTCCAGCAATTCCTCTCTTAGAGACAAGATGCGGACCTCGGCCGGAATAATGATAGCCATACGGATGGAATAAGTCATGTTTTGTGAATAAGAGGATTGATAGCGTAATGCATTGACTTCGTCAATATGAATATTACGGCTCAGTAAAAAACGGGTGAGATCATGCAGAATATCAGGCCGGTAGAGGGATAGTGTTTCCAGCATATAGGGGATGCCGTCACATTCCTGGTTGTTTTTTGCAGGCCGTGAAGTCTGAATCAGAATATCAGGATGATGGTTCAGGTTTTTTAAAAATGTTTCCAGTTTGGCAATCTGATTCCATTCTCCCTCGGCCAGCAGATAACAGGCTGCAGCTTTTGATAATTGCGAGGTTCTGAATTCAACGATATTACATTCACAATTACTGGTAGCTGAAAGCAAGTCAGTGAGGAAGTTTTTAGATATTGAACTAAGCGCGGTAATCGCTAACTGCATAATGTGAAGTGTTTATTTTTCATTTTATTCTAAATGGTTTCAAATGATAACCATTATTTTCGTAAAAATTGATAGAGCAACTATACTTCATTTTAGTTTAGTCAGTTTTTTTAAAATCAATCAGTGTTTGAGATAAAAGATGGCAGAGTCTTCCGAAAATAAAAATGGCCTGGACAAAGAAATCAATAATGATTTGGATTCAATGTTGGATGAAACCGCTGAATCACTCAATCAGGAAGACGGTTTAATCGATGACGAGGATGCCATTGATAAGCTATTAATGGATAATGCCTTTGATGAAAATACCGATGAGCCGGATGAATTTGCTGAAATTGATCAATTAATTAATGATGAGCCGGCCGATGAGAGCAACGGGAGTGATATCGTGGATGAGTTTTCAGACGATGATGTAGATGAATTTGCCGATTCAAGCGATGACAACGTAGGGGTGAGTCAGAGTGAAGAGGAAGTCGTCGAGGAATATGATATTTCTGCCGATGAAGAAGAGGCGATAGCAGAGCCTGAGGATGAGCTTGTTGTTGAGCAAACTTCAGAAGATAAAACAGAGCCGGAGGTGAGCGCTCCCGCTGATGCGCCTCAAACAGCCGAAATTGATATGGCTCTGGCGGCCTTAATGACTGAAATAGCGGAATTGCAAAATGGTCAAAATGTGCTTAAGCAGCAAATTACCAGCCTGGAACAACAATCAAATGATAGCAGTGTCTCGGATACAGTTTCTGAAATACAGTCTGAACAGAAAAATCATAAGCGCAAACTTAATGCGCTTGAAGCTAAAAAGCCGGTTATTGCCTTTGCCGCATTAGGTGTTGCCATTCTTGCTTTGCTGGTGGGCGGCGGTCTGGGCTTGGTCGGGTTTTTTGCGAACTCAAAAGTGGAAGATTTATCGGAGACGGTTTTAAGCATAGAGGAGCAGGTGGATTTTCTGGTCGAAAAAGACTCATCCAAGAAACTTGAAGAATTAACCCAGAAAATTGAACAAATAGAGGCCGGCAATTCAGCAACGAATGAGCAAATTGAACAGCTGAATAAGATAATTGCTGATTTACCCAGCGCTGAGACGATAAAAACTCTTCAGGAGAAAATTGACCAGCTGGGCGAGCAGAATTTACAAATGGGTGAAACCATCGAGGTTTTGCAATCTCAACTGGATGCGGTTCAGGCCAGAAAAAAGATTAAACCCAGAAGGGTTAAAAAGAAAGTGGCCCGGCCGGCTCAGAAATGGCAAATCAACCTGGTTTCTTATCGGCAGCAATGGTATGCAAAAAGAAAAGCAAATGAATTCAGTCAGCAGGGGATACCCGCTGAGGTGATTAAAATCCGCAAGAACGGGCAAAACTGGTACAGGCTGACAGTCAGAGGACTCAAAAGCCAGGCTGAAGCCAATGCCCTGGCTGATAAAATCAAGAAAAAACTGAATTTACCCAGTGTCTGGGTCAATAAAGAATAGTCCTGATGCCTTGCTTGTAAAGGAATGAAAAAACAGACTTATTTTAGATTACATAAGAATAAAAATAAGTCTGTTCTGATGATTAACGAATAATTTCAGTATTACCCAAGTAAGGGCGTAATACCTCCGGCACGGTAATACTGCCATCGACATTCTGATAGTTTTCCAGTACGGCAATAAGCGTTCTGCCGGCTGCCAGGCCGGAACCGTTCAGGGTATGTACCAGTTCGGGTTTGCCGGTGGCTGGATTTCTCCAGCGGGCTTTCAGTCTGCGTGCCTGGAAATCCCGGAAATTGCTGCAGGAAGAGATTTCCCGGTATTTTTGTTGTCCGGGCAACCAGACTTCAAGGTCGTAGGTTTTGGAAGAGGAAAAGCCGGTATCGCCTGCACAGAGTAAAACTTTGCGATAAGGAAGATTCAGTTTTTGCAGGATGTTTTCTGCATGGGCGGTCAGTTCCTCGTGAGCCTGCTCGGAATTTTCAGCGCTGGTTATCTGTACCAGTTCAACCTTTTCAAACTGGTGCTGACGAATCATGCCGCGCACATCACGGCCATAAGCGCCGGCCTCACTGCGAAAACAAGGGGTGTGACAGACGAATTTCAATGGCATGTTGTCAGCATCGACGATGGTGTCCCGAACAATATTGGTCACTGGTACTTCTGCGGTTGGAATCAGGTAGAAAGTCGGGTCATTTTCAACCTTGAACAAATCTTCTTCAAATTTTGGAAGCTGTCCCGTGCCTTTTAAACTGTCAGCATTGGCGAGGAAAGGAACATAAGTCTCTGCATAGCCGTGTTCATTGATATGGGTATCCAGCATGAACTGAATAATAGCCCGCTGTAAACTGGCCAGCTGGCCCTGTAGAACGACGAAACGGGCGCTGGCGATTTTAGCGCCCAGTTCAAAGTCCATGCCCAGGGGCTCGCCCAGGTCGACATGATCTTTAGGTTCAAAATCAAATTCAGGTAGTTCACCCCAGCGGCTGATTTCCTGATTATCATCTTCATTTTTTCCATCGGGAACCGAGGAATCAAGAATATTGGGTGTCGCTTCCAGAATTTCGGTCAGTGTATTCTGGATTTTGGAGAGTTCGGTTTCAGCCTGTTTTAATTCATCACCCAGATTCTGTACCTGTGCCAACAAAGGCTGGATATCTTCACCCTTTGCTTTGGCCTGACCGATGGCCTTTGAACGGCTGTTGCGCTCATTTTGCAATTCCTGGGTTTTTATTTGCAGGGATTTACGTTTTGTTTCCAGTTCGTTGTAATGTTTGATATCAAAATCAATCCCTCGGCGACTGAGCTCCCGGGCGACTGTTTCAATATCGGTCCTGAGTAATTGTGGGTCTAACATGGTTTTATAAATACCTGGATTAAATAGAAATTAGTGAATATGGGCAGTGACAGGCCAGCTGATGATATGTTTGATGTCCAGCCGGTTTTTTATTTTATCAATCGCCCGAATGACTTTGTCGGATTCATCATAAAATTCAACGGTCAGAGGTAATTCCAGCGACAGATTCAGCAGTGTTGAGGTGTGTATTTCTTTGCTGGGACCATAACCGGCGATACCACGAATTACCGTAGCACCCTGGATGTTTTCTTCATCGCGCAATATATCCAGTATCTGATTCAGGTGGTCGTGGCCTTCAAGTGTAAAAATTCGGGCAAAGGTAAATTGTTTCATTGGTTTTTCCCGTTTAGATTTGTTTGCCAATCAATAATCCTGCCCATATCGCCAGGGCAGAAACCAGCAGATTGCTAAAAAACACACTGAGCATGACATTGAAATGTTCATTAAAGGTATGCCCCGTTTCAATCAGATATAAAATCAGATAAAGTGTTGAAAAAGTTAGATAAACACCAATCATCAGCGTGACGAGGACGGCGCGGTATTCCATTGTCAGGGCAATTTTGTTAATCAGAATAGTGCTGATAAGGCCAATAATAAAGGCCCCAATTGCGTTTACGGTAATCAATGCATAAGGCAAAATACCACCACTCCAACGCAGTATGCCGCCAGAGTACAGAAACAGGCTGCGGCCCAGCAACAACCCAAGCCAGACGGCTGTCAGGCAGGCGGTAATGCTGATTAAGACATTCATGCCGGCTTTAGCGATACTGCCTTGCTCCAGCAGGTAGAGCGTTTCCAGCGAGAATGTGGAAAACGTAGTAAACGAGCCGAAAACACCCACCAGGATGGCGGCGCGATATTCAGCGGAAATGGCAACCCGTTGCAATATCAGGGCTTCGGTCATCAGGCCGATTAAGAACGAGCCGATGATATTGACTGCCAGCGTGCCATAGGGAAAACCGCGCCCCAGCCAGTGATAAACACCATTGGAAACCAGAAATCGGAGTATGGCGCCACAAGCACCACCCATGGCAACGGCAATTAAATGATTCATCGTCAGTACTTAATAAAATGCTCGCGGTAATATTTCATTTCTTCAATGGATTCAATGATGTCATCCAGCGCCTTATGAGCAGATTTTTTCTTAAAACCTTTCTGGATGTCTGGTGCCCAACGGGCTGCCAGCTCCTTGAGTGTGGAAACATCAAGATTGCGGTAATGAAAATACTGCTCCAGTTCCGGCATACTGCGATATAAAAACCGTCTGTCCTGACAGATGCTGTTGCCGCACATCGGGGATTTGTTCTTAGGCACCCATTTTTCAAGGAATTCCAGTGTTTGTCGTTGCGCCTCTTCCGCATCAATC
>Ga0256833_1003978_pt1 | contig 10006 bp, 11 predicted proteins | sample 356284metaG_FD_190535 | JGI IMG/M metagenome (GOLD analysis project Ga0256833, IMG submission 190535) | Hydrothermal vent microbial communities from Mid Atlantic Ridge, Atlantic Ocean - 356-284 | ecosystem: Environmental > Aquatic > Marine > Hydrothermal vents | place: Atlantic Ocean: Mid...
TATAATTATAAAATATAAAAATATTGTATAAATATCTTAAAAAATAAGGATAAAGAATATCCGTTCCCAAGCCGAGTATAAAACAGTCAAATAGAGGATACCAGAAGTGAAGGCGGCAGATCTACCATTGCATGGAGGCCACGTGCCTAGGTGGATGCTTAATCTTATGCGTGGCTTGGCAGAGAAGATAGTGGAGGCTATAGTACTAGAATACGGGCCAGCCGCTGTTCTACAAGGACTAAACGATCCTATATGGTTCCAAGCCTTCAACAATGTTATAGGCATGGACTGGGATAGCTCCGGCTCTACGACAGTATTAACCGGGATACTGAAAGACGTGACCTGGAGGAACCCAGAGCTTGGCTTCCTAGTCGTGGGAGGCAAAGGAGCCAAGTCCCTTAAGGTGCCTGACGAGATCAGAGCAGTAGCTGAAGCCTATAACCTGTCCACCAGCAGAGAGGAAGAACTAGTAAACGCTTCCCGCCTAGCAACCAAAGCTGACACTGCGTTCCTACAAGATGGTTATCCACTATACCACCACACAGTAATAATTGACGAGAAGGGTAACTGGATAATAGTACAACAAGGCATGAACCCAGAGGAACGCATGGCGAGGAGATATCATATAGACAGAACCTCACTCACCACCATACACTCGGGCGTTGCAGGTGTACCGAGGAGCAGGATAACACTAAACCTGACAAGCACGAAGAGCAGTGAGGCGTTAAAAGCCATACTAGACCTGTCGAAGGAGCCGACGCGGAAGATAGTAAACCTTATACATGAGGCTAACTCCATGCTTAGACCAAACATAATGGACTACATCCATACCAGTAGCAAGAAGAAACCGATTATTAGAGGTTATTACAGACCAGTAAAACCCTCAAGACAACTATTAAAGTCTCTGGAGTCTCTCAGCGAGTATAGACCCCGTACTCCTGAGGAGCTCGCACTGGTAAGAGGCGCGGGGCCAGCGACAATAAGGGCTCTTGCCCTGATAGCTGACCTTATACACGGGATCCCCTCCTACGACGGTGACGCTGTAACTCATATAGAGCCGTACAGGTATGCGTATGCTGTTGGCGGCAAGGACGGGGTTCCTTACCCCTTCAACGCTAGGGTAGCCCGTGAATCTATAGAAATACTAGAATACGCTATAAAATCCGCGAAAATAGGTGATACAGAGAAAATCCGGGCACTGAGGAGAATGAGGACAATGCTTTCATGGTGGAGGAAACATGGCTTCTAGTAGAACAGTATTAGTAACCGCGTCTTCCAAGGGAATAGGGAGATACATAGCAGAATACCTTTACTCGAAGGGATACAGGGTAATAGCTACCTCGCGTAATAAAGCACCAAAAGACATCGATAAAGGCGTTATCTTCTACCACCTAGACTTCACGGTCAAAGAATCCATAGACACGTTATACCAGTTGATAACCTCGAAACACGAAAGCATAGACGGCTTGGTTGTAAACACTGGGAACCCTTCATGCGAGCCATGCACGTTAACTGAAGCTGGTTACGAGGACTGGCTGGAGGCTGCTAAGCTGTATTTAGCAGGACCACTGTATCTAACGTCAAAGATACTGGAGTACAGTATAAACAAGGGACGCCCGTTGTCTATCCTATTCATCTCTGCTGTATCAGTCGCCGAGCCCATGAGCATGCTTGTAGTAGCAGACACCGTCAGGGCAGGCATAACCAGAGCGGTTAAAGTAATATCACGTCAATACGCGTCTCACGGTATAAGAGCTAACGCATTATTGCTAGGATCCTATGACACTCCAGGCGCACGCGCCACTATACGTGTACTCGCTAAGAAACTTTCAGTCCCAGAGGAGGAGGCTTGGAGGAAACTAGTGGTCGAGCTCAACCCGGGTAGGAAACTGGGGGATCCTGTTGAGCTGGGCCGCATAGCCCACTTCATCCTGTTCGAGGCAACATATATATCGGGGACTAGTATAGTGGTAGACGGCGCCATGTCCAAGTGTACCCTCGTATAACGGGAAAGATTATAGTTGTCTAATCATACTGAATCCCCCGGTGGCCTTGGACTTGGAAATAAAGAGCCTAAGCGACATAGCCCACAGCTCTCCAGTGCTAGTATTCGGAGCTGGCGGCGGAGGAGATATTGTAGGAGCCCTACACCTCTATACAAAGCTAAAAGACTTGGATGCAGAAGCCTATCTAGGAGCACTCGTATGGGAGAGATATGTAATAGACCCGCATCCCGGCCCAATACCGCTTACCGCCTTCCTCAACATAGATCCTCTATCCGATACTGCCGCCCTAGCTGGCGGAGATGCAGTGGCTTATAGGTATGGTATTGAGATAAAGCCCCAAGCCGTTAGAGTTGCAGAGGCGTTAAATGAGAGGGTTGTTCTACTAGATGCCTCGCGTGGAGCAGAGGGATTGCGCAGGGCTCTCTACTCGGTTAAAGAAGAACTAGGTGTTAAAACTATAGTCGCAGTTGACGTTGGAGGCGACATACTAGCTAAGGGATATGAGGAGGAGTTATGGAGTCCTCTCGCAGACGCTCTCTCGCTCTACGCCCTAGAAGGATTCGAAGGCAGCAAGTTGGTTGCAGTTCACTCGCCCGGTTCAGACGGTGAGCTACCCGAGGAGAAGGTCTTGGAATATATTTCTGGATTAGCACGCAGTGGTGCTATAGTAGCAAGTATAGGCTTAGACAGGAGAGATTACGAGTTTTTCACTACGATACAAGAGTATGTAGTTACAGAGGCAAGTAAAATAGCCTACAAAGCTTTCGAGGGATATATGGGAGAGACCGATATAAGGAAAGGCACAAGGAAAGTCAGGGTAACACCGTATTCAATGACGACATTTATACTTGGAGGACACGAAGTCTACACCCACTCAGAGATAGCTCCTCTAGTAGCCGGATCCGGGCACATTGGCGATGCGTCTAAAGCATTAAACTCTAAGTGTATATACACGGAGTACGATCTCGAGAAGGATATAGCCCACATTATAGAGGAGGGTTACCAGGTGGACGAAATAGATGTTATCGACGTCAGAATTAAGGGACGCGAAAAGCTTAGGAAGAGGTGTGGAGCTAAACTAGGATAAATCTATGTTCTCTATTTTATCACGGGGGACAAGTGCTACTCTACTTTCAACTATCTCCTGCAGAGTATCTACTCTCTTGAAGAGATAATTGACGAGTTCGACGAGCTCATAGTATCTACCTTCTAGTTTTGTAATCCTCTCCTTCAATTCTCCATTAATCTTTTCAATATCCTCTTTCAATCCACTCACAAAGTTCATATCGACACCTGAGTCAAACCCATATTTCAGACCCTGTATAGCATATATCTTAATTAGGTCTGTTACCTGTATTCCCATGCTGGCAGCCTTATCTTTCAGCTCCTTATACATCTTATCTGGAATCGACAAATGCACCGTTGGCATAGACTATAGCCTCCTTTTCCCGTCTTTTATATATAATAGTAAGACTGTAGTATAAATACTTAAAGAATACTATATCAGTCTTTTCTCTTATAGAAAAAGACAGAAAAAGGATTTTGAATGGAAGCAAAATACTAACTCAACCCTATAGTAATACAAATAGGTAATACTGTAAGTCCATTATGGTGATAGCTGTGAAAGTGGTTACCTTCAAGATAGAGGAAGACCTCCTAGAGAAGATCGATAAATACGCATTAGACAAGAATATGACGAGAAGCGAAGTGATAAGAAGAGCGATAAAAACCTATCTAGAACGCGAGACACGCAAGATAGTCACCAAAAGGCTTAGAATCTACTCATAAAAGCAATTATTATATTATATTGCTTTGTAGGTAAACGAGGATTTTTATGAAGGAGTCTTTAGGATAAACAGGTGAACAGGGTCAGGTATATTCAGCTCATCCAGCTCAACACGATTACTGTCAAACCTGTATTTCTTGAACCTCGAGTATTCTAGAAATCTCTCTAGAGGATCAATAGGCAATGTCATACCCTTTACCCAGAAATGCATAGGTATCGCTATGTTGGGTTTAAGAAGATCCAGCAACCTGTTTGCCGCCACCGCTCCTATAGTATAAACGCCTCCAACCGGAATCATAACTATATTGGATCCTGCAAGCCTCTGTAAAGCTTCCTCACCCAGTTTCTCGGTACCTATGTCCCCTAGATGGGTAATAACTATACCCCCGTAGTCTATCTTGTAAGTCACCACCATACCTCTCTGCGTCCCTCTTGACTCGTCGTGGGGAACTTCTATACCCTCTATTACAACACTCTTCTCCCTGATCGTACCAGGTCTCCACTTCACTATTAACGATTCTCCTTGGTATGGCTTGTAATAGTTGTGATCGAAGTGATTATGGGTTATGAGGACGATGTCAGGATCCCCTGGCTTGGGAGGTTTCAACCCTATCGAATAACCGTCATGGGGGTCTATAAGTATTCTAGGCTTATTGTCCCCGTATATCTCAAAGCACGAGTGACCATGCCATACAATGCCGATCAAGGCACTGCACCCAATACGCCTGCGTCAAACTAGATTGTATGTACTTTAGCGGTAATCAATGCATAGGGAGCCCTGAAGGACCCTTTATCCTCCACCTCTCTAGTGAGCATACAAGTCTCTATGTCTCTGTATATGTTACCTGACACAGAGATTGAGCCTAACGGCTTTACTTCTCCGCCTCTAAGATATAGCCATGCAGGAGTCCCCGCTCCTCCATAATCCCCCGTCTGGAACTTTGCATTGAAAACACCCTGTATCCTCTCCACATAAATGACGTTGCCGTCCTCGAGAATCTCATCCAGTTTTACGTCACCTGGTTCTATGACGAGATTGCTCCAAGCTATCCCTGGAGGAGATGTATAGCTGGATCTGGAAGCATTCCCCGTGGACTCGAAGCCTGCTATCTTTGCATAGTAGTTGTCGAATAGAAACGTCTTCAGAACACCCTTATCGATGACCTTTTTAGGATAGGTAGGAGCTCCTTCCCCGTCGAACGGTGTGCTGCCGAGCTTACCTGGTTCGTGGGGGTTATCAATAACTGTTAAGCATTCCGGCGCTATAGATTCTCCCACCTTATCCGTGAATGGTGACGACCTGTTTACATAGCTTATGCCCAGCAAGGCCTCTCCGAATGTATAGTTAAACAGTTCTGTGAAGGCTTCTGGTGTAAGGATTATTCTATACTCTCTCGGTAGCTCTATTTTCTCCCTTCTAAGGCTTCGGAATGCCTTCTCCCTGGCTTTTTCAAGTAACATTCTAGGATCCGGTATTCTGTCCCTCCATCCATCAGCTTCATATATAGAGGGACTCCTATTGACTCCATCCACTCCTATCGTATCAACCATACTCCTTGCAAAGGTAGAGGAGAACTCCTCATATACTCCCTCACTATTAGCTATGACTTGGCGTGCCTCTCCTAGGCCCATATAGAGCCACGTCACCTTGAACTTGTCCGACTCGTATTCCTGTATAGCACTAATTACACTGTCTATAACGTCTCTCGGGTCAGTTAGACGCTTGGATATAACGGGAGAGTAAATTCTATCAGGGAACACGTATTCCCTGCTAGGCTCGTAGAAGCCTTTAAAGTATGGGTCAACGGGAGATGATACAGCCTGCCTGTAAGCCCCATCAACGAGCTTCCTGATAGAAGCCAAGTTAAGGCTATTCACATATGAAAACACTACACGCCCCTCTACATCTAGTCTCAAAGCTATTCCTCCTTCATCGTTGAACAACACACTTGAAATCTCCCCCTTTGCAGCGTTCACGGTAAGCCTCTTATACCGGATTCCATAGACCTCGACTCCTGATACACCTAGTCTAGATGCATGTCGAAGAGCCAAGTCAACAGCATCGTGTAGACTCAAAGATTGATGTTGAACCATGCATACACCACCTCATCCGATTTACACCGCTCCAATAGAAGGAGCCCCCTCCTTGGAGACTCTAAGATAGGGCCCTCCAGAGGATACGGGAACCCATTGCATCTTCCCACAGAACCCGTAGTCGATCTTGAAATGCTTGGATACACCTACAGCGTTTCTAAGCATTTCAATACTGTTACCGGTTATACTCGAGACCATAATGGGATTACCTACCTCCCCTTTGACTATCTCATATGCATCTTGTATGCCTACTTGGAATGTACCATCCAGGTTCGCCTCACCTCCCAGAGGAGTTCCCAGCAATACTCCATACTCTATATCCTCGATAAGCTCATCTAGGCTCCAGTCGCCAGGCATCAGTACTGTATTCCTCATCCTTATAAGAGGAGAGACCCTGTATCCCTCAGCCCTCGCGTTACCCGTGGGATCCTGTCCTAGTAATGCCCCTCTTTCTCTATCGGTCATAAACTCCTTTACAACTCCTCTATCAACTATAACAGCGTCTCTAGCAGGCACACCCTCATCATCGAACCTTATGTTACCAAACCCCTGATCCACATTCGGCACGTCCTTCACAGTTATAAAAGAAGGAGCTATCTCTTTACCCCTATACTCTGCCAGCACGCTTCCCGTAAGAACGAAATCCGCTTCAGCTAGATGACCAAATGCCTCGTGAATCAGTGTGCCGACAAGGTCCGGGGAAACAATGGTATCATATTTTCCAGGCTTTACAGGTTTTGCGGCACCCTGCTTCTCCAGCTTGTCCAGCACCATGCCGGCAATCTCTTCATGCGTAACCTCGTCAAAGAACGTATAACCGTCTATCCTACCCATATTCTTATACGCCGTGACATTCCTACCATTTATCCTACCCGTCGCCATAACAGCGAAGTATGCATAGGGCTTAGACTCCCATATATTAACGCCTTCAGAGCTAGCAATATACCTATACTCCATCCACTCGTTCAGCCTAACAACAACACTTTTTACATAATCCCGGGACTCTACCATAGAGCCTACTGCCTGTAGGTCCGAAATCTTCTCAGAGAGATCTACGTCATCGAACTCCCTCTTAACAGGCCATTCATAAGAAGAGTTTATCGCTGGTATATCAGCCAGCGAATTATTACGGCGCGACGCGCGGGCAGTCTCTTTTGCTATGCTGCAAGCTCTCTTAAGAGCCTCCACAAGAGATTCAACATCAATCTTCGAGGCCGTAGCTGAGCCCCAGAATCCATTATAGAATACTCTTGCATGAGCTCCTACCTCACTATAGAATTTATTTACTGTTATCCTTCCATTCTCCCATCTCATGCTCCTACCATGCTCGGAGACCACGCGCAGGTCGAAATAGTCGCCGCATGAAAACTTGCTCAAAGCCTCCTCCATATAATCCAAGATTTCAACGGTCAACACTAAACCACCCTGCATACAGATAAAAACCCTGTGTATGCATCTATTTAGGACTCAAGCTTTTATTTGATATGCATAAAACTAAGCGATTTCTTACTATACAAGATCATGTGATTCGTTATTTATATTCCCCTCCTCTAGGTATCGAGTCAACTGGGGGTAATAATGGCACGCATCCCCAGGATACCCCGTATAGAAGACATAGATCCCCGTGGAAGCAAGGTTCTGATGAGAATCGATATAAACAGCCCCATAGACCCTGAGACTGGTAGAATACTAGATGATACCAGGTTTAGGTCTCACGTCGAAACTATAAGAGAGCTTGCCGTTGAAAGGGGTAACGCGCTTGTATTAATGAGTCATCAAGGCCGCCCCGGCTCCTCGGATTTTGTTCTCTTAAAAGAGCATTCCCGTGTGTTAAGCGATCATGTGGGTCTTGATATCAAGTATATAGACGATATTATAGGCCCCGCTGCGCGTGACTCCATAGAGAAGCTACAGCCGGGCGAGATTCTATTATTGGAGAACACGAGGCTCCTCTCCGAGGAAACGATAGAAATGGTGCCCGAGAAGCATGCTACTAGTATTTTCGTCCGTATGCTGTCAGAGCTGTTTGACTATTATGTAAACGATGCATTTGCAACCGCGCATAGAAGCCAGCCTAGCATAGTGGGTTTCCCGCTCGTGATACCCTCGGCGATGGGGCGTCTTATGGAGAAGGAGGTGGATGCGCTCTCCAAGGTGTTCAATCCTGAACTAGAGCCCAAGATATTTGTCTTGGGAGGAGCAAAGGTACATGATACTCTTAGGATAATAGAGCACCTAGTGGCTAACAAGGTGGCTGATAGGATTCTTACTACTGGTCTTGTCGCGTTTCTTTTCATGGTTGCTAAGGGGATAGATATAGGGAAGCAGCAGAAGTCTCTCTTAGAGAAGAAGGGTATACTCCCACTAGTGCCTAGGGCTAGACGGCTCTTGTTGAGAGGAGCTCCTATAGAGACTCCTATTGATTTCAAAGTAGAGACATCTAGTGGGGAGGTAGCTGTTAGAGGATTAGGCAATCTAGATGGACCTGCCAAAGACATCGGTCCACAAACTATACGCATGTATTCAGAGTTCTTCCAGGAGGCCAGCATAATAGTTATGAGAGGCCCGGCGGGAGTCATAGAGGATAAACGGTTCAAAGAGGGTACTCTCAGACTAGTCGAAAACGCGTTGTCGAGCGGTGCGTTCACAATATTCGGCGGCGGGCACTTTAACGCCATTTTTAAGGAGCTAGACAATAAGGAACTGGTAAATAGGGTGGGCCACATGTCGACAGGAGGCGGTGCACTCCTGCTTTTCCTTTCAGGTGAGCCTCTCCCTGCTTTCGAGGCTTTGAACATGTCGGCCCGCAAGTTCTTGGGGTGGGAGTAATGAGTGTGAGGGTCTCAGTTAACGGTTATGGCACCATAGGTAAACGTGTGGCAGACGCCATATCAAGGCAGGACGATATGATGCTTGTAGGTGTAAGTAAAACCAAACCCGACTATGGGGCTCTACTAGCTGTTTCGAAGGGATACGATCTTTACGTGCCCGAAGACAGGGTAGAAGCATTTGAAAATGCGGGGGTAAAGATAGCTGGGACAATAGATGAAATGCTAGAGAAGAGTGATGTGGTTATAGACGCTTTGCCCGGCAAGCAAGGGGTTTCCATGAAGCCTCTCTACGAGAAATACGGGGTAAAACAGGTTTTCCAGGGAGGCGAGAAGCCCGGCGTAGCGGATGCCTCCTTCTCCACTCTGTGCAACTACGATGAAACGAGGGGGTTGAAGAGCCTGAGGGTGGTTTCCTGCAACACTACCGGCCTTTTAAGACTTATATGTACTCTGAATAGGGAATTCGGTGTTAAGAGGGTTAGAGCTACCCTCATAAGGAGGGGAGCTGATCCCCGGGAAGTCAAGAAGGGGCCTATAAATGCTATAGTCTTGAATCCGCCCACGCTTCCCAGCCATCATGGCGAGGATGTTAAGACAGTTATACCTGACCTCGATATAATGACATCTGCTGTAGCCGTGCCTACAACACTGATGCACGTGCATAGTGTCCTACTGGAACTCGAGCATGATACCACGCGGGAGGAAGTGCTACGTGTATTGGATGAGGCGCCAAGGATAATAGTAGTCAGCACTGAGTCACTGGGAATCAAGAGTACTGCAGAACTTATAGAGGCGGCTCGCGATCTAAGGTATAGGAACGATATACCTGAACTAGTAGTATTCGAGGAGAGTGTTACAGTAAACAGTAGGGAAGTAATGCTTTTCCAAGCAGTACACCAAGAGTCCATAGTGGTTCCCGAGAACGTTGATGCTGTGAGGGCCTTAATGAACCTGGCCGACAGCTGGAGGGATACGCTTGAGAAGACAGATAAAAACCTGGGCCTCACATATAAGTTGTTCTAGACGAGGTGATGTATGGATTTGAGTTCAAAACGTTTCACAACTCCCACATATGAAGTCAGCTACTTGTTCAGGAAGATACTAGTACCTATCGACGGGTCTGAAAACAGTCTTAGAGCCCTGGACGTTGCAGTCGACTTTGCAGTTAGATACGGGTCACACATAGTAGTATACTATGTAACCTACAGAGGCCAGGATGATTCTCAGGAGGTTCTGGGGAAGGCTAAGAAGCGTATAGGCGACCTAGATATAAGAGTAACCTTTAAACA
>Ga0256833_1003979_pt1 | contig 10003 bp, 6 predicted proteins | sample 356284metaG_FD_190535 | JGI IMG/M metagenome (GOLD analysis project Ga0256833, IMG submission 190535) | Hydrothermal vent microbial communities from Mid Atlantic Ridge, Atlantic Ocean - 356-284 | ecosystem: Environmental > Aquatic > Marine > Hydrothermal vents | place: Atlantic Ocean: Mid...
AATCGCACTAAGTTCAATAAAATCCAATTTGTTGAGGTCCTTACTTACCATTTTGATAATAATGGTCGGAATCACTGCCCTGGTAGGAATTTTGACTGCGATAGATACTATTTTATATTCTTTGAATAACAATTTTAGTAGTATTGGATCAAATTCCTTCAAAATCCAACCTGTATATGAAAATTTAAAATCCAGACATCACGGAAGAAAAAAACGAATAGGAGATAATATCAATTTTCGACAAGCGATACAATTCAAAGAAAAATATCATTTTCCGGGTGCTAAAGTTACCGTTTACTCTGGTTTTGTAAATGGTGCTACCGTTAAATATAAAGATAAAAAAACTAATCCGGTTATCAATGTTAAAGGAATTGACGATAATTTCATAAATGTAACAGGTATGGAAATAGGGGAAGGACGATATTTTAATAATAATGAACTTCAAGATGGAATGCACAAAGTCGTTCTTGGTAGTCAGATTGTTAAAAGTCTTTTTAAATTGAAAAGAGATAGAGTTATCGGAAAAATTGTTGATATAAACGGCTACAATTATAAAATAATAGGTATAATAAAAGAAGAAGGAACAAATAAAAATACCAATAATGACCAAACGGCATTTATTCCTCTTTTGAATGGGAAAAGATATTATCATTATGATAATAAACCTTATGAAATTAATGTGGGTCTTGAAAGCTCGCTAAAAATGGAAGATGCGATATCAAATGCAACAGGTTTATTTAGAAATATTAGAAAATTAAAGATAAAGGATAAAAATGATTTTGAAATTACCAAAAGTGATAATTTGCTAAAAATGATCAAAGATGCTACTTTTAAAATCAGAATTGCTACTATTGCCATCGCTCTGATTACATTGCTTGGTGCAGCTATTGGCCTTATGAATATCATGCTTGTTACTGTTTCCGAACGCACAAGGGAAATAGGAATAAGGAAAGCTACAGGAGCTTCAAACAAACACATACTGACACAGTTTCTTACCGAATCCGTCATTATCAGTCAACTTGGAGGTGTTTTGGGAATAATACTGGGAATAATACTGGGAATCGTACTCGCTCATTATATCAAAGGTCAATTTGTAATGCCCTGGCTTTGGATTATAATTGCATTGATTTTAAACACAGCAGTGGGATTGCTTTCCGGAGTTTTTCCGGCAATAAAAGCATCAAAAATGGATCCTATCGAGTCCTTAAGGTATGAGTAATTGTTTATTATTTACTATTTTCAGATTTCCCGTGTAATAATACAACATTTTCGATATGATGTGTATGTGGAAACATATCTACTGCTTGTGATTTTAATACTTTGTATTTTTCGCTTAATAATGCAATATCCCTTGCTTGAGTTGAAGGATTACAACTGATATATACTAATTTTTGAGGTTCCAGTTTTAATAATGTTTCGATAACGTCTTTGTGCATACCAGCGCGAGGCGGATCGATAAATACGATATCAGGTTTGTCAAATCTATCACTTAAAATATCTTTCACATCTCCGGTTTTGAATGTTGCATTTGATATATTATTCAATTTCGCATTCAATTTCGCATCTTCTATAGCTTCTTTAACAAGTTCTATACCCATGACTTTCTTTACTTTTTTTGCCAGATACAAGGCTATACTTCCTATTCCCGTATAAAGATCAAGAACGTTTTCATTTCCTTGTAAATCTGCAAAATCCAAGGCTATATCATACAATACTTTTGATTGAAAAGTATTTGTTTGAAAAAATGATTTCGGAGAAATAATAAATTCAACCTCACCAAGCTTTTCTCTTATCGCCGTTTTTCCTTTGTAATTGATAATATCCAAATCCCAAATAGAATCATTCATCTTTGGATTAATAACATAATTAAGACTGGATATTTCAGGAAATTTCGCATAAACTGCATCAAGCAATGAAGTTATCTTTTCCCGATTGTCAGTAGAGAAACTTACAATCAGCATAATCTGATTCAAACTGCTGGTTCTGATAATCATATTGCGCATCAATCCCTTATTGGCTCGCGCATCCCAATAAGTATATCCGTGTTCCAGGGTATAATCTCTGATAAAATTTCTTATTTCATTAGAAGAAGAACCCTGCAAATAACAATGTTCTACAGGAATGATTTTATCAAAACTACCGGGAGCATGAAATCCCAAAACATTGGTTTCTCCAAATATGGTATCGCTATTTATTTCTTCATCGGTTAACCATCGTTTATTTGAAAATGAAAATTCAAGTTTGTTTCTGTAATATTCGGTTTTATCTCCTCCTTTGATTGGTAAGATTTCTTCAATATCCACTTTTGCTATTCTGTTAAAAGCCTCTTTTACCTGTTTATCTTTGTACTCCAATTGTTTGGTATAATCAAGATGCTGCCATTTACAACCCCCACAATTTTCAAAATGGCTACATACCGGTTTTATTCTGTAAGGAGAATTTTTTTTATATTTTTTTACAATTCCCTGAAATACCCCCTTTCTTTTTTTCAACAAAAGAATGTCAACAATATCACCGGGTACAGGTCCTTGAACAAAAATCACCTTACCGTCCTCAGCTTTTCCCACAGCTTTTCCTCTGTCGGCAATATCTATAATTTCAATATCCTCTATAATTTTTTTTTTCTTCATTTCTTTTCAATATATATATTAAAAAACGAAATTACAGGAATAATTCAATTATTAAATAAAAGGCATATTAATTTTAATACAAAATTCATAAAAAATATAGGATAAATGTGGAATTAATAGATAAATAAAAATAAAAAATGTATTTTTGTATATATTAATTATTAACTAAAAAATATTGATTATGAAAAAATTACTACTATTTTTAATTGCCGGATTATTTATAGCTAATTCAGGTTTTTCACAAATTTCCAAAAGTATGGCTATAAAAACTTTAAATAAAAATAATGAAATCTTACAACAATTAAAAGACTATTCAAAATCAGATGCATATTTTGAAGTGATAGGAAAGATATGTGGTGAAGGCTGGAATGTAGATTCATTGAATAATCTGGTACAAAATCAAAACGTAAAAATTACATTTGAAAACTTAGGCAATGATAAATATAAAGCAACCTATGATAATATTCAAACTGACGATAGTGGCCAATCAAAAGAAATAATCGCAGAAACATATTTTAGTGGAGATTTACCCGATTATAATATAGACCCGAATGTCGATTCAATCATTATATCTACTACTCTGGGAGGAATTAATATTCCTGTCGTTTGGCAGAGATATTATTATGATGCTGAAAAATTGGATCATTCTGTTTCATATTTAAATTATTCTGCCTTAGGAGTACCCCTGGGTATTTTATTATCAGACTCTACACAATATTATTATGATAATAAGAACTTTTTAGTTGGAGAATCACATTATGGATTGTCTTTTAATGACTTTACAAGTATTATTATTTCGGACAGTATCGCTTATACAAATAATGCAAAAGGGTTTGAAACTGAATCAATTCATTACCAGCCCGGTTCAGATGGAATCCTGACACCCACCGGAAGAAATACTTATGAATATGATTCCCAAGACAGAGTGATCAAAGAAAAAGAATATGTAAATCCGGATAATTGGATTTTATCTACAAGAACAACTACGGATTACAAATCAAAATTAACTATCGAATTAAGAGAAATCACTAATGATGCAGGTACTACTTGGGAACCTACTAATTTGGATTCTACATTTTTTAATGTTGATTTACCTTATGGATTTCCTAATAAAACGGCCAATTATGAATATGAGAATGGAGAATGGAAAATCATCTCTTACATCTTATACAAAGATTGCTCGGGAACAGCTACCAATAATGTTGAATACTCTTCATTTGCAGCAAGATTCGATAATGATGATATTGTGATTTTGGCAGATCAGACAATTAATGATGCAAATGTAACTTTGTATAATACAAATGGGCAAGTTTTATTTAATCAAAGATTTAAAATTGTACCTGAAAAAATATTTGCGGGTAATCTTCTTTCAGGTATTTATATCCTGAAAATAAACGGTACAGACTTTAAAGGAGTTGGTAAAGTGATTAAGTTTTAATAATTTTCATGATAATTGTCTCAAAAATATGATTGTTCGTCTTATTTTTGAGACAATTTCTTTTTTATGAATGCTAATGATGTAAATATAGAAAATAGCTGGAAACAAATTCTTGCCGAAGAATTTGAAAAAGATTACTTTTCCAAAATAAAAGAGCATATCGTTGATGATATTAAATCGGGAAATACTATATACCCTCCAGGGAAGTTGATTTTTAATGCTTTTAATCTCACTCCTTTTGATAAGGTAAAAGTTGTAATAATAGGACAAGACCCCTACCATGCCCCGGGACAAGCTATGGGTTTGTGCTTTTCCGTTCCACGAAATATCCCAGTACCAGCATCTCTAAAAAGAATATACAAAGAATTAAAAGAAGATGTAGGAATCCAAATTCCCAATCACGGAGATTTAACAACGTGGGCTAAACAAGGAGTATTTATGATGAATGCAATACTTACTGTTGTAAAAAAATCTCCGGGTTCACATAAAAAAATTGGCTGGCAGGAATTTACCGATAATGTGATAAAAAAAATATCTGACAAGAAAACGGGTATTGTATTCTTACTATGGGGAAATTTTGCAAGAGCAAAAAAACCGCTAATTGACCAACACAAACATTTTATATTGGAAGCTCCACATCCCTCTCCATTGGCAGGAAACGGTTTTTTCGGAAATCATCATTTCTCTAAAACCAATGAATTGCTTATAAAACAAAGCAAAGAACCTATAGAATGGCAAGTTTAAGATAGCCTTTAACTTTTCACTTTTGTCTTTTCAAACTTTGAACTTTGGGCTATAAGTTCTAAATTTTTAAAAAATACTAAAGGATCAAAGAATAACGAAAAAAATATATTTACTTTTTTGTACCTACAATAGTATATTCATACCGGTCATCTCCATCGTAAATGGTATAATCAATCTGAATAGTATAATCCGAATAAAATCCTTTTCCTCCGATATCCCTGTATTCATCAAATGTTTGCTCCGGAATCCTAATATCCATTTTGTAGTCATCGGCACATCCATTTATATCAGCATCGACAACCAACCAAGTATCTTCAAGCCATGGAGCGTCTATTTTAATTCTGTCTCCGTGATATTCGGAAATAACCATATCAAATGGTCCTGATATACCTACAACATGTGCCTCATAAACCCCGACTATAGGCAAAACACAGTCATCATATTTTTCGCAAGCTGAGAAGGAAATTAAAATAGTTGCAAGAATTAATATGTATTTAGTTTGGTTCATACGTTTAAAATTTTTATTTTAAAAAATCATGCACTTAATAGACAGACACTATTTAACAAAATAACGATTTGCAACTATATTTTTTACAATAATTCTCTTGTTTAACCTGACTTTAATATTGTCTTAACAAATTTTAACAATCTCAAACAATCTATATCTTATTTGTTTTATGGATAAAAAATCAGTAAATAACATCCATGATAGATTATTTAAATCGATAATTCATTCATTACATCAACCCTTTGAATAGATACCCTTCATGACTTAGGTTATGCTATGAGCCTAAAATAAATACATTAGTTCCCGGTTTTAATATTGCTTTTTTATTATTAAAAAATATTTTTAGTGTTTTTATTGAATTATTTTTAATAATGCATTTTTTCTTTTTTATACTAATGTTCAATTTTGTCCCTCTGAAATTTATTGAAAAAATCAATTTTTTCCAATTATCGGGCAAAAGCGGATTGATGGAAAAAGTATTATTTTTTACATGAATACCACCGAACCCTTCGATTACCGACAATAATGTTCCCGCCATGCTTGTAATATGACAACCGTCTTCAGTATCATTATTGATATCATCAAGGTCAAGTCTTGAAGTTCGTAAAAACAGTTCATACGATTTGTCTTTCCGGCCTATCTTACTTGCCAATATACTGTGAATACAAGGAGAAAGAGATGATTCATGAACTGTCAATGGTTCATAAAAATCAAAATTTTTCTCAATTTCATTTATTGTAAAATAATCTTGGAAAAAATATATACCCTGCAATACATCCGCTTGTTTGATGAAACATGAACGCAGAATTCTATCCCAAGACCAATGTTGAGAGATAGGTCTTTCTTTTTCCGGTAAAGTATCGGCATGGCGTATTTCCTTATCCAAAAATCCGCTTTGCTGTTTGAATACACCATGTATCTTATCATACGGAAGATAGACATTTGTTTCTATTTTTTTCCAGAGATCAATTTCTTTATTGGTATCCAATTCCGTTTTATTGATTATTTTTTTATATTTCTTTTTGTCTTTCTTTTTCAAATCTTCAAGACTTTCTATCGTATATCTAAGACACCAACGGGCGATAAAATTAGTATACCAATTATTGTTCACGTTATTTTCATATTCATTTGGTCCCGTTACACCTAACATAACATATTTTTGTCTTTTTTCCGAGAAATTGAATCGTTGAGCCCAAAATCTACTAATTCCTATTAGTACTTCAAGTCCTTTATCATAAAGATATGTTTTGTCAGCAGTAAATCTTGTATAATTATATATGGCATAAGCAATTGCACCGTTACGATGTATTTCCTCAAATGTTATTTCCCATTCATTATGGCATTCTTCTCCATTCATTGTGACCATGGGGTAAAGTGCGGCACCATTTTTAAAACCCAATTTTCCCGCATTTTCAATTGCTTTTTGTAAATGGTTATATCTGTATTTTAACAGATTTTTAGAAATTTTAGAATCAGAAGTGTAAAGATAAAAAGGCAAACAATATGCTTCTGTATCCCAATAAGTGCTACCACCATATTTTTCTCCCGTAAAACCTTTAGGTCCAATATTTAGTCTTGAGTCTTTTCCCGTATATGTTTGATTTAACTGCAAGATATTATATCTGATTGCTTGTTGAGCTGAGTCATCTCCGATTATTTTAATATCGCTATTTTTCCATATTTTTTCCCAAGCATTTGTATGTCTGTTTTTTATTGTAAGAAAGTCTTCTGATAAAGATTTTTCCAATTTGTCTATAGCTATTAAGTCCAATTTATTTTTATTGTAAAAAAATGAAGAAACCGTAATAGCATATTTTTCAAATGAAATCTCATCACCCTCTAGAAAATTAAGAGAATAAATTTGACTAAATCTTTGTGAATGTTTCTTTGTTTCAGCCTGTATGTCAAGAAGATTTTCCTGATAGTATATTTTATTTGCAGTAGCACAACTAACCACAAACCCGGTTTTCTTTGTTTCAGCCTTTACAATACCATATTTTTTATTTACTTTGGTTGAAATACCTTTCCAAAATTTTTCACCATAGTTACTATCTTCATTGTAAACATTAAAATCCGTATAACTTTCTATTTCTATTTTTCCTGAAAAATTTTCTGCTTTGATATTGTATTTCAATAAACCCAGGTCATCTTCAGCCATACTGTAAAATATTTCCATATTGACGGAAATTATTTCTCCTTTTTTAAATCTTATTTTAAAATGGCGACTAAAAATAGCGGAATTCATATCCAATATCGCCTTATACTTAAGGATTTCACATTTGTTTAAATCCAAAATCTGATCGTTTATTTTAATATTAAGACCTATCCACTTTACAGCATTAAGAACCTTGGCAAAATATTCAGGATAACCGTTTTTCCACCATCCGACTTTAGTCTTATCGGGATAATAGATACCGGCGAGATAATTACCTTCGAGAGTTTCTCCCGAATATGTTTCCGGAAAATTACCGCGCATTCCCATTTTTCCATTTCCTATACTGAATATACTTTCCGAAATTCTTTTGTATTCGGGATGAAATCCTTCTTCTATTATTTTCCAAGGATGAATAGAGATATATTGTTTCATTATAATAAAAATTTTAATCAAGCTGTTAACAAAAATAAAAAAAATAAAATATATAATGCCTTTTACTCTAAAATATATATAAAATCAAGACTGCTTAATGTCTGTCTATAAAGTGCTTAATTTTTTAAAAACAAAGATTTTTGATAAGATTTTTATCTTTTGTTTTTATCACTTTTTATTTTTCACTTTTGTCAAATAGTCTGCCGGGAATAGTTAGTCAATATGTTTTGGTTTTAAAAATATTTCCTTTTTAGAATATAACAATGCGCTTATTATTAATATAATATACACAATGATAATAGCAGTCATTTGTTCCCATTTGTGTGTAAATTCATAATAAAGTATCAAGAAGCCTCCAAGTCCTAGACCGATAATTGCAAAAATGGTAATCAAAGCTGATGATTTGGTTTTTTTTCTTATTTTAAAATTAATGAGGGCCATTAAAAACGAAACCAATAAAAAGGTAATGCTCCCGAATTCCACTAATAAACGGAGCCCTCCCGCAAGTATTAGAATTCCTGCCATAATTCCCATTGATATAACAGCAATTACAGGGATATTTTTTTTTCTTTGTGCGAGTTTGGCGGGAAATAAACCATCTCCGGCAATTTCAGCCATTTGTCTGGACGAACCGAATAATGTACCGCTGATGGCACTACTGGTAGCTAAAATAGCACCGAAAACAACCAATAGATAACCAATATTTCCGATAGTATTTCCTACTCCAGCCGCTAATGCATATTCTTTATCCTTTGCCATTTGTTCCAATGGTATGGTAAATAAAGCTCCAACAGATATTATCACATACAAGATAATCACAATCGCAATAGCTGAATAAATAGCAAGAGGTGTATTTTTTTCGGGGTTTTTCATTTCATTTACAGCATTTATAACAAGTTGAAATCCTTCATAAGCAACAAAAGTCAGAGAAGCAACAATAAGAATATTCATAATACTGGTATTTTCAAAGTCATCATGCATATTATGGATGAAAGTTTGCATATCAATACTTCTATAATTTATTAATATTATCGATATTATGGTAAGTATAATAAGTTTGGTGTATACCATTAGATCTTCAATTTTTCCCATTCCGTTTACACTCCAAACATTGATCAATACAAAAACAACTAAAATACCAAGTGCTATTAATTTTCGTGCCCAAATATCATTGGCAAAATCCATCCCACTTATAGCATAAGACGAAAAAGTGTAAGCATATATGGCTAATGTACTAATATATCCGAAAATAACCAGCCAACCAATAACAGCAGCCGGATATTTTAATGTCGGATATGTTTTTTTCACAAAGGCATAAGTTGCTCCTTCATCTTTATAATACAGTCCTAATTTCACATAAGAATAAGCAGCTAAACCTGCTACTATTCCTCCTATAATAATTGCAATAGGAGTCAAGAAACCGATTAAATTTACAGATATTCCCAATATAGTAAATATCCCGCCACCGACCATACCTCCAATTGCAATAGCTACTAATTCCTTTAATCCTAAACTGTCACTATTTCTGTTATTCATAATTTAAATTTTAAATGATATTTTGATTCCGCTGATAACCATATCAGTACCTATTATAGCAATAATCAACCCCATTATTTTACCAAAAACTTTAATGAAATTAGCTCCAAATTTCTCCGTGAAATAATCGCTGAGTTTAAATGCGATAAAATTTAGATAACAAATAATTGCAAAAATAATAATAACTATTAAAATACGACTAAAATTTGAGTTACTTACAAAATTCATTCCAGTAACAATAGTGCCGGGACCTGCCAAAAGAGGTATTGCCAATGGAGAAACGGCAATATTTTCATCAATTGCCGGGCTTTGTAAATGTTTGACACTCGAACTTTTTGATTGAAGCATTTCGAAACCGGTATAAAAAAGAATAATACCACCTGTTATTTTGAATGCCGGTATGGTAATACCGAAAAATTTGAATAAATATGTCCCGAAAATAATAAAAGCCAAACCGATGATAAAAGCAATACCGGTAGATTTCTTTGCTATTTTATTTTTTTCTTTTTTATCAGCTCCTTGTGTTAAGGACAAAAAAACTGGTATCCCCCCGATGGGAT
>Ga0256833_1003980_pt1 | contig 10002 bp, 12 predicted proteins | sample 356284metaG_FD_190535 | JGI IMG/M metagenome (GOLD analysis project Ga0256833, IMG submission 190535) | Hydrothermal vent microbial communities from Mid Atlantic Ridge, Atlantic Ocean - 356-284 | ecosystem: Environmental > Aquatic > Marine > Hydrothermal vents | place: Atlantic Ocean: Mid...
GGTTGCAGGTGAAACCGGCTTTAGATACGCCGCAGGCGGAAATTTTACTGTCATCTGACTTCTGTCCTCTGTTTACGAAAAAAGGTACCAGAATGAACCTGAAACAACTTGTTACTGTTCTTGCCACCCTGATGTTCACCGTCCTGCCGGAAACGCCGGCTCAGGCCCATTTCGGCATGTTGATTCCAGCAAGGAATACCGTCGATCAACACCAGCGAACATTACACTTTACCATCTCCTTCGGACATCCATTCTCCGGTATTGGTCTGGACATGGAAAAACCCATCCGCTTTTTCGTTGACCAGGGAGACAAAAAAATTGACCTCACGAAGACGTTGCGCCCAGTGCAGGTCATGGGACATGGTGGCTGGCAGACAGACTATCGTTTCCGCAGACCAGGTATTTATTTCTTTGCCGTTGAACCCAAACCGTACTGGGAAGCAGCGGAAGATATTTATATCAAACATTACACCAAAACCATTGTGTCCGCATTCGGCGCCGATCATGGCTGGAGCCGCCCCATAGGCATGAAGACTGAAATCGTCCCCCTGCTCCGTCCTTTCGGTAATTACAGCGGCAATACGGTGGTCGGCCGGGTTCTTTTTGACGGTAAACCGGTTGCCCGTGCCGAGGTGGAGGTAGAACTCTACAATCAAGGCCGTTTTACCGCCCCAACCCCTTCCCACGAAACCCAGGTTATTCTCGCCGATGACCGGGGTATCTTTTCTTTTACCTGCCCGCAGCCTGGCTGGTGGGGTTTTGCAGCTCTGCGCCGGGCAAATTACCGGCTCCGTGGCCCCGACAATAAAGAGAAGGCGGTTGAATTGGGGGCCGTACTCTGGCTGTACATGGATCCCTGGCAGCCCACCGGACCATGATCTCCGAGCCCTTTGCCGGCGGCGATTCCCTGTTGCACCGAACGGATCCGGCCGTCAAAATAGTCAGCGCCATGCTGCTTGCCCTCAGCATAGCCGGCAGTTCCTCTTTCCAGGTCGCAGGCGCAGGGCTTATCATCGGTATTCTGTTACTTGCCATGGCCCGTTTGCCGGTAAAACCGCTGGGAAAACGATTTGCCGCCGTCAATATCTTCACTCTTCTCCTCTGGGTTACCCTGCCGTTGACCGGCGGCGGAGAACAAATCATCAATTTTTTTTCTCTACATCTAAGCGGTAAGGGAATAGCGCTTGCCTGGCTGATCACCCTGAAAACCAACGCGATTTATCTGATATTGACGGCCTTGATGACGACTTCCACCGTTACCGAAATCGGACATGGGCTGGAACGACTGCACCTGCCGCCAAAACTGATTCTTCTCCTGTTGACCACCTATCGCTATCTCAGTAGAATCGAACTGGAATACCAAAGGTTACGGCGCTCCGCCACCCTGCGCTGCTTTCACGGCAGGAGTAATCTGCACACCTACAGAACCTATGGCTATTTGATCGGTATGACCCTTATCCGCAGTTACGAGCGTTCCCGACGGGTCCACCAGGCCATGCTCATGCGGGGCTTTGACGGTAGTTTTCCTCTCTTAACAAGACAGCGCGCCGGTGGCGGGGATATAGTCCTCCTCGTGGCGTGTGCCCTCCTTTCCCTGTCTCTTACCCTCTGGACCTTTCTATGAAAGTCGATAATTCCGCAATCCATGGCCGACAGGCAGTGATTGAGCTGCACAACATCACATACAGGTATCCAGGCAGTCGGCACGATGTTTTTTCCCACCTTAATTTACAGGTGGGCCGGGATAAAATCGCCCTGCTGGGGGACAATGGGTCGGGAAAGACAACCCTGCTGCAGATCATTGTGGGACTATTGCAGCCAACCCACGGAGAGGTGTATTTTAATGGCCGCCTCATGCGGCAGGAAAAAGATTTTTTTCCCCTGCGCCGCAAAATCGGCATGCTCTTCCAGCATGCCGATGATCAGTTGTTCTGCCCGTCAGTGCTGGATGACGTGGCCTTCGGCCCGCTGAATCTCGGTCGTTCAAGGGAAGAAGCCATGGAAATCAGCCTGCAGACACTGCAACGTATCGGACTGCAGGGCTACGAAGACCGGATTACCCACCGGCTCTCCGGCGGAGAAAAACGGTTGGTCGCCCTGGCCACCGTACTGGCAATGGAACCTACGCTTCTTCTGATGGATGAGCCGACCAACGATCTGGACCATGATGCCAGGGCACGACTCCTGGAGATCCTTGCCGGTCTTGATATGTCCTTTGTCCTTATCTCCCATGACTGGGATTTTCTTGCCCGCCTGTGTACCACCTTTTACGCCCTTGAACACGGACACCTGCACAAAAGTGAAACCCTTGCAATCCACCGCCACAGCCATGCCCATCCCCTGGGTGAGCAGGGCCATCATCACTCAATGCCATAGCACCAGAATCCAGGTAATACCGGCACCGCAGAGTGCCAATGCCACTGCCGTGGACCCTAAATCCTTGGCTGCCCCGGATAATGCATGCTCTTCGGAGCTGATACGATCAACAACACATTCAATGGCCGAATTAACGACCTCCATCAGCAGAATCAAGAGCAGGGAACCGACAAGTAATGCACGTTCACAGCCATTATCACCTAAAAATACGGCAAGAGGGGCACCGATGAGAAACAGTAACATCTCCTGACGAAAGGCCTCTTCATTCTTCCAGATAAAGAGCAGGCCATTCAAGGAACACAAGGCGGCATTACGCAGACGGGCCAGGCCGATGCCGTTTTTTTTGGGACGGATAGTCATAAATTATTTTTCCTTAAACCAACATATCCAAAGGATTGCACCCACGGCGCAGTATGCCGCCGATCGATATTTTTCCAACACCGTCAACTGTAGCGGATTATCACGATGGAATAAACAAATTCTCGGTAAACTTGTATTTTTTTGTTGAACTCTCGGGGTAACCAATGGTAAGCTCCATCACCATGTGGTAGTTGTACGCATATACACAACAATTCAACCGGTTATCAAAAATGGACAAGGCAACCTTTGCAAAGGCCCGGGCCAAGCTCGAAAGAACCCAGAAAGAACTGGCAATACTACTTGGTGTTTCCTTAAAGGCGGTGCAAAGTTACGAGCAGGGATGGCGCTCTGTTCCTCTGCATGTGGAACGTCAACTTTATTTTCTGCTGGCCAACCGAAGGGATGGAACGAAAAAAAAGAAAAAAAACTGCTGGAAAGAAAAAAAATGTCACTTGAAAAAAACCTGTCCGGCGTGGGAGTTTCAGGCTGGTCACCTCTGCTGGTTTCTCAGCGGCACTAAATGTGAGTGCACGGCAGAGACTATTGATTGGAAAGACAAGATGAAAACCTGTCGTCAGTGCGATGTCCTTTCCTCTCTCATCTGATAAGGATACCACAAATTTTTCCTTTTCCAGATGCCGGTTTTCAAAAGCCCTACGCCGTGATAGTATAACCTTTATTAAGCCTGAATTGGGCGTTTCACCCAATCTGCAGGCCTCGGAGTCTCGTTCCTCGCTTACCGGCGCTGTCCCGTATAGGCTTAACTACGATGAAACGGCACAAAACCTGCAGCTTGGGGCGAAATGAAAATCGCTCCATTCAGGTTAAGGTATAATCCGATAACGGTCTTTTCTTTTTTCTCCATCATCCTTACCTTTTTTTGTACGCATGACGACCGGCAAAGTGGGCGTCGCCCTGAGCGGCGGCGTAGATTCAACCGTGGCCACTCTGCTCCTGCAAAGGCAGGGCTGCGAGGTGCACGGTTTTTTTATGGAACTGCCGCTCACTGATCGAAAGCAGCAGATACAAAGAGTGCGGGCAACGGCGCAATCTCTCCACGTCCCCCTGCAGCTTGTCGACATGCAGGAGCTGTTTTCCAGCACCATCATCAAACAGTTTATCACTGCCTATGCCGGCGGCTTGACGCCTAATCCCTGTGTCCTTTGTAACGCCGCCATGAAATTCGGTGCCCTGCTCGAATACATGATGCAACAGGGGATGGATAAGATGGCCACCGGACACTATGCCAGGCTCATAGCGAATGCAGGCGGTAACAACCGACTCCTTAGAGGTCTTGATGCCGGCAAAGATCAGTCCTATTTTCTCTGCCGCCTTACCCAACGGCAGCTCTCCCATACCCTCTTCCCGCTGGGATCATGGAAAAAAAAGGATGTCATTACCCAGGCACAGAAAAATGGTCTGGCCGTGCACACCGATAACGAAAGCCAGGATGTCTGTTTTCTGGCAACCGGCTTGCAGCAATTTCTCAAAGAGCATGGGGTTGCAGAACAAGCGGGCGAGATATGTACATCCCGGGGCCGTGTCCTGGGCCGACATGCCGGAATAAGTCATTATACGGTCGGCCAGCGACGTGGTCTCGGCCTGCCTGACGCCACTCCCTGGTATGTGATTGCAATTGACCCGAAGGAAAACCGAATTATTGTCGGTAAAAATGAGGAACTTTTCCAACGGCATGTTCTCATCCGGGACCTGCACTGGTTGATCAGTGAACCGGTGCTTCCCTGGCAGGGACAGGTTCAACTCCGTTCCCGTCATCATGCTGCCGCCGCCCGTCTTATCCAAAAAAACGAGACAACCTGGGAAATATTATTCAGTGAACCACAACGGGCCATCACTCCCGGCCAGTTTGCCGTCCTCTATGAAAGGGACCAGGTAGCAGGCAGCGGAATTATTCTCTCTCAACAATCTTGCCGCCCATGAAAAAAACCATCGCCGTCACCACCCTGGGCTGCAAGGTAAATCAGTTTGAGTCCGCTTCCTTTATCACCGGCTTTACCGATGCCGGCCATGAGATTGTTCCCTTTTCCGGTCCGGCGGATGTCTACGTCATCAATACCTGTGGCGTCACCGCCAGGGCCGGGCAGCAATCCAGACAACTCGTACGACGGGCCATCCGCACCAATCCTGAAGCCCGGATTATCGTTACCGGCTGTTACGCCCAGATCGCCGCCGAGCAGCTTGTGGAGATCTCCGACAGGCAGATATGTATCATCGGCAATGGTAACAAGCACCTGCTGGTGGCAACAGCGCTGAAAAAAAACCTTCCCGAATTGACCATGTTGACGGGCAATATCGGTTTACAAAAAGAAATCTGCAGGCTGCCGGTTCGGCGTTTTCGGGGCCGGACCCGTTGTTATCTTCGTATCCAGGACGGCTGCAATAACTTCTGTTCCTATTGTATCGTCCCCTACAGTCGCGGCCGAAGCAGATCCCTGCCGAAAGCAGCAGTGCTTGAACAGGGCGAACTCTTCAGGGAGCAGGGATACCGGGAAATGGTCATTACCGGTATCAATGTGGGAAAATACGGCCTTGACCTTCAAGAGGGACAGGATATTTACAGCCTGCTGGATGCCCTTTGTTGCAATTTTCCGGATATGCGTATCCGGTTGAGCTCCATCGAACCCACCGAGGTCAACGAACAACTGTTGACGACCATCGCCCAACATGCCAACTTCATGCCCCACCTTCATATTCCATTGCAAAGCGGGGATGACCGTATTCTCGCCCGCATGAACCGACGTTATACCGCAGAAGTCTTTGTCGGGGTCATCGGCAAAATCGCCGCCGCCTTTCCCCATGCCGCCATCGGCTGTGATGTACTGGCCGGATTTCCAGGAGAGGACGAAGCGGCCGCCGAGAATACCTATCGCCTGCTCCAGGGCCTGCCGGTCAGCTATCTCCACGTATTCCCTTACTCTGCCCGCCCCGGAACTCCTGCCGCCTCAATGGCGAATCAAATTAATGGAAAAATAAAAAACAAACGGGTTCGCCGGTTGCGCCGACTTGATCAGGAAAAACGGCAATCTTTTTACCGGCGGCAACTGGGCACCAGCCATGGGGTACTGGTAGAACGAAGAAACAACAAAAACGGTCTTCTACAGGGATTTACTGAAAATTATATTCCCGTTCACTTTGCAGGAGCCACCAGCTTAATCCGGCAGGTAGTCCGTGTCAGGTTTGATGAAATTAAGGATAAGCAACCGATAGCCCACCTTGAAAAGGATCAGGGGAAAAATGAACCATGACTGACTTGAGTTCTTGGACGGAACCTTGTACATTGATCTTAATTGAGCGAAGCTGAGACTATGAATGAGTGAAACGCTCAATTTAGGATTGAGCATCCCTTGTTTATTCATTATCCACGATACCTTTTTTCCAAAAGGGCCCTGGCATGATTGGAGAAATAATTGCCATAGGTGATGAACTCATCTCCGGCAGAACCGAGAATACCACCAGTGTGTTCGCCGCCCGCCATCTCTTTGCCGCCGGCCATGACATTTATGCCATGCACACCATCGGCGATAATCCACCCCTCATCGGTGAGGTGCTGAAGCGGGCCCTGAAGCGGGTTGACTTTATCCTGGTCACCGGGGGGCTGGGTTCGACAACCGACGACCTGACCACCGAAGCCGTTGCCGAAGCTCTTGACCGTGCGCCGGTTTTATACCCGGAGATTCTGGAAAGAATCAGAAAACACCTCGGAGGAAATCAGCAGGCTAACAATCTTGAAAAAATGGCATGGCTTCCGGAAGGCGCAGAGATTCTTAATAAAAAGGCAAAAATGGCCGGCTACCTCCTGGTCCACGACTCGGTACCTGTTTTTTTTCTGCCCGGAGTTCCCTACCAGATGCGGGAACTGCTGCTTGAACACGTACTGCCTAAGCTGGCCGGCTGGAGCGGCAATCACCATCGCGTCAAACAGCGCACATACAAGACATTCGGCCTGCCGGAAACAGTTATCAATCAGCGTCTTCTCGAGCTGGAAAAACGAGAATCGATTCATATCGGTTACTATCCGGTTGGCTGTGAAGTCCATGTCAGCTTGACTGTTCTGGAAGAAAACAGGCAGGCGGCGGAAGAAAAATTTATTGCCGCCGACCACGCCATCACCCAAGCCCTTGGAGATTTCCTCTATGGAACGGACCAGGATACCATGGCCTCCGTTGTGGGAGACCTCCTGCGCAGCAGACATAAAATGCTCAGCGTGGCGGAGTCGTGTACCGGCGGCATGATAGGCAAAAGAATTACCGAGGTTGCGGGCAGTTCCAGCTGGTTTGCCGGGGGAGCCATCGCCTACTCCAACCAGCTCAAGGAGATTTTGCTGGATGTCGATCACCAGCTGCTCAACAATTACGGCGCCGTCAGTGAACAGGTGGCCAGGGCCATGGCAGCCAGACTTGCAAACAAAGTCAAGTCGGATATATCCGTATCCGTCACCGGCATAGCCGGGCCCGACGGCGGCAGTGAGGAAAAACCGGTGGGCACGGTATACATCGGACTGTATCACGACAATCAGGTCAGTGTACGGCTCTATCATTTTTCAGGTAACAGAGAACAAATTCGTAACAGCACCACCTGTACGGCCCTTGACACGATCCGCAGGGCCATGATGACCCATTGAACACCATTTGCTTTTACACCAACATATTGCACAGCTAAGGAGAAACATACATGGCATCAGCATCGGAGACCCAGGCACAGGGACGTTTAAAAAGTGTCGATAATGCCATTACTCAAATTCATAGACAGTTCGGCAAGGGGTCCATCATGCGTCTGGGATCCCACGAACATCAGAATATTCCGGTTATTCCCACCGGTATTCTCTCCATAGATCTGGCGCTCGGTGTTGGCGGCCTTCCACGGGGCAGGGTTACTGAGATCTACGGGCCGGAATCATCGGGGAAGACGACCCTGGCCCTGCATGTGATTGCCGAGGCCCAGAAACAGGGCGGCAATGCCGCCTTTATCGATGCGGAACACGCCCTGGATACCACATATGCCAAGCGGCTTGGCGTTGATGTGGATAATCTGCTTGTGTCCCAGCCGGATTTCGGCGAACAGGCCCTGGAAATTACGGAAATTCTCATGCGCAGCGGCGGTATTGATATTATCGTCATCGACTCCGTGGCCGCCCTGGTGCCGCGGGCTGAGATTGACGGCAACGTCGGCGATCAGCATGTCGGCCTCCAGGCTCGCCTGATGTCCCATGCCATGCGTAAATTTACCGGCGTTTTGCAGCGCACCAATACGGTTTTGGTGTTTATCAATCAAATCCGCATGAAAATCGGCGTCATGTTCGGCAATCCGGAGACGACGCCAGGTGGCAATGCCCTGAAATTTTACTCATCCCTGCGTATTGATATTCGGAGAATGACCCAGATAAAGGATGGTCAGGAGGTGGTCGGCAACCGGGGCAAGGTGAAAGTGGTAAAGAATAAAGTTGCGCCGCCGTTTCGGCTGGCGGAATTTGATATTGTTTATGGTGAAGGTATTTCCAGGATTGGGGATTTACTTGATCTTGGGGTTGAAAATGATATCGTCGACAAAAGCGGTGCCTGGTATTCTTATGAGGACGAACGTATCGGCCAGGGTCGGGAAAACGCCAAAAAATTTCTCAAGGACCACCCGGATATGGTCGCAGAAATAGAGCGAAAGATAAAACTCGGTCTCGGCATGGCCGTTGATGAAAAAACAGTTACGGAAAACAGCGACAGAACCGTGCCGGAAAAATAAAGGGTGCCGCACAGCACAACCGAAAAATCCCGGCAGGAATAATCCTGCCGGGATTTTTTTCGTGTTGATTGGAAACAATCAGCTGATGGCAATCTTTTTCTGCTTACCGGCTTTACTTTTCGGCAGCCGTATTTCCAGAACGCCGTCTTTAAATTCCGCCTTGGCCTTTCCACTGTTAACATTGTCCGGCAACCGAAAACTGCGGCTGAATGAACCATAACTGCGCTCTATCCGGTGAAAATCTTTTTCCTTCACCTTTTTCTCCTGCTTCTTCTCACCGCTGATAGTCAGGCTGTTTTCAGTGATGGTGACATCAATATCATCCTTTTTTACGCCGGGAATATCCGCTTTAACAACAAGCTCATCACCTTCCTCAAAAATATCCACTGATGGGGCGATTTCTGCGGTCCGTGGCAGGGCCGATGCCATCATCGGACCAGCTAACATGGAAAACGGATTGCGGAAGAAATTGTCAAAGTATTTATCCATTTCAGCAAATGGAAAAACAGGTTGCATCTCTTCTCTCTGTACCAGTGCTCCTTGCTCTTTCTTAGCCATGACTCTCCTCCCTTGTGAAATGAAACTGTATTTCCTCTTTACAACCGGGCCGAACATGACTTTGAACCCGATTGTCCCCTGAAAATCGGTAACAAACCCTTTGCAGATCATTCACGTCTTATCTGCCTAAAAAAATAAACAGCAGAAAAAAGTCGTCAAGAGAGAAACCGTATTTTTTTACTCCTGTAAATGTTCATACCTGATTCAGTATCAAGTCGAGTAATGGTGTCGGCCGACTTGCCGCTTTCGGCAGCGCTTCCTTACAACCACCGGTCAGTCGCGGCGACAACACCTGTTCCTTGAATACCGGAACAGCTGCCACCATCCTGCAGATGAACAACCTGTCGGTGGGCGCCACCAGGGCCGCCGGCAACTACCGGGCCACCTACCTTGCCTTCCCCCCGGCAGCAATGGAATCTGCCGCAAAGAGAACGGAGCTGCTGGAAAAAATATTGAACTGGTAAACATTATCTGTTTACCGGCAATCCTCAGCAATAGGGGGTATAATCGAATTCAGGTGGTCTTCATAATGTTATTGCACAAAGTCTGCCCTGCTGCACCATGCCGATTCTCGTTACACCGCTCCTGCGGTGTAATGGCAACCCCGGCGCTCTGCGCCCTCTTCTTTTTCATGTGCTCGTTCCAAGACGGGGTGACGCCGAATTTCTGCAGAACCATCCGGGTAAGGAATCCATCACTTATGTCCTGAAATGATTGCCGGCAGGAACATGGGCCAGGGAAATTTTTTGGGCAGAAATACCTGGGTAGGAGTATGCATGTCTGCTGTATCACCCAGGCCTAATTGTCCGTCCCAATTCTGTCCCCAGGCCCAGAGAGTGCCGTCGGCACGGATACCGAGGCTGTGATAATAACCTGCTGTAACTGCAGTCCAGTCGTTCCAGTTGCCCACCTGTGCTGGTCGATTCCTATCCGTTGTATCATTTAAACCAAGCC
>Ga0256833_1003981_pt1 | contig 10002 bp, 9 predicted proteins | sample 356284metaG_FD_190535 | JGI IMG/M metagenome (GOLD analysis project Ga0256833, IMG submission 190535) | Hydrothermal vent microbial communities from Mid Atlantic Ridge, Atlantic Ocean - 356-284 | ecosystem: Environmental > Aquatic > Marine > Hydrothermal vents | place: Atlantic Ocean: Mid...
TGTCAAAGAGTAATTTAAAAATAGGTCAGGAGATCTTCATCATGTGGTTAGGTAAAAAATCTATCTTTTCTTGATAGGATTATTTAAATAGTGTCTGTCTATAAAACATTTGATCTTTCTATGACTTTATGGACAGACATGACTTTGTCGCAAATAAATTTGCGACGCCATTTAAAAACTGTCAACTATAAAACAACTCCTTCCTATATTTTTCACAAGGCTTTAGACTTACTAAGTTTTGCTTACCTGCATTTGCTAATAAAACACAAAAAATCAACATTATTTCTTTTTCTTAATTGTTGGTTTCTTTTTCGCAGTATTTTTTTTCTTAGCTGCCGACTTTTTTCTAGTCTTTTTCTTAAATGCATCGGGGATTTCAGCTTCAATCAACTCTTTCACCTGTTCCAGGGTATATGACTTTAATTCTTCTGCTTCAGGCTTTTTCCCATCTACTTTTGGTAGTTTTACAGACTTCTTTTTAAATCTTATAAATGGTCCCCAACGACCATTTTCAAGAGCTATCCCTTCATCTTCCCATCTTTGGATATAACGATTGGCTTCTTTTTCTATCTTTTGGTCAATTAATTCAAATGCTTCATCTAAAGTGAGGTTATCAAAATCATATCTTCTCGGTACGTTTACGTACATATCATTCCATTTTAAAAACGGTCCAAATCTACCTTTACCTTTTGTTATAGGAAATCCTTTGTATTCTGCCATTGGCTTATCTTCATCTCTTTTCTTTTCAATGAGTGCAATAGCATCTTCTAATGTGACTTCCATTGGGTCAGTACCTCTACCCAGAGAGACAAATTTACCATCAAATTTCACGTATGGTCCAAATCGTCCAACACCTATCACTACTTCTTTTTCCTCGTAGTTGCCAATTGTTTTAGGTAGTTCAAATAATTTCATAGCCTCTTCATACGTGATGGTTTCCATAGATTGCCCAGCTCTTAGACTTGCAAATTTGGGTTTACCTTCTTCTCCCACTTCTTCTCTTGTTCCGATTTGTACAACCGGTCCGAATCTAGTAATTTGAACCAGAACTTCATGTCCGGTTTCAGGATCAGTTCCTAAGACTCTTTTTGCCCTAACTCTAGTTTGGTTTTCCATTGTATCCTCTATGACCTCATGAAAAGGAAAATACAAATCAGCTAGCATTTTTCTCCAATTCAGACCATTTTCAGCTATTTTATCCAAATCAGCTTCAACCTTAGCAGTAAAGCCATAATCCATAATTTTTTCGAATTTTCCATCTAAAAAATCCGTCACTACCATTCCCATATCTGTTGGATGTAGTCTGTTTTTGGCACCGCCAAAATTTTCTTTATATACCTTTTTTGTTAAATTGCTATCTTTTAAAGTAAGGGTTGTAACCTCCCTTTGTTTTGGTTCCAATGGTGTCTTCACAACATATCCTCTTTCTTCTTGCATGATTTTTGAAATAGTAGGAGCATAAGTTGATGGTCTACCGATACCCAATGCTTCTAATTTTTTTACCAGTGAAGCTTCTGTATATCTCGCAGGGCCTTTTGTGTATTTTTGTATAGCTTCAATAAAGTTGATATTCAATAGTTGTCCTGTTTTCAAAGGAGGAAGCATACCTTTCACATCCTCATTTTCGTCTTCATCTTTAGATTCGATATATACTTTCAAAAAACCATCAAATTTTAAAACTTGACCGGTTGCAACAAAATATGAATCTTTATAAGTTGATATATCAATATCGACCTCAGTTCTTTCCAATTCCGCACTAGCCATTTGAGAAGCTATTGTTCTTTTCCAAATCAGTTCATATAGTTTTTGTTCATCATTGTCGCCACTTGCATTTTTCCTTTCGATATATGATGGTCGGATAGCCTCGTGAGCCTCTTGAGCATTTGCTGATTTCGATTTATATGTCCTGAACTGATGATATTTTTCTCCAAATTCTTCTTTTATATAATTTGTGATAGACCCCAAAGCTACATTGCTAAGATTAGTAGAATCCGTTCTCATATACGTTATCATACCTTTTTCGTATAGTCTCTGTGCAACCATCATAGTTCTTTTTACACTAAAGCCGAATCTTGTGCTTGCTTCTTGCTGCAAAGTAGATGTTGTAAAAGGAGGTGCAGGATTTTTCTTTACCGGTTTTATTTTTATGTCATCAATTCTATATTCAGCATTTTTTACTTTATTTAAAAAGTCAGTAGCCTCTTTTTCTTCAATAAATGATTTCTTCAATTCCGCTTTAAGCTCTACATTTTTACCGTTGTTGTCAATTGTAAAATAAGCAAATACTTTGTAGGAAGCTGTAGGATTGAAATTTCTGATTTCCCTTTCTTTTTCCACGACCAATTTTACTGCAACGGACTGTACTCTTCCTGCAGACAATTTTCCTTTGACTTTTCTCCACAAGAGTTGAGATAATTCATACCCCATCAATCTATCCAAGATACGCCTTGCTTGCTGTGCATCAACTATATTCATATTTATGGTGCGAGGATTGTCAATTGCTTTTTTTACTGCCGGTTTCGTTATTTCTCTAAATGCAATTCTCTTTGTAGTATTAGAGTCAAGACCTAAAACCTCACTCAAATGCCATGATATAGCTTCTCCTTCACGATCCTCATCAGTCGCTAACCAGACTACATCAGCTTTTTTAACCTCACTCTTCAGCTCCTTTACCACTTTGGTTTTATCTTTGGAGATAACATACTTTGGTTCAAATTCATTTTCTACATCAACACCAATATCGCTTACCGGTAAGTCTCTTACGTGCCCAAAACTAGATTTTACTTTAAAGTCCTTTCCCAATATTTTTTCTATGGTTTTAGCTTTTGCAGGTGACTCGACTATTAGAAGATTTTTTGCCATATGATTTATTGTTTTTATATATAAATATAGTGAATATTTTTAATATTAATAATACCAAATTAATAACCCGAAGTTCGAATTTATTGCTGCAAAGTAAGTGCAAAACAAATGAATTTTAATAATAACTGATGATTTTTCTTTTTAAAAATAGTTAAAATAATATTTTTTAGCCTGAATAATCATTAAATTTCGAACAGATTATTTGTGTATAAATGTTGTCTTTTTATGTACTGGCACAATATAAAACAAATAGTTTTTGAATAAAAATCGCAAGAGGTCTAAATTTTTTGTGCGATATTTAAGCTGTTTATCAGCTTTTTATAAGGGTGCGATTATTTTTATTGGTAAAAATACTTGTTTAATAAAAAAAATAAGTATACCTTTGCCGCTCGTTTTGAAATCAGAAAATTTAATTAAAATAACAGAAAGTGAATACATTAAGTTATAAAACAAAATCGCAGAGAAATGAAGACGTACAAAGAAATTGGTACGTTGTTGATGCAGAGGGAGAAGTAGTAGGTAGATTGGCTACAAAAATCGCCCACGTACTACGAGGTAAGCATAAGCCTGAATACACACCTCACATCGATACTGGAGACTGTGTGGTAGTAATCAATGCAGAAAAAATAAGATTTACCGGCAATAAGCTAAAAGGTAAAGAATATTTAAGGTATACAGGATATCCGGGAGGATTGAGAAGAAGAACCGCAAAGGAGATGTTTGACAAGAAGCCAATTGCTGTAATTGAAAATGCAGTAAGAGGAATGTTGCCAAAAAACAGACTCGGTAGAAAAATGTTTACAAAATTATTTGTTTATGAAGGCTCTAGTCACAAGCATGGAGCACAGAAACCTCAAGAATTTAAATTTTAATATATTATGGAAATGATAAACACAATTGGGAGGAGAAAAGCTTCTATTGCCAGACTTTACTTGAAGAGTGGTTCAGGTAAAATAAGAGTTAACGGTAAGGACTACAAAGAGTATTTCCCTCAAGATCACATCAGGTTTAGTATGATAGATCCTCTTAAGATTTCAGGTATTGATAATGAATATGATATCAAGATTAATGTAAAAGGAGGTGGTTTTAAAGGACAAGCAGAAGCGATTAGACTTGCTTTATCCAGAGCATTGGTCAAAATTAACGAAGATTTCAGAAAGCCGCTTAAAGATAAAAAATATCTTACTAGGGACGCGAGAGTAGTAGAACGTAAAAAAGCAGGTAGACCAAAAGCTAGAAAGAACTTCCAGTTCAGCAAGCGTTAATATTTGTTTATTAAATTATTTAAAAAGATTAAAAATGTCAAAACTTAATTATAAAGAGATGTTGGATGCAGGTGTTCATTTTGGACATATGAAGAGAAAGTGGAATCCAAAAATGTCTCCATATATTTTTGCAGAAAAAAAGGGTATTCATATTATTGATATAAATAAAACAATAAGTGAATTGGAGAGATCTGCAAAAGCTATCAAAGAAATAGCTAAATCCGGTCGAAAAATAGTTTTTGTAGCAACAAAAAAACAAGCTAGAGAGATTGTTAAAAGTGCCGCAGAAAGTGTAAATATGCCATTCGTTACTTCCAGATGGTTGGGAGGAATGATGACCAACTTTTCTACTATACGTAAATCTGTCAAAAAGATGGAGAAAATAGATAGTATGCTTAAGGACAAATCATTGACCAGTATTACTAAAAAAGAAAGGCTTACTTTAAGTAGAGAAAAAGCTAAACTTCATAAAGTACTCGGTGGTATATCAAAATTGAACAGACTTCCTTCGGCTATGTTTATTGTTGACATTAGTCAAGAGCATTTGGCTGTAAAAGAGGCAACCAAATTAAATATCACTACTTTTGCAATGGTAGATACCAATGTGAATCCAAATGATGTTAATTTCCCAATCCCTGCTAATGACGATTCTACAAAATCAATTGAGATAATAACTTCTTATTTGACTAATGCAATTAAAGAAGGTTTGGAAGAGAGAGCTAAAGCAAAAGGGGACAATTAGTAAATGTTTTAGTTATTGTATTAAAATTCATAAATAATAAATTATAAAAGAAATGAGTGATATAAAAATTACTGCATCAGACGTTAAAAAATTACGTGATTTGACTGGTGCCGGTATGATGGATTGTAAAAAAGCTTTGAAAGAATCTAATGGTGATTACGATAAAGCTATAGAATACTTAAGAAAAAAAGGTCAAAAAGTATCTGCTAAAAGAGCGGATAGAGATGCTAATGAAGGTGTTGTTATTGCTGTAGTTGCTGATGACTTAAGCAGAGGTGTGGTCGTTAAATTGAGTAGTGAAACTGACTTTGTTGCAAAAAACGAGGATTTCATAAATCTAACTAAAGATTTTGCACAAATAGCTCTTGACACTTTCCCTGATAGTTTGGAAGAATTACTTCAAGCTAAGTATAAAGAAATTACAATTGGTGAAAAAGTCGCAGAACAAGTTGGAATAATAGGAGAAAAGATTGAATTGGCTTCTTATGAAAAAATAGAAGCTCCAATGGTTGTTTCCTACATCCATATGGGCAATAAAGCAGCCGTAATCGTCGGAATGAATAAAAAAGATGATAGCTTTGTTGAAGTAGGTAAAAACGTAGCTATGCAAGCTGCTGCTATGAAACCAATAGCCTTGGATAAAGATGATGTTGATGCGACTACTGTACAAAAAGAAATCGAGATTGGTATGGAGCAGGCGAGAAATGAAGGTAAACCTGAAGAGATGCTTGAAAGAATTGCTATGGGAAAATTGAATAAGTTTTATAAAGAAAATACTTTATTGAATCAAGCCTATGTCAAGGATAATAAAAAGGATATTAGATCTTATGTCAAAAGCATAGATAAAGACCTTGAAGTCATTGCATTTAAGCATGTGAAACTAGGTTAATAAATATTTAAAGCGAATTCAATAATGAATTCGCTTTTTTTATACCCTTTTATATATAATAGAACTGATATGTTAAAATTTAAAGCTAAATCTGATAATAAATTTAAAAGAGTTCTTCTCAAACTCAGTGGGGAATCTCTTATGGGAAAGCAAGAATTTGGTATTGAAACTAAAATGCTTGTTCATTATGCAAAACAAATAAAAGCTATTGTTGAAGAAGGGGTAGAAACAGCAATCGTGATTGGAGGTGGCAATATATATAGAGGACTTAATGCTGTTGCATCAGGTATCGAGAGAGTGACCGGCGACTATATGGGGATGTTGGCAACATGTATAAATGGAATGGCACTCCAAGCAGCATTGGAAAAAGAGGGCGTCTATACTAGATTGGTGTCAGCGTTGGAGATGGATAAAATTGCAGAGCCGTATATACGTAGAAGAGCGACAAGGCATCTTGAAAAAGGCAGGGTTGTGATTTTTTGTGCAGGAACAGGAAGTCCCTATTTTACTACTGATTCAGCAGCCGCATTAAGAGCAAATGAGATAGAGGCTGATGTTATTCTTAAAGGGACTAGAGTAGATGGAGTATATTCTGCTGACCCTGAAAAAAATCCCGATGCTGTGAAATTTGATAAGATTTCATTTGCTAAAGTGATAAGTGAAGGTTTGAATGTAATGGATATGACTGCTTTTACTTTATGTCAAGAAAATAATCTACCAATTATTATTTTTGATATCAATAATCCCGAAAATCTAATGAAAATCATCAAAGGAAATAAAGTAGGCACATTTGTTCAGTAACCAATCTGACTGGCTTTTGTTTTGAAAAATAAATAAAAAGTACTTGCTAAGTAAAATTTAATAGTTTACTTTTGTGTTTTATCGTATATCTATTTATTAAATAGGAAGATTGGATTTTAGATATTATATTATTTAATAATACTCTTTCCTTAAAATTGTAAGTCATGAAAAAAATACTTTATTTATTATCGTTTATACTTTTTGTATCTTTAATTTCAAATTCCTGCAAGGATACAATTGATGAATGCGAAGGTGTTGAATGCAACAATGGAGATTGTTTGCTTGGAAATTGTCAGTGCGATTATGGTTGGTCAGGAAGTGATTGCAGTGTAAAAAAATCCTCTTTTTTTTATGCAGATTGGGTGGGCGAGTTGAAATGCCTTACCAATACTGATACGGTAACAATGCGTATTGAGGAAATTGGTAGCTCTGTCGATGTATTAAAAATGCATACAGTGGGTTTAGTATTTAATCTAGGTACAATCCCTGTTTCTTTTGATAACTATACTCTTAATGGGGTTTTGGATAGTACTTTTGAAGCTTTTGTAATAGACACACTAAATATAAAACAGATTATTCCATTTAATGGTAATAATATTGAAGTCGAGATAGGAGTTAGTGGTACAGGTAAAAAAATTGAAGAGGACAAACTGGATATCAAGTTAGATTTCTTAATTAAACAATTTAATCAAAGTATTTCCTGTACCGGAGTGTTTGCTAAACCATAACCGGAATGCCTAAAGTATAGAATCAATGAAAAATATATTCAGTGTATTGGCATTTTTGTATTTTATATCCGGTTTGAACGCACAACTACAGTATAAAACCGATAAATTGTACATATCTCCATTTGCGTCAATCGGTGCTTCAGCTATATTAAATCAAAATAATTTTGGTTTTGGAGAGATGGCCTATAAGTTTAAACCTGGCAAACAAGCAGGAATTTTGGTTGGTAGTGACAATTACTTAAAAACATCGTTTAGGTTTGGAGTTATTTATTCAGAAATAGGTCAGAAGTATTATGATATTTTACTGGAAATCCCTCATGAAAAAGATGTTTCTTTAAGTTATATACAATTACCTGTTGTTTATAAATACGTCTTTGGAAAAACAAAAAACTACGACTATAGGGAAGTATTTAAATACATATTTGGTGGCTTACAAGTAGGCTATCTTATCGATGCAAATGTGGTTTGGAAACGTGACGGTAACGAGGTTGATTTTTATGATTTTGTATCATATGGACCATATCAGCAAGACAATAAAAATCTTGAAGCTATACGCGAAAACGGAGCGGTAAAAAGCGATTTGGATTTTTTTTCAAAAATTGATTTTAGCATCATCGGAGGAGGAGGTCTTCAATATTTTATATCTAGAAAAATGATGATATTTACCGAGTTAACAGCTGAATTTGGAGTTAGAGATATCAATGCCCCTACATGGCGATTTAGAAATAATAAAAAAGCATATAATTCATCTTTAAATGTGTTTACCGGTATTAGGCTTGGTGTCAATTATTATCCTTGATGATAAATTGTACCAAATCACTAGTTTTTAAATCGGATTCCAGTACCATTGTCTTTGACTCATCCTTGTATTTATAACGTATACCTATAGTATTGGGAGGTCTTCGTCCGACATTTTCAGCATGTAGTATTATATAATTTTTACCGGTATTATTTAGCTTTAATTTTAACTTCTTGGGTTTAGTTTCAAGGGATAAATTTCTAAATATCCAATCGCCATTAAAGTTTATTGATACGATATCACCATCTTGTATTTTAAAATCAAACAACTCCAACTCTATGTCATAATTATCCACTTCTATGGTATGGATGGCATTGTATTTTGTCTCTCGTCCATCAAGTATTCGGGGAATAGATGTAATCTTATCCTTTTTGGCTCTGATCCAATCTATATTATTAATCTTTTTCTTAGGCTTAATTACTTTAAAATAGTGAGGTAATTCAAATCTTTTCAGAGCATTTATCCCTAGACATTCAATCAGATCATTAAAGTACAAGATAAATCCATTACCATATCTGTTGTATTTATCTATTAATTTCACATTGTAATAATAATAGTGTTTACCATACAGTTTGTATTCTTTAGCTACATTGGGTGAAAGCTCTATTTCATATGCCAACGGCAAAATACTACTAATACTTGAGATAATTCTATTGTTCAAATTGTTGCATTTTTGCTTAGTTGAGTAAGGATTGTATTTTCTGTGCTTATTCAATTTTAAATTTAACAAGCCATTTTCCATTTTAATCTTTGCTCTATTTTTTACTCTCAGTGCTTTCAATAAATCAATTGATTTGTTATAAAGAGAAAAAAGGGATTTATCTCTTTCAGAAACCAATCTATCAGGGTACACAAATTTTAATTCATGCTCCAAATTTAACAAATATGCATAGTATAAATCAAATAGATCTACCGCTTTATCAAGTTCATTATAAATAGCATTAAGATTATCCTGTTTTGTCAATTCATGTGAGGATATCAAATCAGCAATTTTAAATCTAATATTATTGATCTGGTTTGAAGTTTTAAATAAACTCTTAGCAAGGGGGAAAAGAAAATTATAATATTTTATACCAATAGTTTTTTTATCTGATTTGAGTTTCTCATACCATTCATAAGGCGTTGTTGGATAAAACCAATGCTCTTCATCTTTGAATATATTGCTAGGTAAATCCTTATTCCTGATATTGTTGATTTTATATCCTGGAAGATCAACATACTTGTTTACCTCCTGATTATAATTTTCCAACAATCTGTGTATTATCAATAATCCATGCGTGGTCTCATTGGTGAAGTCAACGTAATAATTCAATGCACGTAACAATTTTTTGTCCTGAGCTTGTAACACGAATGTACTAAACACAAGAATTAATGTAAATGATAAATTTCTCAAAAAGATAGATTTTTGTTTACAACACACAAAATTACGACTATTCAATAACAATAAAGTACATATTATTGTTTTTTTTTATAATTATTCGGCAAGAGATTAGGAGATCTTTTGCTCTGAGGTGAGGTCAAGTATGTAAAATGGAATTTATTTATTGGAAAGCCGCCTTTAAATTACATCGCAAGTTTATTTGTGACAAGGTTGTGGTTTTCAAATCCGGCTTTGAAGTCATGCTATCGCATGCTTTCAAGTCCTGGCTTTTGTACCAATTAATTGTATTACATTTCTATTTGTAATGTTTCTAATAAATCTGAAACGCCTTTTAAAGAGTGGCGCAAATTTATGTGCGACTGAAAGTGCAATATTCAACGTTCAATGAAATACATTCAACAAATTACAAATCGAAAATCAATAATAACTTTGAGTGCTTAAGATTAATCGTATTTGGCATATCACTGAAAAAAAACAAATAAATACTTGCATAATCAATTATTTTATAGTAGCTTTGAGGATTAATTGGCATTTC
>Ga0256833_1003982_pt1 | contig 10001 bp, 10 predicted proteins | sample 356284metaG_FD_190535 | JGI IMG/M metagenome (GOLD analysis project Ga0256833, IMG submission 190535) | Hydrothermal vent microbial communities from Mid Atlantic Ridge, Atlantic Ocean - 356-284 | ecosystem: Environmental > Aquatic > Marine > Hydrothermal vents | place: Atlantic Ocean: Mid...
CGAACACTTCTTATATTTTCTTCCGTAAAAGCTTCACCTTTTTTAATCTCTTTAGCCACATAAAGACTTCGTGAAAATTGTCTTGACTGTCTCTTTTTTTCTGTCATAGTATAATCAACTTTTCCAAGTAACTTTTCGGTATCTCTTATAGCTTTTACCATATCAGCAAACCCTTTTTTATCCATAGAAAAATCAGCATCAGCCCCACCAATGGCTTTATCTACTATGAAATGTTTTTCTATCACTTTTGCGCCCAAAGTTACAGCTACGATTGGAGCAGTAGAACCTAAGGTATGGTCTGAAAATCCACTTACCACTCCAAAGGTTTCGGCTAAATTAGGAATAGTTTTTAAATTCGCCTCATCAAGTGGAGCAGGATAAGCAGAGGTGCATTTTAGCAAAACTATATCTTCATTGCCCTCACTTTTACAAATATTAACGGCATCTTGAATCTCATCTATGGTTGCTATTCCAGTAGAAATTATCATCGGTCGCCCTTTAGAGGCAGTGTAGCGAATAAGCTCATAATCTGTAATCTCAAAAGAGGCTATTTTATATGCCGAAGGCTCGAACTGTTCTAAAAAATCAACAGCACTTTTATCAAAGGGTGAAGAGAAGATGTCGATGCCAATCTCTCTAGCATAACTAAATAGTTCTTCGTGCCACTCCCAAGGAGTATAAGCCTCTTTATATAAGTCATACAATTTTTTACCGTCCCAAAGTGTGCCACCTTTAACCACAAAGTCATCTTTATTACAATCTAATGTAATCAATTTTGGTTTAGAAGTCTGCAATTTAATAACATTGGCACCAATCTCTTTAGCTGCCTCAATCGTCTCTTTTGCAATCTCTATTTTTCCACCGTGGTTTGCACTTAATTCTGCAATAATTAATGTTCCATCTTTTTCTAAGTCAAAATTACCTATTTTCATATTATGCTGTACTCCCTGCATCTACTGTTATGGTTGTTCCTGTGATATTCTTTGCACCATCACTCAGCAAATAATTGACTGCTTCAGCCACATCCTCAACGGTTGCTAAGTGTCCTAATGCACTTCTTCTTTCTATGCTCTTTAGTTTCTCACCTTCTAATCCACTTGTCATGGCAGTTTTCATATAACCTGGAGCAACTGTGTTGACTGTGATTTTTGCTTTGCCTAGTTCTCTCGCTAATGACTTGGTAAAACCAGACATAGAAGCTTTTGTTGCACCATAAACAGAGAGCCCATTAAAACCAGTTGAAGCGATGATAGACCCAATATTAATAATACGCCCTTGAAGCTTCATAAGCATAGAACGACTTACGTACTTTGTAAGTAATATGGGTGCCTCAATATTTACCGAGATGAGTTCTTTTATCTGTGTTTCATGCATAGTACCCAGCACTCCATCGTGACCGAGTGCAGCATTATTAACAAGTCCATAGATATTTCCATGTGCTTTAGTGATGTTTCTAACCAAGTTTTGAATATCATCAGTATTGGAAAAATCATATCTTTCGCTAAAAAGAGTTTCAGGAAATTCTTTTTGAAGAGCTTCAAACTCATCTGTCATAGTTCTGCTTATCCCTACAACTTTATAACCCTCGTTTAATAGTTGTTGGCATATTGCCAACCCCAGACCTTTAGAAGAGCCTGTTACTACGATTAGTTTCATTTTAATTTCCTTTCAAGCTTACCGCTTTGTGTTGTTTTAAGTTCTTTAACAAACTTTAGTATGGCAGGTACTTTAAAACCTTCTAGTTTTTCTCTACAGTGCTTCAATAGTTTTGCTTTAAGTTCTTTCTTGTCCGAATTGTCATTAAGTGGAATCACATCTGCACAAACCAATAACCCCATCATTGGATTTTTCTTCGCATAGACATACGCCGATGAAAGAAATCCTGAAGAGAGAAGTATTTGTTCTACTTCTTCTGGTTGTACTTTGTTACCACCAACATTAATAGCACCTGAGTCGCGTCCCAGAAAATAGACTCTATCTCCTTTTATCTCAACTAGGTCACCAGTGTTTATATAACCTTCTTCGTCATACATTCGATCAGGTGAAAGGTACTTTTGACCTTGTTCTGACGGTGCTATCCATAATAATCCATCTGAACTTACTTTCATTTTTATACCACTTAACTTTCCATCTAAATATGAAGTAGGAAAACCTTCTTTCCCATCTGTCACCGAAAAGCCTACTCCTACTTCAGTAGATGCATAAATATGTGTTATTTTTGCAGTTTTAAATTTTTGTTTTAATGCCTGAAGTACATTTTGGTCTGCTATTTCACCACCGAGTGTGATTCTTTCTAGCTTTAAATCATTGGACTCTTTAGTCATTAAGACTTTTCTCCAAAAAGAGGGTGTTGCAGATAAGGCATTACACCCTTTGTTTATGAGAAGCGTTAACATCTCTGACATTGACTGGGCAGGGTCTACTACTATTAGCGTAGAACCAGAAAGAATGGACTGCAAAAAGACCTGTATGCCTGAAAACCTGTAAATATCAAAAACCAATCCCCAGCGATAATGACCACCTAGCTCAACATTGAACTTTGTACTTTTTGTTAAACTTGAAAAAGTATGTGAGACAAGTTTGGGTATATTGGTAGTTCCTGAGGTAGGAATAATCCATTCCGTTGCTATTGTTGTAGATATTGTGTTTTTCTCTACTTTGTTTTGTAAAACTGTAGTATATTTTAAAACATCATTTTCTAAATATAGTTCAAATACTATTTTTACTTGTTTATAGTATTGTTTATGAAGTGCTTTATCTATATCTGAAGGTAAGAACAGGATCTTTGAAGCCACACCGTCTAAGAGTGATAACAAAAGTGCAAACTCACTTCTATTCCGTCCATTAATAACAACTGCTGTATTTTGTAAACCTTGAAGAGTAGTCATATTCTTTTGCCGAATTGTGAGAATGTCTTCAAAGGTATATGTTCTGGTAGCGTTAATAAGTGCAACTCTTGATGTTGGTATATTTTGAATACAGTCGTATATGGAATTCATGTTATTTATTTGGGTTCATCTTTTCATAAATAGCTACAAATTCACCAAATGTAGATGGATAAACAGGCTCATCCATCATTGTAAATGGATCAAACTCCAAAGCTTCATCTAACATTGCCACCAGCACCGCAAAGCCTAGTGAATCAAGTCCACTCTCAAGTAATACAACATCATCAGTTAATTCTGGAACCAGTAATTCCGAACCTGTTTGCTCAAGTACCTCTAGGTATGTTTCTTTGATCGTTTCTCTAATATTCATTGTCATTCCTTTATATAAAATTATATTGAACTTTTTCAAGTTTTTTAGTTAGAATTTTTAGTAAACCCACATTTTTCGATTGTTTCCATTGAATATTAGTTATATACATTAAGTAATATTTTCCATAATCATTTTCAATTTCGTCATATACCTGAAAACCAAAACTTAAGTCAAATTTATAAGCTTTTGTGTTTAGTTTACTCACTTCTAAATTTAATCTTTTCATTTTAAGTGTATTAAAAACTCTTTCAATTAGAAAATAGGTTGAATAAGAGGGAATTAATGGATTTGTATCATTTTCAAAATATAACCCCCACGTACAAGTTTCCTCTACATGGTTAATATCTGTAATATATACTGCACCTAAAATTATACCATCAACGAAAACCGCATAATAAATATTTTTAGTATCTTCTTTTAAATTTTCTAACCAATCTAAATGTTCTTTAATATTAATAATATGTTTATTGTTCATGTTATGACGCACATGATCAGAGTTTCTTATTTGTAAGATATGAATGTGTTCATCCGATGATAATAAGATATAGTTTTTGAACTCTATCCTCATTTTAACACCCTTACACTCTTAAAAGCTTCAACATATTCTTTACCAACTCGCATACCTTGATATTTAGCACTTAACTCTATTCCATCTAAACTTCTTGGATGAGGATATTCACAAAGTTCAGAGGTATAAGCTTCCATTGCTTTTATTTTTAAGTCAATCATCTCACTAACATCATAAAAAGTGTCTGGAGAAAAAGAGAGCGGATAATTCCACTCCGTGGAGGAAAGAATCTCAAAACTGTAAATCTCTTTAACACACTCATTTTCCATCGGTCTTGTTGCTGTAATCACCGCTTTATAAGTGACTTGGTGGTCAACATTTAGGTCATGTTCATAATGCGTAAAGATAATGTCTGGCTTAACTTCTTTTTTGACTTTAGAGATTACTTTAATGATGTCAAGTAGGTCAACACTATCAAATCTATTGTCTGGAAAACTTTCTACAAAAACTTTTTTAATGCCTATGACATTATTAGCATTTTGTATTTCATTGTTTAACTCTGCAATCTCGTCTTTTTTATTTTCGACTTGACGCACTTCATCTCTACTTGTTTTTCCCTCTCCAAGTATCAAAGTATAAGCTTCGTAACCCTCTTGTATCAATCTTGCTACGGTTCCAAAACAGCCCAACACTTCATCATCAGGATGAGCTACCACTATTAATATTTTTTTAGAATGCATCTGAATCTCCCATACACAATTTCCAATTTTTAAAATCTGCTAACTGTTTCTCAAGCTCTTTGTCTTCAGTAAGTAGTTTAATACCTAAAAAAGTTTCAAATCCGGTCATTTCAAAATTATTGTCTAACAAAATACTTTGATGACTATCATTGAATTTCCATACTGATATTTTATCTACTTTGTTATAAAAATAGTTTTCTACAACTACTAAAATTTCCTCAAAAGATATCCTATCAACGGATACATAATCAATAAGATGACCAATAGACTCACTGCCATTATTAAATTTTTTAAGACATACGAAAGCGACAGTTTCTTTATCTTTTACAATAAAATAATTTTCATAAAGGCTTTGAGGGTGTCTAATGTAACGATTAAGATAATAGTTTAAACTTTTCTTGATGATTACAGGACCAACAAGCTGAGATGCATCAATAATTTCTGATAAAGTGTAAATATCTGTATAGTTATCAGAAAATTGAGATAATGTGAGATTTGTCTTTATCTTACTCAGTGATATTTTTTCTAGTGCTTTAAATAATGCAACTTTTTTCCATTTTTCTGCTTTAACCTGGATCTCTCTGAAATTTTCATTTGGAAACCCATATATAAAATCTAATCCATAATCTTTTGCAACTTTATACATCTTCTTTGTGATTTGAAAGATTAAGAAACCATTCCTATAATCAGGATGAATAAATGCATGAATAGCAAACCCTCCACGATAATTTTTTGTTTTAATTGAAACAGTTTTTGGGATGATAGCATAGTGCCCAATGATTTGGCCATCGACTTCAGCTACAACAATGAGGGATTTTTCATCAGATAGCATTCTATTTATCCATACCCAAAATTTTCTATCTCGTACATAAGGTGTATGCTCATTAAACAGAGAGTATATCTTTTTGGAATCTCCAATTTGGTATTCTCGTATCTTTATAACACTCATTTTATCCATTTCCTCGCATATCTTGTTAATTCTGCTAAACTCTCTGTGGCAGCGAATTTTTTACGCTTTAAATAGCGGTGTATCTCTTCTTGATTATCAATGACCTTTAATGAAATAAATGGTAATTTTAAATACATAACCTCATTAACCGTTACACTTGGCGTAATAATAGCAAAATCACTACGGTACATTATTTCTGCAAGATTGCTGGCATTGATGTATAGCTTTGTCCATCTGTTTTTAAATACAAATCGTTTTAGTTGTGGTAAATTTTGATTTGCTGTTGTTGTAGCTAAATATACTTCTATTTTATGATGATATAACTTTAATATTCTTAATATTTTATAGTTAAAGTTAAAAAGGTCACTGCCACCCATCGATAAAAATATAATCTTCTTTTTACTCTTTGATTTTACTCTTTTGCTTTTATTTATATCTTTAAACTCTTGTCTCAAGAGTGTATATCTAATCCCGCATCTAAGCTCACAATCTTTAGGAACTAAATCTTTATATTTACTCTCATCGGCACTTATATTATGATTTAAAAGTATATCGCAGTAGTGTTTTTCATAGGTATCATCAAAGCTAAGAATTTTTAAATTTGGATTATTAGTTTTGAGTTGTTTCTCATCTTCATAGTTAATCTCATAGTGGTCGATTATCAACAAATCTATATTTAACTTTTTTATTAATCTATCAAGTTCATCTATGGTATTGCTACTTAAATTAACAAGCTCATACCCACTCTCTACTATTTTAGAATTTAAATTGCCTTCTAAATTTTGGGTAGCAAAAAATATCTTGCTATTTGGGTACTGATTAGCTAAAACCAAATCTCGCATAATATGCCCTGTGCCTATGGTTGAGGAAGAGTCGGATCTGAAGAGGATGTTTTTACTCATTTTTGCTCCTCCAAAAGTCTTTTTAACTCATCTTTGTTAGGTAAAACAGTCAAATATTTACTAGCATAAATTTGAGAATTATCTTCAGGAAGAGTCATTTTAACAAGTGCATTGCTTTTGTCTTTACACAAAATTATACCAACAGTTTTGTTTTCACTTGTCTGTTTTTCATATCTATCAAAATAGTTAACATACATCATCATTTGACCTATATCTTGATGTTTTAATTCTCCAATTTTAAGGTCAATTAAAACAAAACAGTTTAAAAACCTATTATAAAATACCAAATCAACTCTAAAATGTTTTTCATCAATCGTTATTCGTTTTTGTCTAGCAACAAAAGTAAAGCCTTTTCCAAGTTCCAATAAAAAATCTTCTATTTTGTCTATTAATCTCTGCTCTAACTCACTTTCACTATAGGATGAGTATTCAGGTAATCCGACAAATTCTAATATATAAGGGTCTTTTATTACTTCATCTATTGAGCTTACTACTTGACCCTTTTTCGACAACTCTTTTATTGCTTTTGTATCTCTGTTGAGTTTTAACCTCTCATATAGACCACTGTTAAATTCTCTTTTTAACTCCCTTAAACTCCAACTATTTTCTACAGCTTCTATCTCATAAAAATCTCTCTCTTGACTCTCTAAACGCGTTAAAAATATATAATGAGACCAACTTAAACTAAAATTCCGAGACACTGTCTCCGATTTTGAATAAGCCATATAAAACCTTCTCATATTTTCTAAATTATCAACTGAAAATCCTTTTCCAAACTCCATAGTCAACTCTTTAGATAGATTTTTCAATATGGCTTTTCCATAAGTAGCTCTAGTCTCCCCTTCTTGCTCTTGCTCAACTATGCGTTTACCTATCTCCCAATAGGTTTTAGTCATTACAGAATTGATGGTTTGATAGACTCTATTTTTAGCTGATTGAATCAATTTTTTTATATCTAAATAAAAATTATCTTGTTTTTGTATATTGCTACTCATTTATTCATCTCCTCTAAAACCCTATACATCACTTCAGCCCGTTTCCAATCTTCTAAAGTATCAATGTCTTGCACCAGATGTCTTGGTAAAATAATAGGAATAGAATCAGTTCCAAACATAATCTCATTCGACTCTACGCCTATGCGTTGCCAATAAAATTGTCCTGCATCTTGATAGGCTTCTTCTAAATCTTGACTTCGGGTCATATAGTGTTCAGGAGTAAACATCTCACATCTTCCCTCATTGGTGAGTTTAAAAGTTCTCTGAATTGGGAAAGGCATAGAAGTAGCAGAAAAAGCATTAATGGCATTTGATTTTTTGAGTTCTTCAAACCCTTCTATGAGATACTCTTTTTGAAGTAGTGGAGCTGTAGCATAGATGGTACATACAAAATCATACTTCTCTTCTAATTGAGCTAAAGTATAATCCACAACCTCTTGCGTACCTGTAAAATCATCACTTAACTCTTTTGGTCTTAAAAATGGAACTTCTGCCCCATATTTTTTGGAAATAGAGGCTATCTCCTCATCATCTGTTGAAACAACAACTTTTTCAAAAAGTTTAGAATCTAATGCTGTTTCTATAGAGTAAGCAATAAGTGGCTTTCCAAAAAAATCTTTAATGTTCTTTCGTGGAATGCGTTTACTACCCCCACGAGCAGGAATAATTGCTACTGCTTTAGCCATTTAGTACCTCAAACAGACTCTCAATCACATACTCCTGCTCATCATCACTAAGCTTAGGATACATAGGCAAAGAAAAACACTCCTCATAATATCTATCCATAACAGGGGTAACTTCATCGCCATAGCCTAGACTTTTATAGTAGGGTTGCTTGTTTATAGGAATATAGTGTAGTTGAATACCTATCTTTTTTTCTCGTAATTTATTAAACAAATCAACTTTAGTAATATTTAATTGAGTAAAATCAACTTGAACAACATAAAGATGGTAAGAAGATTTACCATCATAAGTATAGAGAGGTTTTACGAGACTCTCTTGAAAAGCTTCATCATACTTTTTAACTATTTCAATTCGCCGTGCTATGAAGGCATCTAGTTTTGAGAGTTGAGAAAGTCCCAAGGCACACTGTATATCTGTAATACGATAATTAAACCCAAGCTCTTTCATCTCATACTCCCACGGCTTCATCTCTGGCGTTTTTACCATACCGTGACCTCTAAGTATGAGCATCTTTTTATATAGCTCTTTAGAATTGGTAGTGATTGCTCCACCCTCTGCTGTTGTTAAATGCTTAACAGGGTGAAATGAAAAAATGGAAACATCAGAGTTTGTGCAACTTCCTGCTTTTATGCCATTGTAAACTGCTCCTATGGCGTGGGCATTGTCTTCTAAAATTAGTATATTATATTGCTCTTTTAGATAAGCCAACTTCTCTTGCTCTACCATACGACCCGAAAAAGAGACAGCATAAATGGCTTTTATGGAACTATCTTTTTTTAGCTCCTCTTCACATAATGCTAAATCTATATTGCCATCGTTAGTAATATCTACAAAAATAGGTTTAGCTCCTGCATAGAGAATGGCGTTTGAAGTGGCTAAAAATGAGTTAGGAGTCGTTAAAACTTTATCATCTTTATTGAGCAAAACCAAAGAAGCCAAATGTAAAGCAGCTGTTCCATTGGCAACGGCGATACAATACTTTGCACCACAATAATTTGCAATTGCCTCTTCAAATGCTTTTACTTTAGGACCTGTTGTTAAATAGTCTGATTTTAAAGTATCAATAACAGCATCAATATCATCTTGTTCTATGAACTGTTTTCCATAAGGGATAAATGAATGTATCATCTTATAGACTCTGCTCCATTGCTAAAAACTCCTCTTTACTTAGCCACTCGGTGTTATTAAGTGAGTTGTACTCAAAGCCAATACCAATATCTTTCCCCTCTTCACCTAAAGCATTTTTGGTATAGTTAGCCATCTCTGTAAACTGTATGGTAGGGGTAATCACATAGTAACTATCATATTCAACGACTCTATCATCAGCTGTTATCATTACCTCGTGCATCTTCTCACCTGGGCGAATACCAATTACTTTATGAGGTAAATTAGGAGCTAAGGCTTGGGCTAAATCTGTCATCTTCATTGAAGGAATTTTAGGAATAAATATCTCTCCACCGTGCATTCTCTCAAAGTTATCTAAAACAAACTGAACCCCATCTTTAAGCGTAATTAAAAAGCGTGTCATCTCAACATCGGTTATAGGCAATTCAGAAGCACCTGTTTCTATTAAATTTTTAAAGAAAGGAACAACCGAACCTCGACTTCCCACAACATTACCATATCGCACCACTGCAAATCTTGTTTTTCTTTTTCCTACCATATTGTTTGCAGCCACAAAGAGTTTATCGGAGGCTAGTTTGGTCGCTCCATAGAGATTAATAGGACTTGACGCTTTATCGGTAGAGAGTGCGATAACTTTATCTACATTACACGCTAACGCAGCCTCAATCACATTTTGAGCCCCATCAATATTGGTTTTAATACACTCCATAGGATTATATTCAGCCACAGGTACGTGTTTTAAAGCTGCTGCGTGAATAACAAAATCAACATCTTGCATCGCCTCTTTGAGTCTATTTCCATCTCGAACATCGCCAATAAAATAACGCATACACTCTTGGT
>Ga0256833_1003983_pt1 | contig 9994 bp, 9 predicted proteins | sample 356284metaG_FD_190535 | JGI IMG/M metagenome (GOLD analysis project Ga0256833, IMG submission 190535) | Hydrothermal vent microbial communities from Mid Atlantic Ridge, Atlantic Ocean - 356-284 | ecosystem: Environmental > Aquatic > Marine > Hydrothermal vents | place: Atlantic Ocean: Mid Atlantic...
GAACACCGGCCGGCCTTCGTATTCTCTATCGAGTTTTTCCACCACGAGGTTACCGTAGAAATTCCTGAATTTTCCGTACACATGTTCCCTGTCGCTTCCAGCCACCACAATGACGCCGTCCCCTGTAGCATGTATCGGGGTGCCGTATTTTGCCTGGAAATCGGCTCCATGATGTACGAGATATGCCCCCATCCCGTTGGTACCGTATGGATAGAAAGCACTGGCTATGCACCGGGCAGGAGGCCAGAGTGGCCGCTGGAGCCAGTAATGGGCCTTTGCACGGCTCACGTCAGGAGTCGGCCACGGCTTCCCCGGCGCAAGAGGGGTAGGCAGCGGCGTCGCAGCAACGCCGGGAGTGTTGGTAGCCTTCTTATCCAGAACCGGAATAACCGGCGTCGCTGTGGACGTTGGAAGGGGTGATGGAACGTGAAACGGCGTATGCGTGGCAGTGGGCGCAACAGTAGGAAGGGCGGCAGGCGTTGCAGACGGCGACGGGAAAATCTTCGGCGTCGGAGAAGCAACCATTCGACCGGTGGTGGTCCCGGTCGCAAAAGTATGGGTCGCCGTGACAAAATTGCCTCCAGCTTCGGGATTCGAAGCAGCAGGCGTCCGGTTGCCGCAGCCGGATACCGAAATCAGAACGGCAAACATGGCCACAAGCAGGTATGAGCGCACTTTCCCCAACTTTCCACCCCCGAATCCACTCTGAAGTAGTCAGAAGGCTATCACCCACCGATGCGCCTTGTCAAACGTGGGAACACAAAGCCACCCGCATCGATCCAGAGGGCTTACACGAAATGAGATTTTGACATATCAGCAGCCGCTTGGTACAATTTTTGCGCAGCAAATTGCTTAAATTAAGCAAAGGGGGGACTTTATGTCCAAATCGAAGCCTGAGGTGCTGACTGTGGACGACCGCACGTTTCCGCACGTGGTCTTGCGGTCCGAACTTCCCGTAATCGTAGATTTCTGGCTGCCTCAATGTCTGAGCTGCATCACGATGGACGTAGTCGTCCAGGAACTTGCCGCCTCCTACGAAGGGAAGGTCACTTTCGTGAAGGCAAACCTCCAGCAGACGGCTTCGTGGGGCACGGCTTACGGAGTATTCGAAGTGCCCACCATACTCCTAGTAAACGAAGGGGATGTCAAAGAGATACTCACGGGCACCTATCCATATTCGTCTCTCAAGAATTACCTCGAAAATTTCCTTCGGGTGATTCGTCCGATATAAAAGCAAATCAGGAGGTGAGATCTTGTTAGGACTGTTCAAGAAAAAGAGAGAAAAGGTGGAAGATTTTCTCGAACCAGAAGTGGCCGAAGTAGAACCGATACACGTTACCGACGAGGATTTCGAAGAAAAGATTCTGAAGGCCGACAAACCGGCAGTAGTGGATTTCTGGTCGGAATATTGCTCTCCGTGCCACGTAATGGCCTACGTCATGGACGATCTGGCAGAAGCGTTCGACGGAGAAGCAGTGATAGCAAAGCTGCAAGTCGACGAAAATCCCAAAACCCCAGAAAAGTACGGGATAATGGGAGTCCCAACCATAATCTTCTTCAAAGACGGCATCGAAGTGGACAGGCTTGTAGGAGTTCATATGTTCAACACGATGGAAGAGCATCTGAAAGTGCTGCTGGAGGACTGAAGCGCTTCTTAGACGTTCATTCCAAAAGGCAAGCGGAGTGCGGGAATCCGCTTGCCTTTCTTTCATCCAGATCTACCGCACATGATCATCCCTGGTCGGCTTTCTCATCGCCAGCCGGGAGATCGGAACTTTCCTTCCCGCCGACCGACCCCGACGCAGTCTGCGGCACAAGCAGCGAATGCCTGTGTACTCCGTATTCCTTCGTGCCGAACCTGGTCAGGACGACCGCACCGGTACCGAGCACAACGGCCACAAAGGATATCATCCACCCTACGCAAGGAACCTTACCGAGTAAAATCAGCAATGCCCCGCCGACCACTACGGAGAAGATCGGCGTCGGGTTTTCCACGTTGAACCCCAAGAGCAATTTCTCCCCCGCCATGAGAGCCACAGAGATCCACCCCACAACCATAGCACCCATCAGGAGGAGCAAAAGCAACAGACCGAAAGGCAAGGTTATCAAAAGTATCACGAGGATCAAAGCAACCGGGAATCCGAGCAAAATCACCACGAACCCCATGGCGAAACTGGTTACCACCTCGGAGAGCGCCACGCTCCCCATAGCCCTCACTTCTCTCGGCCATACAGCCACGACGGCCACGCCAAGGAGAAGTATGAGGAACATCGCCAGCACAAACTTGTAAAATCCGAGCAGCATTCCTACGAACACCGGGCCATTGTAAGCGGACGGGGCGATCGAAAAAGGTCCCCTGCCCCACGAAAAGTAATTTTTCTTGCCGAATTTGAACGGCAACTTGGAACTCTTCATGACAGCGCTGGCGTGGAAGGAATTCCCCTTGAGGGTGCACCCAGGCCCAAGGTATACCGTACCGTTGATCTTCGTGCCGCCGGAGAGGTCGATTACGGAACCGGTTCCTCCAATGTCTCCATTGACCGTAGCTCCATCTGCATCCAGATTCCCTCCAATCAAAACGACGTTCCCGTTGATGCGAGACCCTTTTCGAAGCTCAAGATTCCCACCGGCGACGGTGACACTTCCGTTTACCTGAGCATCTTTGTCGATCACCGCATTGCATCCGACGAACACGAGCCCGTGATTCACAGACTGACCACTTTCCAGGCGATAGTTCTCACCAAAAATCACCTGATCTCCCGAATCATCCCCATACACAGGGAACGCAGCTTCCACCTTCGGTGCCAAGGAGAGCAACAGAACCGCTACCACGAAACCCAACGAAACCCAGGCTTTCTTCATCTCCCCCATCTCCTATGAACCCGCAAGTATCTTCCCCAGCGATTTTCTCCCAAACGAAAGAAACGCGAAGCACGCTACTAAACAAACGATGGCAGAAAACGCTACAACGACTCCAACTTCCGTCCAAGCCACACCGAACAACGATTTTCCCAGAAGGTAGAATATGTGCAGGATGATGCCCATATCGACCACCACGCGCACGCCGATCCAGAACGCGATGAACAAAGAATCGAGATGAGAAGCAAAATAGACCAAAGCCATCAGAGCAGAAATGAAGTAAAATACTGTAAAAGCGAATACGGTTCTCTCTGCCCGAGAGCGAGAAGCTTTGACGGCATGAATCCGATCCACTATACTTTGATACAGGTAGGGAGGAGTTTCGATCGCAGGAGCGGAGGAGAGCATATCATCCACCTCCACCCATCTTCTCCACTCCTCCGCAGCGGAAGGATCGGATTTCAACAAGGAATCCAGACTGGCCCTTTCTTCAGAGCTTGCCTCGCCATCCAAGACTTTCGAAAAAAGGCGATATCTTTCATCCGCGTCCATTCTATTGCCTATCCTTCCACCGCGTCCTTCAAGTGCTCGGCCAGAGCTTTTCGCGCCCTGTAAAGCCTGTTCCTCACAGAACCTTCGTTGACGTTCAACACTTCAGCTATCTCTTTGTAGGACATTCCTTCCCAGTACTTCAACACCACCACAGCCCTATCCTCTGCAGAAAGTTTCCTAAGTGCCGACTGGACGAGTTCGCCGACCTCCTTACGGATCACCCAATCCTCGACACCCACTCCCGTGTCCTCGAGCGTCTCAAGGCCGTATGTCAGCCTGCTTCTCCTCAGCCAATCCACACATTTGTTGTGGGCTATGCTCAAAAGCCAGTTACGGAACGGCCATCTTCTATCGTATTTTTTCAGATGTCTGTAAGCAGATAGAAACGTCTCCTGGGCAATGTCCTCCGCGTCCTCCCTATTGCCCATCATCCTGTAGCCAAGGTTGTACACGCTTTTGTGGTGACGTCGGACCAGGGAAGCAAACGCTTCCTCGTCACCGGTCAGGGTGCGCTGCACGAGATCGAAATCAGATTCCTCCACATTCACCTTCCAGGAACGAAGCCTGGCTTTATTCTACCCGACGTGTAATCACACAGTCAACACCCGCTATCACTTCCCCGTGCAGCGCACCCCTGCAAGCATCACTGGGACGGCTTACTGATCCAGATTATTTCCACCTCGGTATCTCCTTTCTTGGCATTCAATGAGATAACCGAAGAGATGGGCATCCCTTTGATCCACACAGAGGTGAATTCATCACCTTCAGAAGAATTCATCATAGATGTATATCCCTGCTTCGTGATCTTCTCGGAGATAGCGCTCAGGTCTTTGGCTGTAAACGACCTCTTGACGACATAGGTCATACCGCATCCTTTACCACCGGGGACGGTAACCCCCATAGCAGCCCCCTGCACCACGCTGGAACTTTTCAGCTTGGCATCCCCGAACACTTCCTTCAATACAGGTTTGATCAGCTTGTCGACTTCTTCACACCCCTGAACGACCGGAGACTCGTTGATGGATGCAAAATCAGTACCAGCACCCGATGACGGAGTGGTAGGAGATGCCGATGAGCCTTCTCCTGGCTTAGGTGTGATATCGACTTCGCCCCTCTCGCCGCTCCATTTTCCCTTGTCGACCCCGCCCTGGAATTCCCAGGTGCCGGACATTTTGTCTCCGGAGATAGTTCCTTCGAACGTGACATGTCCAGCCACCCATCCAATCTTGATCTTGTTTCCAGAAACGGTCACTGCTATGGGCAAGTTCTGTCCCGAATATGTGCCCGTAGTGGTTAGATGCCCTACGTACCCCCCGTCTTTCTTCTGGATCACCCAGGCCCATTTTCCCTTGCCCTTCATACCTTCGTAAGTACCGTGCCAGGCACCTTCGATTTTTCCTCCCTTCTCCGGCTTTGGTTTAGGTGTGGGAGTGGGTTTAGGCGTAGGCGTGGGGGTGGGCTTGGGCGTTGGGGTTGGAGTCGGAGTAGGCTTGGCCTTTCCACCGCCACAGGCAGCCACCAGCAAAACCGTAACGATTGCAAAGACAAGCAGTGTGAACAACTTCTTTCTACCGATCATTTCCATCCTCCTTCTCTCGTAATCTAAATGGTTTGCAGAATTCCCACTTCTATTTAGATTATACGAAGGCAAGCCGGAAAAATCTCACAGCCCAGGTAAGGTATCTTTCCCAAACAGGCATGACGACGGAATACATCTGTCCGTAGGAAGAAATCGCTCGAAGGGATAGGAGTATACAAAGAAAAACAGGCTCCTTTGGCAACGGCCTACTCTCGCAAGGGGTCGCCCCCTCACTACCATCGGCGCTGGTGGGCTTAACTTCCGGGTTCGGGATGGGACCGGGTGTACCCCCACCGCTCCAGTCACCAAAAGAGCCTGTTATTCACTTATTAACTCATCAGGTTGACACCCTAACAACTGAACAGGTAAGTCGGATTGCCTCAAAGCAAGGCTTAGATTTTTCCAATCTCACGTGGAAACTAAGCCCTCGCGCATTAGTACAGCTCGGCTGAACGCATTGCTGCGCTTACACCTGCTGCCTATCAAGCTGGTAGTCTGCCAGCGCGCTTACCCTCACGAAGGAGGTGGGTGGCCTAATCTTGGAGCGAGTTTCCCACTTAGATGCTTTCAGCGGTTATCTCTGCCAGACGTAGCTACCCAGCGATGCCCCTGGCGGGACAACTGGAACACCAGAGGTCTGTCCACTCCGGTCCTCTCGTACTAGGAGCAGCTCTCCTCAAGCCACCTGCGCCCACAGCGGATAGAGACCGACCTGTCTCACGACGGTCTGAACCCAGCTCGCGTACCGCTTTAATGGGCGAACAGCCCAACCCTTGGGACCTGATTCAGCCCCAGGATGCGACGAGCCGACATCGAGGTGCCGAGCCTCCCCGTCGATGTGGACTCTTGGGGGAGACTAGCCTGTTATCCCCGGGGTAGCTTTTGTCCGTTAAGCCACGGCCCTTCCACTCGGGACCGTGGGATCACTAAGCCCGACTTTCGTCTCTGCTCGTCTTGTAGGACTCGCAGTCAAGCTCCCTTATGCCTTTACACTCTACGGCTGGTTTCCATTCAGCCTGAGGGAACCTTTGGGCGCCTCCGTTACCTTTTAGGCAATTATGTTAGTCTGACTTTGGGAGTTTGTAACGCATCTCCGGGATGAGGTAAGGTTCCACTATCGCTCGGAACCTCTCATAGGAATCCCCAGAGATATATATCTGGTAGCCCTCTTTCTGCTTCCTGGGCTTGGCCATGAAGGTGAATTTATCCTTCAACACTTTGCACAGGAGTTCGACCTCTTTCAGGGTGAACCCTTGCGTGTTGAAAATCACCCCTCTGGACTGTGCAGACTTGACAGATCCATCATCCATGAACCAGTAAGCCAAAGCCCTTGGAGACAGCCACCGATGAATCAATTTCGGCACCCGCTTACGTGCTCCATCATAGAACTGATGGGCATAAAATCGGAATGCGCCGTGACTCAAGGTCTGGAACCACCAGTTTACGCTTTCATGTCCCCGACTCCTGACCACTTTTTGCTGCGGCGGAGTCCTGACCCACTCGGCAAACAGACGGTAAAGATGCTCCACGTACGCCTTGTGCTTCTCGCTTTGCTCTATCTTGAGCCGGTAGGTACGGCCTCCATTCTGTGTTTCCAAGTGGCCATCGCCCAACATCAAACCCACCAGCACCTCTCGTTGTTCGTCGGTGAGATTCAGGGACTTCTTATACTCTTCGATCTCTTTACTTCTCATTCACTTCTCCCATGTCAGACCCCGGAAAATCCGGCTTCCAGTCGCCTGGAAGTTCAGACTGTATCACCATCCCCGGTAAACCGAGGATGCTCGGCGTGCAGTCGTTGAGGGGTCATTTAAGACTTCCCTGCTGGTTGTCCGCACCGATCGCTTTTTCACCACCAAGGGTAGCGTCGGATACTGCACCCCTTTCCCGATCTCCGGAGGAGAAGACCGAGTAGGGGACGGAGTTTCCAGCATACAGCCGAGTTTGCCCCTGACGTTGCCGTCAGGGCGCCCCACATTGAGGCGACCGCCCCAGTCAAACTGCCCACCTGGCACTGTCCCCACGCCGGATAACGGCCGCAGGTTAGGGTCAAGATCCAGCCAGGCTGGTATTCCACTGGCGGCTCCACCGAGGCTGGCGCCCCGGCTTCTCAGCCTCCCAGCTATTCTCTACAGACTGAACCCTAACTCAATGCCAAGCTACAGTAAAGCTCCACGGGGTCTTTTTGTCCTGCTGCGGGTAAGGCGCATCTTCACACCTATTGCAATTTCACCGGGTCCCTCGTTGAGACAGTGCCCCACTCGTTACGCCATTCGTGCGGGTCGGAACTTACCCGACAAGGAATTTCGCTCACATGCTCCCAGACATTTCTGCCTGGTGTGGACTATCCCTTCATCCAGACGCCTTCAGTTCTCGAAGGATGGCCTCGGTCTTGGATTTATCCGCCCGATTCATTGACAAGGAGATCTCGATGATCTCCCTCAAGCCTTCCCGGGTGAGGTGGCGACCTTCCACCATGCGGCGGATGATCTTGGCGAACTTAACGAAGTCCACCTGCTTCTTCGTTCGCAACGGATGCTTTTCGAAGAAAGCAACCACCTGCTCCAAGCAGGAGAGCTTGCGGATGCGCAGTTCAAACCGATCCCCGTGATTGCGGCGCACGACGCCGCAGCGGAAGAAACGTTTGAGCGCATACAGCACCTGAATATCCCTTTCGTGTTGCACGATGCGGAATTCAGGCAAGACTTGGTAGCCCGTGGACATCTCGGGATGAGGATTGACGCCTACATAAAAGCATCCCTCACCGTCAACGAAGCCCACGACCCAATCGGGCGTCAATTCCATGTTCGATACCTCAATCTGGATGGCTGGCGTATAGTCTCTGAGGACCCCCGCCGGAGGCGGGTTTCCTGCGGATTGTCCAATCCCAACCATTGTTACTGGGAAGTCGAGCTTCCCGAGTAGGTTAGGCTCTAAGGAGTTTCCCGCATACAGCCAGCTATTACCCTCGACGTTACCGCCGAGGCAGGCAACGAGATGTTACCTTAGGACCGTTATAGTTACGGCCGCCGTTCACCGGGGCTTCGGTTCAGAGCTTCGCCGCCCGAAGGCGGCTAACCCCTCCCCTTAACCTTCCGGCACTGGGCAGGCGTCAGCCCCTATACATCCTCTTACGAGTTTGCAGAGACCTGTGTTTTTGTTAAACAGTCGGCAGGGCCCTTTCACTGCGGCCCCCCTGAGCTCCGCGCGCTGGGCGCTTCACCCAAAGGGGCGCTCCTTCTCCCGAAGTTACGGAGCCATTTTGCCTAGTTCCTTAACGAGGGTTCTCCCGATCCCCTTGGTATTCTCTACCCGTCCACCAGTGTCGGTTTGCGGTACGGGCACCTGGGTTTCAACGCTTAGAGGCTTTTCTCGGCAGCTTGGGCTCAGCCACTTGCGGCCCTAAGGGCACCGCCATCACTCCTCAGGATCAGGCGACGGATTTTCCTATCGCCGTCATCTCCCTACGAGCTTGGCACCTGCACTTCCAGTCGCAGGCTGGCCTACCCTTCTGCGTCCCCCCATCGCTCCACCCAGGTGGTTCCGGAATATTAACCGGATGTCCATCGCCTACGCCTTTCGGCCTCGGCTTAGGCCCGACTAACCCGACGCGGATTAACCTTCCGTCGGAAACCTTAGACTTATGGGGAACACGTTTCTCGCGTGTTTTGCGCTACTCATGCCAGGATTCTCACTTCTGCCAGCTCCACCGCTCCTCACGGTACGGCTTCGACGCCGACAGAACGCTCCCCTACCAACCGACAGTCAAACTGTCGATTCCGCAGCTTCGGTACCAGACTTGAGCCCCGTTATATTTTCGGCGCGGCATCACTCGACCAGTGAGCTATTACGCACTCTTTAAAGGATGGCTGCTTCTAAGCCAACCTCCTGGCTGTCAAAGCAACGCCACCTCCTTTCCCACTTAGCCTGGATTTGAGGACCTTAGCTGGCGGTCTGGGCTCTTCCCCTCTCGACTACGAAACTCATCTCCCGTAGTCCGACTGCCACGCTGTGGAGTACCGGCATTCGGAGTTTGGTTGGGTTCGGTAAGCGCAATGCCCCCTAGCCCATCCAGTGCTCTACCTCCGGCACTGAACACGTGACGCTAGCCCTAAAGCTATTTCGGGGAGAACAAGCTATCTCCGGGTTCGTTTGGCATTTCACCTCTACCCACAGCTCATCCCCCAATTTTGCAACATTGGTGGGTTCGGCCCTCCACGGGGTTTTACCCCCGCTTCAGCCTGGCCATGGGTAGCTCACCCGGTTTCGTGTCTACTCCCTGCGACTGAACGCCCTATTCAGACTCGCTTTCGCTGCGGCTCCGCCTGTCCCTGGCTTAACCTCGCCACAGAGAGTAACTCCCTGGCTCATTCTCCAAAAGGCACGCCGTCAGGCCTTCCGGGGAGCACCAAACGGCGCTACAACCCGGCATAGCCCTCCGACTGCTTGTAGGCATACGGTTTCAGGTTCTATTTCACTCCCCTCACCGGGGTACTTTTCACCCTTCCCTCACGGTACTTGTGCACTATCGGTCGCCAAGAGTATTTAGCCTTGGGAGGTGGGCCTCCCTGCTTCCCACAGGATTAGCGTGCCCCGTGGTACTCAAGGTCACCGGCGGGAGGCTGAACGTTTTCGTGTACGGGGCTTTCACCCTCTATGGCAGGCCTTTCCAGAACCTTTCCACTAACATTCAGCTTTGTAACTCCCCGGGAGCGCTGCGGCACTCCCTGCCGGGCCTTACAACCCCCGCATCGCAACGGCCGCAGCCTTTAACACGATGCAGGTTTGGGCTACTCCCCTTTCGCTCGCCACTACTCAGGGAATGATCTCTTTTCCTGGAGGTACTTAGATGTTTCAGTTCCCTCCGTTCCCTCCGACTGGCCTATGTGTTCAGCCAGCGGTACCTGGGTTTTACCCAGGTGGGTTTCCCCATTCGGAAATCCCCGGATCAAAGCCTGCACACGGCTCCCCGAGGCTTATCGCAGTGTGCCACGTCCTTCTTCG
>Ga0256833_1003984_pt1 | contig 9993 bp, 7 predicted proteins | sample 356284metaG_FD_190535 | JGI IMG/M metagenome (GOLD analysis project Ga0256833, IMG submission 190535) | Hydrothermal vent microbial communities from Mid Atlantic Ridge, Atlantic Ocean - 356-284 | ecosystem: Environmental > Aquatic > Marine > Hydrothermal vents | place: Atlantic Ocean: Mid Atlantic...
ACCAGACGGTAATTTATTATCTGAAAAATATAAATTAAACTATCGCTCTGTAACTTCTGAAATATCCTCCGGCAATGCTTTTTCATTAGATGCTTTAAAAGAAGCTCATTTATTTGGCGGATTACAATATGATATTCCCTTGGAAGAATTACAGAATTTTCGTACAAAAGAAAAAGACTTGTTGGTTTCATTTGGCACAGACCAAGAAACACGTAGTGTAGTATGGAAAACATTGCCGGGTAGCAAAAAAGAAGTGGAACAAATAAAGGATGTTTTGTCGGGTAAACTTCAAGTAAGTACATATTTGGATAAAGAAGGGAATGAAGCGACATTTAAAAGTTTGGAGAATCATAAACCAAACCTGATACACCTTGCTACACACGGATTTTATTTTCCTGTCCCTGAACAGAAACATTCAAATAAAAATTACGGTAAATTAAAATTTCAAACCTCAACCAATCCTTTATTGCGAAGTGGTATTGTTTTGGCAGGTGGGCAGTCTGTATTTTTCGGAGAACGAATACCTTCGGATGTCGAAGACGGTGTATTAACAGCGGCAGAGATATCCAAGATGAATTTATTCAATACGGATTTGGTTGTATTATCTGCTTGTCAAACCGGTTTGGGAGATGTCAAGGGAAGCGAAGGTGTTTACGGAATGCAAAGAGCCTTTAAAATGGCAGGAGTAGATTATTTGATATATTCTTTATGGCGTGTTCCCGACAAGACTACCCAAGAATTAATGTCCGAATTTTATCATCATTTAATTCAAGGTGAAAATATAGAAGAATCTTTTAAACAAGCCCAAAAATACATTCAATACAAATACAAAAACGAACCCAATTTAGCTTATTATTGGGCGGCTTTTGTGTTGATGAAATAAAGGCAGAAAAATAATACTAAAAAAAAACAGATGTATAGAAGTTATATAAATAAAATTATCATTATCGTTTTTCACAGTTTATTTATGTTGGTGTTAACATATGTACTAATAAATTTTCCATATTTAACGGAAGAAGAGAATGATTTTTTGGAAAAGGTAGTAGTCTTAAACACCAAGTATCTAATCGGTGAACATCAAGATAAAGAAGATGAAGTTATATTTATTAATACAGGATATGACAGAATGCTTACGGATAAATTTACAACAATAGAAACTGAAACAGGAAAAATAAAATTGAAAGAAGGAAATATTGATATAACGGATAGAAAAAAACTATATGATTTTTTTAAAATATTAAATAAAAAAAATTTACATAAATATTTAATAGTGGATATTGGATTTTATAAAGATTATGTTACCAAATACGATAGTTTGCTATTGAATGAAATGTTACGTACAAAAAAAATGATTTTAGCTTTGCCTTCCAATGAAAATGATATAAATCCATTGTTTAGAGATAATTTTGAAACAGGAAAAGTAAATTATCCAAAAAACTTATTGAGTAATCATTTTAGTAAATTTGTGTTTTTAAGAAGAAATAACAAAAAAAGTTTACCGCTGAAACTGTATGAGCAAATAGACAACAAAAAAATAGAGAAAAAACTCGGATTATTTTATTATTCAAACGGTCAGTTGTGTTATAATTCAGGAATCATCAATATAAATTACAGGGTAAGTGAATCTTATAGAAATCATAAAACCGGTAAAAATAATTATTACAATTTAGGAACAGATTTATTGGTTGACAGTATTAATGCAAAGTATAATCCTACTTATCTAACCGAATCCTTGGTAAAAGACAAAGTAGTTATTTTAGGAGATTTGACAACCAGCGATATACACGAGACATTTTGGGAAAAAATCAGTGGTCCGGAAATATTGTATAATTCGTATTTGTATTTGAAAAAAGGAGAACATATTGTAAACAAATGGATGTATTTTATTCTGTTTTGGTTATATTTAATACTCAATTATTCCATTGTGTTTAATAAAAAACTCTTGCATTTTAAAAGCAAAAATATGTTTGCAAAGATTTTTTCTCATCATCTTTTTAGCACTTCTGTTTTCTTTTTGCTTTTGACAATAATTTTTTATTATCTTTACGGAATATATATAAGTATATTATCATTGATACTATATGTTAGTATTTTCAGACTTGTTATAAATTATAAATTTTATAGAAATGAAAACTAATTTTTTTATCTTATTTTTTTTATTAACCGGCCTTATGGTTAAAGCCCAACAACATTCATTTTTGGTTACTAATATTTACGGCAAAGTAACTATTAATAACAAAAAAGAATTAAAAAAAGGCGATATTTTTAAATTGAAAAAAAATGAAAAATTATTTTTTAATAAAGATTCATTTATAGAAATTATGTGTGATGATTGTCCTTATACTTATAAAAAAACAATTGCCGATTCATATTTAAAAACTCCTGATCATTCATTTAGTTTTACAACAGAAGGAAATCTGATATCAAGAGGAATACATAAAAGTATTGATTTGAATAATAGTAATCAATATAAATTTGTCGTATTAACATCCGGAAAATTGGTGTTGGATACAGTAATAAATAAAATTCAATTAAGAAATATTTTTAACAATAAAATTTATGATGTAAAATATTCTGACCATTATTTGTATATAAATTTCAATGATATTAAAGATTCCGCGACAAAAGATACGTTACTTAAAAATTGTTTTTACTATTTTGAATTATTATCTTTTGATGAAAGCACAGGCAAATATATAAATCATAATATTAAAATTTTATTATTAGATAAAAGTGCAATTATTTCTATGTTGGAAAAAAAATATGGTAAGTTGCCAAAAGAAACCTTATTACTATTGTTGAATGAACATATTCGTTATCACTATCCGGGCTATATAAAGATGCCGGTTGATTAAAGGTTATTATTTTTATATGTATATTTTCATTGGATATATAGTTCCAAATTATGCCATATAAAATCTATGATATAAATTTATAATACTTTTAGAATTTAAGGATATTGTTTAAATTGAAAAAAGTTAATAATCATATAATATGCCAACTAAAAAAACAAAGAAAATTATTGAAAATATTATTTCAAAGATGTTTGTCAGCCTTATAGTAATTATTGTATTAGCAATATTTTTTAATGGATTTAAAACATATGGGGCATTACAAATTACCATATTAATAATTTTACATATTGTAAGTTTATCTCTATTGTCCCAAGATATTAATAGTGCCAAAATTGCAATTTGGCTTGGTATTATATGGAATTCAATAATTGTAGTTTATACTTTAAATTATATAAATAGCCACCCTCTGATAAACACTGAAGGATTTGGCTCTGTGGTAGGAGGAGGCGTATATTTAATTTTTACTTACATATATGATTTAATTAGAATAATAAACAATGAGAAAAATACCTAATTGTGCCGAATTAATTATACCATTAAAGTTTAATATATTTATAATAATTTTTTTTATACAACAGAATATTTTTTCTCAAGGTACAAATAAAGATATTCATAAGGATACTCTGATTATGGGAGTTGTCAATGCCGTTGACAGCACAATGTATAAAGAATATTACACTCCCTTTATACAGTATATCGCGGGCAAATTAAATATGAAACCAAAACTTAAAGTTTTAGCCTATGACAAAATCGCTGATGAATTGCATTCAAATAAAATTGATATCGGTGTTTTTTCTCCTTTTTCCTATATTGTAGCTAAAAACAAATATCCGGAATTAAATCTTTTTGCCGTACCGAAATCACACGGAAGAATGTATTATTCTCCTTGTATTGTCGCTAGGAAGGATAGTCCTTTTAATTCAATTGATGATTCGTTATTTATTATATCAAAATTTGCTTTTATACATAAAAATTCTACTTCTGGATATCAAATTCCACAAGGTTTTTTAGTTAGTAAAGGAATTGAATTAAAAAACATTCAATTTGCCGGCGGGCATCACAAAGCAATAGAACTATTAAGAGATGGTAAAGTTGACGCTATCGCTACTTATATTGAAGCATTTAAAGAAGTAGGAGAAGATACGAGTAATTATAAAATATTAAAAATTCTTGGTAAAATACCAAACAATGCTTATGTTTTTTCTCCAAAACTCTCGGATACACTAAAAAAGGAAATCGCAAAAATTATGTATAACGCTCATAAAGATATTGATATTGATAAGCGTATTATTTTTAAAAATGCTTATGGGGTTGAAAGTTGGATAAAAAAAGATGACGATTTTTATAATGATTTAAGGTACATGCTATCGAGTCGCAGACCAAAACATAAATTGATATTTAAGATTAATACGACAAATAATTTTAATAAAATTAACAAAAATGATGACTTAATAAGTGCTATAAAATCAATTATACAAAAAAAACTTGTTAGTAGTAATAGGTTTGCAAAAGAAGATGAAGGTTTTAATAAAATTGACACACTTAATTTACAAATTGGAGTTATTAAAGACAGTATCTACAATATTGTGATTGAAATTAATAATAAACTGATTGATTTAGATAAAAATACTTATAATAATGAAGAACTTATAAATAAGTTGCCCAAAGATATTTTTGAGAAATTTATGTCATTTATAAATATCAATGCAAAACCGATATATGATAATAAATCTAAATCCTGGATCTTACCATATGGAAAAAATGATGGATTAAATACACAAGATTATAATATTGTTTTAAAAGATTCAAAAGGTAAAATTATAAAGAATAATATTAACTACAAACTTACCGAAGATTTAATAAACTTATCAAATATCAAACGTGAAGATATAAAAGAAAATGACTTCTGTGAAATTCAATATAAAATTAAAAAGAGGAATGGTGAAATTAGTGATAATAAAAAGAAAGGTTTTTGGGATTATTTGGATAATGTTTGGGGGGTTATAGGTTTACTGATTAGTTTTTTTTCCATTCTATTATCTTTTTTATATCAACGTTATAAGAGTAGAAAATTCAACAAAATGTTGACGCAAGCAAACCACTTGTTAAAAGAATATTTTGAAGGAAAAGAAATATCTAATAAATTATATGAATTTCGTGCCAGTATAGGAGATTTCTTTCAAAAAAATGAGATAAAAGAAACACAATATGAAATTCTTTTAAAAAAGATTGACGAGATAGAGAGAATTATAAATAACTATAATAAGCTAAACCCGGAAATTATTAAAGAAATTGATAAAATTATTGCTGACGGTAGGATTACTGAAAAAGAATATCAATATCTAATCTACCTATTAAATAAAAATGATAGATAATAATATAAAAATATTTTAGTTAGATGTATTTAAAAAAAACAATCATATTATTTATAGCAATTATATATACAACAAGTTGTTCTAATCAACCCGATCTGGCAATATTTCCTTTCAAAACAAATACCAACTCAAACAAAATACAAGGCAAAGCAATAAAAATAGCCGACGGTGATACCTTTACAATACTTATTGAAATAGCAAATAACGGTGGTTTTATCAAAGAAAGGATACGACTTAACGCCATTGATGCACCTGAGAAAAAACAGCCGTTTTCAAAAAAATCAAAACAGTTTTTATCTAAATTGATTTTTGGAAAAACCGTTGATATTTACTACAAGAAAAAAGACAGATACGGAAGAATAATAGGTGATGTATATATCGGGAATTTGAATGTCAATTACGAAATGGTAAAAGAAGGTTACGCTTGGCATTTCAAAAAATATTCCGATGACCAAAAGCTGGCGGAATTAGAAAATCAAGCACGAAAACAAAGAAAAGGATTATGGCAAGAGAAAGACCCTATTCCCCCTTGGAAATGGAGGAAGTTGATTAGAAAATAATTTTATCTTTTTTTAAAGATAAATACATAATAACTCAATGCTATGAAACAAATATTCCTATTTGTTCTGCTGGTTAGTACTCTTGTATCAAGCGGACAAAAGCAATCGAATATATTTATTATCGGTTCAGGTAGCCGTGGAGGAAATTATTATAAAACGGGAAATTATATAGCATCACAATACAATTATTATTTCAATAAGGATTCCAAAACCGATTATACGTTCCAGAATATTGAAACCAATGGCTCTATTGATAATATTAACTTACTGAAAGACAATAAAATAGACTTTGCTATTGTTCAACGTAACATATTGATAAACAATTATTTTAACGAAGGAAAGGGAACGAAAAATATTCAGATTATTGCTCCCTTGTTTCAAGAAAAATTAAATATTTATTACAATGGAAAAACAGATGCGGAAATTAAAACTTTGGATTTAATAGCCGCCAAGAAGAAAGGTTTGAAGATTGGCTTTACCAGTTTAAACGGATATAGCCATAAAATTTTCAGAACTATTATTCAATATCTTAATATCGAAAACAAGGATATTAAAGAAATTGAAGGAAATTACAGTAAACTTATAGAAGATTTTAAAAACCGTAAAATAGATATAATTGTCAGTTTTTCATTGCCTTTGCAAGAAATTGATACAATGAAAACAACCCATAGATTTTATCTTTCCCCCGGCAATGTGAATTTAATTGCCAGTCGCATAAAAAATATCAAAAAAACAAAATTAAAAGATAATGAATATACTTTAGGGATTTGGAGTTTTTTAATCGGTTCAAATTCGGCGATGTTTCAAATAAAAAACAAAAAACTTCTAATTGATGCGTTATTAAATGAAAATTTACTTCTTAATGACGATTATATACATAACATAATTGTCAATAGTTATTCAAACTTTATAAAAAATCAAAATAAAGAAGCCAGTCTATTGCAAAATTTACCATTGACCAATAACTTAAAAGCCAAAATCGGATTTAAAAGTATAGATTGGCATTTGTATGGATTGATTTTATTCTTTATTACGTTAATTATATTGTTTATTTACTTATACAAAGGTAATATCTTTCGGCGTTTTTCATTAAAATATTTTTGGAACAGATACAAACATTTTCAATTTGGTTTTTTACTGCTGATTATCATTTATTTTTCAAGTATAGAAATCCTGTTATTTGCCGAAAAATCATTTTATCACAACACCGGAATTAAAAGCCAGATTCTGAATTTAACTTATAAAAATTTACATTCTTGGCTTGCGGTTACCACCCTTACCGGCAATGATAATGGCATTTTTCCACTCTCATTACCCGGTAAATTTATGGTGGCACTCAACACATTAAATTTTTGGATAGGAACCATTTTGGTAGGTGCATCCGAATATGTCAATTATCAATTAAGAAAAAAAAGAAAAGAAGGTATTATGGAAACAAAACATAAAAATCACGTAGTCATTTTCGGTTGGGACAATTCGACTGAAAAATTTGTAACAGAATTAATAAGAGATGCAAAAGAATTTTATGATATGCATTTGGACATTGTGCTTGTTGTCGAAAAAATAAAGCCAATTTTAGACAAATATCTACGAATAAAAGAACTTCACGAACAAAAAATAATAGATATTATACAAGGAGACGCAATGGATTTTCACGTGTTGGAATTGGCAAAAGTTCACTTGGCACGCGTTGTTATTTTATTGGGTGAACGTAACAATGAACATTCCGATAAAAACACCGTTATGCGTGCCTTTGCCATCTCGCGTTTTTGTAAGAATAAGAAAAAAGAAAACAATAAAAACAACGAAGTTCCAATTAAAAAAATTAAAGAAGCAGTTACTAAACCTTTTAAAAATAAAAATAAAGAAAATTTTGCTAAACACAACATTAGTGCCGATGCCGATACGGTTTATATGATAGCCGAGCTTAATAATAATTACTACAAAGAAAGTTTGATTGAAGCCGATGTCAATGAAATTCTCGTTGCCGGAAATTACCGTAAAGCGGCAATGAAACAATCCGTTTTCAGCTTTGGAATGACAAAAGTCCTTGATGAACTTATGCAATATAATGAAGGAAACGACTTTTATAAAATTGATTTGGCTAAAAAAGAAAATAAATTTTTGGTAGGAAAAACCTATGACGAATTACTTTTTATGCTACGAAAAGTTGGGATATTATTAGTAGGCATACACGTGATTTTTCACGATAATGATGATAAGGGGAGCAGGATTATAATCGACCAAAAAATTATAAGAAAAAAATTGGCATCAGAGGAAAATGGCCTTACAAGAGATATAATCATAAACCCAACCGACGAAAAAGAACGCACAAGAAAAGTTGACGGCGACGACCACCTTATCGTAATCGCTACAAGTATGAAAGTGATTAAAGAAGGATTGAAAAAATTGCGGGAGGAAATTAAAAATTAAGTGCTAATACACCGATAGCACAGACGGTTGATTTAGTGAAATGTTGTTAGCAGGTTGCCCCGCGTGAGGGATTGTAGCGGTAGCTCCCGCACTGCAAAACACTACAAAAAAAGCAAAAGACAAAGCGACTTTATGAAGCTCCTGTATTTGCTATTTTTTTGTGTGTTTTTGCAGGCGGGACTATAACCCGAATTATTCACAAATTTTCTATTACAAAGCCAAACTACCTGCTATAATTGAAAATGCTCAAAATTTATTTAGCTTCCCGAAGCAAGTTCGGGACAGGCTAAAATTGGGCTACAATTCTTTCACTAAAAAACTTCTGCGCTTCCCAATTCTATTGGTATTTTGACTTTTCATAACGAAAATCTATGAATAATTCGGGATAAGCGGAAAGCCCGACCCGATGATTTAGGCGGCTGGTTTAGAAAGGGACACGCCATAAAAAATATCAATATCTTCTGTTAAATTGGTGTTTTCCCCACATTTTCATCAGGATAAATCCGGTTAGCGCTCCGCCGACGTGTGCCATGTGAGCAACCGGCGTGTGCAATACATTGGTGAATCCAAAGAAAAAATCGGAAAGGACGAGCAAGGGGACAAAATATTTTGCTTTGATAGGGTAGGGGATAAATATTAACATTAGTTCTGCATCGGGGAAGTAGAAAGCAAAGGCAACCAAGATGCCGTAAATGGCGCCGGATGCACCTAGCATAACACTGTGATAAAGTGGAAACATTTTTGCCAAAACAGGTGTAAATTGCCCGTAACCCGGAATGGAACGATTGGTTAATAAACTATGAAAAATTTCCTGTTTGCTGATGCCGGCGGCTAATAATTTGTCCATTAAACTTGAAAATTCAAAGTATTGAATGCCACTGAATAGCAGGATTGCCCCAAGCCCTGAAACGAAATAAAAAATCAAAAACTTTTTCTTGCCCCATACATATTCCAAGGGCGAGCCAAAGGCGTAAAGTGCGTACATATTGAAGACGATATGAGCGATGCCACCGTGCATAAACATATGGGTTATGATTTGCCAAATTTTGAAATGTGGATTTAAGGGAAAGTGCATGGCAAACAAATCATAAAACTTGTCGGGCATCATTTGTGTTGCTAAAAATAGGACAACATTTATGATAATAAGGTGTTTTACGGTATCGGGGATATTTCTCATTCTTTTTATTTGTTAAGTAAATTTGTGATTTCTTTGTCTGTAAAGCTGATGATAATCCGCTTGTTATCAGGCGTAAACATAAATGATTCTAATTGAAATAAATCTTTTAAAAGTACTTCAATAGAGTTTTTTTCTAATTTTTGTCCGGTTTTAATGGCTGATTTTTTAGCCAAAATGCCGGCGATTTCTTTTCTGATATTAAAGTCAGTTGGGATATCCAAACTTGTTTTTCGGATAAAGTCTTCAAAAAATTCGGGTATATTCAGTTTGGTTTCCAATGACGGAATGGCTGTAACCAATATGATATTTGTTTCAAATTCCAAGTCAAAACCCATTGTGTTTAACTCGTTTTCATAACTTTTAATCAGTTCTATTTCGCTGGTTGATAATTCTAATTCAATAGGAAAAACCAAATTTTGTTTTATGGAATTGCTTGTATTTGAACGATATATTTTTTCAAACAAAACCAACTCGTGTGCTCTTTGTTGATGGATGAAAAGTGCTTTTTCTTGATGTCTTGTAAGGATATATTTGTTCAAAAATTGAATGCCTTCTACTTGAAGGAAATTTGAGCTTTTGTGTTGATTTTCATC
>Ga0256833_1003985_pt1 | contig 9991 bp, 10 predicted proteins | sample 356284metaG_FD_190535 | JGI IMG/M metagenome (GOLD analysis project Ga0256833, IMG submission 190535) | Hydrothermal vent microbial communities from Mid Atlantic Ridge, Atlantic Ocean - 356-284 | ecosystem: Environmental > Aquatic > Marine > Hydrothermal vents | place: Atlantic Ocean: Mid...
TTTACTGTGGCACTTATGCCAAAAACACTACACTATGATAAGATAAAATCAAATGTAGAGGAGTTATGTGCTAGAGATGCAACAGTTTTAGCTATATCTTCCCAAGATTTTGACCTAGCAGATGATTTTGTCAAAACAGTTTATGATACACACCCAATGTTGGAGTTTTTTGAGATGATGGTAGTCACACAACTGTTAGCTTTAGAAATCTCTATACGATTAGGAAATGATGTAGATATGCCAAGAAACTTAGCAAAAAGTGTTACTGTAGAGTAGTAGTTTTAATGATACCCACAAAGGGTATCTCTACTAATAGGAGAATTTTAATCCACCATAAAAGCTTGTATTAAATAAATCGGGTTTTATACCTACATATCTAGTATGAATATTTCTATAACCTACATAAATCCGTACACTCTCTATCACTTCCATATCAGCAGATACTCTAAACTCATTATAATTTACTGAATCCCCAAATGATAATACCTTTGGTGCATATAGAAGTTTACCCTCTAAGGCAACAGGAGGAATATTGAACATCAGAGGAGGAAAAGAGTATCGTACCTTTGCCATAAATGGCAATGCAGTAAAGTTCTCATTGGCTACCTCTGCCCATATAAACTTTGCACCAAGAGTAACCTCTACCCCATCGACACCTTTTAGTTTATTGGTAGCACCCAAACCAGCACCAAGAAGTTTGGTCTCTTCATTATTATTTAAAAAGTTTACATCTGCTTGAAAAATAGTACTACTTGTCTGAAGAGCCTCTAAATTCCTAGAGTCTAAAATACCCTCTATCTCTAAATCTTGTTCGTTAATATTGAGTCCTACACCACTCTCTGCCATAAGTAGTGATGATACCATCATACTCGTTAATGCTAATTTTTTGAACATTTTTATCTCCATTGTTATAAGTTGTAACCATTATTATAACACATATTAGAGTATCTAACCATAATAAAAAATAGAATAAATATAAAGAGTTTACCATTTGACAATAAAAATTACTTTTATTTTTTAAGCTTTTATTTATGTGAAACCTATTTAATCTTGTTTAAACGCGAATTATACTAGAATTATTCCATCAAATTAGAATATTAAATATAACTTTAGGAGTAAAAATGAAAATATTATTAATAAATAGCAATCCAGTTGTCTCTAGGTTAACGGCATTAAGTGCAAGAAAAGAGGAGATTCAAGTCGAAGAAGTTCAAAATATTAATGAGATAACAAATAGTAAATATGATATACTGTTTGTAGATTCAGATTCATTTAATACAAATATAGAGAGTAGTATCTCAAAAGATATTAAAGCACAAAAAAGAGTACTCTTCTATTCACAAGATGATAAAATTAGCAAAGATTCATTTGATATAACTATATTAAAACCATTTTTGCCATCAGAGGTATCGGCTGTTATCCGTTCTGTAGAGGAGAGTGATGTAGTAGAAGAAAAACTTCAAGAGGAGCTTGAAGAGAAGAGTATCTTTGACTCTTTAGAGACTTTAGATGATAAAAAAGAGAAAAAAGAAGAGCAAAAAGTAGATGATTTTTTACTCTCTTTAGATGATGAGTTGTCAAAGAGCAGTAAAGAGAAAGAAGAAGATTTATTTGCCCAACTAAAAGATAATAGTAACGATTTTGATAAACAGTTAAAAGAGGCATTCCCCCCTAAAAAAGATGAAGATTTATTTGATTTAAATATAAAAGATGATGCTTTAGATAAAGAGTTTGATTTATTAGATAAAAAGAAGATAGAGGATATAAAAATAGATGATGATGACCTTTTTGATTTTAATCTTGATTTAGAAGATAAAAAAGAGTTTGATTTAAATCTGAATGTTCCAACCAAAGAGAAACAAGAAGAGAAGCCAAAAGTTGAAGAGAAAGTAAAATTTATTGATACAAAAGAGAGCAAAATAGAAAAAGAAGAGCTAAAAAAAGAAGATATTATAGAAAAATATAATGAACCTCCTAAAAAAGTAGAAACAAAAAAGGTAGAAGAGTCTGAAATATTAAACATCAAAGATATTCTCGAAGATGATAATGATTCTACTACTACTTTAGATAATGATTTAATATCTCCTGATATGGAGCTAATTAAACCAAAAGAGGTAAAAAAACAAAAAGAGAAAAAAAGTAAAAGAAAAAAAGTAGAAGATGATACATCACTACCAGCAGACACTGTTTTTGACACACTTGCATCACTTCCTGTAGATACATTAAAACGACTTCTATCTGGTGCTACTATTAAGATTAGTATTAAATTTCCAAAAGTGAAATAGATGAAAGGAGCGATTTTGGTTCTCTCTGGTCCATCTGGAGCAGGTAAAAGTACAATTATACATCACTCTTCTCCTTATATTGGGAATTACTACTTCTCTATCTCTACGACTACAAGAGAGCCTAGAGATGGAGAAGAGCATGGGGTTGATTACTATTTTGTGACGCATAGAGAGTTTGAAGAGGGAATAAAGGCAGGAGATTTTTTGGAGTATGCTACCGTACATGGTAACTACTATGGAACATCTATAAAACCTGTAAATATGGCTCTTGAAGAGGGTAAATTGGTTATTTTTGATATAGATATACAAGGACACCGTTTGGTTCGTGCCAAGATGGGAGACTATGTAACTTCGGCATTTATCACACCTCCTACTCTCAAAGAGTTAGAGAAACGTCTATATGCACGATGTACTGATAATAACTCTATTATAGAGAGACGTATAGAGAATGCCAAAAAAGAGATAGAAGCTGTTAGTGAGTTTGATTTTGTAATTATTAATGATAGTATAGAGGAGGCATCAGCTCAATTTATAACTATTGCAAATGCGTCAAGATTGAAACATAGCTCTGATGAATTAGAGAAAATGGTAGAAAACTGGAAAAATTAACTAAAATAGAGTATAATCTTGTTATATAAAATCAAACAAAACATAAAAAAAGGATTTACATAATGCCAGGTGGACTAGAATTAGCAGTAATTGTTGGAGTAATCATACTTCTGTTTGGAGGAAAAAAGATACCAGAATTAGCAAAGGGACTTGGTAAAGGTATCAAAGATTTTAAAACAGCCGTAAAAGATGATGAGAAAACAGAAGAGAAGGTAGCAGAGGTTAAAGAGATTAAAACAGATGCAAAAGAGAGCATCACTGATGCCAAAACTACAACTACAACGACTGCTCCAAAAGCTTAATTTAAATAAGATATTCTATCTTTTTTGATAGAATGTCACTGTTAGACCTACTTACAATCCTACAAATCGGAAATTATATATGAAAATCAAATTAAAACTTACTAGAATTATTGAAAATGCACTTAAAGATGCAGATATTAAAGCAGATGATATTGTTATCTCTGATGCTACAAAACCCGAATTTGGAGACTACCAATTTAATGGAGTTATGAAACTTGCCAAAATTTTAAAACAAAATCCACGACAAATTGCTACACGTGTAATAGAACATATAGATACTACAGGTATCATTAAAAAAGTAGAAGTAGCAGGGCCGGGTTTTATAAATATATGGTTAGATAATGGGTGGTTATCTGCACAAGCAACAGCTATTGTTAATGATGATAGAGTAGGCGTTGGATACTTTAGTAGTAATCAAAAAGTTGTAATTGATTACTCTGGTCCAAATATGGCAAAACAGATGCATGTTGGGCATTTACGTTCTACTATTATTGGCGATACGTTAGCTAATCTATTGGAGTTTTTAGGAGATGAGGTTATTCGCCAAAACCATATAGGCGATTGGGGAACACAGTTTGGTATGTTGATTGCCTACCTCGAAGAGAGAGATACCGATGGAAACACTCAAGAGTTAAAAGATTTAGAGCAGTTTTACAAAGATGCCAAAGTACGATTTGACCAGAGCCAAGAGTTTGCCAATAAGGCTCGTGAATATGTGGTAAAAATCCAAAGTGGAGATAGACACTGTTTGAGACTATGGCAAAGCTTTATAGATGCCTCTTTGGGACATTGTGAAGAGGTCTACTCCAAATTAGGTGTAAAACTTACACGTGATGATGTTCGTGCAGAGAGCTTTTATAATCCACAACTTCCTAAGGTTATTCAGACATTAGAAAAGCAAGGCTTATTGACTCTATCCGATGGTGCAAAATGCGTCTTTTTGGAGGATTGGGATACTCCTGTAATCGTCCAAAAAGGAGATGGTGGGTATCTATATGCTACTACCGATTTAGCAGGATTAGAGTTTAGAGCAAAAGAGCTAAAGGCTAATCGTATCTGTTATGTAGTAGATGCTCGTCAAGGTCAGCACTTTAAACAGGTATTTGCTATTGCAAAACAAGCAAATATGGTAAATGAGAGTGTTAAACTTGAACATATCGGTTTTGGAACAATGATGGACAAAGGTGGAAAACCATTCAAGACAAGAGATGGTGGAGTTATCAAACTTATCGACCTTCTTGATGAAGCAGTGGTTCGTGCTAAAGCCTCTATCAAAGAGAGAGATGCTTATAGCCAAGAGGAGCTTGATAATATCGCTAATGTAGTTGGAATTGGTGCTGTTAAATATGCCGATTTAAGTATCAATAGAGAATCCAACTATATCTTTTCATGGGATAAAATGCTCTCTTTTGAGGGAAATACATCACTCTATATGCAGTATGCTTATGCTAGAATCCAATCTATACTAAGAAAGTATAATCAAGAGGAGATAAAAGGAGATATTATTATAAGTGATGAGACAGAACACCGTTTAGCTCTAATGATTCTAAAGTTTGAAGATACTTTAATCAAAGCATCTATAGATGCTACTCCTCATACTATTACCTCCTATCTTTATGATGTTGTGACTCTATTTATGAAATTCTATGAGTCAAACCCTATATTAAAAGGTGGCATAGAAGAAGAGATAAAAATAAGCCGTTTACAGTTGGCAAAGCTAACAGCTTCTGTAATAAAAAAATCTCTGGATATTTTAGGTATTAGAGTTGTAGATAAAATATAAATATTGATTTACATCAATATTATATAATATATATTACTATATAATTATTTTTGTGATACTAAGAAGGATTTTTTTATGATAATTTCAAGTTATATGAGAAACGAACATCGTGATTGTGATGGACTCTTTTCTACAGCAGAAAAGTCAGTAATTGATGGTAATTTTGAAGAGGCAGAGAAGCAGTTTCTACTATTTGCAGATGATACATTAAAACACTTCAAAAAAGAGGAAGAGGTACTTTTCCCAACATTTGAAGAGATTACAGGCAACCGTGAAGGTCCTACTATGGTTATGCGTCATGAGCATGAGCAGGTTCGTGGACTTATTGGAAAAATGGCAGGTGCGATAGAAAATAGAGATAGTGATGCCTATCTATCTATGGCAGAGTCTATGATGATTCTACTCCAACAACACAATATGAAAGAGGAGCAGATGCTCTATGCTATGTGTGATAGAGTAATTCCACAAGACAAAAAAGAGCAAACTTTAGAAGAGATGAAAGCTATTTAATACTTTTATGAATAAAATTTTTATTGATACAAGAGAGATGGAGTATCCCCTACCTCTGCAAATAGCATTAAACCATCTTCAAAATATGTTAGATAGTGACTATATTTATATGTTAAATATTAGAAAACCTATACCTCTATTAGAGATTGCAAAAGAGAGAGGTTTTAACTATTTTACTCATAAAGATGCTAGTGATATATGGCATATTATTATCAGTAGAGATAGAGAAATAGCACTAGAGGAGTTGTTAGATGTTTAGTCAAGGTGGCTTATCTTTAGAACAAGCACCTCCTATCTCAGTTGTACTTAGATTTTTTATGACAGGTGCTATTTTTGGTGTTTTACTAGGCTTATTTCTACTTTTGGATAGTTTTCATGTCAATTTAGGCAATAATAAACAAGCTCTACTTACACATACACTCTCTTTAGGAGTTATGGCATCATTTATGTTTGGTGCATTATTTCAAATGTTGCCTGTAATTGCAGGTGTAGTTATCAAGATGCCTACTAAAAAAGCTATGGTAGTTCATCTACTATTTATAGTAGGTTTATCACTTCAACTCTATGCTTTTTGGGATTTATCTACACCATTTATCTACTTTTTAGCCTCTGCTTACTTGGGAATTGGACTGTTTTATGCTATCTTTCTAATGTTAAAAGAGCTTATTCAGATAAAAGACCACTCCAGTTCATCAAAAGGTATGATTTACGCTCTATTATCTCTCTCTTTGGCTATCTTTTGTGGTATCTATATGCTATTGAGTTTAGGTGGATATATTGATGGTAGCTTGTTTACTCAAATAAGAGAGATACACTACTCTTTTGCACTATTTGGTTGGATAGCACTACTTATCATCTCGGTCTCTTTTCAAGTGGTTGAGATGTTCTATGTTACCCCTAAATACCCACTATTTATAAGTAACTATCTAACTCTAGCTATCTTTTCTTTACTTATATTGAAAATATTAGCTATTTTTATGGGATTAGGGACGGAGTTAATAACATCACTATTGAGTCTACTTTTTATACTCTATGCAGGTATTACACTCCATAGACTCTACCATAGAAAGCGTCCAACATCTGATGCTACAGTATGGTTTTGGCGTTTGGGTATGGGACTCTTTATCGTGAGTATGTTTATAACTATATTAGAGACATTTATAGATATATCTACTGATATTAAAATGTTAAGCAATATCTCTTTTATAGGTTTTGGATTGAGTATCATCTTTGCTATGGTATACAAAATAGTACCATTTCTCACATGGTTTCATCTATCAAATCAAGGCTATATAGAAGCCCCAATGATGCACGATGTTATCCACCCTAAAAAGGCAAAGATACATTTTTATATTCATATTTCTATGTTAACTATTTTGATAACTGCTATATTTTTTGACTATTTTATTTTAAATCTATTAAGTGCTATCTTAGTGTTAATATCATTTGCTTGGTTATTTTATAATTTAGTTTATGCCATTAGAAAGTATCGCTATACACAAAAATATACCAAGAGGTTTGAGTGGTAAGGAGTAGTGATTTTAATCTTATTTAATTATGTTCTTTTATAAAATATTAAATCAGCACCAAAAATTAAACTTAATCAAGCTGTTGCTGATAAAATCAAAATACTATTTGAAGATTTTTTGAAATAAAGAGAATAATTAGAGTTTAATTCTATTGTGGATATTATACATCAAATATTCAAGGCAAAAGATTGAAACAACTATTTAAATATTTTCTTCCATATATTCTCAATTATAAAAAAGAGTTTATATTATCTATATTGGGTATGATAGGTGTGGCAGTTGGTACTGTGGGAACTGCTCATATGCTCAAACCAATTTTAGATGATATATTTATTAATAAAGATAAAGATATGCTATTTTATATACCCTTTTTAGTTATAGGTGTATTTGCTATTAAATCTATTGGAAAGTTTATACAGACATACTACACTGCTTATATTGGTGATGATATTGTTAGAAAATTGAGAGATAAATTGGCTCTTCATCTTATGCATCAAGATATTGAATATCTTAATAGAATGAGAAGTGGAGAGCTACTTAGTCGTATTACAAATGACCTTAATCGTGTTCAAAATGTTGTCTCAACTCTTATTCCTGCTATTTTAGTTAAGATTATGCTTATTTTTACACTTACAGGTTATGTAATCTATCAAAGCCCTAAATTGGCACTATATTTTTTAGTTATTATGCCATTAGCTCTATTTCCTCTTCAGATATTGGCAAAAAAGATGAAACGATACTCTAAACGTTCACAAGAGAGTACCTCTAATTTGACATCAAGATTGACAGAGATTTTTAATAATATTGAGGTTATAAAATCTAACTCTTCTCAAGATTTTGAGCATAAAAGGTTCAAAGATGAGAACTTCCAATTTTTTACCTACTCGATTAAACAGGTGCGTATAAATGCTTTAACCTCTCCTGTTTTAGAGATTTTTGGCTCTATTGCTATTGCCTTAGCTATCTATATAGGGGCATTAGAGGTAATAGATAATAGTATAACTACAGGGACTTTTTTTGCTTTTATTACAGCACTTTTTATGCTATATGACCCGATTAAAGTATTGGCATCTATCCATAATAAAATGCAAGATGCCATAGCAGCCACCGAAAGACTACAAGAGTTATTTGATAGTAAAGCTTCTATTGTCTCTGGAGATAAAGAGTTAAATAGTGTAGATATTATCTCTTTCAAAGATATTCAATTGAAATATAATAACAAGATAGTATTGAGCGATATAAATCTTGTAGCTAAAAGAGGAGAAGTTTATGCTCTAGTTGGAGATAGTGGTTCTGGAAAGAGTAGTTTTATCAATCTTCTAATACGTTTTTATGACCCAAGCAGTGGGGAGATTACTATAAATGGTACTCCATTAAGAGAGTATAGTTTGGAGTCTATTCATCATAAAATAGCACTGGTAACACAGAGAATATTTATCTTTCAAGATACTCTTTTGGCGAATATATGTTATGGAACAGCTCCAGATGAGCAGAAGGCAATAGATGCTTTAAAGAGAGCTCAAGCATGGGAGTTTGTAGAGAAGTTAGAGAGTGGCATATATACACAATTAGATGAGTTTGGTGTCAATCTAAGTGGTGGGCAGAGACAGCGTATAGCTCTTGCTAGAGCATTATATAAAGAGCCTGAAGTATTGATACTAGATGAAGCAACATCAGCACTTGATAATAGGAGTGAAAAGGCGATTCAAAACTCTTTGGAGCTACTAAAAAATGAGATGATAACCTTTGTTGTAGCTCATCGCTTAAGTACTATTGAGAGTGCTGATACTATTCTATTATTAGAAAATGGTAAGGTTATTGATAGAGGTAGTTATAATGAATTGATTAAACACTCATCTAAATTTCAAAAATTAGCTAATAAAAAAGAGGATTAATGGCACAAGCTTTTCATATTAAACTACGAAAAAAGATTAACCCACTTATGCAGAAGTTTTTTAGGAGACTACTAATTAAAGAGGTTCAAAATAGACCTATCGAGTTAGATAAGATTAAAAGAGTGATTATTGTTCGAGTAAATTATCGTATTGGAAATATTATATTTACAACACCACTTATCAATGCTCTATCACAACTCCTACCAGATGTAAAAATAGATATGATAATTGGTGCTTCATTTGTAACGCCACTTATGGAGGGTATGCCAAATATCAATAGAGTATATAGTTTTAAAAGAGATTTACTCAAACACCCCTTAGAGATGTTAAAACTAAAAAGAGAGTTAAATCAAAATAGTTATGATTTAATGATTCTTCCTAGTGGGAGTTCTACAAGTGATGCCATGATGTCATGGGCAGTAGATGCTACTTATAAGGTAGGCTTTTATAATGAAAACTCATCAAAAAGGTTAACAAATGTCATAGATGCAGAGGAAAATATTATACATGAAGCACTTAAGCCATTGGCACTACTTAAAGCTTTGGGAGTAGAAGATATTTATAGATTTAATCACTATCTTGACCTTAAAATTACAAAAAGTGAAAGAGAAGAGAGTAGAGTCAAAAAGGGTATAGGTATATTTAGAGATGCAAGAGGAGAGAAGAAGATAGAGAATAGATGGTGGCAAGAGTTAGTTGATGTTTTACAAGAGTTAAATCCAAAGATAGAGTTTATAGATATACTAGACCCTAACAATCAAGAGCCTCTAAATAGAACAATAGATACAATATCTGAAAAAAATTTAAGGATATTGGCTTCAAAAATTGCTAATTTAGATGCTTTTATCTGTGCTGATACAGGACCTATGCATTTAGCTAGTGCCTCTCTTGTTCCAACAATCGCACTATTTAAAACCACCTCTCCTATTAAATATGGTACATTAGGAGAGAGAGACTTATCTATAGTAATTAAAGATAAGAGTATCAAAGATATAGCTATTGAGATTTATACTCATTTTTATAAACTCGTATAATCTCAGGAATATAGTCTCTAATTCCATCTTCTAGCTCCCACTCT
>Ga0256833_1003986_pt1 | contig 9989 bp, 9 predicted proteins | sample 356284metaG_FD_190535 | JGI IMG/M metagenome (GOLD analysis project Ga0256833, IMG submission 190535) | Hydrothermal vent microbial communities from Mid Atlantic Ridge, Atlantic Ocean - 356-284 | ecosystem: Environmental > Aquatic > Marine > Hydrothermal vents | place: Atlantic Ocean: Mid Atlantic...
ATACGTATAGGAAGTGTTAAAGGAAAATTGAGATTGGTTTATAATGTTATTGGTGTACCTCGTGTTGTGCTTTCATTAAATAAAGGCAAATTTAAAGAATTTGTGTTTTCTACTAACAGTCCACAAAAAGTAATAAAGATAGTAAGGCAAGAGCTAAATATTTTAAATATTGAGTATATTCAAATTTAATAAATTTGTAATTATATTTGCCTTTAGTATAAATAACTAAACATGAGAAAACAGATATTATTCCATTGGGGAATGAAATATTGTAAAAACGAATAAAACTCATCATTATTAATTATAACTTCAAAGAGGAAAAATGATTGCAAGAATTTGGCACGGAAAAACCGCAATAGAGAATTTCGAAAAATACACGGAATTCTTGAAAGAAAGAGCTATCCCGGATTACCGGAGTACAGACGGATTTGTAAAATTAATATTCTTAAGAAGAAAGGAAGGGGAAACGGGACATTTTACTTTAATCACTTTTTGGGAAAATCTTGATGTGATTAAAAACTTTGCAGGCGAAGATTTTGAAAAGGCAAAATATTACCCCGAAGATGAAAACTATCTATTGGAATTTGAAGAGAAAGTAACACATTATGAAGTTTTTGCGGAATGAAAATCAACACATCAAAATAAAAACCGGAAATATTCTAGACCTCTCTTAAAATTATATAATAAAAATATAAAATGTATAAGTAATAAATAATAAGTTTCAGGTAGAATAATGATTAAGAGATTAATTATGGTATTTGCTGTAATTTTTATATATACTCTTGGTATTACTCAAGCACAAACCCATAATTGGGTTCGCACAAATCCCGGCGGCGGTGGCGCTTTCAGCACAATAGAAGCCGGACCGGGCGGAATAATTTTAGCCGGAAGCGATTTGAGCGGCGCTTATATCAGTTACGACCATGGGCAATCTTGGGAAGTTATCGGTGCAAGTAAAGGGCTCACCGAAACCCATGTCTCGGGCTTGGGCTTCAATCCGGATAACAGCAGCGTTTTTTACATAGGAACGGAAAACGGTATCTTCAGAAGCAACGACGGCGGGAAATCCGTATCAAAAGTTTTGAGCTCGGGCTATATTACCGATATCAAATTTTCAAAAAGCAATCCGAATACAGGTTATGCAGCATACCATCCTTTTTATGATTCCGGCAATGGTGTGATTTATAAATCGACCGATAACGGGCTTTCCTGGTCACAAATAAGTACCGGTCTGCCAAATAAAATCAGAATATTAAAAATAGTTGTTGATCCTTCTTCGGAAAATACCGTTTATATTCTTACCGGTGAAGGCAGGTTCGCATGCAGTTCCGCTGATGTTTATAAAAGCACTAACGGCGGAATAAATTGGAGCAATATTACAACCGGCTTTCCGGCAATTTTGGATTTTGCGGTTGATGAAAATAATCCTGATAAAATTTATGTTACAACAATGCATGCCGATTGCGATTCGGTGAATTATTGGTATGATTTGTACGGAAGTTTATTTAAAAGTAACGACGGTGGGGAAAACTGGAGCGGTCCGTTATCCGCATATACCGGAGTGATTTTGTTAGATCCTGCAGATTCGAATGTAATAAGATTAATCGATCCGAGAGAACCTTATCCGTGGAATCCGCGTTCGGGTACCTTTACCTCAACCGACGGAGGTATTACATTTACCAAAACAGGTGATGTGAATAATTGGGATACGTTTTTTAATCATAATGTTTATTGGTCGTATTCATCAAGCTATAACGGAATTTGTAAGACCATCGGAAGAGACATGTCCAACCCGGATAATTTCTATTGGGTAACGAACCAATGGTGTTTCGGTTCGTTCGATGGCGGAACAACTTTTAACAATCTTTTTACAGACGAAGTGAAGCCTGGCTTTTGGCGCAGCAGGGGATTCGATAACGTTAATATGATGGATATCAGTATCAGCAAAGCAAATCCCGGTATAATTTATGCGGCGTATTTCGATATAGGAATTTGGCGGAGTCTGGATAACGGTGAAAGTTGGCAGAGTTGTAACGACAGTATATACACCGGAGGGTGGGAAGGATTCGGAGGTAATTGTGCTACAATTTTGGCAGACCCTTCCAGACCCAATGTTGTATGGGCTTCACAATCGGAAAACCAAAACGGGGAATATCCCACTCATTTGTTGAAGAATGAAAACACCGGCGATAGAGGAAGTTGGGTGCGCGCTGATGCAGGTTTACCGGCTGAAGAAATTATGGGGTTGTCTCTGGATGAAAACAGCAACGCAAATAACCGGACTTTGTATGTAACGGCACAAGGCGATGTTTATAAAAGTACCGATGACGGAGTGACCTGGGCGAAAGTATTCGATTGTGACGGTTGCCGGTTTACTGCAGTCGATAAATTTAACGGAAATATCGTATATGCAGGCGGCGAAAAAGGCGTCTGGCGCTCGGTTGACGGAGGTAATACCTGGACGGACGTCAGCCTTCCCGGAATGCGTTCGGATAACGGCGCCGCTTTCTGGGATTGGAATTATAATGGCGTTTTCGACATTGAAACGGACCCGAATAATCCGGATGTTGTTTTTGTGACGGTTTTTGGTGAAAACAAAGGACTGTATAGAAGCCGGGATAATGGAACTAATTGGGATAAAATTCTTACAGATGATTTTATGAGGAAGGTTGCTATTGTTCCGCAAAACTCAAATTTGATATATGCAACATCGTCAAGTGCATTTCAAGCCGGTGGGTACGATGCGGATTCCAAGGGAATTTTATTTTCGCAAGACGGCGGACAAAATTGGACACAAGTTAATACGAACATGGCTTATCCTTTTGCATTGGCAATTGACGTAAGCAATGCTCCGCAACCGGTGGTTTTTGTAGGATCGCCGGGTACGGGTTTTCAAAAATCGAATGTACCTTCAGTCTCTACCGTAAAAGAAGCGGAAAATATTCCCGACAAAATAATGCTTTATCCGAATCCCGCGCACAATTTAATAAATATCAAAACAAAAGATGATGAGTTAAAGAAAGTTAAAGTTTATAATGTTTTGGGAGAGGATATAACAAGCCGGATAAAAATTAATAAATTATCTAAAGGAAATGCGGAGATTGATTTATCCGATTTAACAGTTGGAATTTATATTGTTAGAATATCAAGCACATCGTTCAAGGTGATCAAAAAATAGCGATAATATGCGACCCCTCTGGGGTCGGGTGGTTTAGTTTAGGTGTTGTGGGTTAAGAAATTCAATCCCTCCGGGATTGATGTAATATATTGGTCACAACGACCTCGAAGAGGTCGTATGCTCATAAGACTAATATCGTAAACCCATCCCTGACCTCGGCGAGGTCACATGTTCACACGGATGAATTAAAATTGGCTATAATCTATGTTGACGGTAGGTTTAATAACGGATGGATGCGCCCCCTCTGGGGTCGTGATGTTTTGTTGGAGTATTGTTGGTTAATATATTCACTCCCTCCGGGATTGATGCAAGATATTGGCACACCGACCTCAAAAAGCATGAATAATCATAAAAATTAGCAAAATATTAGATTATTTAATTAAATAATTGTATTTTTTAAATCACTAAATTAATATTTATTATTTATAAAATATTTTATAACAGGATAACCGACCTTGGAAAGGTCGTATGTTTCCGGTTTAATAAGAATGTCAAATATTAACGAAAAACTAATTTTTTATTCAAATCGACCTCGGAGAGGTCGCATGTTTCTAGAAATGTCAAAAAATTAATAAAAAACATGGGTGACACATATTCAAAAATTTATATACAAATTGTATTTGCGGTAAAAGGGCGCCAAAGTTTAATTCATCCGGATTGGGAAGAAGAATTGTACAAATATATAACCGGGGTTATTACCAATAAGGGTCAGAAATTATTGGCAATAAACGGAATGCCGGACCACATACATATTCTAATTGGAATGAAACCCTCTTGTTGTTTATCCGATTTGGTAAGAGAAATAAAAAAATCATCAAACAATTTTATAAAGGAACGAAGATTAACCAAGCATAAATTTGCGTGGCAGGGAGGATTCGGAGCGTTTTCATATTCATATAAAAATGTTGACACAGTAATCAAGTACATAAAAAATCAGAAGGAACATCATAGAAAGAAGACGTTCAAAGAAGAATATACGACGTTTTTAGAAAAATATGGAATCGAATACCAACCTAAATATTTGTTTGATTTTGATTTGAAATGATTGTAGAAAAAGCAATGATAATATGCGACCCCTCTGGGGTCGCGTGGGTTAGTTTGGGTGTTATGTGTTAACATATTCAATCCCTCCGGGATTGATGCAAGATATTGGCACAACGACCTCGAAGAGGTCGAATGTTTATAAGACTAATATCGTAAACCCATCTCTGACCTCAGCGAGGTCACATGTTCAATGCATATCTACCGGAAATAAATAATCGAAAATGTAAAATATGAATCTTAATTATAAATTTTATAAATTAAATATTATATCTGGTATTGCTCTTTGAACTAATTAACAATCCAAAACAAACCGAAGGAGCCGCAAAGTGGAAAAGTTTATTAATTTTGGTTACAACTACCAACTCCTCATCAAACATCTCCTAAATCATGTACTAGATTGGAAACCCGGTGAAAAAATATTCTACCGGGACTTGTTCAACTATAGCTATGCCGATTTTTACAAACGCGTTCATAAACTTGCCAATCTTCTTGAATCCGCCGGGATAAAAAAAGGCGATATGGTCGCGGTTATGGATTGGGACAGCCACCGTTACCTCGAACATTATTTCGCTGTTCCAATGATGGGTGCAATCTTACATCATGTAAACATTAGGCTCGCACCCGATCAAATGCTTTACACGATCAATCACGCAGAAGACAAAATCTTAATTGTACACAAAGACTTCGAACCGCTCATAACCAAAATTAAAGCGAGCTTCGAAACGGTAAAAGAAATTATCTACATTTCCGATGGCGACAGTGAATACTCACCACAATTTGAAACCATGGGTGAATACGAGCAGCTTTTGGAAATGCAAAAGGACTTTTATGATTTTCCGGATTTCGACGAAAATACAATTGCCACAACATTTTATACCACAGGAACAACCGGCAATCCCAAAGGAGTATATTTTTCACACCGGCAATTGGTTCTGCATACGTTAGTCGAAGCATTATCTTTCGGTAATTTCGGAAATCCGATCAATGTTTCAATTCATGATGTTTACATGCCGCTTACACCGATGTTTCATGTTCATGCTTGGGGGATGCCGTACGCCGCCACTTTAATGGGACTTAAGCAAATTTATCCCGGTAAATACGATGAACTATTAGTTAAACTGATTTTGCAGCATAAAGTTACCGTTTCGCATTGTGTCCCGACAATTCTTCAAATGATTCTCGATAATCCTGCAACTGCGAACTTGGATTTTTCACAATGGAAAGTGGTTATTGGTGGTTCCGCTTTAACAAAAGCACTTGCACGTAAAGCAATGGAAAGAAATATAAAAATCATGTCTGGCTACGGTCTCTCGGAAACCGCACCGCTGTTGACTCTTGCGATGTTGAAGCCCGGAAAGGAAAATTCAGGTATTGAAGAAAAATTGGACTACTTAACCCGAACCGGATTCCCGGTACCGTTAACGCAAATCAAAGTGGTAGACGAAAACATGGACGAAAAACCACGGGGTAAGAATAATGTTGGTGAGATTGTTGTACGTGCTCCATGGCTTACCGGAGGATATTTTAAGACGGAAGAAAAATCGAAAGAACTATGGAAAGGCGGTTGGATGCACACCGGCGATATCGCATACCGCGATGAAGAAGGATATTTTAAAATTACCGACCGCTTAAAAGATGTTATAAAAACCGGTGGCGAATGGGTTTCATCGCTCGATTTGGAAAATATGATTGAACAAAGTAAGTATGTAGCCATGGCTGCTGTTATCGGGGTTCCGGATGAAAAATGGGGAGAAAGACCCGTCGCATTTGTTGTAGCTACAAGTGATGCCCCTTCCGGTGAAGAAGTTGAAAATTCTATCCGGGAAATGCTGACAACTTTTGTTGAAGCGGGAAAAATTGAAAAGTGGGCAATTCCCAACCGCTTTATAATTGTGGATGAAATACCGAAAACCAGTGTTGGCAAACTCGATAAAAAACTTCTGCGTCAGATTTATGCGGAAAAATATTCATCTTGATAAAGCCGGGAAAACCGGCTTTTTCATCTTCCCCTCATCCAATTACATAATATTTTTACATTCCCGTGATAGTTTCGTGATACTTTAATCCTAATTTTTCTTCTGTAAAATTTCAATTAATTAAAAAGGAGAAAACATGAAAATACTGTCTTTAGTAACATTATTAACAATCTTAATATTCGCGGGATGTTCGGAAAACGATAACTCAATTCTACCTCCGCAAAATTCAACTCTCACCTTGAACATATCCGGCTTGGCTGATTTAGGTCCCAACGCAAAATATGAAGGATGGGTTATTTCACCTGATGGGAAGGCAACATCTACCGGTACTTTTACCGTTGACGGAAACGGAAAGTTAAGTAAAACTAAATTTGATATAGATGCAAACACACTTTCGGAAGCAAAGAAATTTGTTTTAACTATTGAACCTAATCCGGATAATGATCCGGGCCCAAGTGCAACTCACATTCTTGCAGGTAATTTTAATAATAATAGTTCTACGTTATCAGTGGCTGATGATGCTGCATTTGGAAATGATTTTATGAATGCTTCCGGTAAGTATATTCTTGCTACTCCAACTAACGGAGCCGATTCGGATGAAAACAGCGGGATATGGTTTTTGGACTTGTCTTCCGGTTCGCCAATGGCCGGCTTAAACTTGCCGCAATTACCTGCAGGATGGAAATATGAAGGTTGGGTGGTTATTAACGGCACTCCGGTTACTACTGGAACATTTACCGAAGTTAACGTTGTGGATGACGCAGACCCATTCAGCAGTACTATGGGCGGTCCCCCTTTCCCTGGTGAGGATTTCCTGGTTAATGCACCTGCTGGACTCACTTTCCCAACAAATATTGCGGGTGGAATAGCGGTTATTTCCGTTGAACCGGATCCCGATAACAGTTCAAAACCATTTTTGTTGAAACCTTTGGTAGGAATGATTCCTTCCGATGCAAAGGATCACGTCAATTATTCGATGAGTTTAAACTTAGGTTCGTTCCCAACCGGTACGGCAACAAGATAAAGTAATTTTCTTTTCAGGGTGGTGCTAAATTGATTTGCATCACCCTTTTATTTTTTAAACCTCAATTGCATTTCGACCTATCTAGTTATATCTTTATTAAAATTCAAGCAAATATGTCTTACAATTACGGGAAGAAAAAATGCAAAAAAATTATTTGGAAAGCGTAATAAAACAATTTCAATATTATAAATTACTCGGTGATAAAACATTCGAACAGCTGGACGATGAAGAATTGTTTTGGCAATACAATACCGGTAGCAATTCCATCGCAATAATCGTAAATCACTTATGGGGCAATATGAAATCACGCTGGACCGATTTTCTCACATCCGACGGTGAAAAAGAATGGCGTAACCGCGATCTGGAGTTCGAGAGCGTCATTAATTCCCGTGCTGAACTCCTTGAAAAATGGGAAGAAGGTTGGAGTTGTTTGTTCGATGCCCTGAGGTCAATAAACGAAAATAATTTCGATACTGTTGTTTATATCCGCAATCAAGGTCATACAATTGTTGAAGCGGTTAACCGCCAGCTTGCTCATTACGCTTATCATACCGGGCAAATCATTTTTATAGGAAAAATGGTAAAAGGGGAAAACTGGAAAAGCCTATCGATTCCAAAAGGAAAATCTTCCGAATTCAATAAAGAAAAATTTGCCAAAGGGAAACACCGTGAACATTTTGCCGACGAGTTCATTAAAAATAAACCCGAATGAATTAAATAACCGGAACTTGTTATGATCTTCCGATTTATAGTATGGATTATTTTGATAGCCGGTGGAATAGCAGGAGGAATTGCCCTCGATGATAAATTATTCAATAACTTACATATTAATTTAATATTCCATATTTTAAGTATTTTAATCGGTGTTGTGCTTTTGTTAACGGTTGTAAAAATCAGTAAAAACACCGGTAGAACCCTTGCAAAATACGGCAGGAAAGGAAAACTGAAAAGAGGTGAAACTAATGTGTTGGTTAAAAAAGGTCCGTACAAATACATGCGCCACCCAATGCATCTGGGTTTAATGATATTTCCATTTGCTTTGGCATTTCTTACAGCATCACCTTCTTTTTTATTGATTATTGCTCCGGCAGAAATATTATTTATGTTGGTAATGATTAAACTCTATGAAGAACCCGGAGCTATTAAAAAATTTGGCGGTGAATATCTTAAATATAAAAAACATGTGCCCGGTTTTTGTTTGAGAACCGAATGTATTAAGGAATTATTCAGACCAGTAAAAAAGTAATTGCCAACAGTCATGTACCCTTTCGGCTTGTATCTTCAATTATAATGATTTATTTTAGTTTCACAAATTGATATACTGCTGATTTAAATAAAAACAAAAGGATAATGAACGCTTTCTTTCAGAGTTATTTGGGAATTATGCCCGACACCCAAACAAAAATTTTCGTAAGCATAATTACGGTAGCAACAATTTGGTTAGTTCAAAGATTTATTATTAAAGTTATTATAAGCCGTATAGAACATCTTCCCGTAAGGTATCAATGGCAGAAAATTATAAAATATATTTCAGTGACCATTGTGCTGATTCTTTTGGTCAGAATTTGGTTTGGTGCGTTTACTTCACTTGGAACATATTTCGGATTGCTTTCGGCTGGATTAGCCATAGCGTTCAAAGATTTGCTTGTTAACATGGTAGGATGGATGTTCATCTTAACCCGTCAACCGTTCAAAGTAGGCGACAGAATAGAAATCAATAATATTACCGGTGATGTTATAGATATAAGACTGTTCCAGTTTTCAATTATAGAAATTGGTAATTGGGTTGATGCCGATCAAAGTACAGGTAGAATTATCAATATCCCAAACGGAATCATTTTCTCAACACCGCAAGCTAATTTTACTCTCGGCTTCGAATACATTTGGCACGAAATTCCGGTCTTGGTAACCTTCGAAAGTGATTGGAAAAAAGCTAAAAAAATTCTATCCGATATAATTCAAATGCACAGCGGGGATTTTAGTAAAAACGCGGCGGAACAATTAAAAAGGGCATCGAAGAAATTTTTGATTTATTACAAAAATCTTACCCCGATTGTTTATACCAGCGTGAAAGACAGTGGAGTGCTTTTAACCATACGGTTTATTTGCCATGTGAGACAAAGACGCACGTTGGAAGAGAAAATTTGGGAAGAAATTCTCGAACAGTTTGCCCAACATGACGATATCGATTTTGCTTATCCTACACAACGTTTTTATGATAATCTGAAGGAAGGAAAACCCGGCACCAAGCCGGTTAATTAATTAAAATTAAAATCTTTATTTTTTAATAACTAATATAACAATGACAGTTGCGGAAGAATATGACAAATGGACGAACACATATGACGTGGTTTCCAACAAAACAAGGGATTTAGAATATATACAAAACTTGGATTTTATCTTTTCCGAAGCCGTGAACAAACTTATAAGCGGAGGAAAATATTATATTTGCGAAATACATCCGTTCAAGCAATATACGGGAACCAAGGCAAGTTATGAATCCGGAAATAATAAAAAATCGAATTGAAAACGTTTATCCATCATTTTCCGGATTACATAAACAGTACTGAAAAAAACGATTTTAAGTTAGATGAACCGAACGAGTGGTTTGATGACGGGGAGAAAAATTTAATCGCACGCGTGGTTTCATTCGTTTTTCAAAAATAAAAGGGGTGATACTGAAAAATGATTCAAGAAGTTTATCAGAGAGCAATGAAATTTGCCGGTGAGAAACATTATGAACAAAAAGTACCCGGTACAAATGCCA